>Ga0209284_10000629_pt1 | contig 57268 bp, 45 predicted proteins | sample FRY03_FD_187211 | JGI IMG/M metagenome (GOLD analysis project Ga0209284, IMG submission 187211) | Freshwater microbial communities from Lake Fryxell liftoff mats and glacier meltwater in Antarctica - FRY-03 (SPAdes) (version 2) | ecosystem: Environmental > Aquatic > Freshwater > Ice > Glacier...
AACCACTTCACCACAACTATCCATCAACATCGGTTCCAGCGCTTTTTGAGTTTCATCATCAGCTTTGCCCAGCATGAACAACCCCGCAGTACCCCAGTATCGCAATCCCGAATCTTTGCTCTTTAAAAACTCCAATAATTTGGGTTTATTTTTCTCGTTTTTCGCAAGGGCCAAATCTGCTGCATCCAGATAGGCGGGCAGATCGTAAAGCTTTTCATTTTGCGCCATCTGATAGAGGGTGGTTTTGTTTTGAGCAGCACGGGCATTGCGTTCGAATTCGGGCAACAAACCTGTATCGCGGATAGATAACTGCCATTCTTTGAGTTTCCCTCGCATGATTATAAGTGTTACACGATGTTCGGGCTTATCCGCAATGTTAACGATATTGTCTGGGTCAGTTTGCATATCGTAAAGTTCTTCGACAGGCTTCGTGTTAAAAAACCTACCTGTGATTTCGTTGGTGCGCTTATTTTTGTACGCATCTTCCCATACCCGAGTAGCTTCCATTTTCCAGAGGTAATCAACATGCTGCCCCCATGGCACATAAGGCATATAATTTTTGATGTAAAGGTATTGTTTGTTGCGAACTGCTCGCTGATTATCAAAGCGTTCATCCATTCGTTCACAAAAGCTAAAAACATATTCGGGTTCTGGTTCAGAGTTAGAACCAAGAAAAATCTTCCCTTGCATAATTTTAGGGATCTCCGCATTCGCAATGCTTAACCAAGTTTTGGGCATATCCACAAAGCTAACTAGCCGGTCTACGGTTTCACCGGGGAACTTACTAGGCCACAGATGCTTATACTTTTCAGGCAGCCGAACTATAAGCGGGCAATGCAAACCACTGTTGTAAAGAAACCGTTTACTGCGAGGCATCACACCGCCATGATCAGAATTGAAAATGACTATGGTATCATTTGCTAATCCTGATTTTTCTAAAGATGCCAGCGCTTTACCCACTTCGATATCCATGGTTTCAACTGCATCGTGGTATTTTGCATAAGTCATGCGTATCCCTTTTTCATCGGGATGATATTTACTTAAAGAAACCTCATTAGGCGAATGGCGGGTATTGCTTACCGAACCGTGAGCTTTGCTTTCGTGAGATTCGATGAAATTGATGATCTGAAAAAAAGGCTGACCTGGCTTGCGCAAATCCCAAGCATTTGCCTTAGTACTATCCCAGCAGTCATTATCGGGCCTGCCACCAATGTTAAAATCCGTTTTGGTATGGTTGGCACAAAAGTAACCAGCCTTACGCAAATAATCGGGATAATATTTGATGAGGTCGTGGGGTATCGCATTCCGACTGCGCATAGGTAGTGTGCCGGTGGAAGTTGCATAAACTCCGGTAATCCAAGTGCTGCGTGAAGGCGCGCAAACAGGCGCACAAGCGTAAGCGTTATTGTAGCGAAAACCCTGTTTGGCAAGTGCATCGATGTTAGGGGTTTTTGCCTGCTTATTTCCATAGCACCCAAACCAATCGGTGTTGGAATCTTCACAAACCAACCAAAGGATATTAGGTTGTTCGGCGGCTTGGACAGAGCCTGAAACCAAACAATAAACAAGTAGGGCTTTGATCCAATTCATGCCATCTCCAAAGAAAAACTTAATGGTTTAAACCCCATGCGCAGAAACAAGTTCCGGAATAGATCATGCTCGATCATGCAATTAAATGCAAAGAAAAGGGCTAGGTAACTAATAAAACTACGGTTCCGGGTTAATTTTCACCCTGATAAAAATTGGCCAGTAGAGCCTGGCATTATTAATCACGCCCGCAAGTGATTTTGCATTCGCAGCATAACTAATGATGAGCTCATCCTGTTTCGAAAGCCACGGTTGCACCTTGCCCGAATAACAGAATACCTCTTTGCTCCAGCTTTTTTCTTCGCAGGTATGCAATCGGATTTTTTCGGACCACGGGCCCCACGGATTCAAACTAGTTCTACCCACAATGTCAGGTGACAAAAAAGCATCATGATATACCAACAAAAACTTTTTCAGCCCCGGTACATAACTCACCGAATATTCAGATGCAACCCCCTCCATCAAGGGCTTCGCATCCTCCAAATTTTTTGACCATCCCGAACCATCATGAAATTCCCAACCTGAAAATCTGGCAATCTGATCATTCAAACACCGTGCCAAAAGCATCTTTTTATAGGACCCACCCTTGTTTTCTTCGTACCCATAGATGTAAGTAAACTCTTTGTGCACACAAATCGCAGAGCCAAACAAGACTTTTCTCTTATCCCCAATATGCGTATGAGGCAATGGGCTCTGATGGATACGCCAAGTGTTAGGGGGATCACTTGGGTTTTCAATTTCTGCAAGAATCACCCCTGAGTTTTTAAACGCAAACCCCGAGGGGCCTTCTGCTTTCTCCATAAGAAATAAAAACAGCGCTAACTTTTCACCCTGCATGATGCCAGCAAAAGGCCAGAACCAGCCCTTGTTATCCTTGGGAATAAAAAAGGCAGTAGGTTTGCCCTCCGCAGGTTTGCCCCAGTAATATTGCACTGCGGATTGGTCACCTTTTAAAACCTGTACTCCAATCGAATTGTTGATAAGCGTCGGGTTAATACGCTTGTTGTTTTCCACTTCGCCCAGCCAAGTATCACTAAAAAACCACAGGGCTTTGTCAGCAGATATTTTAACCGAGTAATTACCATCCGCCCCGATCCAGCCTTTGGAAGCTTTAAAAGAATCACTGATACCCTTTGCAGGCTCAACTTGCCCAAAAGGAGAAATAGTTTTCAAACCATCTTGACCAGCAAACAGCATGGTCATCCAAAAACAAATCGCGCCCATGGATACTTCCACTAAAATTTAGATGTTAAGAACCGTATTTCCACTACTTGACCATACTAAGCTTTAGTAAACTAATAAGTGTAATGAAAAATAGAAACAGCATTAAGGAATCAGTCATATGGCAAAAGTTTTGATCCCCATAGGCGATGCCACCGAAGTTTTAGACACCTTATACCCTTTTTTTCGCTTGGCAGAAGATGATTTTGAACCCGTTGTTTGTGGCCCAGAGGCACGCACCTATCACGGCGTTATGCACGAAATACCGCCCGAGGCCTCTATTCCTTGGGATATCACCCGCGAACAACCTGCCTATCATATCAAAGCTACCGTTGCTTTTCGTGATGTGAAGGTGGATGACTATTCTGGCCTCTTTATTTCAGGTGGCAGAGCCCCCGAGTACTTGCGTTATGATCAAGATCTTATGCGTATCACCCGACACTTCTTTGAGAAAAATAAACCGGTCGCTATCGTTTGCCATGGTGTTGAAATTGCTGCTGCTGCTGGTTGCCTTCAAGGTAGAAAATGTACCACGGTTGCTAAGTGTGCTTTAGATATTACCTCCTTTGGAGGCACCTATGTCAATGAACGCTGCGTTATTGATGGCAACTTAGTATCTGGAAGAACTTGGCACGATAACCCTTACTTCATCAAGCCTTTTATTGAAATGCTTAAAAAAGCTAGAGGACATTAATGCTAAAATCTTTCAACCGCAGAAACTTCCTTTCCTATGTCGCAGCGGGAATTGGTGGTAATAGTTTCGCTGCTTCTATTGCGAAGCCAAAAGCTATCACTTTAGGATTTAGCAATTATGGAATGAAAACCATTCCTTACGCTGAAGCAATTCCTCAGCTTGGGAAAATCGGATTTGATGCTATTGAACTTTGCTTGTTGCCCGGTTGGGCTACCGAGCCCAAAAAGCTAAGTGAATCAGACCGCAAAGAAATCAGAACCTTGATTGTAGATTCAAAATTAAAGCTTACTGCGCTGATGGAAAATCTTGGCCCTTCTCCCATAACAGAGGTGAGCAAAGGTTTGCAAGAAAGATTAGAGCAAGCGTTTATCCTTGCGAATGAACTTGGAGGTAAAAATCCTCCCTTGGTGCAAACCGTATTGGGCGGTGGCTTGTGGGAAAAAGTTCAGAGCCTTTATGTAGATACTTTGGGTAAGTGGACCGATCTTGCAGCCAAGGCCAAAGTTATTCTTGCCATAAAGCCCCACCGATCTGGAGCAATGAATCTACCCAGCCAAGCAACTTGGCTTATAGGGCAATTAAAGAATTCACCATGGCTGAAAATGGTGTACGACCCTAGCCATCTGATGTTTCGTGATCTGGATCTTGTGAAGATGCTGAAAGATTCTATTCCTCATGTTGCGCATGTGGCAATCAAAGATGCGGCAAAAAGAGAAGGAAAAATAGTGTTTGATCTTGCGGGTTCAACGAATTCAATTGATTATAGCGCCTTGGTTAAAGTACTAAAAGAAGGTAATTACCAAGGTGATGTGAATTGCGAGGTTAGCTCGATGGTATCTGAAAAGTCTGGGTATAATCCACTTGCTGCTGCAAAAACTTGCTATGCGAATATGAGTAAGTATTTTTCTGCTTAGTTTTTTTGTATACCGTCTAACCTCTTGATTGATAGCCGTGGGGCTTTGCTGCTGCAACCCCCGGGAACGCCAATCTCCCGATTGGCTTTTTAACTTGGCCAATCAGGAGATTGGCGTTCCCAGGGTAAGACATCTGTAGGCGGTGTAGCAAACGCATGTAGGCGCCCCACCCACCTGTTAGAAATCAGGAGATGGGCGGGCTTTGGGGCTGCTCGTTGTGTAATTAAATAGAATGATAAAGAAGACAATCAAGCCCACCAACTGCGTAAGTCCTATTTAATATTCATTTTTCATTTCAACTCTTAACCAAAGTATGAAAAGATATTCTATGCTAGTTAAGAAGTACCCCTTTCAAAAGGTGTCGCTGTGAAATTTCAACAAGTTGCAAAAGATGTTTTCCTCTTCCCCGATATTTGCAATGTTTATGTGATCAAATCGGGCGAACTGGGATTGCTGATTGATTTAGGTACTGGCGAAGTGCTTGATCATCTTAAAGAAATCGGCATCACAAAAATCGAATGGGTACTATTTACACACCATCACCGCGAACAAACGCAGGGGCATTTGCGATTAAAAGATACCGGTGCAAAGATTGCAGTGCCCGAAGTTGAAAAAACTCTTTTTGAATCTCCGCTGAATTTTAGAAAGATGGCCCCCGCTCTTTCAGATTCCTTTACAGTTCATGGCGCAAGTTATGTGCGGCCTTCCATCACTCCGATTAAGGTGGATAAAACATTCGCAAAAATGGATGATTTCACTTGGCAGGGATTAGAGATTTGGTGCATAGAAACAGCGGGAAATAGTCCGGGGTCGCTTTCCTACCTCACTAAAAAAGAGGGGGAGTGGATTGCGTTTACAGGCGATGTAATGCTCAACGGTTCTAAGCTTCATACTTGGTTCGATACTGAATGGGATTATGGTTTCAGCAAGGGGATTTATGCGCTCTATAATTCACTGGGCCAACTTGAGGGTTACCCACTAAAAAAGATGCTGCCTTCGCATGGGCCGATTATCGAAAACCCACTGCCCCAATTACAAATGTTGCGAAACACACTAAGAGAATTCAACAAGCTTTATCTGCGCGGGTGGGAGGTTTCCACCTTTGCAGGTGCAGATCAAGATCGAGTTTCGAAACCGACTGCGGTGCCTCATGTTTGGCAAGTTACCAAGCATTTGTTCAAATTTCGTGGTCCTGAATTCTGGCCCAATTTCCACATGATACTCGCAGATAACGGCCATGCACTTGTGGTAGATTGCGGGTTGTTTAAAAAAGAATTCTTGGATAAATCAATCGCACTGATGAAAGAAAGGCTTGGGCTAAAACAAATTGATGTTGTGCTTGTAACCCATATGCATGGCGATCATTGTTTGGAAGCACCCCATCTACGAGATGTGCATGGTGCAAAGATTTGGACGATGAGCCGTGTGGTTGCGGCAGTCTCGCGCCCGCTGCATTTCGATTACTGCGCCCAAGTGAACACCTATGGCAAGGGGATTGATTCCATCGCATTTGACAAAGTTTTTCAAGAAGGCGAAACTTTCTTCTGGGAAGGATTCAAACTTACCGTGGATTGGATGCCAGGCCAGACCGAGTTTGCCCTTTGTCTGCATGGCATCATTGATGGCAAGAAAGTAGCATTTACAGGCGACAACATTTTTGGCAGTGCCTCTGATCCAAGCCAAAATGGTCATGAAGCGGTAGTCGCACGCAATAGTTGCATTCTTGAAGAAGGCTATATTTATGCAGCGAAGTATCTAAAGAAATTGCAGCCCGATCTTTTGTTAGGCGGGCATTCATGGGCGATGGCAGAGCCTGCTAAATTAATCGATCGTTATCTTGCAGATGCACTAAAGTTAAAAGAGTACTTTGAAAAATTGAGTTTTGAAAAAGATTATCGCTGGATGTATGATCCGTATTGGGTTCGCATGGAACCCTATAGGGTGGTACTAGGAAAAAACAATGCAGCCGAATCTAGACTTATGATGCGAAACTTTGATTCTGAACCAATTGCGATGAAGGTTGAGATTATTTTGCCAGAAGGATTCAAAGCAGAGCCGGCAATCATCAGCACCATGGTGGCTGGAGAATCGACGACATCCATACCCATTCAAATATCCTGCATAAAAGAAACCAGCAAAGGGTTACACCTTGCAGCGCTGGATGTGACCCGCAAGGGAAAAAGGGCAGGTCAGTTGTTTGATTTCATCTTGTGGGTGGGATGATTTATTTTTTCCTGAGATCGTAACAAGCCATCTCGTTATGATTTCGCACCCAGGCAAAACCGCGAGCAAGGGTTGGGCAGTTCCAAGTTTTGTCGCCTGAAAGGGCTTTGAATTTTCCGAGTTCTTTAAATTCAGCAGGGCTGGCCTCAACCATCACCAAGTCACCATTTTCCGCTTGAATAATCAGTTTATTGCCCTGTCTAAGCAATTGCCCCTGTCCATATCGGCCACCTTTCCATTTTCTTTTTCCATCGATGGGGTCAAGGCAAACAAGAATACCTTCATCAAGACCATAGATGTAATTTTCAAAAAGAACGGGGCTGGTAAATCTACAGCGCAAATTAAAGTTGTGCCAAAGTTCTTCCTGTGAAAAAGTATCATTATTTTTAGATAGTTTAAGCAAACCGCAGCCAACACCGTAGCTAGAAGAAATAAATAAGCAGTCGTTGCCAATGGGAATAGGCTGGGCGACATTAATACCTTGATTGGTGACCCAAGGCCGAGCCCAGAATTTATTGCCATTGAGGGGATCATAGGCAGCGATTTCAGCCCCATCGAAAATAAGAAGCATTTCGGTTTCGAGAAGAGTGACAACCATAGGGGAGCAATAACCAGCTCGGTTGTTACCTGTTTGCCAGCGTAGTTCACCTGTAGTTTTATCAAATGCACGAATGGCACGGTTAAGTTGCTTGCCGGTTTGTTCGCCTGGATTGACGATTACAAGCCCTTTATAAATTAATGGTGACCCACTCATACCCCATTGAATATTTTTATTATCTTTTAATAGGTCTTTCTCCCATAGGGGTTTTCCTGTTTTAGAATCAAGGCAAGCAAAGTGCCCCGTGCCACCCATTGCGTAGATAAGATCGTTATCGAAAGTGGGCGAAGCCATAGGGCCTTCACCACCCAGAGGATCGAAATGCCTAGCGATCCAAGGGTGATTCCATAATTCCGTGCCCGTTGAAAAATCGTAAGCAGCAACAACTTCAGAATTACCGCGCTGTTCCATGGTGACTGCGAGGTTTCCTGCAATAGAAAATCCTGCATACCCCCCCCCACAAGGTTGTGCTTTCCAAGGCGTTTTGGGAGGGTTAGCTTTCCAATCAGAGTTAAGCTCGGGGCCTTGAGCAATGGAATCGAGGTTGAAGTTTCGATACCGTGGAAAATCATCAATAGAAGTAGCAGTAGTTATTTTAATATTGTTAGAGTTTTTTGAAGCAGCGCGGTGTTCGGTAATTTTCTGATCTCTTCCTTTTTCCCAGCGCCAAACGATTTTTGGTTCTACATCGCCATTGAAATCAATGTGGTCAATCGCCGCAAAAGTGGGGCCTGCGATGAGTGCAACCACAGCAATTTTTCTTGCCCAAGAGAATTTTGAAAGGAATAGCCACCAAGTGACTAAAAAAATGAAAGCAAGGAATTCACCCGTCATTATGACAAAAGATTTAACAAAACGAGGGTATTCCTCGGGGAAAAACTTGGTGGCTACTATTGCAATTAGAAGAATTCCTAATGCAAGCATTGGCATATATAAATGCCTTTTTATTTTTGCTGGATTAGTAGTAAGGTTATTATCAATCATATTTATTTGCCTAGGAAGAAAAGATTCTTATCGATTTAAAAGTAATTCTGGAATTAAAGGTAGCGGAGGTTCAAAGCTGAGTTCTACCATTTTACCAAGGTTCAAAACTTCATTTCCTAAAAGTAATTTTGCAGGCGTTTTCATTACAGTCCAGCCGAAGGGTTCTAGTAAGGGCTTTTCCCATAGAAGCAAATAGTTTTCATTTAGGGATAACTCAGCGCGCACCTTCTGGTTTAATTTATAGACTGTATTAAGGTTTAATATACAGGAAAACTGTAAAGGATTATCTTTCTCTGGTAATAATTTCGCATTAAATTCTGTGTTTTCCCCATTGTTATTAATAAAGGAAATTTTTAAGGCAGGAGAATCGGGAAGCATTGCAAAGATTTTCTCATCGATTTTAAGGTTTATTTTGTTGGTCTTTATTAAATGAACTTCTTGTTTAAGAAAAGTAATAAGGTGGTTAAGTGGGTCGGTGGTAAATCCCGAGGAATAAAATTCCAAAGGGATGAGAAAATTAGAAATGCTAATTATTTTTGGGTTAGTAAGTAGTTTATTGCAAGAACTCTGCCAAGTTTTTTGATCTCCAAGAATTTCATAAATTAATGGCGTACATAAATCATAAACTTTTTGCTTCAAGGTTTTTGCAAGCGATTCAATAACATCTTTCTGCAAAGGTGTAAGTTGTTTTTGAAGGTTACGCCAATCTGGGGAATTTTTTTCGAGAGTTTCAAATGCCAATTTTGCATCATCAGTTTTAAAAAGAAAATCTTGAAGTGAGCTATTTCGAGGTGAGGTAAGGAATTGAATAGAAGATTTAAGGATGCGGATTTTTTCACGATTGCGATAATCTGCAAGCCTCATTTCGAGGATTTCGGGAATATTAGTTGAAAGAGCAAAATAGGAAGAAGTGGGCCAAGGATCTTGCAGAAAAACCGCAGTAGTTTCCATCCAAGGTTTCCAGTCGAACCCCTTGAGCTTTTGTTTTTCAGAAAATCCTGAAAGATGATTGAACACATCATTTCGCTTGTTGAAATCAGCGTAAAAAGCAAGAAGTTCTTTAAGAAGTTCTTGGTTAAGAGTTTCTTTATTAAGAAGAAAAGCCCAAGCTTCAGTAGTTTCCCATTTTTTCGGGAAGCGATCTTTCAACTGGCTTATTTTTAATAATGTAGCTTCGATTTCTGCAACCGTATAAACCTTAAGCGTAAAAGGAATCTCTAGTAAAGCTTGAACCCTATCGAGATAACTTTGGGTTTCGTTGCGTCTCGAAATCAAAAACATGGAAAGGTCTAAAGGGAGAAAGTAAAAATCAGGATGAGAAGCCAATTTGTTGAAAAGGGCAAGTCGTTCCTTCAATTTTGAAGTAGGGCCCAAAAGCCTTAGATAAATATCAGTAGGATCGTTGACTTTAAGATTTTCCACCTGTGTTTCGAGTTCGCTCGAAGGAAGAAAAACCTTGGCTCCTTTAAGACCCAGAAAAAAAAGTACAAACATTAGCAACAAGGTAGCCCAACCAAGATAAGATCCGGTCGATGCTTTTCTTGACCGATACCCTGTAGCTTTATCATTGCATTTTTCTGAATCATAACCAGATATGATATCCAAGGAACCCAAGCCCTGATTGTTCGGAATCGGCACCGTAGTTTCCGAATTGAGAAACACGGGGAATTTGCTGGGAAGTAATCTACGACCCAATATTTCCCGCAACATTATCAGCATTGTAGGTATAGGTTGCCCTAAAAAGATCACGCCATCGCAATACACCAATTTTTTAATCCCCGATTCATCTAAAAATGCAGTTTCAAATCGCACATGTTTTTCAGCAAACAAAGGTTGGATAGCTTCCAAATCAGTATTTGCATTATGCAAAATCATTATCAGGGGTAGTGAGCGATCTGTTTGGGACATTGTTTTATACTTGCCAGATTTTTAGCGTGGAAGAAAATCCACCGCAACCTTATTGGCCTCGGCCCAGTTGCGAACCAATCGCACCCTGTTAGTATCGCGGTCTGGATCATCCACGCCAATCACAAAATCAATTCTTTCAATTGCAGATTTTTTAAAAGTGCTATTCAAAAAGGAAAGCAAAGTATCGATATCGAACAACTCATCTGGCTTATCCGAAAGCAAATAATATTTCTTTGGCTGGTAATTGCCTTGCATCATCTTCTTTGCAGATTCATCAGTAAGAACCCTCAGGTTGATAACCACTTTAGAGGGTTCGTTTTTCTTCAATTGATTATCTTTGTTGGTTGGTGCTTCGGGTGCCGTAGGGGTGTTGGAATTGCTATTATTGCTGCCGTTTCCTGCACCACCTGGCCCGCCAATGCCATCGCCACCACCACCGAAAAGATAGATGAAGACAATCCACCCTCCGGTAATCCCGCCCAGCATTCGAAGAGGAGAACCGACCCAGTTAGGTAGAGGCTTTTTCGAGATTCGTTTAAACAGCAGGTTGACAAGAAACACACTAAGAAAAGCCCCAAGGGCAATACCACCAAAAACGGCCAAAGGGCGTTCGGGATGACGAATGGAGTCGGTGATTGCGTTGGCTAAAACAGGGATGAACATTTGGCTTACCTGTTGGAAATGGAACCAGGAAAATCAAAAGACCAAACGATACCATTAAGCCAGCGTTCGTAATTTTCGCGCTGCCCCCTAGTGGGATAACTACTATCGATATCTCTCGGATAAAGAACCATATAGAAAATCTCTCTTCCTTTTGAAGAAAGTTTATCTTGGTTGATGAGGGAAGAGACATCCTCGTTGTTTTTGAGAATACTTTTATCAGGATTTCTGCAAAAAAGTTCTCCTGTTATAGAATCAATTTCAAGCACCCTTGAAAATACGCTGCCTTTAAATGCCTCGGTTCGCTCTGCCCGCAACTTTTCAATTTCTTTAAGAAGTTGAGCGGTTTGATCTGCAATTTTTGGTTTTTCAATCGTATCTGCGCTTGTTTTCAAAGATGTTACCGGAGTATCTCCTTGGCCCACCATAGGAAGAAAAAGAAAGACGCAAAAAAGAAGTATTAGCACATCAATAAGCGGGATAAAGAAGCGGGTAACGCTGCGCTTTGGGAGTTGAATCATGAAGATTTTTCCTCCTTTTTCGAAAGTACACCACCTGCAAGGGCAAGGATGAAATCTCTTCCTGCCAAAACAATCCATGCAGGCAGAATATTAACAAGCGCCATGAATATGCCACTTCCTGTTGCAGTAATTGCAGGGCCATAAAGCTGGATGATTCGTTCTGGGGAAACAGGGCCATTGATGGAACTAAAAGTTTGCAGAATACCTGCTACGGTACCCAATAATCCCAAAAGGGGAAACCACTCTGCAGCCTGAGAAAAATGGCTGATCCAAGGATCAGCGCGTTCATCGAAACCATGATTTTTCCAAGTAAGCGCCCGCCAAGCAAAGAGAGTTTGCAAAATAAAAAGAAAAGTGCCAAGAGCAAGAATTAATTGATCTAGCCTGGTGATGCGCTCGAGATAAAAATCATAAGCGGTAGTGGGAAGAGATGCAATCACTGCAAAGCTAGCAGCAGCGGGAAGAATAGCAAGCAGAAGTGGAAGGCACCAAACTGCAAGGAATCTTCGAAACATGGCATTAGCCCTTTCAGAGGGAGGCGGTACGGTTTGCCAAGTAAGGAGGAAGGGCCTGCGGATTGCCATCTCGATCAATACACGCCAAGGTTGAAGACCCTTCTGCAAGAATCTTGGCTTGGCAATAAAGTTCGTAACGATGTTCGATGCGAACGCCCGTGGTTCGCTCCACGATAGTTCGAAGAGTAAGAACATCATCATATCGGGCGGGTCGCTTGTATTTTACTTCGATGCGTGCAAGTACCAGAAGGTAGCCTTCGTCTTCAACATCTTTGTAGGTACGACCCATGGAGCGAAGTAATTCGATGCGCCCCTGTTCAAAATAGATCAGATAATTGGCATGGTGAAGAAGGCCCATCCGATCAGTTTCTGCATAACGAACACGGATTTCGATATCGCCAAAAACTATACCTAGGGCAGGAACAGGAAGGGTCTGGGTCATTGGATTCTGCCAATGCGATTGTAAGGCCAGTAGATTAAAACAGCCCGGCCCATCATGAGATTGTTGGGGACAAGCCCCCAAGAACGGCCATCGGAACTTTGAGGGCTATTATCGCCCAAGCAAAGGTAATGGCTAGGTTGAACATAAAGGGTCTTAATAGGGGGATTTAAAAGGCCCTTCCAAGAATCTGGAGTAGGCATGCCAGGGCGAATCGCAATAGGTTCAGTCCAATCATGGACAGAAACATCAGGGGTGCTAGGGTTGATGCGCGCGGTGTAATAGGTATCACGATGAATTTTAAGTTCGCTTACCGCAAGAGTCGTTCCAGAAGTACCAATGCTTGCGGGTTCAAGATCGTTTTCAAGTGTGGGCCCATGAACCTTGCTGGGCTTGTAATCAATACCATCGTTGAAAAGCAGTTTGCCGTCCTGCCAGATAATAAGCCTACAATCCACATTGGCAAAGCGAATATGGTGCGAGCCTATGCTTAAACGACCAGAAGAGTTTTCCGCGAGGACTTCAGTTTTATCTTTGGTGATTCTTTGAAGGGTGCAGGAACCCGATTCCAAGTTCCAGATCGCTCTAAAGCGATCAACACCCTTGGAAAGTTCTAAGGTGAATTGCCCTTCCTGTTTCTTAATATCAAACTTACCTTCAAGGGTTAGATCGCTGACCCAGTTGTCGCCATAGCCTGGGCGATGCGTATCGTGGTAGGCAGTGTTATAGCCCATAACATCGGTGATAAGTTGTCTGCGGGAATCATTATTACGAAGGATATGGCTGTATCTAAGCCAAGAAGTAGTTTTTTCTGATTCGGTGGAACTGACATAAACCGAGGGAGAAACCTCGTTCCAGTTGGGTTTTAGAGCTTGCCAGCGTTTAAGATTGGGAAGATCACTGGCACGGCGTTCATCATCATAAACAATCCTTCGCATGGAAAGCACCGAACTGGGCTTTTTACGAATGATCTCGAATTTATCGGTATCGATGAAAGAGTCACGAGCTTCGTTTTCATGCATAAATTCCCACATCCAAAGATCTGAGTTGTCTCTTGGATTGGAGATCGGTGGCGGAAGAGTGTTTGGTGGAAGCCTATAAAGCTTGCCCGCCTGAATGGCGATGGTTTCACCGGGTAGGCCGATCAGCCTTTTGATGTAGTTCATAGGCACATGATTGCGCTGTGGGCCCGAGGAGGGAAAGCGAGCTGAAAATTCATTCGGATTGCTATTACCCGGATACTTAAACACAACCACATCTAAACGCTCTGGGCCTTTGCTAGGTAAATCATAAAGATACTTTGCAACCAGAACACGATCCCCCGTAGATGGGCCGGGGTCTGTCACTGCAGCTTCCCCGGGAAACGCCTCTTCATTGGATTTAAGCAGCTTAATATTGAGCAAGCAATTCGGGCAGGTTGCAGTAGTTACAGACATAACACCTGCTCCGGGCATTTGCTCTACTTCGCTGGAACAATTAACAGGAAAGCGATGCTTGCATGAAGGACAATTAATTTGCTTTTGATAGCCAAAGAGAGTTTCCGCCATCGAACCGGTGGGGATGACAAAGGCTTCTGCGATAAAAGATTTCAGCACCAAAACCAAAACGACAACAAAAACGATTGTTTCAAGAAGTTCGCGAAGGCTATCAGTTTTTGGGGGTGCGGGTTTTTCAGAAGATATTGCAGGGGTGTTTACAGAGGGTTGCAATTGACCATCAAAGGGCAGTGCTTCATTGCTCGTTATTGCTTTTTCTGATGCTTTGCCCGCTTCTTCCTCGTTTAAAATCTTAAAGCCCTCGACAGGCAAAGGTAAACCCGCATCGGAAGAGGGTGTTGAATTATCTGGTTGCGCCATTGGGTACCTTGGGGTTAATCATCAGATTCAAGAACAGCGAGGAATGCCTCTTGGGGTAATTCCACTTGCCCCACTTGCTTCATGCGTTTCTTACCTTCGGCTTGTTTGGCCCAAAGTTTGCGCTTGCGGGTGATATCACCACCATAACACTTCGCTGTAACATCCTTCTTAAGTGCGGCAATACTTTCTCTGGCAATGATTCTGCTGCCTACCGCAGCCTGAAGCACAACCTCGAACATATGCCTATCGATTTCTTCACGAAGTTTCTTAAGCAGCTTTCTACCACGCCTATCTGCAGTGGAACGGTGTACGATGGTTGAAAGCGCATCCACCCTATTATGGTGAACTAAAACATCTAGGCGAACCAAGTCTGCAGCACGATAAGCAAGGAATTCATAATCCATGGTGCCATAACCGTGGGTCACTGATTTAAGCTTGTCGTAAAGATCATAAATGACCTCTGCGAGAGGCATTTCGTAAACTAAAATGGCGCGGGCAGTACTAAGATATTCGGTACGCAGATAAATTCCTCTGCGTTCTGCACACATTTGCATCAAATCGCCGATATTGGTGGCAGGAACTAAGAAACTGATTTTAACAAAAGGCTCGCGAAACTCTTCGATCTGGCCATCGACCGGAACCTTCTGTGGGTTATCAATGACGATAACTTCGCCACTACGGTTTAAAATTTCGTAGGTAACATTGGGTGCGGTCTGAATGACATCTAGTTGGCTTTCGCGCTCCAACCTTTGTTGAATGATTTCGCGGTGCAACATTCCAAGAAAGCCACAGCGGAAACCAAAGCCCAACCCTTCACTGACTTCAGGCGCATAAGAAAAGCTGGCATCGTTAAGCCTAAGCTTCATTAAGGCTTCGCGAAGTTCTTCGAAATCATTATTATTTGTCGGATACAAACCGCTGAAGACCATCGGTTGAGGTTCTTTATAACCAGGAAGGGCAACCGCAGTTGGTCGGTTGGCTTCGGTTACAGTATCCCCAATATGAACATCATCAAGTTTGCGCACCTGCGCCATAAAAAATCCTACTTGACCTGGCCCCAGTACATCACAAGGGGTTGGGTTGGGCCTGAACTGGCCCATCTCGGCAACTTCATGATCGGTATTGCCACGCATGAACTTGATGCGCTGGCCTTTGCGCATGGTGCCTTCCATAACGCGGATATAAATTACAACACCTTTATAGGCGTCGAAATGGCTGTTGTAAATAAGTGCCTTAAGTGGGGCATCGGGCTTACCCGTGGGTGCAGGAATGCGATCGACAATGGCACGCATTACCTCATCCATTCCCAACCCAGTCTTGGCACTGACCCGAAGAACTTCTTCGGGCTGAATACCCAACACCGATTCCATTTCAGCGATGACATCGTCAGGCCGGGCAATAGGCATGTCGATTTTATTCAGAACGGGAACAATAGTTAGGTTGTTATCAATGGCAAGATAGGCGTTGGCAACTGTTTGCGCTTGAACCCCTTGAAAAGCATCGACCAGAAGAATGGCACCTTCGCAAGCCGCAAGGCTGCGGGATACTTCGTAGGTAAAGTCAACATGCCCTGGGGTGTCGATAAGGTTGAGTTCGTAGGTCTCGCCATCTAATTTATAATAGAGGGTAACGGGGTGCATCTGAATCGTGATGCCCCGCTCGCGTTCGAGATCCATATCATCGAGGACCTGATTACGAAAGTCCCGTTGGGTAATAGCGCCTGTTTTTAAAAGGAACTGATCCGCAAGGGTGCTTTTGCCATGATCGATATGGGCTACAATAGAAAAATTGCGAATTTTGCTCGCTTCCGTCATTTTGGAAAACTTTCGCTATAACTGTCAATGGTAGTAAGGCTATACTATAATACCAGTAAACTAGATAATGGAACAACCCATAGTCCAGACAATTATTATTTTAGAAAACTTGGGCCGTAACACCAAACAGGAGTCTAACAATGAAATGTGTATTTAGCTTGGTAACAGCGTTAACCATCGTAGTTTTCCCCATATTTGCTGAAAAAGGAGCCAAAGTGACAACCCCATTAAACTATAAAACTAAAACTTTAGACGGAAAAGAAGTCGATTTATCCACCTATAAGGGAAAAGTCGTACTCATAGTTAATGTTGCAAGCGCCTGTGGTTACACAAGCCAATACAAGGGAATGCAGGGGATTTACGAAAAATTTGGCAAGGATGGCTTTGTACTATTGGGTGTACCGAGCAATGAATTTGGGGGCCAAGAACCAGGCACCAACGAGGAAATCGCCACCTTCTGTAAAACCAACTATGGCGTTACCTTCCCAATTTTGGAAAAACAACTGGTCAAAGGTGCCAATGCATCACCTCTTTACAAGCATCTTACTTCAAAAGAAACCAACGCTAAATCCCCAGGCGATGTAAAATGGAACTTCACCAAGTTTCTGCTTGGGAAGAATGGCGAGATCTTAGGAAGATTTGAATCAGGGGTCGAACTTGATGATGCAAGCTTGGTTGGCGCTATCGAAACCGCACTTAAAAATTAATCCAGGCTTTCTAGTTCCACTTTGAAAACTAAAAGGATGGTTCTTAAGAAGGGTCATCCTTTTTTCGTTTTTAATTGGCGCTGGTAATATGAATCAAAAGAGAATATCCCCAGCGCTACCCAGATGAGATAAAAACTCGCTTGCTTTTCTTGGGAAAAAGATTCGTTGAACAGATAGATACCAAGAACCATTTGAATGCATGGCGAAAAGTATTGCATAAACCCCATCACCGATAAAGGCACTAACCTTGCAGCCATCCCAAAACAATAAAGCGGAATCACGGTAACAACACCACTAAGCGCCAAAGAAGCGTCCATTTGCCAGGTATGCCCGAAATCATTGGTACCTTCCAGCCACCAGTAAAAAAGTGCTACTCCTGCTAAGGGAAGTAGAAAAATGGTTTCAAGAAACAAACCAACACTCGCATCGACGGGGATGATTTTTCGAAATACGCCATAAAAACAAAAAGAAAAAGCCACTCCGAGTGAAATCCAAGGCAAGCTACCTTCAAGATAGATTCTTAAACCTATCGCAAGAGTTGCTACGCCCAAGGCGATCCATTGCATACCCCTTAACTTCTCCTTGAACAAAACCATACCAAAAAGAATACTCAATAAAGGTAGACAAAAATAACCCAAACTCGTTTGTAATACCTGTGCATTCGCAGCTGCATAAATGTATATGCCCCAGTTAATTCCCACAAGAATTGAACTACCCATCAAACCAAACAAAACCCCAGGCGTGCTGAACACCTTCATTACCAAGTTCCACTTTTTTTGAATATGCACGATGAAAAGCATTATTACCGCAGACCATACCACCCGATGACTGAGAATTTCCAACGGTTCCACGCTCCGAACCAGCCATACATATAAGGGCATTGAACCCCAGAATGCATAAGCCACGACCGCCCAAATCATTCCAGTTTGTAAGTCTGATGCTGACTTTTGAGAATTTGACATAATTATTACAATCGGTTGCTAATATTTAAATAGACTTTGTATTGGATACATGGCGAGATAGCCAACCCGACTCCGAATAGAGAAAAACCATGGATACGAAAAGCGCTGAGATGTGGATGAAGGAAAAAGTGTATGGATACTGGTTATCGCAGGCACTTTATTGCGCAGCAGAATTAAACCTTGCAGACATCATTTTTCACAATGGCCCGCAAACCACCAGGGAACTTGCAAAAAAAACCAACACCCATGAACGCTCCCTTTTCAGACTGCTTAGGTACCTTGCATCAGAAGAAGTTTTTGCAGAAGATGAAACAGGCGCTTTTATTCTTACACCCAAAGCGAACCAACTTCGCTCCGATATTTTCGGAAGTCAGCATGCGATGGCGGTCATGTCTGGCTCGGAACACTACCTTGCTTCTTCCCGCATGATTGATAATGTTCGTACCGGCAAATGCGCCTACGAACTTGCGCATGGACAACCCGTTTTTGAATACCTCAAAGATCATCCTGCTTCTGCCAGAATCTTTGATAAAGCCATGGAAAGTATTCATGGCAGCGAATCCAATCAGATCCTTGCTGCCTACGATTTTTCAACCTTTATCACACTTGCAGACATCGGAGGCGGGAATGGCAGCATGCTGTTGGCAATTCTCAACCAATACCCTCTCTTACATGGCGTTCTTTTTGATCTTTCCCATGTCATTACTGCCACTGCTTCTTCAAAAAACAATGTTGAACGCTGCAAGTTGGTTTCAGGAAATTTCTTTGAAAGCGTCCCCCAAAATGCCGATGCCTACCTCCTTAGACATATCATTCACGATTGGGATGATGACAAAAGCATACAAATACTCAGCAATATTAAGAAAGCTCTTCCCGAGCATGGCAAAGTATTAATGATCGAAGCGATATTGCCAGAAGGTAACACACCCCATCCCGGAAAGATGTTTGATTGGATCATGATGGCAATTCCGGGTGGACTAGAAAGAACCCTTGCTGAATACCAAGAACTGTTTTCGAAAAGTGGCTTTCAAATTCAGAGAGTGATTGCAACCGCAGGTCTTAATTCCATCCTTGAGGCTGTGCCGATTTAAATCACCGCTGCAAATTAACCAGATGGTAATTGCCCACTTGGGTTGTCGCAGTCTGGGTCTTTTTATTCATCCCACTTAAGCACTGCAAAACCTAAGGGTAATTATGTTTGTTTTCACAGCGTTTAAATCGTTTGTTTTCCTAGGTTAGTATTTAGGTTGATCTATTGGAAAGCTCCTAGCACCATGGCGAAAAAGATGATGCAACAAAATAAGACTATACTAAGCATCTAGTTTGAGGGCTTTGTAAGGTTAAGGGAGTAGGGTATTGGCGGCTGGTGAGACTTTGAACTCTGAAATCAAGTAATGCCGCTGCGGTCAGGTGCAACGACTGGTTCGCAGTTGAGCCCGGCTGACACTATACACTGGCACCGGTCGTATCCGATGTATTGCGGTTGCGTGAATCATACAAACACACTGCGTATCCCGGCTATCAAGCCAACAGTTGCACCCAGAATCGCACCTAATGCAATACCGTTTCCTTGGTTGATGGTACGCATCTTCTCGCCAAAAAAGATACCGTGATCCGACATTATGGGTGCAAAAACGAAAGCTCCAACGAGGATACCGACGATACACCCAGTGAGAACAATAGCCACAATTCTTAACCAATTCGGGAGTTCTCGTCCGCCAACAACAATGCTCACTGCGCCAACCAGCAAAGCGCCAATCAAAGCGCCTTGCCAGGGAAGCCTGATGCCTTCAGATGGCAGACTGTCCCCAAAAAAGATCAAATGGGTGAGCAAACCAAATACGCTGCCGACGAAGGCGCCAGCCAAAGAACGGCCAACCAGAGAGTTGATCAAATTGGTGCCCTCCAATCGAGAACCTTGCCCGCGAACAATGATTAGATGGAATTAATTCCATCTATCTCGGTTTTTCATTCTTGCTAATCCGGATTCGATTCAATCCAGAACAGCATATCGCCGGGACGAAAGAGTTCACGCCTCTCTTCACACGGTAGTATTTCAACCAGTGCGCAGCGCGATTTCAAAGAAAAATCAACTGGATTCGCCACAGAAGTCGGTTCACTTGCCGAAGTTGCTCGATGCGAGTTCCGCCTCGACGGCGTTAGCAACTTGGTTCTCGTACTGGGAACCCTGCGCCATCGGTTAGCCACTGTCGCCGAACGACATCGAGTTCAGGGGCGTCCTTTAGTGCGTCTGCTAGAACGAGTAGTTCGAACTGGCATTTTAACGGTTGCAGGCACAGCATGAAGTTGAACACCTAAAGCATGAATTAATTTCAAAACTGTCTCATAACGGGGCTTTGCTCCAGGTGCTAGTGCTTTGTACAGGCTTTCACGACCAAGCCCGGTATCTTTCGCCAGTTTTGATATTCCGCGTGCTTTTGCAACATCGCAGACTGCGGCCAAAAAAACATTTGGATTTGTATCTTCAAGTGCTGCATTTAGATACGCAGCGATTACTTCCTCGCTATCGAGGTAATCTGCAGCGTCAAATGGGGCTACCTTTATCATGTTTTAAACCTCTAAATTTTTGAGTAGAGTCTTGGCTTGTTTGATATCTCTCTTTTGTGTGGATTTATCTCCCCCACAAAGAAGAAGATAAACAATTTTACCCTTGCGAGTGAAATACACTCTATATCCCGGGCCACAGTGAATTCTCATTTCTGAAATGCCATCTCCAACTGGTTCGCAATCTCCAAAGTTTCCCTGCTCAGCAGAACGGACTCGCAAAACGATGCGAGCTTTACCTAAAGGGTTGCGTAAAGATTTCAGCCAAGCATCAAACTCCGTTGTGCGAAGAAATGAATTCATTTATTTACTGTATCCGTATGGATACTTATTGTCAAGGTAATTAACATTGATAGTTCTAACGACACAGTTCACTTGCCGGGCTGCGATGCAGACCCATCGGCAGGAGCAACTGGTTGGGCGGCATTTGCATTTTGTTTATCTCGCATTACCAGAGCTATTCCACCGAGTATAGCTACGGACGCCAATACGAGGCGCACGGATGCGGACTCATCGAGGAAAACTATGCCACCCATGGCCGCTATGATCGGAACGCTAAGTTGCACCGTGGCGGCACTGGTGGCCTTTAACGCGGGCAAGGCGGTGTACCAAATGGCGTAGCCTAATCCGGAGGCTATGGCGCCCGATGCAACCGCGTACAACAATCCAGCGTTGTCAAAAGAGGTGCTGTTATGCATAAGCACGCTCAATGCGGCGGCCATTGGAACGGCCCGCATGAAATTTCCCGCCGTTACCCTAGTGGGATCGCCAGCACTCTTTCCGCGCAAAGAATAAACTCCCCACGCAACTCCGGCGCTCAACATCAAGAGAGAACCCAGCAGGGGTGGCGCAGATAGACCGGGCAATAACAGACCCACCAGCCCTCCGAGGGCGAGCACAAGTCCGACCATCTGTAGTCTCCGCAGACATTCTCCCGCCCAAATGCCATAGCCGATCATTGTTGCCTGAACTGCGCCAAACAGCAGCAGTGCACCTGTTGATGCGGGCAGACTCATGTATGCAAAGGAAAAGCCAGCAGCATAAACAAATAATGCAAACGCCGATCGCCAACTGCCCCTGCCAGTTTGTGTGCTGCGACTCATTCGTACGATCAACCAAAGCATTATTGCTCCGGACATCAAGCGGATCGTGGTAAAACTCGCAGCGTCAATGCCGGTATGTTGCAGGGCAACACGGCACAGCAGCGAATTGCACGCAAATGCAACCATGGCCAATGATGTCAGAGCAGCCATTCGTATATATGACATTTTATTCATTTAAGCAGTAGCCTATAGACGCCCAACAAATAGCTCACCTACCGCTGGGCGACCGGCGGTTAGGTGGGAGTTACCACTCGGCGCCGATCGCGTAATCCTCGCCCTCGCCGGTGTGTGGCCGAATCCCCAGATACTGGCGAAAGATGACATCCATGACGCAAGCTGCTTGAATCGGCGTTGCCTTCGTGACCGAATAGCCGCCTTCAGTTTTGACCAGACAGGACTCGGGAACGCCCGCCTGCTTCGTCACCTTTTTTATATCCACATCAAGCGGCTTCTCAAATGCGATTTCTCCCTGCCGCATTCGAATTGCGGCGAAATGGTAGCTGTCCACCCTGCCGCCCATGCCCCGGGCATTAAATGTAATCCACCTGTCCCACGCCGGCAGCGCCCGCAGCCGCTTGATTGCATCGGCTATCGCTTCAACTGCCGTTTCAAAGTCGCTAGAAGGGTGCTCCATAAACGGCCGGTCCATTGGATTCACCTTCGCGTCTTTCAGGTTGTTGTCCGCAGAAGCGTGCTAAACCGCTCTGCCGGCGGGGACGCCTCTGTACGGAGGTCTCGGCCGGTCCAAGCACCCCCAATGAGGCCCAAGACCACTGCCATCCCAAGCATCGGGAGCCCGCCGTTCTGGAACTTGGCCCCGAGCAGCTCCGGCTCGAACAGGAGCATACAGGAGATGAAGAACGCAACCATTACCACCAGCCCGACGATCGCATCTCCGACCATCCCGAGCCGCTGGTGCAGCCCTTTGCCGGCCCACACGATGACCCCGCACAGGAAACCCATGCCGAAGATGGCCGTAGCGAATCCGTCATCCTCGCCCCACTCGACCTCACCGCGGAAGATCGCGCGAATTACCTTAACCGCCGTGGCGATTGAGAGGACGATGCCCCCGAACAGGCCGAACTGCCACCATCTCGTCATGTTAAGCCTCCGCTGCTGAGCTGGGTCGTTCGGCGTTAGTTGACCGGGCCCACGTCCGGGGCTTGTTGGGGAGCCGCAACCACTGGCGGGGCCGCAACCACCGCCACAACCGGTGCCCACTCGCCGACAACGATCAAGCTTGCCACGAGTCCGACTCCAACCAAGAGCAAAACGGCCAGCGAGCCTCCCAGCAAGGCCCATTGAAGAGTCAGGAAGGATGCGGGAGGTGTGTCGGAAGTCACCTTCTGCCCCGCCATGTTCGTTTCGCAGCCACAGCGCGGACAGAGGTAACCGCCCGCTCGCCACTGGCGACGGGTCATCTGGAATGGAGAGTAATGGATCGGAAGCGTATCCCCACAATCCGGGCAGTTGAGACGATGAAACGCGTAGTAGAGCTGGAATGCGAGGAGCACGAGCAGCCCGAGTAGCGGAAGCATCGATAGCAGGATGATGTCCATTATGGCCTCCAATAGCGTCTTCGGTGCAGGGCAACAGTTATTATACGCTAGCCGAGCCTCGCCGCCGAACAATGATTAGATAGGATTAATTCCATCCATCTCGGCTTTTCATTCTTGCTAATCCGGAATAGCATGTCGCCGAAACGGAAGAGATCACGCCTCTCTTCACGATGGTGTATTTTAACCGCGGTGCAGCACGATTGAAAAGAAAAATTAAATGGATCCGCCACAGAAGTCGGTTCAGTCGCCCTACACTTGACCATCAGAGGTTGATGAGGCCTAGCGACATCAGAACCAGCCCATACACGGAAGCAAGAACTACCAACCCAATACCTGCGGCCATCAGAATCGTAGACTCTCGTGTGCCCCGCACAGAACGCCTGAATGCCTCTCCAAGAGATCTTGGAGGCGATTGAGCATTCCCTACGCTTGTTCGCACGATTTGAAACAGAAACCAGACTTTCCCCGCCAAGGTAATCATTAAGCTGTAGCCAAATAGCATTCCAAAGATGATCGGCGGCTTTCGCATCAGTGGGGCAAGGAGTGCAAGAATCAACCAAACTGCAAGGAGTACATGCCACCATCGGGGAAGATGCCATCGGGGAAGATGCCATCGCGCAGGCGATGTAGCTCGTTCTTCGATAGGTTCTTGGATCTTCCGCGCCACTAGATTACCTCTTCTCGCTGCCGAACAATGTATTGAATGAAATTAATTCCATCTACCTCGGCTTTTCATTCTTGCTAATCTGGATTCGATTCTATCTAACTCAGATTAGCGATATTGCCGAATTGGGAGGAGAGACATTCTCTTCTAATGGGATGATATTAAGCACCGTTTGAGCTTTTGAAAAGAGAAAATCATGAATTCGCCGAAAAACACTTCCCCTCATCTCAGGAGGGGAGTAAGCCGCCATAGTTGCTCGATCAAGTGCAACGCCTGGTTCGGCGGCTGACGGCTGACGGGTGACCGGACCGAGGAGTCGTTCGCGTCAGGAATGGCCGACTCTGCGACAAATGGTTCGAATGGAATCGGGTGTTAGCAAATGTCCAACATCTGACTTGATTCGGGCTATAGCTTCGGTGATAGTAAGTGCCATCCTTGGCCAGTCCTAGGGGAATGGTGTAGTGAACAACACCATTCTGACGGAAGGTCAAGGTTTTCTGAAACCCCAAATTAGCTGCGAAGCAACCCTAAGGCTCATAAGCTTTATGGCTTAACTTCATAACATTCGGGACAGGCACTTTTTAAATAGAAATAATTAAAACCCTTCAAGAATCTGATGCATAAGTTAGGTTTTTAGAACGAAAGAGGCGGGCACATTTAAAAGGATAATCCATAAGAATTGCATCTAGCCTTGGATCATTGCACAATTGCCAATTCTTGGGTTCATTCCCTGCACCTAGAACTCCTGCAACAAATACTTTCTTTCCTAAATCGTAAATTCTCTTTACTACATCTGCGTTTGCTATGCTTTCTAGATGAGCTTAATTTTCTGCGAGTTGAAATGCTTAGAGCCTTTTTTATTTCATACCTGCCGACTTATGCTATCCTATACCTTTGTTAGTATTCTTCCCCCCCTTTTAAATAGTCATGGAGAAATGTGATGTTGCCAAAATATATCTTTTCGTTGGCATCAAACCTTTGTCTAATTTTGGTATGTATATTTTCTTCAAGCATTTGCTTAGCTGCAGAAAAAACCTTTCGTGCGGGCGCTGCAACATCGGATATCACTTCGCCGCTAGGCAGCAAAATTATTGGCGGTTTTGTTCCATTCCCCTCTACTCGGGTTCATGATCCACTAAACGCCCGATGCTTAGTTCTTGATGATGGCACGACAAAATTAGCCATTGTGGTTTTGGATCTTTTAGGCATCGCTAGGCATGTTAGTGATGAAGCTAGGATTATGATTGAAAAAGAATCAGGAATCCCTGCGACCAATGTTTTGATTTCTGCAACGCATACTCATTCTGCAGCAAGTGTGCTGGGCCAGAACCCCAGAGTGATCAAGCAAACCTTGGATGAATATCAAAAGCTTGTGGTACGCAGGATTGCAGAGGGTGTGAAAAAAGCGAATGATCAATTGAGACCCGCTGAAATTGCTTTTGGAAATGTTGAAGCCCCTGAGCATGTCTTTAATCGCAGGTGGTTTTTAAAGGATGGAACAATGCCTTTAAATCCTTTTGGAAAAATAGATCGGGTAAAGATGAATCCCGGCGCAGGTAACCCCGATTTAATCGAACCCGCTGGCCCTACCGATCCCACGGCTTCCTTTTTTTTCCTTCGTGAACCCAAAGGCAAACCCATTGCTTTATTCTCTTCGTACTCGCTTCATTATGTGGGTGGGGTGGGTAATGGCGATATCTCTTCCGATTACTATGGCGTTTATTGCGAAAAACTTAAACAACTTCTTAACCCCGAAAACCAATCCAACACCTTTGTCGTATTGATGGCAAACGGTACCAGTGGCGATATCAATAACATCAATTTTAAAACCCCACGAGGTAAACAAAAACCCTACGAACAAATGACGGTTGTTGCAGACGATCTTGCTGCCAAGGTTTTCGATTCCATTGCCAAGTTAAAATACGAACCGTATGTAACCCTTGGTGCCCGCTTTCGAGAACCTCTTATCGGACTTAGGCGGCCCGACTCTGCCGATATGGAATGGGTTAAGCAAACGCTTGCAGACCCCACCAAAGATCCTGCCAAGGGAAATCTTTCTGCGATTTATGCCCAGCGAATTTCGACCATGGCGGAGTATCCTGAGAAATTGAAGATGCCATTGCAGGTGTTAAGGATTGGTGATCGATCGATTGCAACTATGCCTTGCGAGATTTTTTGTGAGATTGGTTTAGAATACAAAAAGAAAAGTCCAGTTAAGAATGCTTGGATGATATCGCTTGCGCATGGTTATTATGGTTATCTTCCTTCACCTAGGCATCATGAGTTAGGTGGGTATGAAACTTGGATGGGAACGAATCGGTTAGAGAAATTTGCTTCCGATAAAATGCTTGCAGAGTTATTAGAGATGACTGCGGAAGTAAATTCAAAGGCAAAGTAAACCGAAGAACTCATGAAAAATTGCATGCGAATAAATAGGATGCAGGGCGCTGGAGTTTTATTTCCACGCCTTACGAAGTAGGTTGATAAAGTTCCCCGACATTATCCCTTCGATATCGGCTTTTGAATAACCCCTGCGATCGAGTAGGCCCGGGATGGTTTGCAAATCTGCAATGGTATCGAGATCCATGGGTGTTTGTTCATTCCCAAACCCACCATCGAGATCGGTGCCTATTCCTACATTTTTTGCATTTCCTGCGATTTGGCAAATATGGTCGATATGATCGCAGATGCGTTCGATTTTTAATTCGAAATCTGCAGGCTTACTTTTTAAATGGATCCAACCAGGAACCATCATAATGGCATCAAAAGCCATGCCTAAAACTCCACCCCGTTCAACGATTGCTTTGATTTGATCATCTGCAAATTGTCGGTTCCAAGGCGCAAGGGCTCTGCAATTTTGATGGCTGGCCCAAACGGGGCCATGATAAATTTCTAATGCGTCCCAAAAACATTCATCATTTAAATGTGTTGCATCAAGGATGATTCCTAGGCGTTGCATTTCTCTGATTAAATCTTTGCCTGCAGCGGGGAGAGGGCCTTCCGCATCGGTGCCATGCGCATAGCGACCGGGGCCGTAATGTGCGGGCCCTAAAGCTCGGAGCCCATCTTCATAACTGCGCTCGAGATGCTTAAGCGTGATTATCGAGTCTGCGCCCTCAAGGCTAAGAATATAACCTATGGGAAGGTGGTTGGCTTTTTTAAGCGATTCTTGGGTATAGGGCTGAGTGCCCTTAGAAATGTTGAAATTTTTCCATAAATCGAGATGGTTATTGAGTTGGCCCAGATTGCGGATTTGCACCATTTCGCCTGCTTCTTCCATGGCACGATACCAAGCAAGTTGGCCTTGGGTTTGGGCCCAGGCTTGTTCGGGGGAATTCCATCCTGCGAGTTTGTGGAAGTAAGGGGAATAGCGCCCGATTTGGGTTGCTACGCAAAGCCCGATTTGCCCTTTGCGCATTTCGGGAAAACTTACGGTATTGTTGCCCCGGTCGACTTTATCCTTCATCGTGTATTCCCAACGGCGAATCTTTTCGATAGGCCAGCGCAGATCGCGATTCCATTCGAGGGCATTCATGCTGAGATCTAGGTGTACATCGAAGGTAAATACTGGTTGGTTCATGGTAAGACTTTCAAGTTTTCTTACAGAATGATTTAGTTAGCAGAAGTTAAGAATACTATAAAAGAACGAACTTATTAAGTGTTTTCTGATGTTAAAGTAAAGAATAAAGGGAATAGGCACGAATGCCATGAAGTTAAGCTATAACACCCTTTGTTTGCATGCGTTTGCCTAATTCCTCACCCGGACAATTGAGGGGCGAATATGTTTTGATCCGCCGCTTTATGGTTCGGGGTTCGAATCGGCCCGGGCGGTGCGGATTCACCCGCAATCGCAGAGGCCTCCACTCGTACACCGCATCGGCCAACCACCTAGCCGCATCCACGAAACTGATTCGTGTCCGTTCGGCGAAAACCCTTCTTGCGGGGCATGTTGGCCTTGGAGGTTTCAATAACTTCTAGGGATAAGTATCAATGTCGATTAGAAAAAAAGTCCAGGGGTTGCATCCCTTGGGGCCGCTTCTATCTTTTTTGCTGATTTCGTCTTCTGCAATCCCGCATTATAAAAAGGGCTCCCAAAGCCCAGCAACCTCGTGATTGTTAACTGAGGCTGCTTAATCCTGGGATCGCCCATTTCCCGATTGGCTTTTTAACCTGGCCAATCAGGAGATTGGCGTTCCCAGGAGAAATGCGAAACACACAAAAAAGAGTCCCCACCACCACTGTTATCAATTTGGGGGTCGGTGGGCTTTGGTTTTCGAGTTCGGTGGGCTTTGGTTGTTATTGAAATAATCAGGGGTAATGAAACCCTCTTTCCGTCATTCCCGCGAACTCAGGGAAACCAGTTAGGTTGCTTCCGCTTCAATTTAAGTCGCCCTTCAGGGCTGGGGAAATTCGTCGGGCCAAATTCCTAGGGCGTTGCCCTAGGCTGTCTTCGGTCGCCCTTTCAGGGCTGGGGCATTTGCCCTTTGGGGCGCCAAACGAACACAAAAAATCACTTTAGCCCAGGCATTTTAATAACTAACCCCTGGTTGAATTCTGTTCCTGGTTTTCCTGTGCCAGCAGAAGTTGCAATACTCATCGCATCAGGATTGATGCCCAAAGAATACAACACCCCCGAAGAAACCTCACTCGATGTAACAAGCGAGCCATCTGCAACCTTCCATTGCGTAAGTAAACCCTTGCCTTTTGGCGCCCCACCAACTGCAAGCAAATGCTTTCCATCGGGAGTAAATCGCACAGAATAAATCCATCCTTGATGAGAAGCAGGCTCTTTATCGGAATTAGGAAGCCCCTTGTTAATTAGATTTCGAACAAACTTGCCATCCTGAAGGTTCCAAAGTTTAATCACCCGATCCCCCCCAGCAGTTGCAAGAATGGTTTGATCAGGACTAATTGCAAGCGAAAACACCCCTTCTTTATGGCCGTTATCTGCCTCTTTTTCTTTGTATGCTTTGATCTCGTATGCCATATTTCCCGAAGGAACATCCCACGCCTTGATCGAACCCTGCATGGAACAAGAAATCAATCTTTTGCCATCGTTGGCCCAAAGCACACTGTAAACAGGGGAAGGTTCGGCTTTGGTGTGTGCATCAATTTCCTTAACCACATTACCCTTGGCAATATCAAAGAGCCTAACTTTGCCATCATGGCAACCAGTCGCAAGCAAAAGGCCCTTAGGATCAAAAGCCACTGCATCGACAAAGTTAGGGTGAGCGAAAGATTTTTGGGGAGCATCACCTGCAATTTTCCACTCACTAAAATTACCAGCAGCATCCGCACTAAAAAGAACTTTACCTTCTTTAGAAAAAGAAACAGCATTGGGAATACTACCCAGATTAAAAGTTTGAACCACATTACCAAAATCAACAGCTAAAGGTTGACCTTGGGCAAAAGGGACCTGAAGCATCTTGATAGATCCATCTTCCGTGCCCACTGCAACAATTTGATCCTTGGCAAAGGTAATAGTTTTAACAACGCCCGAAAGTTTAATCGAGCTAATAAGCTTAAGATCGCTGGCTTGGAAAAATCGGACCTCAGGATCTAACCCACCGGTTGCAATCACTTGGCCATTCGGAGAAAGGGCAACAACGCGAAGAGCGTTGGCGCCCGCTTCGATGGTTTTATCAAGCATGCTAGAGCCAAAATTCCAAGAGCGCAGAATTTTATCATCGCATGCAGCCCAAAGAACTTGTGCCCCCTGCCCGAAAGCAAAACTACGAACCGGAAACCCGGTGACCAAAACTTTAGTGATCGCAAGGTGATGAAGATAAAGCTCGCCATCGGTTCCTATCGCATGAATCGAGGTACCATTAGGGCTGAAAGCCACGCCCCCTGAAAACCCCGGCCCCTCAAAAAACTGTTGCTCTCTACCCAATAAAAGATCCCAAGATCGGGCGATTCCATCCATGCAAGTAGTAACAAGCTTGGTTTTATCAGATGAAAAAGCAACCTTTGCAACATCTTTAGGATGGCCCAAAACCCAAAGATCTTTGCCATCTTCAGTTTTCCACACCCGCACATTCTTGCCACTGGTAACTGCACACATTGTGCCATCCTTCGATAGCACCACATCATTCAAAGCATCAACTGCCAAAGCTTTATGTTTTAAAGTTTCTTTAGCGGTGTTAACATCCCACTTGTGGGGAATTTTATCTTCACCAAAAGTCCAAATGGTATTATCAGCAGGGCCATAAACGGCATTTTTAACTGGGATGGGCCCTACATCCAACATTTTCACCAAACCAATCTCATGATTAGAAAGTGAATCTTTGCCGACCACCATGAGCGATTTAGTTTCTTGCAAGAACTGAAGATTCTTGGCCTGCTCGCCTGCGATTCTAAATATCTCTTTTCCTAACAAAACATCATAAACTCTAGCTGTTTCAATATTTTCTTTTTCAAGAACAAACGCAACCTGCTTGCCATCCTGGGCCAGTTCAAAAGCATTAACTGGGCCAACATTCCATTCAGCTAGGGGTTTATAAATATCTTGAGCAAGATCAGCAACAGCAAGAAAAACAGTTTTGCCATCTTTGCCAATTATGGCAACGGTGGATCCATCTTTTGAAGATTTGATAAATTTAACAGCCACCCCAACAGAATTTTTTTCAGATACAAGTTTGCCATCTGCATTCTTTAAAAGAATGAGCTTCCCATCTTCGCAACCTAAAACAGAAACATCCTTGTTAAGCAAAGGTGCGATTACATTGACAGGTGCTGTAACGCGCACCGACCAATTTGCATTAGGCGACCAGCTAAATACACCTTTATCTTTAACCACACCCAAAGCCTTGGTATTATCCGAAGACCATGCGACTTCTAAAATAGGATCTACAAACGGCATGTATTCCAAGGTCGAGCCATCCGGTAAAAACAAAGCCATGCCATAGCCTTCAATTGCAGCTAGAATCTTTTTTTCTTCGTTATCAAATGCAACTGAAAGAGGATTTCCAAACAAAGGAATTTTGGCAACAGTTTTCAAATCGTTGGCATCAAGAATGCGCACGGATTTATCAGCCATTGCGAGTAAAATTTTCTTACCCTGGGGCGAGTTACGAATTTTGTTTAAAGGGGCATCAAGTATTGCAGAGGCAATGGCAATCCAATCCGAAGTCTTGCTTAGCTTAAGAGTTTTATCCGCACCCAAAGAAAGCAAACCTGCAGAAGAAAACTCAAGCTTTACGATTTCTCCCGCGTGAACCTGAACCAGCTTTGGCTCAGCTTTGCCTTCGGATTCTAGGACTGCAATTTTACCATCAGCTAAGCCAGCGATAATTTGTTTTCCATCATTTCTAACAACTAAGCTTCGTACAGGCGCAGGAAGTTTAACAGGCTCCCTCGTTTGCTTATTGGTATCAGCCTTGATGATCTGCACGGTATCATTATTAGCAAGGGCCATTACCTGCGAATCATTAGAAAAGCTAGCGACAGTAAAAGGGGTTGCGGGCTTGGGAATAACTTTAACTTTATCGGTTGACCCAATGGTATTGGAAGTTTTAATAGATCCATCGGGAAGAATCATCCAAAGGTTTTTCGAAAATCCTTCAACATAAATGGCATTGGGGCCGGGCTCTGCGGTTCCTGCTTTACTTACAGAAGGCGTGGTCTTCCAACTACGAACAAAACCATCATCGCCCGAAGTTAAAACCATTCCCGTGGGGTTAGCAAAGGCACTAAGTTTGGATTTATGAGCTTGAATGAGTACATCTTTTTTCTCCGAATTTTGCAACAATATACTCCCATCGGCAAACCCAACATAGGCCGATTTATCACCCTCGCCTGGCAAAATCGCCAAGGGGGTTTCCTTAAGTACAGAGCCAATAGTTACAGGCCCAGCAGTCGCACCAATGCCATTCATACGGATTTGTTTACCCGCACCGGCCCAAATCCATTTCTTGCCATCTTGACTAGAAACCCCCACAAGCGGAACTTCCTGCAAGGGGGTTGGAGCCGACAAAACCGTTGAAGGCACTTGCCAAATTTTCATTAAACCTGTTTTTCCCACAGACATGAACTGATTAGATTGAGGGGCAAATTCCAAAGAGGCAACACCCTCAGGATGAACGAACTTACTGGCAACTAGTTTCCCATCTGCAACCGACCAAACATTTGCAAACCCTTTATCATTACTTGCAACAACCCACTTCTTATCCGAACTTAATGAGATCTTGTTTAGCCCAGCAAACTTTGTATCGATATCGCGGGAAGTTTTAAACCCTTCACCCGAATGAATCTTAATCAAGGCATCATTAGAAGCGGTTGCAATCATTGCGCCATCGTTGGAAATTGCAAACGCAATCACCGGAGTCGCATGTTTTTTATCACCCGAGCTAGAAGCCTTTGCAAGCAGGTTCCAAGATTTGATTGTGCCATCTTCCCCTGAAGAAAGCAGATTACCATCTTTTGTGGAGACTGCAGTTACCGAACCAACATGAGCCCCAATAACAAGCCCAGCTTTGCCATCAGCAACATTCCAAGTGCGAAGGGTTCCATCAGTACCACCAGAAACAAGCTGTAATCCATTGTTCACAAAAACCAAGGAATTAACAGGGCCTTGATGACCCTTTAAAACAACAGGTTCCTTGAATGCTTCCTTTGGATCCACAACCTTCCACAGGCGAATGCTGCCATCCTTAAGACCTGCTGCAGCTTTGGTTCCATCGGGCGTAGAAACTGTGGAATGAACAGCTTCGCCGAGTGCCCATTTTTTTAGGGGCTCAGACATGGGGTAATCCCAAAGATTGGCGGTGTTGTCGGAACTTCCCGATGCAATTAATGAACCATCAAAGTTAACCGCAACATTAAGCACCATTTGCTTATGGCCTTGAGGGCCGGTAAGGGTTCGGATTTCTTTTCCCGTAGTTGCATCCCAAACCTTAATGGTTTTATCAAAGCTACCCGTAACTATTTGTTTGCCATTGGGGCTAAAGACCAGCGAGTAAATGGTTTCGGTATGGCCCTTTAAAACACTGGAAGGGCCCGGAAGCGAAGGCGCTTGCCCCTCGCACCAAGTACCCACCATCAATGCTAGTGCAACGATGGGAACCCATCTGCATGCAAAAGAAGAAGCAGCGGTAAAAAAGAAGAAGTCGGATCGATTATTGCAATACATCTTAAACTCCAGAAATATCAACTTAAACATATGGTGTGTTAAGCAAGTCTCGCACCCGAGAAGTTCAATGTCAACTAAGTAGAATGCGAAATCATTTTATTAATGGCGCAATGATTTTAGACTGAAAATCAAGGTCATGATGAATAGCATTGTTTGCAACCTTAGCATTGGTAGGAAAATCAATGGCTAAGGGTTCGCCCGTATTAGGGTTAGGCTCATAAAAAGGAGCCCCTGTGCTTGCAATAGTAACCCGAATCTTATGACCTTTGTTAAACTTTATGCTTAAAGATCCGATGTCAAAGGCAACCTTTGCAACTTTTCCCTTTACCAAAAAAACCTCTTTTTCAAAACCTTCGCGATAACGCACCCTGCGGATGTAATCGATAATCAGCATCGATCTGCCATCCGGGTAGACATCACTAACTCTAACAATTATGTCGGTATCTAAGGCATCGGAAGAGAGGAAAATTTCGGTCTGAACTTTGCCTGTCCATTCGATGGGGGATTCAAGAATTTCGGTAGTGAAAGTTTTAACCTGCGCCTGAGATTCAAAAGCCCGGGCATCAATGCCGCCAGGAAACCCCTTTGCAGGAATGGTAGCAGGGTTGATCGGGTCTGCAAGAAAATCAGTTTTACTGGAATTAATAGAATTCGGATTTAAACTTAGTTTCCCGCCCGAACCAAGGTAATAGGAAGTGGGAGTAGACTTAAGGGGCCAATCAAGAGCCTCTTTCCAAACATTGCCAGGGGCATCTTTTTCCCCCACCGCACCCATCACATAATACTTGACTGAAGCCTCTTTTTCCACGCCATTGACTACCCCTTTTAAATAATGATCAAACCAGCGAATCATATGATCATCCATAAAAAACTTCGAATTGTCAGGGTAAACCATGTTGTTTGCCTTGTTGGTTTCCTTAAATCTGCCATGCAACCAGGGGCCTATCAAAAGCTTCTGTGCCCCTTTGGAATTGGGCCCACCCAAATGCTGGCGGCCAACATAACTATCAATCGAACCAACCGACATGAAATCGTACCAACTACCCACAGTAAAGCAGGGCACATTCATTTTCGAAAAATGCTTGGAGCAATCTTCATCGGCCCAGTAGGCATCATAAGTGGGATGCTTGAACCATTCCTTGAGCAAAAGCATGTTATCTTCTGAGTTTCCGGGAACGGTGTTCATGGTTTTGAATCGGGTAGGCCGAGTGGTCCCCCCAATTCTATAACCTTCATGAAAAAGGCTGAGACCGGTATCGATCATATACTGACAAACAAGATGAGGAGGTTGTGTGACAGCGAGGAAATTCTGGGCAAAACCTGCCTGCGAACTTCCCAAAGTTCCGATTTTCCCCGTGCTGAAAGTCTGCTTGGCAAGCCATTCTACCGTGTCGTAACCGTCCTTAAGTTCGCCCCAACCCAATGCCCTGTAACCAACCCAAGTACCTTCAGAAAGATGACTGCCACGAAAGTTCTGAACCACTACCACATAACCTGCATTAACCAGTTTTTCATAACTTTTCCGCACCGAGGGCGATTTTATATCTGCATACCTTTGTTCGTACAGTACGGGCCATGGCCCTTTGCCTTCAGGGGCAAAAAGATACGCTGAAAGTTTTTTACCATCCCGCATGGGTATCATTAAATGCTCATCTCCACCCCATGCAATCCCTTGGGGGAGGAGTGTCGAAAATAACAAAACAACTACTAAGATATTTAATTTGAACATAATACTTTTCCTTAATATTGTTATTTTAAAGGTTTGAGCTTTAAAGGGTTTAGCATTGCACCAGCAGGATCAATCAGTTTCAATTTCCCGATCAGTTGCGCATAACATTCAGGCAGGTCAAACGAATCTAAAACATTAGGCAGCATCGATGACAAAGGCCAATCATAGCATTCAGAGCACGCAAGATCTCTATAAGAACTTAAAGAATTTTTAAGAGTGACCTGTTTGATTTTAGGTGTGAGAATTGCTGCAAAAAGAGCGGGAAGGGTTCCCCATCCCATTGCAGCAAGATGCACTTTCTCAAAACCATTCCCCCTAAGCCAATCTAAAACGCCCATCACATCCAACACTTTCTGGCCAAGATAGGGCGAATCAAGCATCAAGGAATGAACCGCATTAAAATAATCATTGCCATAGGGCAAAAGAAATTGGTTGGCACCACAAGTATCGGATCTAGATTCACCAATGCCACGAACATCACAAGTAAAAAATTCAGATTCGGGTTCAGCTTTTAAAAGATCGCGTAGGAACGGTTCCTTACGCAACTCATCTGCAGAGGAATGATGAGCAATATAAAGGACTGCACTATTTGTAGTTTTAGGTGGCCTTGAATCATGAGGTTTATCGGAAAGGCGATAAACAACAGCCAAAACATCTGGCTCGGTTTCAATTGCATAAACATTGGCAATGGGTTTTGGAAAATCTTTGTCACGAATACTGCGTAAAATTCTGTAATCAGGATTGGGATTTCCCTTGGGCATTTTCAGTACCGATTTGATCCGCTGGGTCAACTCTGCAACCCCCTTTTTACTTGCCCCAACCAAGGCCTTCGCTTTTTGATCCGTAAATGAAAACAAAGAACGCGAACCAAACTTGGCAACCTGCCCTTCCGGTGTACACCACAGGGTTTGATCTTTCTCGACAACCACCTTGGGTTCTTTTTGCAAATCCGATATTCGCGTAACCCCATTAAACCATTGATACATGGCTTCACGATTTTCAACAGAATAGCCATGTTCGGTCGGGCCGGTAGAAAGCTTGATGTTCTCTGGCGCACCCAAAAGCGTGTAAAGTTTTTTAAGTTTTTCGTAGGCCTCTTCAGACCCCCTGACATCAAAGAAATCTTTTTCCTTGGCAAGAATAACGATGGGTTTGGGTGCAAGGGCAGCCAAAAAATCTGAATGATCAAGATTTAAAGCAAGCGCTTTAGGAGGACACTGCTCGGAATCTGCAGGGAGTTCGTTTTCAAAATTACGCCTGAAGGTGGTTACAAAACAAGCAGGTGCAGCCATGCTCCATCGTTGCTCTAAGCCACAAAGCCAAGTGGTCATGGTGCCCCCGCCTGAATTTCCAGTTACCCCGACTTTGGTTGGATCAACTTCAGGCCTAGTAAGCAAATAATCAAGTGCCCGAATACCATCCCAAGCACGCCAACTACCAAAAAATTCGCCCACCAAAAGTTGCTGATTCCCGCCGTGCATATGTTCGCCTACACCAATCGTAGGGCGTTTGCTTTGTTCAATATGACCATACTGAACTCTTTCGCCCTGCCCGATCGGATCAAATATAAGAACCACATATCCCATCATTACAAGCCCCTGGCAAAATGCCTGATAAGCATCTGCAGCTTTGCCATTAAATGAATGCCCACAAGAGGCAACCACCCCGGGCGACGGATGTTTTTGTTTCTTGGGAAGATAAAGGTTGGCACTGACAAGAAAATTAGGCCGGCTTTCAAAAAGCACCTTCTCGAGGGTGTAGGTATCCCGTTCAACTTTACCAGTAACCCGTGCATTCAACGGAGTTTTTTCAGGGAAATCCCCAAAGCAAGATTGGATTTTTTTACGCACAGAAAGCACATACTGTTGAGCATCTTCTTTGGATTGAAGTCGGCTGATGCCTGCCAAATTCGCACGATCACTTTCCCGCACCCGCCTCCCCAGATAATCATGAACCATCCTAGGAAAATGATTGTATTGGTGTGGATTGCCCTGCGCAAAAACCAAGGCATTTGTGCCGGTAGATAGTAAACCCGATTGCAATGCAACCAGTTCCATAAGACTGCGCCTGCTTAATAACGAAAGATTATTCAATGGCATCTTCTACATCCTTTTATTTATCTGCGAGATGAAAAAGCACAGCGGCAACCATGGTCCGCACTCCAGTTTTTATTACCTGTGCATAATCCGGAAAGTAAGAATCTGAATGCGTAACAGCAAGAGGTTTGCCCCCTTGTTTGGCAATTGCCACAGCTTTAGGATCTGCTGATCCAAGAAAATAATAAAAGCCCGGTACACCTGCCCGAACAAACTGACTGAAATCTTCGCCCCCAAGGCTCATCGGACGCTCGTGCACTTTTTCTTTCCCCAAAAGTGATTCAAAAACTTTAACCGTTTTCATGGTTAATTCTGCATCGTTGATTAACTCTGGGGTGAATTCAGATGCATTCAACCTAACCATGGGTTCTGGTGCCCCTGCGCCAAGGGATGCTGCTTTCGCCACTTGCTCGATGGCATTCAAAATTTTGATTCGCGAAGCAGTACGCACGGTTCTTATAGTTAATTCTAATTTCACTTCAGCAGGAATACTATTGTGTTTTGACCCACCATGAATGGAACCAACCGTAATGACTGCGGGATCCAAGGGGTTGCGTTCTCGACTGATGATCAATTGCAAATCTCGAACAACCCTGGCAGCAATCACTATGGGATCAATCGCCTTATCAGGGGATGCACCATGTCCGCCTTTCCCTTTGATAATAATTTCAACGGAATCAACATTGGCCTGCATGGGTCCTGCCCTGTAATTAACATGCCCAGAGGGGAACCTACCATCGCAATGAAGTGCAAGAGCAAGATCAGGCTTGGGAAACTTTGTAAACAAACCATCATCAAGCATAGCCCGAGCACCTCTGCCCGTTTCCTCTGCGGGTTGGCCCACAAAAAGAATGGTTCCCCGCCATTGATCTTTTAGCTTTCCAAGAACCGAAGCTACACCAATAAGACAAGTGATGTTGATATCATGGCCACAAGCATGCATGACGCCCACCAAATTTCCATGATCATCACGAACCTGAACATTACTGGAAAAAGGGAGGGCATTTTTTTCAATAAGGGGAAGGGCGTCCATATCTGCCCTGATCATAAGCACTCGGCCTTTGCCATTTTTTAAAACCCCAACCACGCCATAACCTCCAATACCTTCAAGAACCTCGCACCCCGCATTTTTCAAAGCATTTGCAAGCCTTTTGGAAGTAAGCACTTCCCTTCCCGAAAGTTCAGGCCGAGCATGAAACTGCTGATAAAGCCCAAATAGATTTTGTTCAATTGGCTCATAATGCTTCAAAATCAAAGCATCAGATGCAATCGCATCATCGGCAAAGTAGCAAAGAAAAAAGGTGAAAGCAAACAAGCTAAGCATCATAAGTTTCCGGAATGGATTTGATTCCTGGAATAATCATAACCGGGAAGGATTAACATATGATCTGATAAAAAAAGGCAAAGGTCAAGGATTAGCAGACGAATTAGTCAGAAAGACTGCCCGCCTGGATGTGGGATTTCATCCTGCTAATTCTGATCAAAAGAATATCGGGCCAGATCAAAAAAACTGCAGAACCAAGCAAGATCAGAACCGCAACCGCAGTTACCATGCTGTATAACAACCAGGCATTCTGCATGGAATGAAAATCAATAGCAAAGCCCTGCAAACCCGATAACGAAAAAAAACCGACAAGAGCAGGCAATGCGGTTGCAAGATGCGCAATAATAGCAACCCAGAGAGAATTAAATCGAAGCACAAGAAGGGCGAAAAAGAATCCCGAGACAAGGTCTGGAAGAAATCGGACAGGCTGAAAAGATTGGGCCGCAAACAGCAAGGCCGTCATTCCAGAAGCCTCAACCATGCCGGTAGAACCTTTTATATTTCCTAATAAGAAACCCCTAAAGACAATCTCGTTTACAATTAAAGGAAGAATCAGAAATCCTAATATTGCAAATGGCCCCAAGTTTACTGCGCCCTTCTCACCTAAATTCCCCCTCTGCAACTGCTCAAACAGATTTTCAAACACCTCTGCTTTTCCATCCAACAAACTTAATTGCGCCATTACTGGGATCAACGCCAAACCAACAACCAAAGCTATCAACATACCTGGCAATCGAGGGGATTTCCAAACAATTAATTGGCCCGGGCTTTTCATATAAAACATAAGCAAAAGCCCGATGGGGAAGATTCCAGCAACCGCAGGGTCAAGCCTCATCCGGCCCCAATATTCCTTTGGAAGGTGCACAAACAGGAGCACCATAAAATAAGCAAATACCGCAGTGCCAACACCACTGGAGGTTTTTCGTGATGGTAAAAATGATTTAAAAACCGAAGGCCAATGAAACTGTTCAGCTTCCCTAAATAAAACTTCCTCTCGATTAAATTGTCTGACAGCCCATTGCAGTGCAAGATAAGCGTAGCTTCCCGTTGCGCCCAGCACTAGGGCCAAATAAACCATGTGTTTCAAATCATAATTGGAACCGTCCATCAATTCTTGAAGCAAAATGGAAATTCCTGTGATAGGAATAAAACAGGTGGGCAGATCAAGTTTTGTTCCCGGGGCAAGAGTAATTAGAACCAAAGGCAATGTCATCATAACAAGGGGCATTAAATAATACTGGCCCTCTCTGCTACTTCGGGCGTAAGCCCCGATTGCCAAGCTGAGTGCGCTAAAAAACGCACCTAAAGGCAGCAGCAAAAGAACCGCCCATAACAACAGCATCGGGTTGAACACCATCATATTCATATAAGTCATTGCAAGGTGGGTAGCGGTCAGGCCCATGGTAATAATGTTGAGCAAAGCGGTGGCAGTACTAAAAGTCCAAATAGCCAGAAATTTTCCAAAAACAATTTCTTGCCTAGAAGCTGCGCTGATAAGAAGAGTCTCCATGGTTCCGCGCTCTTTTTCACCAGCACAAAGATCAATTGCAGGATAAAGAGCGCCCACGAGAGCCCACATGACCAACATCAACGGGAGGATTCTTTTGATCGCACCGGTGACTTCTTTTTGAATGGAATTACGAGGAAGCCCCCCACTAACTTTACTAGATTCCGGCTCGACCACTTCAATCACCTCATGGAAATTGGTAGCCAAACCACGGGCTAGGAAACGCGCAGAACGCAATTGGGCCCCCCATTTAGAAATCAAAGCACGCAACTGACCTTCCATCAATTTAGATGAATCATCTTTTTCATTAAGGAAAAGAATAATCTGCGCCGTTTGCCCTTGCGCAACTTTTTCAGCAAAGTTTTTAGGAAAGACAAGTACCGCATCTGCCCCATCACTAATAAACTTTTGCGCAGCTTGATCAAGAATTTGCGTGTCAGCAAGCACTTCAGCCGCCAAACTTTTCTGATCCCAATTCGCCAGAAGGGCAAGGGCATCCTCTTTGACATACTGCGGGCCGACTCTTAATTTTTCATTTTCAATCACGAACAAAGGGGGAGCATGAATTTGCCCAGTTAAGATAAAAGCCATTACTCCCGTTGTAACAACAGGTGAAGAATTAAATGTAGGAAGTGCCGCAATCTGGGAGGCAAAAGGAATGAGAAGTGAAGAATTTAATTGGGCCGCATCGTTACCCATGACCGCCTGGGAATTGATCACAATGATATTTTTCGGGCGAATTTGCTGGCCTACAGCAAGATTCACAATCAATTCGCCTGCAAGGGGATATAAAACGAGGGGCAAAACAATGATCATGAATAAAGTTCTGCGGTCCCGCACCTGGTCCAACAGGTCGTGGCAACAAATGGTCATGATATTTTTAAAATTAGGCATTCATAAACAATCAAATGAACAGACAAAAGGAATCAGACTTAATCATATGGGGAAAGAAACTCGCGCGCAACAACAGTCCGATCAGGCCAGGATAATTCAATCAACCTTTTGTAATGGTAATCCCCCCCGATATTGTATGCATGAATCCCATGCCAGTCTTCTTCTCTTTCCCGATGTGTATGCCCACTAAATAAATAAGCAATGGAATCCCTGTATTTGATCAATTCTTGTTCCAAAAGCTGATTACCACCCAAGGCTTCCCAAAGCAGGGAATCAATGGTAGGCACAGAATCTGGCATGGGGAAACTTATCGCCCTGCAAGCAGGATGATGCGTGACCACAATAATCTGATGCCCAAGGCTGGATGCTTGTTGCAAATGTTCTGCCAAATCTGCAACCACTTTTCTGGTGAATGATTTATCATCATGATGCCAGCGAATGAAATTAAAATCATTATGCTGCCCGCGCAAAAATCGCTTGCTGCTATACCTGTGAACTTCCTCTGGAAATAAAGCCAACATTGCAGCTTCACTCCAAGAATAATCATACCAATTAATATTACCTACCAGAGAAAGCTTCCACTCTGAAAGATGCAAAGGGCTTTGGTCAAGGTAATGAAATCCATACTTCCTTGCCAAATCTGGAAGGTTGCGAGTGTAGACATCCCAAGAATTCCCCCGAGCATCATCGTTTGAAACCCAGATATCATGGTTGCCAGGCACCAAAACCTTGATGCATTTCAAGGATGAGAATTTATCGAGACAAGTTTCGAAATTTTCTTCATGCCCGATATCACCAGCAAGAACAAGAACATCAGGAGTGTTTTCTTTTAGCGACTCTAACAAAGCATTATTTGCAGCCATTCCCTTGGCGATTCCCCAATGAAGGTCTGCGGTAAATAAAAGTTTAAGTTTTCTAGAAGAAGACATGAACGAAGAGCAACCCCTTAAACTTAAGCTGGTAATAAAATATCTAAAACCACACCAAAACTATACAAATCATAAATGATTAACCGGCTTGTCGGGAATGCCTTTCCATCCAACGAAGACATTTTCCCCAAGAAGCATTAGAACCGGGGTAAAAAGAAGCCAGAGGCCGATTAATTGCGCGTGGGTTTCCAGTATGAAGATTGACCCCATCCAAAGCACAACTCGCAACCAGTGCTCTCGAAAAGGAATCCCAAGATGGGGCGGGAATACCACATGAATCGATAAGTTCGAGCTTTTTACCCCCAAGAGCTAACCCCAAAAGATGACGCAAAAAACCATTTCTTGCATGGGAACCAGAAAGAATATATCTACCAGTTTTATATTCTTCAGGAACTTTTTCCATCTGGTTTTTGATCAACTCCACCACAAAGTGGTGAGCCGTGCATAGAAGATCCTCTATATCGTGATCTTTTTGACCAGCCTGCATTTCTTCAAGAAATAAAGAGCAATCACCCCGGCTCTTAGATTTCCCAAAAGGCATGCATCGCGCTGATAGCCCACACCATATGTTTAAAAGCGGATGCTGCATTTTTCCTTGCACTGCACGCTTAGACAGAAAATCAACACCCAATAAGGCTGCACTTTCCGTATTAAAAATCAATTCAAAAAATGATGCACACGGCCCACCCTGAAAAGTAAGAGCGGGCAATCCAGGCGCAAATGCTGAAATTTTTATTATCCCACCCAGATGAATCATTAACACGGGATCTTTACCCTGCGCAAACATAGATTCCCCAGGATACGAAAAAACCGGATCTAATCCTGAAGGCTTACCTACATCACCATCCGTATTAATGCAAACAACACTTAACCCGGTGGTTTGGGAAACATCCTGCCCCGGGCCCCATCCCCTGAATGCCAAAAATCTTCGCGACCCCTCCATCGCTCCTAATGAAGAATCACATCCTACTGCAAATATTGATTCTTCGCTTAAATTAGCTTCTTTGATAGTCGAAAGGGCAAGCGTCGAAAATTGATCCGCAATAATCTTGCAAGCATTGTCATAATATCTCGACTCACGCGAAGGCTTATCCCCCGCCTTGGCAAGCCAGCGACAAACCTCAAGAGGAAATGCTTGAAACATTCCCATGCGAAAAACGGGCCTTACACCCATTTGATCTGAAATATCAATTAATACGGAATGCACGCCATGCTCTCCTGCCCCAGCGTGCAACCCAAGAATAGTACGAATCATGAATCACCTTTTGAGAATCTATCAGGCTGCGAGTTCTACTTCCCGTTCGACATAACTGCCAGCACAGGCCTGAACAAAACATTCAAAAAGCTGGGTATCAAGCGCAGTGGCATTATCGGATTGCGGATGCCATTGAACCCCTATGCAAAACCAGGAAGGATCTACATATTCAATCGCCTCGATTACTCCATCGGGCGCAACCGCACAAACACGAAGCCCATTCCCAAGGTTTTTTACTGCCTGGTGATGATTACTATTAATTCTCATTTCTTCACCACCATAGATTTCCATCAGGTAGGTATCCGCTTTGATCAAGGCAAGATGACGGTGAAAATCATCAGAAGGATCAAAATGTGGTAAAGCTTTGGGCAACTCTTCAGGCAGATGCAAAAACAAATTGCCACCCAAGGCAACGTTGATCTGCTGCATACCCAAACCAATCCCCAGAAGGGGCTTTTTCATTTCAATTAATTTGCGAACCAAAAGCCTGTCAGAATCATCGCGCCTTTCAGGAATCATCCGGATAGAGGGATGCATTGATTGGTTGTTCCTGCGTGGATCCATATCTGCCCCACCTGTCATCACCATACCATCAACCATGGAGAGGAATGCATTAATATCAGCATCCTTAGTGAACGCAGGCATCACGATAGGAAGTGCCCCAGCTTCAAGAATGCGGTCACAATAACCACTGGCTAATCGAAACAGCCCCTGTTTATTTTTTTGAGGGCTATGCAGATCCATATTAATACCAACAATAGGCCGACTGGATTGAGACATGACAATTTCCTTCCTTGGAATAAATCGAACCTTGCATTTAAAAAGTTTCATACAAGAAACTTAGTTCTTGATTGCTCTAGAGGGGGGTATATAGCGAGATGAAGATTATAAGCTCAAGGCCTATTTACCAAGAAAAAGGCTGAATAGCCCCTAGGTTAACAGAAAGTTTATCCCTGTATCTCAGCGAACTTGCCTTAACTACCTGACTTAAGATGATTTTTCTTTTTAAAGGGAATCCATCAATATAGCTGCTAACTATCGACCTTCACATTCCTTGATCAATTGCCTGAAGCGGGGATCATGCCGAATGGATTCAAGGTCGGTATCTTCCTTCATGTAACGAAAATCCGCATAACCAAGTTCCACTGCAAGACGCAGAGTTTTAAGCGACATTTCAACTCGTTTCAAAAGCGAATAACTGCAGGCAAGATTATAATGCGCCAAGGCATCTGCTGGGCGAAGCCTCACTAACCTTTTATCAATTGCAAGGCCTTCTGCATATTTACCCTTCAGCGTAAGCAAGTTACCCAACACCCGAAGCACATCCACATAATCAGGATTTATTTTTAAAATTGATTGGTAAAATTCAAGTTCAAAGTCTGCCTGATTTTGTACAAGCAACCCAGCTTTCTGCGATTTTCCTGAATCAGAAAGGCCTGGTTCCTCGTTGGGATTATTTTCAGATTGATCCATGGCTAGTCTCCCATCAAGCAATATAAATGGTATTTGCAAAATATCACAATTTTTTAATCTATTCGATTATAACGCATAGATCCCATTCTGCAAAGACTTCCACAATTAAAAAAGTAGGGAGAACATTATTCATGCTCCCCCTGCTTAAAATTGCCAAAAAAATCACATTAATTAATCTTCATCATCGTCTTCTTCTTCCTCTTCTTCGTCATCATCATCTTCATCGTCGTCCTCTTCTTCGTCAAAATCATCATCAAAATCTTCATCGAGTTCTTCATCGTCGAAGTCCTCATCACCTTCTTCATCGTCAAAATCTTCATCGTCAACTTCATCTTCGTCATCATCATCTTCGTCATCATCATCGTCGTCATCATCATCGTCGTCATCGTCGTCATCTTCAAAGTCTTCGCCCTCATCATCCCGTGAGGATGGAGAACCAAAGGCGTATTCTTCAACTTGATCGACACTCCTAGTGATGCCAAGTTTCAAGGCCACCAGATCTTTTAACATAAACAATTGACTAGTCATCACAAAACCCTCTTGAAACAAAGGAGACAAAATAAAAAAACCCATAGTTAACAAAAAACGCCAAACAACAGCCAAACCCCGAAAACCCCGAACAACTTGTGCGTAAAAAGCAGTATAATCCTACATTAAATACACAAGCATGATAAACATCTAGACTCTTGGGCTTTGCATCATCTTTTCCTTGAAAACAACCAAGCACAAACTGATGATGTTAGGAATTATTAGGAAAGTTTAAAACCTTGTCAAGGCAAGGAAAGATTGTTTTTTAATTTAGTGCAAATTCACCAAGTATGCGCCATTCTAAACTTACCCTTATTTTGATTTTAAGACCTTATTTTCAACTAATTTGAAGCCAAATCCTTCTTTTTTTGATCAATAAAAGGCAAATGATGCTCAATATGGCCTATCGCTTTTTGAAGCAGATTTTTTAAGGAAATTGGTCCTTTTTCGCTGTGCGTACCCAACCTAGTCCAAGCGGAATCAGGCAAACCAGTCAAAATTCTTGCCATCTGCGAACGAACCAAATCAATTAATGCCAATTCTTCGCCAATATTTCGTTGATGATACGATAATGATTTTAAAAAAAGATTCTCATCCGCTCCCAAAAGCTGGGGATTTTCCAAAGCTATGACTCTTTTCATCCGATCAGCAAAAACCGACTCAAAATCTGCAATATGGCAAATAACCTCAAGAGTCGACCATTTTCCCGCAATAGGCCGGGCCATCAAATGATCAAGAGGCATGTGGGCAACCGATTGTATTAATAAATTGCCACCCTGAACATATTGGGAAATCAGATCCTTGAATTCGTTAGGCATTTCAACCTGCCATCTTGGTAAAAGAATCTCTTAATCCACTCAGTTGCTGCCTACGCTGCGCTTCTGGGGCAAAGGGATCGAATGGAATAGAACCATGGGCTATTTGTTCGAGCAATCCATGCACCCTCCTCCGTAATTCTGAATCGCGCCTTTCAAGGGCATCCAGCAAAAAGGGAACCGCACTTATGCCATAGCGTTGCAATTCCTCACCCGCTCTTTCAGAGCCTGAGGCAAACTGCACAAGTAACTCCAAAACTTTCTCACGCTCTAATAACTTTTGCACACCTTGCGTTTGATCCACAGGTTTCTCTTGCACCACCGGTGTTGATGGGGGCCTTTGACCCATCGTCTCCCGCGAAGGAATTACAGTTGTAGGCAAGCCAATTGAATCATTATTAAAGCTATTGCCCAGATATTCCTGAATAGCAATTGGATCGCGAATCAAATCCTGAGGGGCACCGTGCGTACGCACCGTTCCACCTTTGATCAAATAACTCCTGTCCGTGATCGATAAGATTTCGCGCACGCGATGATCCGTCACCAAAATTCCAATCCCCTGCTTCTTCAAATCAAGAACAATATGCTGGATATCTTCTATGGTTTGCGGATCAATCCCAGTGAAAGGTTCATCCAAAAGTATCAACAACGGATCACACGCAAGGCAACGAGCAATTTCCAACCGTCTTTTCTCGCCACCAGATAATCGAGAAGCATTGTTTTTCTTAAGATGAGTTAAGCCGAATTTTTCAAGAACTTTTTCAGTGCGATCAAGGCACTCAGAACGGGTCAACTTACGGCCAAGAATGCGATGTTTTGGCATGATTTCTAAAATCGCCATCACATTTTGTTCAACCGTCAGCTTTCTAAAAACGCTGGTTTCCTGCGCCAAATAGCCCATGCCCAATCGGGCACGACCAAACATTGGCAAATGTGTTACATCTTTACCCGCAAATATAACTTTTCCGCCATTGGGCGTAACCTGCCCCGTGGTCATGCGGAAACTCGTAGTTTTCCCCGCACCATTGGGCCCTAACAACCCAACGACCTCACCTACATCCACTTGAAAGGTAACCCCATCAACAACTTTACGGCTGCCATAATACTTGATTAGTCCGCGCACCTCGAGGATCGCCATCCTTGCTCCTTGTCAGACATTCGAAACTATTCCATAACTAGGATTTACAACGCTTTCTAGAAATCGTGCAAGACCAGTCTAGTCATAACAACCAAAGAAAGGTAAAACAGGGGGAATAGGCCCTCAGGGAAATTGCTCGAGCTTTTATCAACCTTTATTCTAGCCTCGATTTTATAGGAGCTTTTGTGAAAATCCTCATCAACGAAGAAACTATTAAAAACCGGGTCGCTGAAATCGCCAAACTTATCTCAACTGAATTTAATGGCCAACCCATCACCGTGGTAGGAGTTCTTACAGGTTGTCTGATTTTTCTCTCCGACCTTGTACGCCAACTTAATATTCCCGTTCGCATTTGCTTTGTTCGGGCCAGCAGTTATCGGGGGGAAACCACCATTCCAGGCGATCTTAACATCGATGCCTCTATGCTGCCCGATATCCATGGCCGAAACATCCTTCTTGTGGATGATATTTTGGATTCCGGGAACACACTTTCAAAACTCACTATCTATTTGAAGGAAAAAGGATGCAAAAGCATTCGCACCGCCGTACTGCTTCGTAAAATGGATAAGCAGGAACAACCTATTGAACCCGATTACTGCGGTTTCGAAATCCCCGATAAATTTGTGGTTGGCTATGGCCTCGATTACAACGATGAATATCGCAATCTCCCCTATATTGGAGATTTGGACTGATTTAGAGATTTGGACTGATTTTCTTGCTTTTCTTTGCAGATTGGACTTACTTTGCCTGCCATTACTTTTTTCATCGACAGCACCGAATACACAGGCAATTCTAGGCAACTACTTGCCTGCGTTGCTGAACTTCGGGCAATGGGTTACACCGTTGCGGTAGGTGTTCTAGGCAAGGAAGCCCCTTGGTCTTTTTTACTCGCAGAAACAGGCGCAATAGTTACCCATTTCGATAGTAAAGGGTTGTGGGATATAAAAGCCTTGTTCAAATTAAGGTTATGGCTCCACCAAATCGCCACTAATTTTATCCATGTGATCAGCCTCAAAGCCCTAGATGCCATTGGGCTTTCCTCCCCTTCCCACCTTTCAAAATCATTTTTATCGGGTCTCCCGACAGCAGGGTTTCGACCGAATTTTTTGCGCCAACGATTACTTTCAAAAGTGCGCAAAATATTCTGCACCACGAAAGCTTCCCAAAACAGTCTGCAGACTCGGGGCATCGCTTCATCCAAGTTGGCGCACCTACCTCCGGGTATCTCTCTGCAAACTGCTCCGCAATCTCTCGCCTCTACCTCCGAAACACCTTATTTATTTTCCTCGGGCCCCTTTCATCACGACTTCAACCATCGCGATGCCCTTTGGTGCATGGATATCCTTCACTATGTAAAACCCGAATTAAAATTGTACCTTACAGGCAGTGGAAGCGATTTAAATAACCTCTACTCCTTCCGCTCTGCACTAATGGCAAAAGATAAAATCCATTTTCCGGGTCAGGTTGATTTCCAAGAACCTTGGCTTGCAAAAGCCACTATCATTCTTGTCACCAACCTTACGCCCGGGGGTTACTATTCTTCGGTAGAAGCAATGCATTCAGGCAGACCACTAATCGCATCCAACACGGCGGGAATGGCAGAATTCGTTGAAGATGGAAAAACTGCCGTTCTTTATGCTCCTGGCGAATGCGCAGAGCTTGCCAAAAGAATCAGACTGCTTCTTGATGATCCCGCAAGGGCCTCTGAAATTGCCAATAATGCCAGAGAATTCGCAGAATCTAGATTTTCCTCAAAGCATCATGTTGCAAAACTGTTACAGTACTATGAAGATTTCAAGTAAGATTTTAAATATGATTTTAAAGGGGATTTATTTTGCGTGATGTACTAACGCTAATTCTTGCAGGTGGCAAAGGCACCAGACTCGAACCCCTCACCAGAGACCGAGCCAAACCTGCAGTACCCTTTGGCGGACTTTACCGCATCATTGATTTCCCTCTTTCCAACTGCCTCAATAGCAACCTTCGTAAAATCCTCGTGCTAACCCAATACAAAGCGCGAAGCCTTGACAGACATTTAAACCTAGGCTGGAATTTCCTCAGCCCACAACTTGATGAATATGTTGAAGTTCTTCCCCCACAACAACGGATTGACGAACACTGGTACAAAGGCACCGCAGATGCCATCTACCAAAACATTTATGTAATCGAAAAAGCCAACCCCAAATACATCGTTATTCTTGCTGCAGACCATATCTACAAAATGGACTACAGCGAAATGATTCGACTCCACATTGAAAGAGGTTCCGACCTTACCATAGGCTGTATTCCAGTTCCCGTAAGTGAAGCCAACCAATTTGGCGTTCTTGATGTTGATGCAAACGACCGCATCACATCCTTTGTCGAAAAAGTCGAACATCCACCTGAAATTATTGGGAATCCTGGATTCTCTCTCGCTTCTATGGGGATCTATGTTTTCACCGCATCATCTTTGTTTGAACTTCTATTCGAAGATGCCGCCCGTAAAAATAGCTCCCATGACTTCGGGAAAAATATCATCCCCAGCATTATCTCTAGGCTTAATGTCCATGCCTTCCTCTTTCAAGATAAAAACAAAAAGTCCGTTCCTTATTGGCGCGATGTTGGTACCCTCGATGCCTATTACCAAGCCAACATGGATCTCGTTGGTATCGACCCTGTGCTTAATCTTTACGATACCGAATGGCCTATTCGAACATTCCAGCCTCAGTTCCCACCCCCAAAATTCGTCTTTAACGACGAAGGCCTACGGGGCCAAAGTCGCAGGGGCGAGGCCCACGATAGCATTATCTGCCAAGGTAGCATCATCAGTGGCGGCAATGTTTCTCGAAGTATTCTTTCGCCTGGGGTTCGCGTTAATAGCTATGCTACTGTTGAAGATTGCATTCTTTTTGAAGGTGTTAATGTTGGCAGACATTCCAGAATCCGAAGGGCCATCATCGACAAGAATGTGGAACTTCCTCCGGGTACAACCATTGGCTACGATATCGAGGAAGATCGCAAACGCGGGTTTACCGTTTCAGAAAACGGCATTGTCGTAATTTCCAAAGCTGAAAGCCCTGAAAGCTTCTCCGCTAGGCAATTACGAAAGTAATCATGGGATTCAACATGCCCCGATCCATTCCACGATCACTGTGGTTCTTTGCAATCCTACTTGCGCTTGGAACCACCGCAATCATCGTGCCTTGGGTGTTCAACCGTTCCATCCAACTCTCCACCCAACAAATCGGTAATGCCCTCTCCCTTTGGAAAAAATCTGGTTTAATCGATTACGACCTCGAAATTCTTGAAGCCAAAGAACCAGGCGGATTCAAAAAACAATTACTCATCAAGGTTCGAAATCAGAATATCACCTCTCTGGTAATCGATGGCAACTTTGTTCCATTGCAGGTTCCTTCCCAATATCAAGTTCTTGATCTTTTGGAATCGATGGCAAAGAACTTGGCAGAGGATCAAAAATCTGGCCAACCTTTTTTCACCACAGCTTCACTTTCCAGCAAGGATGGACACCCTCTTCGATATGTTCGTAGAAACTCTATCACAAAAGAACGATTTGAATGGGTGATCAAAATGAAAATACTCGACTGAATTAAAGCTAGGAACCTTTTTCTTACTTGCTTACATCCGGGTCAAAATTTATTTCTTGGCTGGCGGAACCTTTGGAGGTACTTCTTTAGGCGGATAAAGATTGGGTGTGATATCAAAAATTCGGGCAAATCCGCCATAGGATGGTATTGCAATCGCTTTACCATCAGGCGCAATTGAAATATCTCTGGAGTTATCCAGCAGCTTGATAGCTGCAAATTCATTGGGCTGATCGGGTTTCCAAAACCAAAGCATTCCCCCATTTCCACCTGCTGTGCCAACAACAAAACCTGCAGGATGCCAAGCCACGCCCCACATCGTTCCCTGAAATTTTTCCTTTGGCGCTAGGGTTTGAGTGATCTTTCCCGTAGCCCAATCAATCAACAAAATAATAGGATTACCAATCCCTGCAAACGCATTGGTCACATTCGTAATTCCTGCAAGAGCCAACACGGTTCCATCGGTTGAAAAAGCCATTGATCGGGCCCCACCAATATCTGCACCAAAACCTGTGTCATACTTGTGCAGCGCCTTGGCCTCAACTTCTCTGATTTTCTTTCCTGCAAGATCCCAAATGCGAACCATTCCCTTTAAATCAACCGAGACGATCTCTTTACCTGAGGGATGAAACCCAACCTGGTACACATGGCTTTCATGCGCCTGCCACGAATGAACAAGCTTCAACTCGGGAATTGACCAAATCGCAATCCTCCCATCATTACCGCAACTAACCAGCTTCTGACCTGCAGGATCAACACCTAACGCCCTTATCCAACCCTGATGAGCAAGCACCTGCCTAAGCGGTATAGGCTCTGCTGATTCATAATTCCAAGTCAAAATCTGACCATCATAACCGCCACTCAACAACAACTTTTCCTTGGGCGCAAACACCATTGCCCGCACCCAACTCGAATGCCCCGCCATATCGGTCTTCTTTGCAGTTTCAATCTCCCAGCGTTGCAAGGTATTGTCTTGCCCAGAAGTAAACAAAAACTTTCCCGAGGGTTCATACCTGCACGCAAGCAATGCAGATGTGTGCTTGAATTCCTTAGCTTGCCTTGCTGCAGCAGGATCCAACCCAGGAAAAACAGAAGGCGGTGAGGGTTTCACCACCTCGGGAGTTTTAGGTGCTTCCTTCTTGGCATCTTTATCTTTTTGCATCACAGCAATATTTCCTCGATGGGCGATGCTTTGGGATCTGCCATGGGCAATGGCCTCTGATCCACATAAAAATTCTTCTTCGAATCAAACCCCAAGGCTTTCAAATAAGTATGAAATAAATGCCCCCCATTCACTTCTCTATCCACAACCGCGGTGCCGGTCGCATTTGTTTTCCCAACAACTGCACCCTTTTGAATGCCACAACCTCCCATCGCAACCGACCAAGCGGTGCCCCAATGATCTCGGCCAAAATTCCGATTGATGGTGGGAGTCCGACCAAACTCAGACATCACCACAACCAAAGTGCTATCCAACATTCCTCGAATATCCAAATCTTCTAAGAGGGTTGCAAAGGTTCGATCAAACTCGCCCAATTGCTCAATATGAAAATCAAAGTTTTCGTGATGGGTATCATAATTGGTATGACTAACCTTAACAAAGGTTGCACCACCTTCAAGCAATCTGCGAGATAACAAACAATGCCTGCCAAAATCATGTTTCCCATACCGATCCGCAAGCTTTCCAGATTCTGAAGTGATATCGAACAACCCACGCTTCTCCATCAACATGCGTGCCTGGTCATAAGTCTGGGTATATGCTTCCGTCATCGCAGATTTCCTGCGCGAGTAAAATCTTTCGTTTGCATTCTGCCTTAGCAGATGACGCTGCATTTCCGCTTCCGTATTAATCGCCCCGGGTTTCTCTAAATTCGCAGGCGCTTTGCCATCGCTTATACTCACCGAACCAAACCTAGTGCCGAGATACGCCGCATCCTTCGAACTTTGCGCACCCGACCCATTGGGCGTTATGTTTAAATAACCAGGCAGGGGATTCTTATCTTCCGTCAGAAGCTTCGAACATACCGAACCTAAATGTGGGTACTCATTCGCAGGCTCCTGCCTACGCCCCGTGTGCATAATATAAGAACCCTTGCCGTGATCATTTTCTTTCGTGTTGATGCCACGCACTAACGCAAGCTTGTGCATCCAAGATGCAGTGTAGGGAAGAAGTTCACTGATATGAATTCCCGGAACGGAAGTCGGAATAGCTCTGAAAGGGCCACCCGTCACTACGCCGGGCTTTGGATCCCAAGTTTCTAACTGACTAACACCCCCCGCAAGAAATACAACCAGTACCCTTTTCTGCTGGCTTGCAAGCCCCTTTGCAGCTAAAGGATTAGCAAGCATTCCCAAACCCATACCAGCAGCGCCTCCTAGAAAAGCTCTGCGCGATACGCCGTGTTCCACCGTGTTACAAGCATACTTACAGTTCATTTTTTCATTCCTATTCTTCAGGTGATCATACCTGAAAACGAAATTCGATCGAGGTCATCAATGCCCACACCAAGTCTCTTATTACCGCTGTTTTATTCGCATCTTTCTTGCCTAGCAAGGCTTCTACTTCCTTCATTTCATCTTCCGTAGGTAGTCTGGTTAAGATGCCCAAGTACAATTCTTCTGCAAACAATTTAGCATCCTTAATTTCAGACAACTTAAATGAAAGAGAACCTTTTCGAGCGGCAAGCAAGCCTTGCAGCGTCGCATTGTTAGAAAGATAAAGCGCCTGCTCCACCCGGGCCTCGTAACCAGGAACCTGACCCGCTGGCGTTGCCAACGCATTAATAATTGGCATCGCTTGTGGCGTTAATTTTGCTTGGAGTGCAGATTCCTCTACCTTCGCACCAAGTGCCAGTCGTTCTGCATCTGTAAACCCAGAGGCCTGCAATATGGCATAGGCAAATTGCTCTTCCGACAAAGGCCTGATCGCACCAACCAGATACTCTTCGGGTTTAATATCTTTCAAGCCCGCAGGTAACTGGCTAGACCTTTGATACGCTTTGCTTTTCGCAATCTGCCCAAGTATTTCTTTATGATTGAACTTCGCCTTTACAAACTCTTTCCCCAACAAATCTAGTAATTCCGGGTGCGATGCAGGGTTTTCATCATGGCTCAAATCCAATGGATTAACAATGCCCCTACCCATCATGTGTGCCCAAAGTCGATTAGCCCCATTTCGAGCAAAGGGCGCAAAATCGGCCCGTGCTAACTCATTAGCAATCTGCGCCCTTCTACTAAACTTAGGTACTCCTCTTACTTCTTTCGTAGGCGCAACTTCGTACTCCTTGCCCTTCTCCATCTTGGGCTCGACGATTGCGGCACGCATGAACAATTTAGGCCCGCTTGATTTTGTTACCTTCGCAGGATCAAACACCGATTGAAAACTCGCATCACCTTCGCCTTTTTCCGCAAATACCGATTGCTTTGTCTTCGCATCGGTAAATACATAACTTCGATTGAAAAATGCAAACAAGCCGTAGTACAAATCCTGTTTGTACTCTTCCACCTTTGGATGATCATGGCATTGGGCACATTGCCAATTAACACCCAAAAACAATCTGCTGATATCCCTAGTGATCAAATGTGGTTCGCCTTCCCTATCAAGATAAAACTTGGCAGCAGGCCTCATCTTCGCATCTACACCATCTGCCGAAAGTATCTCTTTCACCATTACATCGTAGGGCTTATTCGCAAGTAATGATTCGCGCAAATATTGCTTCCAATTGGCAGAAGGCACATGTTTGTCTGCCCTGCGTTCCATCCAATTAACATCCAATACCATTGCGAAATACCAAGCGTGCGTTGGGCTCGCAAGCAGGGTATCAATCAGTTCTGCCCTCTTATTTGCATTTGTATTTTTAACGAAAGCTCGAGCCTGTTCTACGGTAGGGATAGTACCTGTAAGATCTAAGGTGGCCCGTCGTATGAATTCAAGGTCGGTACAAAGTGGCGCAGCTTTCTTTTCAAAATCCGCAATTGGCTTTGCCAACTCTGCATCAATTTTTTGGCTTAGCGTTTGCCCAAACGACCACTCTCCTGCAAGTAACAGTAATGCAATCGAAAAGGCGAACTTATTTTTGTTGATCGAGGAAGCAATCATAGGAAGACCTTTCCACCTCAGGCAGGAAAATCAATAAGGTAGGTTACTCTATTTTGAGGTTTGAATACAGAATTGTCAATTCTCTTTTACAAATCAGTTCACAAAACCATATTTTTTATTCGATTATTCGGGTTTATTCTCCTTTTTAGCGAGTTTAACTCTTTCCAACTTGTTTTTATTGGGGGTTCCCAACAACAAATCTGGACAGTCCAGCTTTTCCATGGATAATAACTTGATGGCAATTGCTGCCAGATGGAGTTGGTTTCGGGAGTGTTTGCACAACTGGTGTTGGCCATGGTCTTCAAAACCATCGGGGGGTTTGAACAAAGCTCCCAGTGGGTTCAATTCCCATACATTCCCGCTTTGTAAAAAACTGTTCACCTTTTACTCTTATTTATATGCCCACGCCTTCAACTAATCTTGACCTTGAAATTAAACGGTCAATAAAGTTGTGCATGGCATGTAATGAAGCCGTGTGCCAAGCGACTAACCCTTAGTCATATACCTTTTACCTTCAACTATCCTTGCCCCTCTATCCATCCTTTATTGGTTGCTAAACCAAAGTTCCATGATAAGGTAAATTGAATAGTGTATTTCTATATGCATAAGTAAGCATCCTAAGTTAATCAAAGGCGAAAAGTTAATGGATATTCTATCTTTCCTTCTCCTAGGCCTGCCGGTCCCAACCGACATCCTGAGCGAGATCGATAAACTCGCGGACGGCAAATGACGAGGAAACCGTGATGGTAAAAAGGTTCAAATCGTTGGTCGGAATCGCGGCGATTCTCGTCGCCTGGGTGGCCCTCGTCCGCACCACGACCGGGGCGGAAGGCGAATTGACAAAGGAATCACTATTATTTGGCCAACGCGCTGTTGTGGCGACCTTCAATCGCGGTGGTTGTGGTAACTGTCACATCATTCCCGGCGCGCCCGGTGCTGACGGTGAAGTTGGCCCTGATCTCACGATGCTTGGTAAAGTTGCCAGCACCCGCAAGCCCAAGACGACCGCTAAGGAGTACATCCGCGAGTCGATCCTCGACCCGGATGCCTTTGTCGCTCCTGGTGGCTTCGAGAAAGGCGTGATGCCGAGGAAATTCGGTATCACGCTCTCCGACGATGATCTGAATGCGCTAGTGGACTACCTCGCCTCGCTCGGAGTCGATGCCCCGAAGGTTAACAGCACGGAACGGCCAATACTCTCCAGAACCCGACCCGCTGAAGCCGTCGTCAAGCCGTTCGCACCGTCTCAACTGAAGGTCACGAACGAGCAAATCGCACTCGGAAAGGCACTCTTCTTCGACCGCCGTTTGTCGGCCAGCAACGCTCTTAGTTGTGCCTCCTGCCACCAGCCCGACAAGGCGTTCACCGATGGCTTGCCGATCAGTATCGGCTACCCCGGCACCGCGTTGTTCCGCAACACGCCGACGCTACTCAATGTTGCGCATGTCAAGTCCGCATACTGGGACGGTCGCATGTCTGGTGCAGACCTTGCCAGCGTAATCCGAGATCACCTGACAGAGCCTTTCTTCATGGCTTCTGACGGGCGGTTGCTCATCGAGCGGATGAAACAAGTTCCCGAGTATGTCGAACTCTTCAAGGTCGCCTACAGCGTAGAACCAGATTTCGGGACGATACTGAAGGCGGTAGCTGCTTATGTCGGCTCGCTCAACTCGCCACTGACACCGTTCGACCGCTTCCAGATTGGCGACGAGAAAGCACTCTCGGCAGATGCGCTTGCTGGAAAGAAGCTGTTCGAAGGTCATGCGGGCTGCGCAAAGTGTCATCCGACTCCGCTGTTCACAGACCACCAATTCCATGACTTGGGACTTAGAACGAAACCAAAACTGCTGGACGACCCCGAACGGTACATCACCTTCCGGCGGTTCTTCCGGGGGCTGGGAACGCCGAACTATCGGAACCTCACCGGAGACGCCGGGCGGTATGTAGTTCAGTTCAAGGCAGCCGACCGGGGCAAGTTCCGCACGCCGAGCCTGCGGGAGGTCGGTCGCACCGCACCCTACATGCACGATGGGCGGTTCACTACGCTGGAGGAAGTCATCGACTTCTACGATCAGGGCGGCGAAAAGGGCCAAAGAGCCGGGTTGAAGCCCCTGAACCTGACCGCAGCCGCGAAGCAGCAATTAGTGGCTTTTCTGCAAGCACTCTCGTCTGAACCCTTCAAGGTGTTCGTGCCGGAGCCGCCCAACTATGTGTTAATGCCACTGGGCCGAGACGAACCGATGCCGACCTTTGATAAGGGCGACCCCATCATCACCCGACAGCCCCGACCGATCACCCCGTTGCCCACTGCGCCCGCCCCGAAGGACAACCCAACGACGAAGGAAAAAGTTGAACTTGGTCGCCTACTCTTCTTCGATCCGCGGATGTCGGCGGACGGTGCGACCAGTTGCAACACCTGCCACCCTGCTCACACCGGGTACACCGCCCGCACTGCGATCTCGATGGGCGGCACCGGCACCAGCCACTGGCGCAACTCCAGCACCCTCTACAATGTCGCCTACTTCCAGAAGTTCAACTGGGATGGGTCGAGGAGCAGCATCGAGGAGCAAAACGAAGGGGCATGGACAGGTGCTGTCGCCGGGAACATTGATGAATCGTTGGCCGAAGAACGGCTCGCCCAGGTGCCGGATTATCGAGACAAGTTCAAGGCCATATTTGGAGAAGAGTACCCAACCTGGGCAAATATGCTGCGAGCCGTCGCTGCGTACCAGCGGACCCTCAACAGCAAGAATGTCCCGTTCGACGCATTCCTAAAAGGTGACGACCAGGCCATCGGCGACGCAGCAAAGCGTGGTTTCAAGCTGTTCACTGGGAAGGCCAACTGCATCCAGTGCCACGACGGGGCGTTGCTCTCCGACGACCGCTATCACAACCTCGGCGTGCCGCCCAGCCCAGACTTTCTCAATAGCCCCAACAAGCAGATCACATTTCGCTTCGAGCAGGCCTCCAACGGAGTGCAGCGAAAATTGTACGAGTCGGCCCGCGATGACCTCGGGCTATACTATGTTACCAAACGAGCAGGCGACTCTGGCAAGTTCCGCACGGCCAGCCTGCGAGAACTCAAGTATACTGCCCCATACATGCACAATGGCCTGTTCAAGACGCTACCGGAAGTCATCGACTTCTACGACAGAGGCGGCGGCAAGCACCCGAACAAAAGTACCCTGATGAAACCGTTACAATTAGCGAAGGCCGAGAAGGCCGACCTTCTCGCCTTCCTCGAAAGTCTGTCGGGCGATCCGTTGGCCGACAAGC
>Ga0209284_10000634_pt1 | contig 57097 bp, 50 predicted proteins | sample FRY03_FD_187211 | JGI IMG/M metagenome (GOLD analysis project Ga0209284, IMG submission 187211) | Freshwater microbial communities from Lake Fryxell liftoff mats and glacier meltwater in Antarctica - FRY-03 (SPAdes) (version 2) | ecosystem: Environmental > Aquatic > Freshwater > Ice > Glacier...
CCGAATCTTTTTCAATCGCGATAATTGCATCTCTAGCGTCAGACAAAATACTATCTGGTGTAACTGCATTCGCAATTGAGTACTGTGCTTTCCTGTCAGTCGGTGAAATACGTTCGCCAAGTGCCTTGATCTGTCCGTCAATCTTGGGTTTAAGTGCAGTTCGTTCACGCTGCTCAACTTCAGGTTTTTGTGAGTCTAAAACTCGATCCATTACCTTGCCAAGCTTCTTTCCTAGCTCAATATCATGTCCTTTACGGATTCCCCCAACAGACTCCATGCCAGACTGGATACTCAATGTCTGTGCATAATTAAATTCAAAAATTGTAGGTCCATTTTGGACACTCTCTCTATTTATCAAATTGAGTGTATTTCCAGTATTCAGATCTTCTTTGAAATATGCCCAGTGAGTGTCTTCTTGTGCAGCCGCAAGACGAATCAGTTGATCTTCAATGTGCGACCCACGGTCAACAACACGATCTGTAGATTTATAATACCTTCTATATCTCTCAACATATTCCCGCTGCACTGCGTCAAGTTGCTTCCTTCCAATGGGACGAGTAGGATCAAAATCTAATCCTTGATCATAATCGATATGATGCCGACTGTACTGCTTTTTATTGTAAGCACTTTTATAATAATCCCTCTCTTTTCTAAGACCATCATCTCTAGAGCCCGCCATCTCTCTTTTATAACCGTCATAATCGGCACGGAGCAGATCTTTTAACCTCTTTCCACGACTTCGACTATCAAATAACCTCTCTTGCTCTACTACCCCTCCTCCGAAAGGACTCGTAACCTGATTACGGCTTCGCCTGTTAATAACATGTGGTTCATTCGTCATATACTGTGCGCCCGTTGCAATCTGTATCGCCTCAATGTGTCTCTTGGTGACGAGCATCCCCGTCATAACCCATTCTTTTTTAGTATCAGGGTTTGAGTCAGACATGAGCTTCCCAAACACGGTATGATACGCGTCGTGTCTTTGATCAGAAGTGAGGTTGCTCCAGTTTGCCTCACCGGATACGTGGTGAGTCATTGCTTGGTGCAGTTTGAGTTGCCACGGATCAATTCCTTTTGTGGCAGCAACCTCCATAAATTTTTTCGCATAATCAGGGTTTCCTGGAAACATACTCTGAGCTGTAAGCGCCTGTTTGATCGTAGCTTCTACCTTCGGATAGACTTCTAAGAAAGACTCATACTCATCTGCAAGAACACCCGCATAAACACCTTTCGTCACAGGCGATGGTTCGGTAACATTGAACAATCTATCAACAAAGTCGAATTTTTCAGCAGGAGTAATGTTTTTTGATCTTCCTGGCGCTACCCGTTCTCTAAGTTGCCCAAAAAAATCACTTCCTTCTTTTGGTCCTGTTGAAACAGTTGGTTGAGCATCAAGCTGTGCTACTTGTTCGCCACTTAACATACTAGTTTTGAGTGAAAATTTTCATCAATAATATTACGTGTAAGCATAATTATCATATTAGTTGATAAATATGTTAAATACAACTATACTGATCTGATATATGAGCGAAGTCGCAGAACCAATACCGAGAATTTTATTAGCAAATGCTGCTGGAAACCATGTAGGTGAGGTTGTGGTACCTATGGATCCAACTCAAATTTCACCTGTCGAGACTCCTCCTGCGCAACCTACTGCAGAGCAAGCACAACCTCCTGAAATTATTCCTCCGACTGAAGCACGGAGGAAAGAAGAGACCGCCGAAGTATTTCACGCTGCCATGATGAAGCAAGCTACAGGAGCAGAGACAAAATTAAAAGATAAACAACCACTTAGTAGTAGCGAGAAACGCGCAGTTGATTACAAACGAGCTTGGCGTATCGCTCACACATCGACGAATCGCGATTTCGCAGAAGATGACCTTACAGCAAATGGCACTCATGATGGATATCTTCCAGATTTTCCGATATACATTGGTTTTGATCATCAAACAGCCAAAGACATCCCTTCGATGGAGGGTATAGGTAAAAAAATTCTGATGATAAAAACTCGAAAAGTGGTCAATGGCAATATTATGTTTGAGTGTCAACTAGAAGGAAACTCACCTAGAACAAACCTTATCAGTGCCGATGTCGTGATGTCGGCTTTGATCATGGGTGGCACGAAGGATATTGTCGAAGGGATGCAAGCTGAATCAGTAGCACTTGGAAAAATCGCAACCTCACGCATTGAGAGTATTTCAAAACCAGATGCCACTCCTCCAACTGATCTTGAGATTCAGCAAGCCTCAGCAAGCGTTGGGGTGATAAACACCGAACAAGCCCTGCAGTATGCAAAAAATTCTGGCGTCAGTGAAGAATCCTTAACCAGAATTCAAGATAGCTTATCAGGGAAAAATGTACTCACTGCAGAAGATATGAGCATGGTTCTGTACTCGACAACAAATGTTGAAGTGCAGCTGAGATCAGCTACTGATGATGTATCTCGCATTCAAAAAGAAATTACGACAGCTCGGGCTTCATTAGACAGCCTAAATCCTGAAACCGACGAAAGGCTCATTTTGCATTATAAAAAAGAAATCGCAGACAAAGAAGGAGGCTTAGTAGTTGCAACTGCAAATAAAGTAAAATTCGAGGCGATCCGTGCAGAGATGCCCGCAAGCGAAGGCGACTATGTCACTCTTGTACAAAATTTATATGCGCGTGGACATGGATCAGAACTTGTTGCTGCAATGAAATCTGAAGATCCGACACAAGCTCTTGAAGCACTTCTTGAAAAGAGCTTTGATCCTACAACTGAAGATGGTAAAGAAGTGCAAAAGAAATTTGATAGAGCAAAATTAATTGGCGGGGCAGCTGGTTTTATGATCCTCCTCATGCTCCTGAACTCAATGAAAGAATAATTATCCTCCTAACCTCTCAAGCTTTGACTTCAAATCCTCAATCTGTTCTTCTTTTGTTTTGACAGGTGCTTCCTCCATACCTCCCTCACCACTCCCCAACTCCGGCTCATGACTCGCCTGCCCCTCCGAAGCAGAGCGAAGTGGGGCAACTCGTAACTCGTCACTACTTTCTGATAGCTCCCTTGCCGCATCTTCTGGATCTGTCACATTTACTGACAGACCGGTACCAAGCTCGAAACCGGCACGGTACACAAATCGCGGGATGATGCGGAGATACCAATTCTCTCCTGGATAAATATAGAAGTTGTAGCTAAAACCTTCAGTCGTTTTGTGTTTTTCTGAATATATTTTTTCAAGCTTTGCTAATGTATTTATATATATACCGACTAGATCCTCGATTTCAACATCTGTAATTTCCCCAAACAAGGTATCTACTTTTTTTGGTGCAATCCAGACTTCATATGGCCACTGAGAAAACTCCGGACAGTATGCAGTAAAACTCTTATTTTCTTGTACAGTATTTTTGATCGGCTCACGAGCAAGTGCCATCAAGCTAATCTGCCTTGGAAGTGCTACAAGCTGCGAATGCGGGTGCCTGATAGAAGCGCCTGCATGCTCACCCCGATTGCAGAATATGATCACATGCGCCTGTTTGCTGTAATAATTGTATCGTTCTCTAAATGCTTGAAATACCTGTGCAATATGCTCCGGTGGTAAATGATGAAGGTCATCTTCTTGAGGTGCATGGATGAACACTTCATGAAAGTCTGTGATAGGATACTTGTTTTCAACCACACGAACATCCCACCCTGGCTCACCTGGATTTCCCTTACCAATGCGAAAGACTTCCTTTGGAGTCAACTTCTCATTCCCTTCACAGAATGGACACACGTCGCTATCATTTGTCGGATCATCGTCAAGTTCGTCAGGTCTATTCACTCGATTTGACGAGATAATAACCCAGCGACGCGATGAAACATCTGGAACGTATTGAGACATATAAAATCAGATAACTAATGACTGATTCTTTAATACTACCGAAGTATGGGCTATAATTGCAATATGTATATACTTATGGGTCTCGGAAATCCTGGAAAAGAATATGAAAATACCCGCCACAACGCTGGTTTTATGTTTCTGGAATGGCTTGCCCAAAAATGTGAAGCAACGTTTGTAAAAGATAAATATACTGATGCTCTCCTTGCAAAGTGCAATCTTCATGCTACGCTCGCCAAGCCTCAGACCTTCATGAACAAGTCAGGCTTTACGGCACATAAATTAGCTACAACCTACAAGCTACAACCTACAAGCTTCCTTGTCATCCACGACGACCTTGATATCAAATTGGGTGAATTCAAAATTCAACAAGGTAAAGGTCCAAAAGTGCACAACGGAATTGCATCAATCGAAAGCTCACTCAGATTCAAAGATTTTTGGAGAGTCCGTATTGGTATAGATAATAGAGAGCGTTATGCGGGAACAGGTGAAGAATATTTATTAAGCAATTTTACGAAAGAAGAGAAAGAGAAGCTTTCAGAATCCTTTCCTTCAATCTTTGAGAAACTTGAAGAAATGATTAATTCTCATTTCCCTAACACCTAACTACGAACTACAGATTACCACCTTCCCTCTGTCCCAAAAAGCCGTTGTGATATACTGTCCGGATGCGTGTTCTTTATACTTATATGTTTCCCTTCTGGGGAAACGGCTCAGGAGCTTGGCTCCGAAGACTGATAAACCAACTCTCAAATATTTATCCTGAATATACCGCGGGTGTTGTAGCTCCCGATGCGCGAGATCTTCCAAAAACCAAGATCTACCATCTCAAACCTCCTAAGATGGGCGTCTTCGTCGGAAATCCAGAACTTCCAAAAGATAAAAAATACTCTGAATTTACCGAAATGGAGCTTATCGAACTTTTCAACTACTATTTGCTGCACACCGCAAGAGCTATTGAAGATTTCAAGCCAGACGTTATTCATGTGTTTCACACGGCCTTTCTTCCTCCAATTGCCCGAAATCTTGCAAATTTTTATAAAATTCCTTTTATTATTACTACTCATGGAAGTGACCTTTATTACTTCAAAGAAGATAATCGCTGGTCATCGCTCATGACATCGGCTTCTGAAAAAGCCACATTTATAACCGCAAATAGTGACTTTACCAAAGATTGGTATTTGAGATTATTTGGTCAAAAATTAGCCAAAAAAACGAAAGTGATTCCATCTGGGATTGATAACAATGTTGATTTTGACCGAGATGTCTCATGGATTGATAAAAAGTACAAATTCACAAAAAAACATATGGTACTTTTTACGGGACGTCTCACAGAACACAAAGGCGTCGAGTACCTCATCATGGCAGCAGAAAAGATAGATGCAGAGATTGTGATCGTAGGAGATGGACCTGAGAGACCATATCTTGAAAAACTTGTCAAAGAGCATAATCTAAAAAATGTACATATCGTCGGATATATTTCTTCCGAAAAGGGCACAAAGATCGAAGACTTTTATCTCAGAGCCGATGTGTATGTGGCACCTTCAGTCTGGAAAGAGCCACTTGGACTTGTCCTCCTTGAGGCAATGGTGCACAAGACGCCTGTCATTGTGACTCAGGGCGGTGGTGTGAAAGAGATTGTGGAGAATGGTGTTACTGGTTATTTAGTCTATGCAAAACGTGCAGATATGATCGCAAAGCGCGTAAACATGGTCCTTGCTGATGATGTGAAACGGAAGCAAATGGGTGAGAATGCATACAAACGAGTTCTTGAAAAGTTTAGTTGGGACAAAATTGCTGGAAAATTCTACAATCTATACGAGCGGTCTGCTCAACTGCAAAAGTGACGAAAAGATAACTCTAGTATATTTGAATGTATATGAAAATCCTCATCGTCTCTCTCCTCAAACGACCCATCACACCCACAATCCCCGCCTCTCGCCCGAGAGCGATACGAGATATCACTTCGGGACTCATCAAACGAGGACACGATGTCACAATCCTTGGAACGGGCGACAGTCATATTCCTGGAACAAAAATCATTCCAGTTGTCCCGACTGCACTCACGAACCTCCCCCATTTTGAGAATGATTTTTATGCACATACCGTAATGCTTCCCCTACTCGCTCAGAAGCTGAGAGATAGGGAATGAGTATGACGTCATTCACAACCATACGTACCCAGAGTTTATGAACCTGCTTGTTGCTCAAGGTCTCAAAACTTCGATTGCAACAACAATCCACGGTCAGACGTTTGAAGAGTTTGACCAGGAAATGCATCAGATATTGCAGTCAATGTAAACTACCTGTTAGAAAAACCAGAATTAAGAAAAAAATGGGTGAAGAATCTAGAAAGATTGTTGAGAAAAAATTTACTTGGGCACATATAACCGATCGTTTTTACAGAATATATCTGAGATCAATCAACGCAAAATGATGATAACTACTTAATTTATCAAATAAATTGGTACAATTTATTTTGTATTAAATGTTAATTTAGAGTATTTAACTTATGACAGAAATCACAGTTATTCTCCCTGTTTATAATCGAATTGATCAAACCATCCTAACTCTTGATAAATTACTTTTATCAGACAATCTTGGAGTTGATTTTGTACTCGAGATAATTATCTCCGACGCATCTCCATATAATTTACTTAACTCAAAACTTCCTAAGGAAAGTGCATATAGTAAAATAGTTTACACAAAGCCATCGATCCAGGGAATTGCTGCTTCAAAAAATCACGCAGCCTCTTTGGCAAAAAATCCAATCATTATTTTTTGTGACTCAGACATTGAAGTTGAACGGAAAACCATCTCTTGTACGCTTTCATATCTTAAAAAAAATCCAACTGTGGCGATGCTTGGTGGGCAGGTACAATGGAAAGGTGGACCTAAGGATAAAGAGCTCGACAGACCACGAACCGAAGATAAAACTCACTCATCTCAAAATAATACTTGTTATATCGAATCATTATATTCTCGATATATCGCAACGTATCGAGATATATTTCTAAAAGTTGGAGGCTATGATCAAGAAGTGTTTAATATGAGAGGTGAAGGGTCAGACCTCTCAGTTAGGTATTGGAGAGATGGATTCCCTCTTGGCTTCTCAGAAGATATTTTTGTAGAACACATTCATGAGGTTGAAGGCGGAATAATTAGGAACGTTGAAGAACCAGAGTTAGATATCGCAAAAGATATGCTCCTTCTTGCATATAAATACGATATGTTTGATCAAGGCTACGACAATTTTAAAGATACGATTAACGCCAACTTTTCAAGTTTTCACGATTCTGCAAATACTAAAATAATTCGTGGGATATTAAAGAACTACGAATTTATTTGTAAATCTAAAAGTGCATTAGACTCGTTTAAACTCAATGATAAGTCAAAGTATGATTTTAAATTTCTTGAAATTTTTTCTAATTCTAATGAGCTGGATCAATGTTTGTCCAGAGCAGAACGTTTGATTTCTCCTTATTGGAAATTAGCATTTAATGAGACTAGCTAACACATATGGCAGACATGAAATCCATCGCCGACGTCCTTTTGAAATTCGATCCAGCTGAGGACAAATACGTCTCTCGAGAGTTTCAGGTAAATTATCTTACAGTTGAATATTGAACTATCAATTGTTACAATTGATAGCATAAACTCTCCTGCAAGAACCGAAAGGTTGTTTGCAGGATTTTTTTTTAAAAATCAGTGTGTTGTTGTATAATGATTATATGAAGAAAAGAAAAAGAGCGATAATCATCATTGATGGAAGTAACTTCCACTTTAAATTAAAAGATCTTCAAGTTCAAAATATACTCAAGATTGATTTATCAGGATTTCTCACTAAAATTTCTGAGAAATTTCAATTAATAAAAACTACATATTACATTGGTAAAATTAGAACGAGTAATAACTCAAAGACTAAAAAATTACATTCTCATCAGCAAAAACTTTTTGCACATCTGAAAAAACATAACGTCCAATACTCTCTTGGCTACTTATTAAAATCAGACGGTAAATACCATGAAAAGGGAGTTGATGTCAATATGGCTGTAGATATTCTCGTTGCAACATACGAGGATATCTGTGATCATTTCATACTTATTTCATCCGATACCGATTTGCTCCCAGCAATAAGGATTGTGCGTAAAAAACACAAAACAATTGAGTATGTCGGGTTTTCACATCAACCAAGTATCGCTATGATCGCAAACTGTACCAGCTCTCGACTTTTAGTGAAAGATGACATCCTACCATTTAATGAGAGAATGTAATATGGCAGACATGAAATCCATCGCCGACGTCCTTTTGAAATTCGATCCAGCTGAGGACAAATACGTCTCGCGTGAGTTTCAGACCTTTGGGATTTACCTCTCAGAAAAACTCCAAGATCCCCGTCGCAAAGCCTTATACATCAAAATGTCTAAAGATCTTCCTCGTGTCGTCCTTGAACAGGCACTCCGCTTTGTTGTTGACTCAAAAGCACGGAGCAAAGGCGCACTCTTTATGTGGAAACTCAAGGAAATGGGGATTTTTGAGAAGTATGGGTTCAAGGCAAGTGGAGGGAGGAAGAAGAAAAGTTAAAAATACCCCCACACCCAGTATCCCGTACTCCCTATGCCCTGTTCTTCTAAGTACTCCTTTTTCTCTTCAACCGACTCGTGATCTTCATACCACAGTTCATGAACATACCCTTCATCATCCGTATATCGAACGTGTTTCTCTTTTGTGAGTGGGTTTGGCGTTATCAAATGACCATACGCCTCTTCAACCTCATAAAGCGAGATTGCTTGTGCAGCTTTCAATGGTTTGCCCTGTGGTCCCAAAGTCCAATCATAACCATACATGCCAAAGATAACTGTCAGCTGTTCAGCTGGGACAGCTGCTTTGTAATCTGCAATCATCTGTTTAAAGTCATAATTGAAACCGCCTTCGTCAAGACTTCGGCGGTCGAAGGGGAAGTTTGGACCGGGCTCGCCACGACTTTTATGAAAATCATATGCCATGATCAAAAACCCATCTACCAATGGGTTAATTGCATCAATATTGTATGGACGTCCACGATAAAATGTATCCCCAAAAATAGTCATTAGTAATGCTTTGTCCTCTCCGCGCACTTCTTGAGAGATATATGTGACGAATTTTGTAATAGATTCCTCGACCGAATCAAACGGAAGCGCACTGACCTCAAGATCAAGAACTACTCCATCGAATTCATACCGATCTACAATATTAAGAGTTTCATGTATCAAACGACGTTGTGCTGATTCGTCTTCAAGAATGCTCGTGTTAATATCCGCGTCAAGCATTCTCACGGTGAGATATCGCTTTTGACGAGACGGCGTGTGGTCGATATACTTGCCAATATTTTGAAACCCTTGATCGTTTGTGATATCTCCTTCAGATGTTGGAGCAATTCCAAAGTAGTAGCTCGTGTGATATGAGGACACCTCCGAGGTGTTCTTTGGGATGTTCCAATAAGGGATAAAGATGGAAGAAGTCAAGGTGCTTGGATTGGATTCCTTCGACTTCTCAACAGGAGGAACAATCGAAGGTTTTTCCGTGACTGGCTTCTTATCGGGAAACGGTGCCATCACCCAGAATCCAAGGCCCAATCCCAGTGCGGTGAGTATCAAAAGTCCTCGTTTCATGCTTATATTATACGTTACAGATTCTGTGTTATACTATTTCCATGTCAATCAGACTTCCCAAAATTTTTCTTGACTCTGGTGATCCTGCAGAAACCAAAAAGGCTAAATCCCTCCTTGGATTTCTTGATGGACAGACCACAAATCCAAGCCTTGTCGCAAAAAGTCCTGAGGTCCAGTCATATGTAGAAAAGGGTAAAAAACTGACAGAAGACGAACTTCTTTCTATCTACAAAGGAATCATTACAGAAATTGATAAAGATATCGCAGGTCCAATCTCTGTTGAAACGTATGCCGACTGGGAAACGACACCAGAACAGATGCTTGAACAAGCACATGACATGAAGTCATGGGGACGCAATATTTATGTTAAATTCCCCACAATTCCAGCAGGAATCACAGCAGCTAATGCGTTTGTCAAGCTTGGCGGAAAAGTGAACATGACGCTTGTATTCGATCAACAGCAAGCTGCTGCAGTGTATGCTGCAACGCTCCCCACGTTTCAACCAGTATTCATTTCTCCCTTTATAGGAAGGCTTGATGATCACGGGCTTCAAGGACTGGATCTTGTAAAAAATATTATCAAAATGTATGCAACGTTTGACAAAAAACGCAATGAACACAAAGCACATGTTGAAGTCCTTGCTGCCTCAATCAGAAGCCTAGATCATTTTTATGCCTCAATATTTTTGGGTGCAGATGCACTCACTATATCGATTGATCTTATTCGTGAGTGGATCGATCAAGAGCGCTGGGTTCCTGATGAAAAGTATCGGATTGAGTCATCTGGCTTGAGATCCTTTATCTACAAAGATCTCCCCTATCACGATGACTTTACACAGTATCCTATTGTTAAAGAAGAAGGCTCACTCCTCAATGAGGGGCTCAGTAAATTTGTAGCCGATTGGAATAATCTCCTTAGTAAGTAACGCTCGGTATTGACAGATTCTTTTTTCTGTGACAACATGAAAGGATGAAGTATTTAATAGTGCTCGTTGCATTGTTGGCACTTTCTGCTCCTTTAAGCGCAGTTCGAGCAGAAGAGACTCCACCTGGATTGCAGTATAGTTGTCTCAAAACTGAGTGGTGCATCAATAGTCAAAACTGCTCTTCAAATCACGTCCATCGAGTAAAGCTCTCAACAGATAAAGATACATCTGCTGCTCCAAGCTCACAAGAATCATATATTACTGAGTGTATAGAGATAGTTGACCCTACAAGCAACACACCAAAAACAGTGTGTACGACCGGAAGCTCTGACCTTGATAAGGAACTCTTTTGTGGGAGTTCCAATCCTGATCCTTCAAGTTGCGACTTTTTTCAAAAACTTCAAACAGAAATTGGATACAGTCAATCACCAAGTGAAGATTACGGCATTTACTTTCTCAATGCCGCAACAAATCTCCTCGAGAAAAAAGGACCAACAAAAGTCATTACTGATGCGCTCGGCAACATGAACCCTGCTGTTGTTGAGTGGCAAAGTTACACACCTCAAAACCATGAGCGACGCTTTCTCCTTTGGAGTCATGTGACAGAAGATACTGCCCCAACTCAAGGACAGAGCTCTGGACAAAAACAAGGCACTCTCACGTTTCCCTCACTCTCTACAATCTGTCAAGGAGTCTCGTGGGATCCAGAAGGCATTGTATATGATATGGAGACGGGGATCCCACTCAATACGACACAGCTCCAGATTGATTACTCGACACAGGTATCGGGTCCGTTCCAGAAAGCAACAAGCGGCATTGGGGCAATCCTCCCACCAGGGACTGAAAATCCGATGCAAACGACAGTCGGAGGATTCTATCGATTCTATGGATCAGAAGGATATTACACTATCAAGCCGACGCACTCCGTCTATGGTCATTTTGTAAAAGACACTTTGCCAATAGCGACATTAATATCCTCGATGTATGCACCATCACTCAATTATTATGCCAACTCTGCTCCCATTTTTGAAAAAGCCGGTGTCCGAAAAATTCAAAACATTCCCATGGTTCTCAAACCGGGACAGACTCGCCCACCTTTTACCTTTCAAGTCCTGAGCAATATTGCACAGGTCAACGCAAAAGGTGAGATGGTGATGACAGGAAAGGTCAACGCCCCTGCAACAGTCATCCTTGAAATATGCTCAAATCTTTCAGGGATCACCAACTGCCACGACCGCAAAGAGTATGTCCCAGGAAGTGGCGGCGCATCCCCAAGCAACAATTTCACATACGCTCTGACCGCGTCTCAGAAAGATCTCAAAAATGGTGAAAATTACATCATCACTTTTAAACAAGTGAATCCTCTCTTGGCACAGTCACTTCCCCGTCGTATTGCTCAAAACATACTCAATCTGATCTCTTCAATCATATCTGTTGTTCATGCAGAAGAGCCAAACGGGATACAACTACTCATCGAGCCGGTCCCGACATACCTTGAAGGCTACGCTTATGATAGATCGGGGATATCCATTCCCAACGCGCTCATAAGTATATACGTCTCATTTTCTCCTGCACCACTCTATCAGACATACGCAAATGCGCAAGGATACTTTCGGATCACATCCGAACACCTTCCCCGTGACCCATATACTATCAAATTCAAAGGACAGTCAGACATCGAAGTAACACTCTCAACATCACAGTTTCTGGCACAAAACAATGAGTTTTTTGTTACAGAAAACGTTAATCCATACTCTGACGTGACAGAGTCCAATAATCCTCGTGCAAAAATCACACCATCTTTCCTCCCACGCGTAGGCGAATCATCAATGTCAATCACGAAGAAACCTCAAAAAGATATATCTCCAACTGTCATTCAGGAACAACAAAAGCCTCCACAACAAAGCCTTGCTGTGTATATGGCGATGCTTGTATTCCTCATTATTGTAGTTATTGTTGCCGTAATCTTGTACATTAAGAAGAGAAAATCAGATTCACACGATATTAGTCCTTGACATATTTATCACAGTTCTTCATAATGAATAAACGCACACAATTATCAAGTTCAAATCCTTTATGAAAATCACGATCTACACCATCAATGACTGCACATTCTCACAACAGGAGAAAGAGTATCTCAAACTACATAACATGGAGTTTGAGGAAAAAAACCTTGAGGTAAATCGTGATTTTTTGACAGAAATGCTCTCAATCTCAAATAACTTTGCAGGCACTCCGGTAACTCAGATTGAAAAAGATACAGGTGAGAAAATGGTACTCAAAGGATTTACCTCAGACGAGTTTGATAAAGCACTCGGTCTGAGTTCGGTTGTTCCAGCTCAAGAGCCAGTAATCTCTGTACCTGAGGTACCTGTTGCAGAGGCAGTACCTGTTGCGGAGCAAGCTCCTGCAGTAGAGCCCGTCGTCGTTGAGTCACTTTCACAAGACACTTCAAATGTCTCAGTCACGCCATCTGACTCAATGATGCCACCTATTCTTACCGAGGAGCCTGCCCCTCCGATTCAGTCAGTATCACCAGAACCCATCTCTCTTGATGTTACAGAGACTCCAGCAGCACCTGTAACACCAGCAGAACCAATGCAACAACCTGTTGTTCAGACAGCTGAACCAGCTCCAGCTCCTATGCCTCAACAAACCACACCTGATGCACTGAACTCTGTCCTTCAAAACTTGCAGAGTCAGGTTGGAGAAGCTGAAAAAAAGCCGGAGACTCCTCCAACCCCCGTAGTCTAAGAATGCCCCTGTGTATCTTATGTATGCATAATAGCTTTTTATCCTGCAGGTATGTATGCAAAATTCATTTTGCATATGGTATCATATAATTACTGTTATTATTTTCACTCACCATGAAGCGTAGGCTCAAATTTTCTTCACAAAACATTCATATCGGAAACCGTAAATCCGATCCATACTTTGGTTCTGTCGTCCCCCCAATTTATCCCACTTCAACATATCAATTCCCCACAGCAAAAGAAGGCGCTCTCAGATTTGCTGGAAAGAAAAAGGGATTGATTTACTCACGCTTTACCAACCCGACAGTTTATGCCCTTGAGAAGAAACTTGCCGCACTCGAACATGCAGATCGTGCCCTTGCCACAGCGTCAGGTATGGCAGCTATTACCCTCACACTTCTGCACTTTCTGAAAGCCGGCGACTCGATCATCGCACATAAAGTCTTGTATGGTGGAGCATATGAATTTATAGCCCATATCCTACCTCGATACGGAGTGACTGTCCATCTCGTTGATGCAAACAATAAAAAGGAAATTATTTCGAAGATCGACAAGACAACTAAAATTATCTACTTTGAGACACCGACAAATCCTCTTCTTGAAGTTGTTGATATCGAGCAGATTGTGAAGATTGCCCAGAAGCACAAGCTCATATCAATCATTGACAATACCTTTGCTCCTCCTCCGTTTCAATACCCACATGACATGGGTATAGATATTGTCATCCATAGTTTGACGAAGTATATTGGCGGTCACTCTGATGTGATTGGAGGAGCGATTCTCGGAAAGGCAAAGCACATGGATCCGTTGTTTGGGACAAGCTATATTTTTTACGGACCGACGATGTCACCTTTTACTGCATACCTTATCATTCGCGGGCTTTCGACTCTTGAGATCAGATTGAGACAGCAAGAGAAGCATGCTTTTGAAGTCGCACGATATCTTGAAAGCCATCCTCTCGTTGAATGTGTCTACTATCCTGGACTTGAGTCTCATCCTCAGCATACACTTGCGAAAAAACAAATGCATGGATTTGGAAGTGTCATGTCCTTTGAGGTCAAAGGTGGGTATAAAGCGGGAGAAAAGCTTGTCAATGCTATAAAAATGATTATCCTTGCCGTCTCACTTGGAGCCGTTGAAAGCCTTATCGAGCATCCTGCGAGTATGACACACTCTGAGCTTTCACCCGAAGAACGAGCCGAGTCTGGAATTGGTGAAGGGTTGATTCGTATTTCTGTCGGACTTGAAGACCCCGAAGATATTATTGCAGATCTTGCTCAAGCTTTTGAGAAGGTGTAGAAGAAGAAGTGTTATCGAAAAACTCCATGCCTTTTCTACCAGCCTCTCCCCAGCAATTCACCTCTTCACTTTCAGTTTTTTTGCGACACGTTCATAATTGCTGGCTAAATGATTTATTATATATGTCGCATGTATCGATGACGCCAAGTTTCATACCACCCATCCCTACATAAAGACTTGCAAGTCAAGTGCCATCAAATAGTTAACCGTATCTTCTTTGGCATAACAAAAAGCAGAAAAATACATATGAGAGCAGAAATCGCTCCAAGAATACTAAAGCTCTCTGCATTGCCAAATACTTGAGCGAGAACACCTACAAGAACCGGTCCAACCATCCAACCCACATTGTAAAACATGTCAATAATTCCTTGGATCTCTTGTTCGTACTCTTGTGTCTCAGCTATATAATCAACATATGCTCCATTCAAAGCAGGGAACGATATCCCTATGAAAAGTGAAGCGGCTCCAACAATAGCAATCATCTGAAAGGGAGTTTGAGCAAGCATGAAGAAAGAAAGGATGAGCGAACCAATGAGAAATGAGACAACTGCAGTTCGCTTTTTCCCAAGTATGTGTGAGATACTCCCGACAAACCACCCGACAGCCAAAACAGGAAGTGTGTATGCTGTAATGAGTAATCCACCATATGTTCCGAACGTTCCATTTTCTGCAATAAGTGGTCCGATTGTCCAAAAAAGTGCGTCCGTCAAATATATAAGGACTGTCAGCGTGAGGACAGCCGCAAGCTGCTTCGTAAGGACACGCCAGATTTTGAACTCAATCTTCCATGTGCGAGGCATCGTGTTGTGATTTACCATACGTGCTTTTTCTCGGTGAGACCCAATATATACCGACACAAAGATGATCGATGATATCACAAGCATAGCGCCAGAAAAGATAAAAGGATCTGACGAGATCGTTTCTGCGATCAAAAATCCAGTGATTATCGGTGCAAGGAGGACGCCGAGTGCTTGAAAAACTCCAAGAATACCAAACGCAGAGGTATGCTCACCTGTTGGGATCGTCCTACTGATGAAATCAAAGTTTGCAAAATGATACAAATCCCAGTAAATCCCCCAGAGTCCAAGTGCCAGTAAAAAGACCCACATAGTACTTGCCACATACAGTATTCCCAAGAACGAGACTGAAAGAATGAGCACTGAGAGATATAAACGGAGAAAATGCGGAGCTCGGATATACTTACTCGCGATGATATCAAATACTGCACCTACAAGAGACGAGCTGCCCAAGATCATTCCCATCTCCCCTTGTGAAAACCCCCGATCAACGATAAGAATGGGAAGCATGTATGTCAGAATTCCATCAAAAATTGACCAAAAAAAGATCATGAGGAATACGCGGTACCTAAGCGTATGATTCTTGCCATAGCGCTGCATGACATGGAGCGAGTGTAAATATGTGCGCATACTGTAAAAAGACGTTAGTCAAACCTCAGTGTATTGAAAATCTCATCTCGGACAGCAATAACATCAGGATCATTCGTCTCGCCAAATGCCTTCATCATATAAATATGGGTTTCAGTCGCAAGAAGATAATACTGTTCATTGCCAAATGTGCCACCTCTAAACCGCACTACTTTCACTGGACGGTCCCACCGAGTGTCATCAAGCACTTCCTTTACTGAGATAACAGAGAAGTTGTCGCTCAGATCTTTCTGGAGTTCATCCATAAGTGATCCTGTCGTGTAACCTGCATCATTTGTTGAGCAGTACACTTCGACAGCTGATGAGACGTAGCCAGTGCCTGTTTGCTCAGGATTTTTGAAAATTGCGCGTCCCATCTCAGTAAACTTAAATAGTTTCGTGTCAAGTTCTTCAAATATCCAGTACTTTCCTTCGTCCTCGAGCGCTGACGGACGAGTGTTTGGGTCGCGTGGAATGATATATGGCTCTTCAGCAGGCGGGATTGGAATAGAAATTGCACACGTCTGAGATTTTTTAAGTGTCCAATCGCTTGGAATTTTTGCACTGCCTACGTACGGCGCAAGCGTCGCGCTCAACGTGGCAACCGGTGTTGCAGTCGGTGGGTGTTCGTCTGAAGTGGATCCGATCTGCCCGCTCAGATTTTGCAGATATGTTTGGTACTGAAGGTATGCACCAACCCCAATTCCGAGAACCACAACAGGAATCAGACTGATAAAAAATATTCGTTTGAGATGACTCGTTTGATGAATGTGTGAAGGAAGTGGTGTATGTGTGAGATCTGACATCTCTACAGTATCCTAAATGTTGAGGGAACTTTCAACTGAATTGATGAGGGAAAATGATTTATTCTTGGCAGGGAGTAGTGATTTATGTAAGAACCTATCTCAATATTGGTCGTATGTAACTAAATCAAAGAATACAAAAGTGTCATCTGCCTTGATACAAAGTGCTCTGAGGTCATCAAATATCCACACAGCATATTGCTCTGATCTTTTGCCTTTAAGTTTGTGTAGTTTTAATGAAGGATGTAGGTTGTTTTCTTGAAATAAAGTAAATTGCTTAATTAAAGCGTGCCTTAGCGGTGTATCTCAATTGCATAACTTTTCAGCGTCAGTTATTTTTATAGTCTTACCATCTCTATGCTCTGTCAAGGCTTCTAGCCCTTTTTTCTCAGTTTCTCTACTCATTTCATATACAGGAATCACTCCCTGATTGAGAATTTTTTCAGCAGCTTTTTTGATGAAAAAATTAGCAGTTTTGGATACATTGTAACCCAGTTGACTACCATATCCAGCAAGTAATGCTGCTTCTTGATTGGTGAGGGTAAGTTGTACTTTGGTCATAATAGTCAAAATATAGCATAAAAGTATTTAATTAGCACTACTTTCAACATACTTTTTGATGTTTTTAAGTTCAATAAAAATTTAAATGATACTCCCCAACGTAGAGCATCGGGGAACTTACCTGCCCTGTCGACGGGTGTGAAATCTCAGCGATTACAAGATTGCACGTCGAAAATAACTTTTGGTATTGAATTGGTCGTCAGATTCTTCATGAGGAAAAATTACTGAATGATCTTTGAAAAGCTGAGAGTCTTTAATTGGAGAATATAATTCACGTCTGTAATCAAGGAAGGTTGAGTGTGAGATATATATTTTCATGCAGGCCCGGAGGGAATCGAACCCCCATCAAAGGTTTTGGAGACCTCTATTCTGCCGTTAAACTACGGGCCCTCCCTCGGTTGATTGAAAGAATGAATGTGCACCTACCCTGATTTGAACAGGGATCGGTGGCTCCGCAAGCCACTGCTCTATCCGATTAAGCTATAGGTGCATTTGAATCCGCACTTGATATTGTAACATGATTGAGGTCTAAACGGAAGGATCGCCTACAACAATACCCCCAACCTCTCACGCCAATCTACCTTTATGGAATCTGTATCAATTATCGTTCTGTCAAGATCTATCATTACAGTTGAGTTGGGTGGGGTTGGAATTTCATATAGATTTCGTACTCTTTGAAACAAATGATGCTTGAGAGGCTTGCCAGTATGATTTATGTGAATCATTCTCGGTGTCATGCCAAATTCACGGCACTTCCTTTCAAGCTCTACAAGATTCTTAGGAAGATCATCCACCCCAACAATACTTGAGATATTCATCTGAGAAAGCCGCTTGAATAAAGGGTCGAGCACTTCTGGGCAACATTTATCAAGCCCCCCAACTAGCCATGGAAGACCTGCATTTATATAAATTTGAGAATGTCGTTGAAAGATTCCCGCAACTCCAGATCTTTTAAGTTTCAACAGTTGGAATGGGAGCGTGGGACTTTCGTCATTGAATGGCTCACATATCAACGCATTTGGGCCTACGTAGCCCTTTGACCACAAAATTGGAGTAGAACCATTAGTTATCACTCGATCGATGAATTCTGAAACGCCAGGGAACATTTCAACTCTTGGAGTTTGAAGGATACTCAAGACAACTCCCTCATCGAGGTTAAGACCACGAGCAATAATCGGAGCATGAGTTTCTGGGTCAAAGGGCATATCCGGTGGGAAAGTATTAAAGACCTCCCGCACCAGTAATAAATTACGGGTTATTCTATCATCATAGGGGTCGCCTTCATTTGTCATTCTATTCACCAACTCCCTCCCCCGCCTCCTCCACCTCCACCGCCGACTGAGCCACCACTGAAACCTGAGGAGAATCCAGAACTTGAAGTCGTAGTTGTTGCTGAACGAAAGGTGCTCGAAAAGGAATTGCGTAGACTATTACTTAAATTCATTGCAGTGAATGAATTAATATTCTGACCTTCGTACCAATCTGGTTGCGTAATATTAATATCCTCAAATCGTTTTGCCCAAATTTTCTCAACTCCAAAACCGGCTGCATACGGCAATAGCTTTTCAAACATCATCTGTTTATTAGCTTGAAACTCGAGCTGTCTTTCCTGGGAAGATAAAAAGTTTTTCAGAGATTTTGCAACGTTTGAAGCATGCACTCCATCGAGGGTCTTCCTCGGCATGATACGGCCAAAAATACTCGCTGAAAGAATCAGAAGAATATTGAAAGTTGCAGTCGCAATCATTGTAATCGTTAGATAAATTTTCCTGACTTTTTCAGGATTTTTTGGGAAGAGCCCATCCTCAACCAACTGTGTATAAATCTGAAATTCAAGTGTTGGAACTAAATTTGCAAATAAAGTGCTCTCGTCTTTGATCCTAACTACTCTTTTTTTTGAAAAAACTGTATCAAGAAAAGTCTTCTCAAATTTCTGCAAATCATGACCTTCAACTAGATCTTTAATCTTATGAAGTTCGAAATCATTCTTCTTTTTTTCAACAATTTTGAAATATCCTTTTTGCGCAAGTTGTACAATGAGCGCCACAAACTCTCGTGTCTGGATTTTTTCATCAATCACTGCGCCCGTTTCGACTGGTGTCAGAATACGACCACTTTTTAATTTTGGACCTTCAAACCATGCAGTTGAGACACCGGTTCCTTGATGCTTAGGGTCTCGGCCTTGAAGCCACCATCTTAGTGGGAGGTACAACGGATAGATGATATACCACCCTACCACGAGAAACAAGATTCCTGCAAGAGTAATCTGCCCCACAAATGTATCGAAAAAATTCACAACCGGCTGCGGTTCAAGAACTTTAATGACACCCATTGGAAATCTAACAACTGTTGTCAGCCCTTCATGCGGATTTAGGTTTTGGGCAGCAAATGCGACCTGATCCGAAGTTACGTCGATTGTACAAATTCTATTATCCATAGATCCTTTAGCTCCAAAAAAGCATGTGTACTGTAGATTTGACTGGTTGACCTCTGAGGGAATTTTTATCTTAACAAGCACATTTTCAATGGGAACTTCCCACTTCGTGCCAATGGAATTCCAGTAAAGTTCGTCGACGTCAGAAAAATATGACATGGCGCCACTTACTGTGTAGCGAATACGATAGGTATGTACGCCAGAGATCGTTTTATCTGCGTCACCTATTTTGATGACGAAATTTTCACCTTCTTGAGATGTACTAAATTTATATTTAGTATCCTTTTCATCTACAACTTCTACATTCTCGAGATTCATCCGAAGTGGTTCGCCCTTTTCATTCACTTTATCAGTTGGGATAGTTCTAAAAATTCCATGGCGAGCATTTGTGCCAAAGTCGTATTCGATCCATTCAGAGATTTCTATTTTCCCATCAGTGCGTATATCAATATTACTTACATACGATGCAATATGTTCATCTGTATAAGTACGCTTCGCCGCTTCAACCGACTGCGACATCACGAGGAGACATGCAGCAAAGAGAGTATAAAAAATGTATTTCATAGTAAAACAAACCTATCTGACGATTATACTGTATCACAAAGACCTTCAAACAGCCTATGAAAACGCATACGTTCAAACTGTGAAATAGCATTGTCGTCAATGACTGTTGCTGTAGGAACACCATTGACTGCAACTAAGTGCACGACACACGTCTCAAAGAGAAATAGCTCCACAGGAGGGGTGAACTCTGCCGGAACACACATAATCTGATTTCGAGTCGATCCATACTTCTCAAGCAGTGCCCTATTCTCTGGAGACTCTACGCGAATTTCTACCGATGGAATCATCTTCTTCATGCGACTGGTATCAAACTGCTGCATGAGCTGTTCTGTGCCAGGTGGGATCGATGAAATCATTGAGTGTATGTATAGTTTGTCAGCCAAAAGCATCCGTTCATACAGCCGCTCAACTTCGCGAATACCATTGTATATACGCACCAAAGGCTGCTGAGCATTTTGAAACACTGCGTCAAGTTGTGGCAACTCATTTCTGAGAGACTCAGTAGCTGTTTGTATTTCTTGTTTCATGATGTGTGCTCGGGCAAGAAGCTCAGAGGGAGCTGCCGGTCGATATGATTTTTTCTTGTCCTCAACATACTCACGGATCATTCCTTTTGCGGTAAGACTCTCAATGAGAAGATATACCGTCGTCCGAGGAATGCCAGTTGTACGTGCCAGAACCAGTGCCGTTGTGCTTCCTTCTTCAAGTGTTGCAATATACACACTGATCTCTTCATCAGTAAATCCAAGTACTCTCAAGCTTTGGGTTAAAATATCCATTACTGATCAGTATGACGTATGAATACCTGTATGTCAATGTTCATGACATAATGCTGTGAAGGAGTAAAGTGCAATTATGTCACGATAGATCTGTGTGGAGTTGCACAATGCTCCGCAGTTTATTTCCTGCACAACTATGGTAAAATGAGGGCTCATATCCAGCCGGAGTGGCGGAATGGCAGACGCGCACGGTTCAGAGCCGTGTGGTAGCAATATCGTGGAGGTTCAACTCCTCTCTCCGGCACCAGGAGGTGTCGCCTAGTGGCCTATGGCTGGGGTTTGCTAAACCTCCGAGCATCTAAAAGTGCTCACGCGGGTTCGACTCCCGCCACCTCCGCCACGAAAGAAAATTGCAAAGCAATTTTAACGTGGCTCGTGTTTTATTCGCTTCAACTTCAAGGGGATTTTGGGCTCAATATCATCCTGAATGAACCACAACTGTGATCCAATCTCACGAACGTGATACTTCTTTTTCTTGAGCCAAAAACGTTGGGGAATACTGAGTAAATAGTCAATACATCGAAGAGTCTTGGATTGTAATGAAAGTCTGCTTGGTATGTTCACTTTTATATATCCAAACTGAGCATTTGGAAATATCTGAAAAATCCACCTATTTGCTGATAAAAGAGCGATATGTGTATCTCGTCTCTGAAACACCATATTGAGCTGCAGGAGTTCATGCGCCGCATACTCATTTTGCTTTCTGGGAGGTAGTGTGAGATCTGACTCACTCATAATGATATTCCAGCAGAGCGGGCGCGATGCGAAGATGGGAATCCTTGACAGGATATGTGAAACAACCAGTATGATACTTCGTGTCAGCCATACTGTATCCTCCGATGTAATCACAAATAGATCAATATCTGCATCTTCCTTTATATTTCTCATACTCAACGAGCCCGAGATACCAATAAACCGTATCATTGGAATCCACGTAAAGAATGGGAGATGGCTTTCAACAAATCGCTGGAAGATCTGTTCTGAGCTCTCTTGTCTCAATCTTGTTGTCGTAAGTACTTGATTTGACTGAGCGACTCGTCCTCCGCGTACGACGAGTCGCCCTGACTCAGTAAGATCCTGTACTGCTTGTTTGATGTCTTGAACTTGAATGGACGTATGATGAAATCTGTGAAGCTCCGCATGAGTCGGTGCATAAGAAAAAAATTCGAAATATGAAACGGTATGAAGAATACCTTTCTCTACATGATCTACAGGATGAGACATATTAGAAAAATTTTTGCTTGAAAATCAGCAGCATGAAACGGATAAGTCGAATTTGACGTCGCACTCTCCATGGCTGACGCATCAATCTGTAGAACCACTCAAGTCCAATTGATCTCAAAAAATGTGGAGCGCGCGCGACTTTCCCTGAAACAAAGTCAAATCCCCCTCCTACTCCCATACAAATCACCCCTGCCAACTCTCCTCTATGGTTCCATATCCACTTCTCTTGCCAGGGTGACCCAAATGCAACAAAGAGGATTTGCGGCTTGTAGTCAGCTACTATAGAGAAAATAGCTGCTTCTTCGGTCATGTGGGGGTCTTGGATTGAAGAAATACCTCTCATCCCATAAAACGAAATGTGGGGATATTTTTTTTTATAGCAGAGTACAATCTTCTCTGCTATATTCTCACCGCCTCCTAAAAGCATGACACGAAGACCAGAATGATTGAGGTCTTGAAGGATGTTTTCCATGAGATCAACACCAGTAACGCGCTTTCCCACATCAATACCGAGTATGGAGCCTCCTATAGCGATACCCACGCCATCGACAATTTGAATATCGCCTTGTGACAGTATGTTTCGATACTCTTCATCATCTTGTGCCATGACAAGTATCTCGGGGTTCAATGAGACGATATGCCTAAATACACACTGAGTACTTATGTACTTATTAATTTTCTCTAGGATTCTATCCTTGTCCATCGGTCTCATTGGTATATTGAGAATATTTTCAGGAGTTTGTGTCAAGTTCATGTTTATTATATATTTTTAAGAAAGTTCTTTGTATACATTGTTCAAATTTTTTAAATCTTTTTGGACTTTTGTATAAGCCCATACTGAATATAGTTCATAACTATTATATTTGAAAAATACTGCATCTATAGAATTACGCTATGTATCTTTTTTTCATATTACTTGCATATTTCAGAGAATTTGTACAAAATTAGCGCATTATAAGCTATTAACAATACTATCTAATTGCTTTTTTGTAACTATCAAGATTCTCTATCGCCATCCCAATACCTCGAATGACACAAAAGAGCGGCTCCTCGACAACAAACGATGGGACGCCAGTGTAGTAAGTGACGTATTTATCAAGATTCGTAAGCAAAGCAGAGCCGCCTGACAGTACGATGCCCTTTTCAACAATGTCTGCTGCAAGCTCTGGAGGACTTTGAGCAAGTACCTCTTTTACCCCATCAATGATCTGCCTTAGTGGCTTTTGCAGAGCCTCATTGATACTATTTTCTGGAATATCAAGAATCTTTGGGAGACCTGACTGAGTATCTCGTCCCCTTACTTCCATGCCTCTGAACTGTCTCTCGTCTTGAGAATCTGTATCCTCACCCAAATGAGCATTCCCAATTTTTATCTTGATCTCTTCTGCTGTGCGTTCGCCAATATGAAGGTTGTGATTTTTCCGCATATGCGTGAGGATTGCTTCATCAAATTTGGTGCCGGCGGTCCGAACTGTTTTGAACACCACAAGTTGCCCCAGTGACAGAATCCCAATCTCAGCTGTCCCTCCACCAATATTCACGATCATGTGTCCTGAAGGTTGGGCAATTGGGATACGGGCTCCAATGGCAGCAGCGAGTGGTTCTTCGATAAGGTACACATCCTTTGCCCCTGCCTGTTTACATGCGGCGACGACTGCTCGCTTCTCCACTTGAGATGAACCACCTGGTATAGAGATCATGACCTCTGGCCAAAACACACGCCCTTTCAGTGCTTTTCGCAGATAGTAGGTAATCATTGTAGAAGTGGTGGTAAAGTCTGCGATAACTCCCTCTTTCATCGGTCGAGCTGCAATGATCGAGTTTGGAGTACGACCAAGCATCTCACGCGCATCCTCTCCCACGGCAAGGACTCGACGGTCATCTTTTGAGTATGCAACAACAGTGGGCTCATTGAGCACAATTCCCTCCTTCACAACATACACAAGTGTATTTGCTGTCCCAAGATCTATACCAACTTTCTTAGTAAAAAACATATGAAAATGAATGAGAACAATTCGTCAAAGTCATCCTATCCTATTAATTCGGTATAGTTATTGTATAATAAGGGTGCAAGAATTACATTCTGAAGCGCTCTTTGACTATATCATACTATGAAAATACTGACTCAAACTATCTCTTACTGACTGCACCTAATAGATTGCGCATACTTATGAAAATTGTTATTGATTTGACCAAACATATCTTTCCTAAAATAATGATGTTCGTGCTTTTTTGCTTAGTTCTTGTGGGAGTGATCGCATATGCACGAGGCTACCGCTTTAACCCTCAAGAAGGGACCTTTACCTCCACGGGCATCATCTCTATAAACTCGAATCCTCGACCTGCAAAGATCTATATAAACGATAATCTCCAAGGGGTTACTGACACAAATGTGACGCTTCCCTTTGGTCAGTATGATGTTCTCCTTCAAAAAGAAGGCTACACCGACTGGATAAAACATGTATCTCTCAAAGGTGAGATTGTCATGAGCTTAAACGCGCTCCTCTTTTCCAAAAACCCTTCGCTGAGCCCTCTTACAAACATCGGCGTCACTCGAGCAATCGCTGTCGGAAACACCGACAAGATCATCATCATCTCAAGCACGGGAAATGCAGAAAAAGATGGTATTTACCTATTTGAACCGAGTGCTCAGCCGCTGACGATATTCCCTCCTCTCAAACTCCTCCTTCTTCAGTCACTTCTTCCAGAAACTGTTGACATCAAATCAGCTGAGTTTGAGTTTGACCCGAACTATCGGAGAATGATTGGAACCCTCAAATACACCGAGCCAACTACAGAAACAGAAACAGTTTCGTATCTCTTAGCTCTCGACCAGCAAAACATAGAGCTTTTTGATATAACCTCCTCAAATAATGATATTTTAACTGCATGGCATGCTGAAAAAAATCGGGAGCTAGCCAAAATTATAGAGACACTGCCTCCGGGGATCCGCGAAGTTGCATCAACTTCAGCATATCTCGTATCTCTTTCTCCTGATGAAAAAAAATTGATGTACATTGCAAAAGCGCCTGCAACTTTGCCTCGTGTCATTGATCCACCTCTTATTGGCGCAAACCAAACAAAAGACACGCGAAGTATCGAGTCGGGGAAACTGTATATCTATGATAAGAAGGAAGATCGCAACTATCTCATTCCATTGAAGAACTTGCTTGACGTGACACAAACATCTCCTCCCACAAACTCACCAGATCTACTCAATGAAAAGCTTTTGAAAACTGCTCGGTCTATGATTTTGTGGTATCCGACATCTGATTATGTCGCGATGAAAGTGGGTACTCAAATTGTTGTGATGCAGTATGATGGTGAAAATAAACAAACAGTATATGCAGGTCCCTTTGAGCCTGATTACTTCGGCATCTCTCCAGATTGGAATGTCATGGTCGTGATAAATCTGAACCCTCATAACAATGCTTTTGGAGATGTCTACTCAGTCGGTATTCGGTAAATTCAATAATGAATCTACTCCGCGACTCGTTCTGCAAATATCAGTTGTCTTTTTAATGTAGTCCCTGGAGGCCAACACGTTTGAAGCGTCAAGAACTCTCTATCTGTCTTTCGTGTCAAGTACTCAACATCTGTGGGATCTACAACTTCTTTCCCCGTTACTTTATACACATACCTCTGTCCTTTATAAAAGATGTCTATTTCATCCCCATTTTCAAGTTTATACAACAGATAGAAAACTGCGTTAAATGTCCCTACATTCCATGTAAAGTCAGTTGAATGTGCAAACATGAATATGTGCCCGCCTTCCCCAGGGAATGCTGTCCCTTCGGCTTGTGCTACTCCCGACTGAAGTGCAGAAAGGTATGCCTCCTTATTTGTCACGCTCACATTTGGCATGACTGCTGAGTTTGCTGCAATTTTGGGAATGACAATCGAGAAATCCGTATTGACTGGCACAAGAACCTCAATGTTCTGATCCTTTGCCGCTGCCGCGAGTGATCCTTTTTGAGCCTGAATTGAGTACTCGCGGATGATTTTCTCTTCCTCTTCAGGCGCAGCAACTACATACGTCTTTGCTGTTTTGAGTTCATAGAGGTATCGCACTTCCTCACGTACTGGTTGATAAAAGGTTTTTGCAATATAAAAGAGTGAGGAAAAAATAAGGAAATTTCCTAGCGTTCGTAGGATAAGTGTCTGAATGTAATCTTTACTGAGATTTTTTTGTTTCATAAATGATGTGCTGTTGAGAGGACTCGAACCTCCAACCTATCCCTTAGGACGGGATTGCTCTATCCTATTGAGCTACAACAGCTGTCATTATTGTACCAAATGCGTACTGAGATACTCCAAGATGAATGGATGTGAATTTATGATCATGTGCAGAATGATATTGTACCCCATATTACCCCACTTATGATTCACCCATACGAGAGCAAGTCCGAGAGCAAAGCTACTGGGAAACAGCCCCGGATGAAAATGAAAAAGCGTAAAGACAACTGTCACATATATCATACTCGTCCGTACAGAATAATGCTTTTTGAGATACGGATACATCACTCCCCGAAAAAGGAGCTCCTCGTGGATCGGTCCAATGAGGACAAATGATAAAAAAACAAGAAATGCGTCAACTCCTTTTGCGTCACCAAATATGCTCCATTGGAAGGCAATTCCTGCATCTATTGTGTCCATTGCCTGCTCCCCAAATATACCGATCGCAATCATGATAATTAGGACAATCGGAATACGTGCTGCAAGTGAGATGGGGATCAGTGCGGTTACTCTCTTGAAGGTAAGTCCTGATGGAAAAAAAGATTTGAGCTGTTCTTTTTTATATAATGCAAATGCCGTCACAACAACAAGAAGCGTCAAAATATCCATTGAAAAGCTACTAAAAACTTCAGAAGGAGAGTCATCAAACAATACTCTCTGCAGCGTCAGAAAGATCATATAACAAAAGGCAGGCACAAGTATGTATACCAGTGCCTGCCTCAAGATTCCAAATAAGATACGTGTATGGCGCTTCATGCTACTTCATAACCTCTTCTTCGACGCGAGTGTATGTCATAAGCTCTTCTTTTTTGTACCACAGCGCAACCTCAAACTGTGCTTCTTCGACGTTTCCGGAAGCATGAAGTAGGTTTTTAATCGGGCGTCCTCCGGTGTTTGCGAGGTACGATGAATCAAATGAATAATCGCCTCTTATCGTCCCTGGAGGAGACATAAGTGGCAATGTATGTCCGACCATTTTGCGTACCAATTCAACTGCGTGTGGACCTTCGAGGACCATGGTGATTACAGGATCTGCTGTGATCATATCAACCAACCATTCACGGATTTTGAGTCCAATCACATGTGGATCTGCCGAACCGAACTCTTTTACTGGATCAATCCCCAAGTCCTGATAATTTTCAAGAGTCTTTCCGCCCATTCCATTTATAAAAGCATCACGTGTTGCTGGATAATGCTTGTCAGCTTGTTCTCGCGAAACCATCATCATCTTCATTCCAACAATTTTTAAACCGACTTTTTCAAATCGAGTAATGATTTCTCCGACAAGTCCACGAGTGACTGAATCTGGTTTAAATATGACAAGTGTCTGTTCCATGTTCTTTGAATAAATAATTAATAATGATTAATGACTGGTGAGAAGTTCTATTCTAACATAAAAATGTTACGCATAACGTGTAGCGAGTAACATTAAAACCCATATGCTTTCATAATCCAGTACATGATATCGTTGTCAAAAAAGATCATGAGATACATCCCCAGAATCAAAAATGGACCAAACGGGACTTTTGATTTCATCCCTTTTTTTCTCGTTAGAAGAAGTACTCCACCGAAAAGCCCACCACTCAAGAACGCAATATAAAGTGCGGTAAGACCATTCCAAAGCCCCAAAATAAACCCAAGAATGAAGGTAAATTTTACGTCTCCGAAGCCCATTCCCCGTCCCTTTGTGAAGAGAAATACAAGAAGGAGGGGTAACATCACAATCACGCCATGAATCGCTGGTGTACCAAAGATCGATACTCGATCAAACACACTTGGGAGTTCAATGTGTGGTGCGAGAAAATAGATCCGTAGAATGGCGCAGATCAAAAGTCCGATCTGCATCTCATCAGGGATAATTTGATATCTGAGATCTGCAAGGAGCATGACAATCAAGATTGAGGCTATGACAAGATGAATGATGTGAATAATTGGATCGTGAAACTGAGCTGTAGACAAACTCCACGTCAGCAAAAAAATCACGCCTGTGAATAATTCTGAGAGTGGATACCCTATAGACAATGAGGCTTTGCAGTAGCGACATTTTCCCTTTAGTTCAATAAATGAAATGAGTGGAATAAGATCTTTCCAAATAAGGCTGTGCTTGCATGATTCACATTCCGAACGTCCGAGCAATGTTCTCCCAAATGGCAATCTATCAGCCAAAACATTCAAAAATGAACCAAAAAACAGTCCAATTATAAAAATATATGCCTCAATCATACGATAATATTTTCTTTTTTATATGGTCCAATAAGTGCGATTGTCATCTGAGAGTCTACAAAAAGTTCTTGTGCAAGAGCTGTCACCTGATCAACGGTCACTCCATCAATATTCGAGAGTATTTCAGATGGATCAATCGTTGCTGCTTCAAAGAGATATCGCGTTCCCTGGAGGGATGCTACTCTGAATGAGTCTTCAAGAGACAAGAGTAGTCTCCCCTTGAGCATTTCCTGTGCTTTTTTTATCTCAGTTTGAGTCACGCCTCCTGCTGCAATCTTCATATGCTCCTCACGAATGACTTTGATCGCTTTATTCACCTGTGTAATATTATTGGTAACTCCAGCTTGCGTCACAATGTACCCTGTGTCGTCGTATAGCTCACGACCGGTTGAGACATAGTAACAAAGTCCTCTTCGTTCGCGGACCTCGATAAAGAGGCGCGAAGACATCCCGCCGCCGAGGATTGCACTCAGAACCGTAAGTGCGTGGCGGCGTGGATCGGCAAACTTGAATGCCCGATACCCGAGACAAAAATGTGCTTGTTCCGTTTTCTTGTGTCGGACGGAAATGATGGGTTCTGTTTGGTTTGACACAAAGGCATTGTTTCCTTTTGTAGCTGTACCGCTCCACTTTCCAAATTTGTCATCAATAGTTTTTACGAAAGACTCAACTGTCCGACCATCTGTCTCCAGTCCACCTGCCACAACTATCACGGCATTTTCTGGATGATAAAGCCCTGAGATGTACTCTTTGAATGTCTCTTGAGTAAATGAACGCACAGTTTTGGCAGTTCCTGCAATGTCATATGAAAGCTCGTGACCCTTGAATATTGCTTCGTCAAAAAGATCAGAAACCTTTTGCGCGGGCATATCTTCATACATGTTGATCTCCTCGATAATTACTCCTTTTTCACGCTCAATCTCAGCAGGATCAAGCTTGGAGTGTAGGAGCATATCAGAGAGGACATCGACAACTTCATCAAAGTGGGTAATTGGAGCTTTGACATAATACCCTGTGTGATCTTTTCCGGTGAATGCATTAAAAGCCGCGCCCATTCCCTCTATCTTGCTTGAGATATCAAATGATGTCGGATATTTCTTGGAACCTTTAAATGACATGTGCTCAAAGAAGTGGGCAATGCCATTATTTGCCTTGTTTTCATAGCGTGATCCCGCCCCAACAAGCACCATCGTTGTCACCGATGGAAAGGCATGGGTATTTGCAAAAATGATCGTAAGTCCGTTTTGAAGTTTTCGAGTTGTGAGCTTCATCTAACTATTATACAGGAACGTAAGGAAGAGAAAAGTCTGTTCTCCAATAATATGCGGTAGTGGAGCGATTTATCGCTCGGAATAAAATATATGCAGATGATTGACGTATTTGTGAGCCCGCCGAGACTCGAACTCGGAACCAATAGCTTAAAAGGCTACTGCTCTACCATTGAGCTACGGGCCCTCACATTTCATCTTGTCATCCTGAGCGATCCGCCAAAGCGGAAGACCTGAAGGATCCAAAAACAATGTAACAGAACTACATTCAAACTTCAGAGAATTAACGATAGGAAATTGTATCAATCAAAAGATCATATTGCAACGGGTTCAAATGAATTTTATTCTTCAACATGACAGGTAGTTGTGAAGATTTATTCACACTGCCAGTTACACCGTAAATGCAAAGCGTCAACTTGCATTTTAATATTAAATTGCAAGATGTAACTGCTTTTCTGTATTTATCATCCCTATTTGAAGAAAAAATTGAAAATTCATCAAGAATTTGATAAACATATAATAGATTATCATAAAAAGTTCTACATGAGGAACAGAGACCCTCACACGCACATGTCAATCACTTGCATAATCCCCTCTCACAACGATTCTGAATATCTTATACAGCTTATTGCCAAACTTTCACAAATACAAAGGGTTCAGAGCATTGTTGTCGTTGATGATGGGTCCCACCCCAAACTAAAATCCATTCATCCTGAGATTATAACAATGAAAAAGGTATTACTGCTGAGTCTAAATAGGAATTTAGGAAAAAGCACTGCAGTCAAACAAGCGATTTCAATAACTCAATCTGAGAATGTGCTCCTTCTTGATGCGGATATTGAAAAAATTGACCACATACAACTTTCAAAAAATATTGAAACTTTTCTACAATCTGGGCTCGATATGCTTCTTATGCCCTCAACTGCTTTTTATGTATTCAACAGAATCTCACGGCATAATATATTATTCACAGGAATAAGGATCCTAAAAAGTTACGATCTTAAAAAAATATTTATGGAAGAAAATCCAACAAATTATCAGCTTGAAGTTGCAATAAACAGATACATGCTTCGACATAAGAAAAAGGTTAAGTTCATGTACATTCAGTCTTTACATACTTTGAAGGCGGGAAAAATCGGAGTATTCAGAAGTACTATAGAAAATATAAAGATGCTTTGGAGCATTCTGAATTATTCAGGCTTATCTTATATAAAGCAAGTTTTATTTTTCGCACATGACAAGATTCCTACTGCTACACAATGAAGTTGAGAATTCTTCCTTGAACGTAGATTACTTTGTTGTATTTATTCTCAATCACGTATTTCTGTATTTTTTCAGATTGTAATGCACTCTCAATGACTTGTGCTTCATTCGCCTCGACAGGGATCACGATGGTGTCGCGCGTTTTACCATTGATCTGAATGGGAATCGTGACAGATGAAACAGCAAGGAGAGACTCGTCAACCACAGGCCACGGCTCCTCATGAATCGAGTTCCCCTGCCCCAAGACTTCATGCCATACTTCCTCTGTCATAAACGGCGCAAATGGCGAAAGAATTTTTAAGAATTTCTTGACATCATCAATTCGTAGTTCGTAACTCGCCGTGCCTGCCGGCAGGCAGGTAACTCGTAACTCGTTTTCGAGCGTATTTAAAAATTCCATCATTGCGGCAATTGCCGTATTAAACTTCATGGCTTCGATATCCTCGCCTACTTTTTTAATGGTTTTATTTAAAGACTGAAGAATAGTCTTATTATTATTACTTTCCGTTTCTAACTTCAAACCTCTAACGTCTAACTTCTGATAAATACTCCACACTCTTTTCAAAAACCTAAACATCCCATGAACGCTCGACTGATTCCATGGCTTGTCAGCATCAATCGGTCCCATAAACATCTCGTACATACGAAGCGTGTCTGCCCCGTACTTCTCAATGACCTCATCTGGGCTGATTACATTCCCCTTACTCTTGCTCATCTTTCGGTTGTCTGGACCAAGTATCATCCCCTGATGACGCATCTTGGCAAACGGTTCGTCAACAGTCAGATATCCTTCATCTCTCAAAAACTTCGTGAAAAAGCGACTGTAAAGAAGGTGGAGAACAATGTGCTCTGGCCCAATCATATAAAAATCAACCGGCATCCATTTACTTAAATGCTCCGTCCGTGCAAATACGTCTTTGTTCCTTGGGTCTGCGTATCTCAAGTAATACCATGATGAGTCAACGAATGTATCCATTGTGTCATACTCTGGAGTCCAGCCCTTGCCATAAAGTTTTTCAACTCGTTCTTTGAATTCTTTTGACAGCCGAAGTGGGCTTTCGCCAGTTGGTTTAAAGTCCACGTCCGTCGGAAGTATCCATGGCAAATGATCTTCTTTGACTTCATGGGGATTGCCTTCGGGGTCATACACGACGGGGATCGGCGCTCCCCAGTATCTCTGTCGTGAGATCAGCCAGTCACGGAGTTTGTAATTGATATCGCGTTTTCCATACTCTGTGCTTTCAAGATAAGAGATGATATCCGGGCGTACTTCCCCCCATTTTCGACCTTTGAATTGAGCGGGCTCTTCGATGACGCCTTGATCGGCATGGCTATAACAGTACTCAAGATTTCGAACTTTTTCAGACTCAGCAGGATCCACAGGAAACATCACTGGATGAAGCTTGAGATCGTACTTTTTTGCAAAGATAAAATCACGCTCATCATGAGCACTACAGTTTACAATACCAGTACCGTACTCATAAAGAACAAACGAGGCTACCCAGATTGGAAGAATCCTATCACCAGCAAGTGGATACTCGAGGAACTGCCCAGTAAAGATTCCTTCCATATCCTCTTCCGCGTGAAAAGCGCCCGAGGTTTTCTTTTTTTTAATCCGATCAACAAATTCCATTACTTCTTTTTCGTGCTCTGTTCCTTTGACGAGTTCATAAACTAATGGATGTTCTGGAGCAATCACGGTAAAGGTCTGAGCCATATATGTTTGGGGGACAGAGTCAAACATACTCATCTTGATGTCCATGTCTTTAACTTTGAAAGTGGTTGTGACTCCCTCACTTTTTCCTATCCAGTTAAGCTGCTGGAGTTTTGTAGCTTTTGGCCAGTCAACTTTTTCAAGTCCAGAAATAAGCTCTTCGGTGTACTCGGTGATCTTGAAGAACCATTGATTCATCTCTTTTTGAATAACCTCTGTGCCACAGCGTTCGCAATCACCCTCTACAACCTGCTCATTTGCAAGAACCGTTTGACAACTAGGGCACCAATTGACAGAGGCCATTTTTTTGTACGCTAAACCTTTTTTATATAACTGAAGAAAAAGCCATTGGGTCCATTTGTAATATCCTGGATGACATGTCGCAATCTCAGTCTTCCAGTCATATGAGACGCCAATTCGTTTGATCTGACGTGAGAAGTTTTTAATAGCATCTGCCGTCGTCTGTGCGGGGTGAACGCCAGTTTTTACGGCATAATTTTCTGCAGGAAGCCCAAAGGCATCCCATCCGACAGGGAAAAAGACTTTTTTACCAATTGATCTATAGTACCGTGCGAGGATGTCAAGCGCGGTCACCGGCTCAACATGTCCGACGTGAAGACCTGATCCTGAAGGATATGCAAAGGCATACAAAAGGTACATCTTTTCTTGATCAGATGTCACATCTTGAGAGTATGTATCCTGGAAAAGTCCATCAGCAGACCATTTCTCAGTCCATTTTGACTCAAACTCATGGGGAAAGAATTTTTTCATAATCGTAAGACATTATACGTCAGATGTGCCCCAAACTCAATCGTGGTTATGCGGATTGATACGGTACAATGACATCATGAAGAACACGTATTGTCATGTCGTTTTGGGTGGAACCTTTGACCATTTCCACTCAGGTCACAAACGTATTCTTGATTTTGCATTTCATTATGGAACTCATGTAACGATCGGAATTGTAGGGAAAACAGTGCTTAAAGAGAAACAACTCCCCACAATCCTTGAGACGTACTCAATTCGCAAAGATTCAGTCATGTCATATGTAAGTCTGAATGCATGGAACAAGAAATGCACAATTATTGAGCTCAAAGATATCTATGGACCAGCTGTGACGGATGCAAAATTCGAAGCTATCATTGTGACAAGAGAGACAAAGCCAAATGCCATAAAAATCAATGAGGGGCGAGTTGAAAATGGAATGAGCCCCCTCAAGATTCTTGAGATCCCCTTCATGAAAGGATCTGATAACAAAATTATCAGATCAACCCGCGTACGATATGGTCTTATCAATCGTGATGGTGAACGGTATCTCTCACTTTTTACCTCAAGAAAGCAGCTCTCTCTCCCGCCAAGACTCAGAGAGCTCTTGCGTAAACCCCTTGGTCAGATCATCCAGGGCGAGCATCGTTTTAGGACGCTTACTGCGCAGAAGGCAGCACGTGTGATACAGCGAGCTGAGCCAACAATCCTTATTACAGTGGGAGACATTGTGACGCAGTCATTGAAGCAAGCAAAATGTCATATTAATCTCATGATTATCGATCATAAATCACGAAGAAAAATACTACAAAACAAGATACCTTCTGCAGACGTTTCTCCGATTATCAATCCAGCCGGCGTTATCAGACAAGATGTTGTGCGAAAACTCCACTCAATGCTTGCTCAGGCGATCGAAGAAAAAAAATGCCATCTGCTTCTCATCAAAGGAGAAGAAGACCTCCTCGCGCTGCCTGCAATACTTTTGGCACCTCTTGGGTCAATCGTCGCATATGGACAGGCAGATCTCGGAATTATCCTGATCCATGTGACCGAAGATAAAAAGGAGCAAGTCGCAGGAATCATCAAGCAGTTTGAATAGCATTTATACTCCCCGGGAGTATAGGTATTTTATAGCAATATTCTACGTCGGCACTCAATTTATCCTTTTGTGACAATCAGTAGCATGCGATAAATCGCATCACTACAAATCACCTTGCCACTATACATACACACATATCGTAGTGGGGCGATTTATCGCTCGTAACACATCTGCATTGCGGTATACTATCTCCATATGACAATCGATGAGAGAATCTCACTTATCCAAGAGGTTGGTGAGGAAATAATTACCGATGAAGACCTGAAAGCCCTTCTCGCCTCAGACGAAGATCTCATCGCGTACGATGGCTTTGAACCTTCTGGACAGATTCACATCGCCCAAGGACTCCTCAAGGCAATCAATGTTAATAAAATGACTAAGGCAGGCATCACCTTCAAGATGTTTGTTGCCGACTGGCATGCTATGGCAAACAATAAAATGGGAGGCGATCTAGACAAAATCCAAACAGTCGGTAAGTACTTTATCGAAGTTTGGAAAGCATGTGGCATGAATATGGATATGGTTGAGTTTCACTGGGCGTCTGACATGGCAAAAGATCCTGATTACTGGAAACTCGTCCTTCAAGTGGGGAAGTCAAATGCGTTAAAAAGATTTGTACGAACAGCAGAGATGATGGGACGCGACGAATCTATGGAAAATCTGACCGGCGCTCATATCATCTACTCCTGTATGCAGGTTGCAGATATCTTCAAGCTTGGTGCAAAAATCACGCAGCTCGGGATGGATCAGAGAAAGGTCAATATGCTCGCCCGTGAGATCGGACCACAGCTGGGATACTGGAAGCCCGTCGTTGTGAGTCATCATATGCTCCAAGGACTTCAGAAAGTTCAAAGTTTAAACTCCGAAATTAAACATAATGACGATACGATCTCTCGAGTCATTGCTCTCAAAATGTCAAAATCAAACCCTGACTCAGCAATTTTTATGACCGACACACCGGAAGTTGTGAAACGAAAGATCGGAAAAGCATGGGCTCCTGAGGGAGAGGTCAAAGAAAATCCTGTGCTTGAGTACTGTAAATATATCATTTTTCCTGCGTTGAAAGAACCTACAGGCTACAAGCTACAGGCTACTTCCTTTTCTGTCATGCGCCCAGAAAAGTTTGGAGGAAATAAAGCGTATGAAACATATGAAGATCTTGAGAAAGACTATGCTTCAAAAGCACTTCATCCTATGGATCTGAAAAATACTGTGATTGAAAAGCTCAATGAGCTTCTTGCTCCCGTGAGGAAGCACTTTGAAGAAAATGAAGAAGCTGCTGAGCTCCTGAAACAAGTCAAGAGCTATCAGGTGACGAGATGAGTCGTGTAACGTTTTTATAATTTAATTGCGCCATAAATGACGCCACTACAAATTTAGACGTATATTTCTTTCCAGACTCAAGGAACGGATGTATCTGTTCCCTACGAAATACACTCGTATGATATACTAAAAAGTATATGACCTCAGATTTGACGAATCTCACTAACCTTCTCCGTTATGATATCGTCACTTCGACAACAGCTGCAGGCTCTGGACACCCGACAAGCTCGCTTTCGGCAGTCGAGCTCATGACGGCACTCTGGTTTGATGGACACTTTCACTATGATTTTGATGACCCGAAGTATATTTTCAACGATCGGATGATTTTCTCAAAAGGTCATGCAGCTCCACTCCTCTACTCGCTCTACCAAGCGGCTGGAAAAATATCATACGAAGAGCTTATGACTCTCAGAAAGTTCACCTCTCGACTCGAAGGACACCCGACAAATGAGCTCCCCTGGGTTGACGTTGCGACAGGTTCGCTCGGACAAGGACTTTCTGTAGGCCTCGGTATGGCACTCGGAATTAAGTTACAATCTGCACGATGCGCGTTACACGATAAACGCTTGCCCATGGTTTACGTATTGATGGGCGACTCGGAGTTTGCGGAGGGGCAGATCTATGAAGCGCTCCAAGTTGCATCGAAGTATAAGCTCAATAATCTCGTCGGCATTCTCGATGTCAATCGACTTGGTCAACGAGGTGAGACTATGCTTGGATGGGACCTTGAAACATATAAAAACCGCATCGAATCATTTGGCTGGAACACAGTTGTGGTCGAAAATGGAAATAATCTTGAACAAGCAAAGCAAGCTTTTCATAATGTTGCACGATACGCGACACACGACACACGACCCACAATGATCATCGCCCATACAGAAAAAGGGGCAGGTATCACCTCTGTCGCAGATAAAGAAGGTTGGCATGGAAAACCGCTGACCGAAGAGATGCTCAAAGAAGCAGTGAAGGAGCTTGGTGACGTTGATGTGACAAAAACTGGAACGGTAGCTCTACCTGAAAAAATACAGATACATGATCCACAAACTACGGACTACGGACTACGGACTACAGACTACGAACCACCGACCTCTCAAACAGCCACACGCGAAGCATACGGAGCTGCACTCAAACTCATAGCTGCAGATCCACTGGTTGTAGTTCTTGATGCCGAAACCTCAAACTCCACCTTTGCAGAAGCAATGAAGGAAGTTGCCCCAGAAAGATTTTTCGAGATGTATATTGCAGAACAAAACATGATATCTGTTGCACTGGGGATGAGCAAGATCGGACTCATTCCATATGCATCAAGCTTTGCTGCGTTCCTGGCGAGAGCATATGACCAGATTCGCATGTGTCAGTACTCTGATCCGAACGTGAAGATTGTCGGTTCACACGCTGGAGTATCAATTGGTGAAGATGGAGCGTCACAAATGGCACTAGAAGACATTGCGATGATTCGTGCACTTCTTCACAGCGTTGTCCTTTACCCTTCTGATCCTGTGTCAACTGTACAGCTTGTTGAAGAAATGAGAACACACAAAGGCCTATCGTATCTCCGGCTCACACGCGCAAAAACAGATACGATATATGCTACTAACGAGAAATTTCCAATCGGAGGTTCAAAAGTTCTCAAATCAAGTGAAAAGGATACGGCCGTCGTAATTGCCGCTGGAATAACCGTACATGAAGCTTTAAAAGCTCAAAAATTTCTAAATGAAAAAGGGACAAGCATCGCGGTTATAGACGCATACTCAATCAAGCCAATCGATAAAAAAACAATTCAAAAGTACGCAAGTAAAACTGGCCACGTTATTGTAGTTGAGGATCACGCTTCAAATGGCGGACTTGGAGACACGGTGAGACAAGCACTTGACGGGATAAGTGTCATGTTCACTCATTTGGCGGTAAATAAGACTCCGCGTTCAGGCACTCCTGAAGAGCTTCTGAGATTTGAAGAAATTGACTCGGAAGCGATCGTCACTGCTGTCATGCAAAAATAATACACTCGAGTTGGAATTGTGGCGCTGGTATCGCTACTCTGACTTTCACTTCATAGTTTAGATTGCATAGATAGTCTAAAACCCTTGTTTTATTCTTTTAAAAGTAAATGTACATCCAATCTGTAGGATTGCAGAGTAATGATCTGCCCAAGATGTAAACAAGAAACGATACTCAAAAATGGGATAATAACACGAGAGACTATGAAAAAGAGATATTGAAGGTATTTTAACTGGAGAGTATGATTCGATCCCGCCTGAAGCCTTCCGCAATATAGAGACGGTTGACGAGTTACAGAATTTACTCAAAAAAGATGAACCACCGAGAGACGAGCCTGCATCCGCTTAAACTGACGATCCTCTCACCGGATGAGGTCCTGTTTGAGTTTGATGTTCTCTATGGACATACAAACTTCTTATCAATGTACAGTTTAAAGAAAAATCCTCTAAAACTCCCGTCTCCTCAGAAATGAAAGCAGCTTCATAATGACAAGAATAGATCCTGAAATCAAAAGATACATGACAAATTGCTGCAGTAGAAGAATCTCAATTTTAAAGATATGAGCAAGGAAAGGAATGCTAACAATTGCTGCCTGAAAGAGTACCGGCGTCAGAACTGTAACGAAGAAAATACGCGAAAGATACTCACGTAAAGACTTTGTTTTCGATCTCCCTTGGAACCAAATGTCGATAAATACACTTGTTTGAATAAGTGCAAGGACGGTAAATGCCGCTGCCTGCTTCGTTGTGGCGTCGGCTACAGTGTAGAGCGTGGTGAGTATCACAATAATTGTTGCAACAACCCCAATTGTGATGATATACCAGTACTCAGATGCACCGAGAAGGACCATTCCTTTTCTCGGCTTGCTGCGCATCACCCGATTGTCGTGAGGGCTAAATGCCATAGCAAGTGCAGGAATCCCATCCGAGATGAGATTGATGTACAAAAGTTGTATCGGAATTAAGATCGGTGGGAGCCCTAAGAGAAGTCCAGTAACGAGGGTTAAGCCTTCGGTCAAATTCCCTGTCAAGAGATAGGTTACCGCTTTACGGAGACGCAGTACTATATTCCTTCCTTCCTCAATGGCGTTGACAATCGTTGCAAAGTTATCATCCATAATAACCATGTCTGATGTTTCACGGGCGACATCCGTCCCCACACGCCCCATTGCAACACCAACATCAGCTTGTTTTAATGCAATTGCATCATTTACTCCGTCACCTGTCACGGTTACCACTTCACCACGCTTTTGATACAGTGCCACAATGCGACTTTTATGAAATGGTGTCGTCCGTGCAAAAATTCGCGTCTGGGGGAGGAGTTTGAGAAGTTGTTGATCTGTATACTCATCAAGCTGGGCTCCGGTCATGATAATATCCCCTTCATGCACAAGTCCTACGCTTGTCCCGATGGCCTCAGCTGTCTTTTCATTGTCACCGGTGATCATCACCACCTCTATTCCTGCTGAACGTGCGCGTGCGATTGCCTGCTTTGCTTCCGCACGCGGCGGATCATGAAGTGCAGATAGCCCAAGAAACACGAGCCCCTCGTGCTCCAACGTTGTATCGTCTGTCTCTGCTTCTTCATGTGCTTTCAGAGTAGCAAAAAGACGTGAATCACCCGTAACATCTTTATATGCAAATCCAAGCACGCGAAGACCGTGTTCTGACCACGAAGTAATGACCTTCCTCACATTCTCTCGTTTTTCATCAGTAAGGCGTACGATGGAGTCTCCAATCTGAATATGTGAAGAGATCGCAAGGATTGACTCAGGTGCTCCTTTTGAGTACACGTACTCTTTATCCTTCTTCACGAGTACAGACATGCGCTTTGTAACAGAGTTAAATGGAAGCTCATCCTTGAGTTCCCATGCGTGACGAACGACCTCAGCGTCCTGGTTTCGCGTGTGAGCAAGAAGGAGCAAGGCTCCTTCGGTCGGATCTCCCAACACCTCAAAGCTTCCATGATCGTGTACCATAACGAGAGATGCAGTCGAACAAACAATCCCGTTGGTTACGATATGTCTGACTGTCGATGATTCATACTCAACGAGCTCCTTTTCTGAGAGCTGTCGTTCATCCATATATAGATACTTCACGTCCATCTTGTTTTGAGTTAACGTTCCTGTTTTATCTGTTGCGATAAGCGTTGTGTTTCCGAGCGCTTCAATCGCAGAAAGGCGACGAACGATTGCCTTGCGTGCCGCCATATGCTTGACGCCTATTGAAAGAATGATCGTCATGACAGCAGGTAGACTCTCAGGGACAACCGCAACTGCAAGCGATATCGCAAGAAGAAATGAGGGGAACGTTCCGTTTCCTTGCATGGCTGAGAGGGCAAACACGAGAAGTGAGATCAAAATTCCAACGATGCCAATAATCTCAGTGACCTGTGTGAGTTTTTTTTGAAGAGGAGTGAGTGTTTCTGGTACGGACGAAAGTTTTTCTGCTATTTTCCCGAACGTTGTCCTCATGCCTGTCTCAGTGACACGAGCTCGCCCACGCCCACGAGCGACGATTGTACCAAGAAAAATACGTTCGCCCTTTGTCTTGACAAGAGGGAGTGACTCTCCCGTGAGTGCCGACTCGTTGAGCTCAAGCGAGTGAGATTCGAGAATAACTGCATCTGCAGGAATCTTTACCCCTTCTTCGATAATGATGAGGTCGCCTGGCACAAGATACTTACTATCAAGCTGCTGCTCCTTCCCTCCACGAATGACACGTATGGTGCTGACCGAAAGCTCCTTGAGAGCTGCAACAGCTTGTTCAGCCTTGAACTCTTGGTATATTCCAAACAGGGCATTGAGCAGGATAATCGTCATGATAAGCGCTCCATCAAGCACCTCTCCCGTAAAAAAGGATAGTACCGCAGCTGCAAGGAGAAGAATGACCAAAAAGCTTGAAAGCTGTTCAATAAGTTTTTTCAGTATAGATTTACGTTGATGCTCCTCGATCACATTCTCACCATGCTCGATAAGAAGGCGTTCTGCTTCTTTGATCGATACTCCTGCTTCAGCCTGTAATTTATCCATGAGTTCCTCCTTGTTTTGCAGTATGGAGCATCTCATATGCTTTAATCATGGTACGCAAAAAATTTTCCTGTAGCTCTTCTGCTTCCGCAAACTCAACACGATGCAGGTTATGCGGATAGTAATGAAAGACCTGATTTCGTCCTTTTGACCAGTTTTCCCAAATTTCGCGTGCAAGATCTTCAGTAGAGTCCCTTCTGATCTGTTCGTAAATGGAGCGATCTTTCAACCGATGGATCAAATGGGGAGACAAGTACTTTCCGAGGCGAAAATGATCCGAGATATAATCAAGATGAGAAATATAATCAACATCAAGAAAGAGCTGTTTCAGATAACCCTCATATGCTTTTGCATAAGGAAAGACGAGAAATGAGTAGTCTTTAAAACGTTCCTTTTGCACAACGCTGCTCAAAAATCGCCCTTCTTTGATAAGATCTTTTTGAGTACCTGACAAGTACGCCCAAATACGGTGATTTACGATTTGATTAAACATATATTCTTATATATTACCTACTTGCAGTAGCTACTGCAAGCTCTTCCCATCGTGTTGTGTAGCGAGGAGACGACCGTTCTCGTCGACCTTTCCACTGCTTTGATATTCCCTCTGCAAGGTACGCCACTGTCCCACTGCCGTACTCACAGTTCACATGATCAATCACATTCATGAGGCTCCGTTGCTTTGTGTGAGTGGAGCTGTTTCGAGACAACCCATTGCTTCTGAATAATCCCTGCTGAACAGCTTTTTCAGAATCTAACCCCACAAGGGAAACAACTGCTTTTTTATACAAATATCCCGTGCGAAATAGTTTGTCTACTATCTTGAGGGCTTCAGAGATAAGCTCGGGGGTATAGTTTGTTGGCTCTAACAGGCGATGCGTCGATGAATTATAGTACTGACGTGTATTTTTTGAGTGGATATTTGTTGTGAGCGAAACACCGATGTGACTTGCGCACTCGTGTTCTGCACGCAGTTTCTCTGCTGCGCGAGTTGTGTATGATGCGACTGCCTCCTTGATTTGTGTTATCGTTGTAACAGGAATTCCAAATGACTTTGAGCTAATAATAGATTGTTTGGCTGTGCGAAACTCTTCAAATGGGATACAAGAGATTCCTTTGAGCTCTTGAACTACTTTCAACCCAGAAAGAGTTAGGTTCTTTCTGACCCATACTTCGTCACATGCGATCAGCTGATTGACCGTAACTATACCATGCTCGGAAAGAATCTGAGTAAGCGCTCTTCCAATCCCCCACACATCACTCACTGATATCTTCTCAGCATGTGTTATGACACTGTTCTGGGGGATTACTGCTACGCCGAGATCACTCGTTTTTGCAAGCTCATTTGCCAGCTTTGCACGCGTTTTAGTTGAAGAAACTCCGATCGACACAGGGATTCCAACCTCACGAAGAATGACCGCTTTGATGTTCTCTCCATATTCAAGTAGGTACTGATCGTTCAAATTATCAATCTGGATAAATGCCTCATCTATCGAGTACATCTCCATCTCGGGTGCATATCTGGAGATAACACTCATAACGCGATGTGATATATCTGCATACAGTGAAAAATTGGAGGAGAACACCGTAACTTTGTGTTCTTTTAATATATCAGCATACTTGAAAGCAGGTCCCCCCATGGGGATTCCGAGAGCTTTCACCTCATTTGAACGCGAGACAATACAGCCATCGTTGTTTGAAAGGACAGCCACGGGCTTCATCTCAAGATCAGGCCGAAACAGCCGTTCACATGAAACAAAAAAATTATTACAATCTATGACCGCATACATGATGTGTTTTGCTTAGTACTTTAAATTATGTTCTAAAACCATCTCTCTAGCGCAATCTGTGAATTACATTTGTCACGACTCCCCAGACAGAAAAGTCTGCTTCACTCTCAATCTCTATCGGCTCGTACTCCTCATTCTCTGAAACAAGAAAATATCCTGTTTTTCTAATACTGAGACGTTTCACCATAAGCTCACCATCAAGTGCCGCAATAACTATGGACGAATCTTCTGCTTTCAAACTTCTGTCAACAATCAGAGTATCTCCATCAAAAATACCAACCCCCGTCATTGATTCTCCACTCACTGTGAGAAAAAAAGTTGATGCTGGGTGTTGGATGAGGTGTTCATTGAGATCGAGCTTCGTATCTGTAAAATCATCTGCAGGCGAAGGAAACCCCGCCGGTACTTTTGCCGCATACAGTTGCAGATGCATCTGGGATTGTACGCTTACTGGATGAATTGACCTGACTCTCATCTTCATAGAATACCAGATTTCTTTGACACGAGCCAAGACTCCTCAGGTATAATATGAGTATACTAAGATTATGTTTATACGTATTGTCACATCAAAGCAATTTCAACGTCTGGGAGAAATGCTCGTTCCATTATTTGCATGGCTTATCATTCTCCTCCCCATTTGGCTTTCCCCCTTTCACCCCGCGATCGTTGCATACTTTATCATCGCATTTGATCTCTTTTTTCTGTACAAATCCCTCACGACCGCATATTATGCATCTCTTTCTTATGCTCTCATCAACTCATTCCACGGAGCACCTTTTGCTAAAAATCTCAAAAACATCCCTGATGCACGCGGAGTTGAGCACTTCATCATTATTCCAAACTACAAAGAACCGCTTTACAAGCTCAATGAAACAATAACTGCACTGACAAAAAGTGATTACCCTTACAAAAACCTTCACCTTGTTCTGGCTTTTGAGTTACGGGAAAAAGAGGCGACAGAGAAAGCAGAAAAGCTACTCAGCAAATGGAGCTCAGAGTTCAAAGACATCATATGTGTCTACCATGAGCTCGTGGCGGGCGAAGTTCCTGGAAAAGCAAGCAACCAGACTTGTGCTGCAAAAGTCGTCGAAACGTACTGTGATGCCCATGGATATAACTTCAAGCGGACGATCATCACAATATGCGATGCAGACAGTCTCTTGCCTCCAAACTTCTTTTCATATATGACTACTGAGTTTTTGCAGGATAAAGATCGGGATTATCATTTCTACTGGGCCCCAGTTCTCCTCTATAACAACTTCTGGCAGCTACCCTTTTTTGTCCGAATGCAGGCAACTCTTTCCTCAATTCTTCGCCTTGCGTTCTTGTCACAGAAAAATAATCTTATCCAAATATCTACCTACTCGACAAACCTTTGGATGCTCAAACAGATCGGCTACTGGGACGTGGATATTATTCCTGAAGACTGGCATATTTATTATCAAGCATTTTTCAAGTTCGGAGAGAAGGTTGTGACGAAGCCATTGTACACGATCGTGAATGGAGATGCAGTCTTCTCAGGAAATACCAAAAAAACATTTTTCAGTAGATATGAGCAAGAAAAGCGATGGGCATGGGGCGTCACGGATATCTCGTATTTTTGGAATAATATGTTCACGAGCAAACATATTCGTTCGTTTGCAAAAGCAAAAAAATTCTTCTACCTTTTTGAGACCCATCTTCTGTGGCCGACTGCATTTTTTATACTCACCATCAGTGGCTGGATTCCCCCACTTATCAACCCCGTATTCAATCGGACTGTGCTTGGATTTATCCTCCCACAGCTCACCGGCTTTATCCTCACTCTTGCTACTGCAATGCTTATTCTCTATATTTACCTTGATATAAAACTTCGCAACCGATTAAATCAAAAAGCGAAGTTAAGCCAGCTTCCGCTCTTTTTCGTGCAGTGGTATTTATTACCGATCGTATCATTTGTGTTGTCATCGCTTCCGGCGCTTCATGCTCATACGCGATTATTATTTGGAAAGAAGATCACGTATAAAGTTACTGAGAAAATCTGACCATGCTCGAATATCTTTTTACCAAAACCCCCCTTGTGTTTTTTGTCCAGAACCTCTGGCGAGATGAGGCTTTTTCATATCTCATGGCAGTACAGCCAGTGGGAGAGATACTTCGGACAACGGCTCTTGACTTCAATCCACCACTTTATTATCTCCTGCTCCATTGGTGGATCGAGCTCTTTGGCTCCTCCGAAGTTGCGCTTCGGAGCCTATCGCTTGTCTTTTTTGCTGCAACGGCAGTATGCATCTTTGAGATTGTGACAAAAACGTTTAAAATCCCGACAGCGCGAGCACTTGTGTACATGAGTATTGTGCTCACGAATCCATTCCTTGTTTCATATGCATTTGAAGCACGGATGTATATGATGGTCACGTTTTTTATCACTCTTTCGTACTATGCGCTCTGGTCAAAGAAACCAAAAATATACATATTCTCGATGATTGCAGCGTTTTATACGCATTATTTCTCTGTGTTTATTTTTGCTATTCACGCCCTGTCACACCTTTTGCCGCTCCTTGAACAAAAGAATCGATCGCGCACATATCTTCAGAAGCGATTGAGTGACAGGCGGTTTATAATTCCCGTTGCCCTTTACCTGCCGTGGCTTGTCTACCTCCTCTCGACACATGACTTTCATTCGAGCGGATTTTGGATTCTTCAGCCTGCAGTGAGTGATCTAGTGTACCTCCCGTTAGTCCTATTTACGGGATACGAACGAGTCTTTGGAGAGTATTATCACGAACGTGCAGGATATACGGACTTTCATCTGTTTTTGAGCTTTCTGATTGCTGGACTTACCGTACTGCCCTTTATAAAAACCTATCTCACAACAAAACACTCATCTCACGTTCATCACTATCTCAACTCTCTCCTTGCCTGGGCGTTCCTCACACCACTTCTCATCTTTGCAATATCTCACATCACGACGCCGCTTTTTCATCCTCGATACTATATCTTTTCGGTACCAGGACTTCTCTTGCTCTTGATCGTGTCGATTGAACTGCTTCAAGGATGGATCACCAAGCAGAAAAAAGGGTTCCCACCCCTGATCTTAACGAGTCTTCTTTTAGTTGCATTCCTTGGTATAACTGCTCGATTCAATACAGATAATCTGAAGTACCACTCCAAGCGGAATGTCTCACGTATGTATGCTGAGCTCCACGCATTAAAAAAGCCTCAAGATAAGATCCTTTTGAGGAATGATCTCGACTATCCACTTGCTCTATACTACACAAAATTGGATACTGTATACATCTGGGGAAAGTCCTATGAAGAGATTCCTGCGTATGTGGGAAAAGTTTTGATCCCGCAAGACGCAGCAGTGAGTGAGATGCCTCAGTACCCTGCTCGTGCATTTCTTGTCGGATACGACACATACGATATTCGCTCGGAATGGTAAATCAAAAGATCATTTTTATGCTACAATACTCACATGCCTAAATTAGGAAGAGTTTCACCGACAATTGCAGTAGACTTGTTGAACGAACTTAAAAAAGTCACGTGGCCAACAAAGGAAGAGACAATCAGGTTGACAGTTGTTGTCGTGCTGATCTCCTTGATTATTGGCCTCTATATCGGTATAATTGATTTCCTGTTAGCACACGCCCTCGAGTTTGCAACAACCCTTAGATAAAATTAGAACTTAAATGGTTAGAATTCAATTCATTCATGACAGATACAGAAGATAAAAAAATAACAGAAGAAGCTGTGATAGAAGAGAACATTGAAGAGCCTGTAAAAGCGGTTCTTGGCAAATGGTATGTCCTTCACTCTCAAACGGGACATGAAAATCGTGTCATGAACAACCTTGAGCAGCGTATTCAAAGTCTCGGTGTCGAGGACAAGATATTTGAGATTATTGTGCCTACTCGAGAAGTTGTCGTCATCAAAAAAGGAAAGAAAGCAAAACAAAAAGAAAAAGTCTTTCCTGGATATATCTTCGTTCGCATGGAGCTCAATGATCAGTCTTGGCTTGTAGTACGAACAACCGAAGGAGTCACCGGCTTTATTGGAGCAGGTACAAAGCCAACCCCTATCTCTGGTAAAGAGGTTTCGGCAATCATGCGATTTGTCGAGCAAGAACAGCCGAAGTTTAAAGCAGCATTCTCAATCGGTGAAGCAGTCAAGATCACCGAAGGACCGTTTGCAGACTTCCTTGGATCTGTCGAATCAATTGATGAAGAGAAGGGTCAGCTCACAATACTTGTCTCTATCTTTGATCGTGAGACACCAGTTGATCTTGATTTTCTCCAAGTCAAGAAATTGTAATCATCATAAATTAACTATATAATCATGCCAAAAGTACTTAAAACACAAATCAAACTCAATCTCCCAGCCGGTGAAGCAACACCAGCACCTCCTGTCGGACCTGCTCTTGGACAGCATGGAATCCCGATTATGGAGTTTATCAAAGATTACAACGCAAAAACTGCAGACAAGCGCGGGAATATTATTCCTGTTGTTATTTCTGTATATGAAGACCGTAGCTTTGACTTTATCACGAAACTTGCTCCTGTCACAGACATGATCAAAAAAGCACTCACCCTTGACAAAGGATCGGGAACCCCAAACACTGTCAAGGTAGGCAAGCTGACCGATGCTCAAGTCACCGATATTGCGACACGCAAGATGGAAGACTTGAACGCTCATACTGTTGATGCGGCTAAAAGCATTGTCAAAGGAACAGCCCGCAGTATGGGAATTGATACTGAATAATTGATTATTAATTGTAAATAACACGCATGGGAAAAGTAAGAACACGATTTCTCGGTATAGATGAAATCGAAGTACAACAAAAAAAAGAACAAAAGGAACGTGCTGAACTCAAAAAGATCGAGTCAAAAGACACACAAAAAGAAGCTCCAGAAGTTGAAGAAAAGAAAGTTGAGAAAAAATCAAAGGTAAAAAAAGTCATTTCAAGCTCTCAGAAGAAGCATGGCTCAAAGCACCAAAAAGCACGAACTCAAGTTGACGAACGTAAAGAGTATGAACTTGGAGAGGCTATTGCTCTTTTGAAAAAACTCACGTTTGCCAAATTTGATGAGACAGTTGAGCTCCACTTGAATATGGAAAAAGACGGTATTCGAGGAGAGGTCAGCCTTCCACACGCGACAGGCAAAGTAATCCGAGTCTTGGTCTTGGATGACAAAGTACTCAAAGATATCGAAGATGGCACGATCAACTTTGATGTTTTAGTGGCGCACCCATCACAGATGCCAAAGATTGCAAAGTATGCCCGCACACTTGGACCAAAAGGGCTTATGCCGAATCCAAAAGCAGGAACTGTCAGTACTGATCCTGAGGCAGCAGCAGAAAAATTCAAAACCGGATCACTTCGATGGAAGACAGAACCAAAAGCACCTATTATCCATCAGATGATAGGAAAAATATCTGCAGATGCAGCTCATCTTGAAGAAAATGCCAGTGCGTTTTTGACTGCCGTTGGCACACACAACATCCTTTCAGGATTTATTGCAGCAACCATGACACCAAGTATCAAGCTGAAGATTGTTGCTGAGTAATGAATTAATGACAGTATTCCCATACGAATCATTTTATCATTCAACATCAGTATAATAGAGGTATGTCTTTCAAACGATATACCTCTATTTTTTTGCTTGTTTTCATACTTACCTTCACGCAAGGAGTATTCGCTCAAGTTGATTTAAGACTCCTTGAGAACTCACCTACTCCTACTCCACTGCCCGAAGGTCAAGAGTATGTCCTTGAGATTGAACAAATCACACAATCAGAAGACACACTCCTGTTACGACTTTCAGCATCTGAGCAGGCAACGTTTGAGGAACAGGGATTTGTTATCACCGGGACAAGACCCGGTGTCACACTTTCACTTTCAAAGACACAGTTGAGTTTTGATACGTTTGAGGCGGAGACCCCTCAGACAGATGATCTCAAGATGACGATTCAAATGCACGATATGCATGGACACCAGATTCTCTTGGGTTCAGATGAGACTGCTGATGGATCAATGCCACGACCTGAATACAGCATACAAGGTGAAGGTGAGTACCATCAAGTAGAAACTGCGCTTACTCCAATACTCAATACAGGCCGCTCTCGAGAACAAGAGAGTATACGTATGACGTGGAGAATCGTCCCGACAAAAAGTACGGACGAGATATATTCTCACGATGTCGCCGTCCTTCTCCTCCCCTACTAACCCCTCCTGTCGTACAGTACAATGAAGGCATGATACGCTTTTTTCTCAGCATACTCACTGTTATTTTGCTACTTGCTCCCTCCATTCATGCTCAAGAACTCAGCTCTTCGATTGCTCCATCTGAGTATGAAGTCGTCGCTCGACCGGGAAGTACCGTGCGGGTGCCTGTGACCATAACCAACAATGCTGATCCGATGATACTCAGGAGTCGCGCATACCATGTAACGATCTCCAATACGCGTGGCGACTATCAGCTTGTCCCCTACTACTCTGACAGCCCCCAGCTTCCTGTGATCACAACTTCAAGTAAGGAGTACGGACTCGACACACCGTTTCTCCTCGACTCCCGAGAAGCACTCGAGTTTGATATTATCCTGGAGCTCCCGAGCGACATGAGAGAACAAGATTATATCTTTGCGATTGTCTCAGAGTCTGAGACCTCACAAGGGTTTTCAGATCTGAATAGAATTCAAGTACAAGGAGGTGTCGGGTCTCTCATATATGTGAGCGTCAGCTCAGATGGTCTCATAAAAGAACAGGGAACGATCACGCAGTTTGACCTTCAGGCTCCGTACTCATTTCGGATAGCAGGGAAGCGCTATGCATTTTTTGACAGTTTACAGGAAATTCCCCTTGTCCTACGAATAGGAAATACGGGTCCCCATCTCATACATGCATCAGGGACATTGATACTCAACTCCTCTCTCACAAAGGAACCTCTCAGCATCAAACTTCCGGAAACACGTGTGTTTGCAGGAACCGACCGAGCGATCATAACAGAACCAATTCACCTGGGATACGTTGATCTTTTTTCAATAGAAAGCTATATCAGCATCGGAGGGAATCCTCCGGGAAAACCACAGATGGTATATGGCGTCGTGTTTCCATTTATATCAGTACTTCTTGTTGGAGCAATCTTTATCACAGGAAGCGTTATGTATATACTTATAAAATATGTAAAAAAAACTCGCACGTGATACTCTTGTGGTACACTTGGAAGTATTATGAGTGAGTTCTTACACAACGTATTGTCTCGAGGGCGTGATCTTCTGCCTCCGGTTATACGAAGATATTTTATAGAAATCATCCTGATTACCGCGGCAGGAACTATCACGGTCGTATCTATTGTCCAACACGCATATGCCTCAGTACCTCAAGCGGACCGTACAGAGCAGGTTCAGGACAGATCACCAGAGAAAAAGATATCTCCAACACGTACGCCTGAACTGCCTCTTCTTGCAGTTGATGTATCTGGTGCAGTTGCCCATCCTGGAGTATATGAAGCAAGCGCTGGAGCGCGTATTGCTGATATGATCAAGCTTGCAGGAGGAATATCATACGAAGCTGACAAGCTCTTTGTTGGAAGGAACTTTAATATGGCGCGACTCGTGGGAGATCAGGATAAAATTTATATTCCATTTACATGGGATATTGCACTGGGAACATTTATCGAAGAGCCACGGATTCTTGAGTACTTACAGCCACTGTATTCGAAGGACTCTGCACCTCAAACGCAGTCTCAGATACTTGATACATCTTCCGAAGTTAAAACGATCCGTTTATCTCTGAACACTGCAACAAAGCAGGAACTTGACGAGCTTCCCGGAGTAGGACCGGTGACGGCACAGAAAATCATAGATAATCGACCCTATCTAACCGTCGAGGAGCTGATCTCAAAGAAGGTTTTGAATCAAAGCACCTTTGATAAATTGATCAATTTTATTGATCTGTGATTGAGCATGCAGTATCTCTCATAAACTCATACTTTTCTGAACCACACGCCTCGCTTTTGAATGGAATACTGCTCGGACGTAAATTATTTGTCACTCAGAGTTTTTATGACGAGTTGAAAGAGGTAGGTCTTATACATATAGTTGTCCTGTCAGGAATGAATATTACGATGCTTTCTGCAATCATCCTCAACACAGTGATCCCGATTGTAGGTCGCATGATTGCTACGGTCGTGACAATTGTGCTTATCTGTGGATTTATCTATCTTGTTGGTGCCGAAGCACCCGTTGTCCGTGCGGGTATCATGGGGATTCTCGCGCTCATCGGTATCCTTTTGGGCAGGAAGACGCTCACACTATGGCTTCTTTTTCTCTCCGGTCTGATCATGGTTCTTATCAATGCTGAGTGGCTCACGAGCATCTCGTTTCAGCTTTCTTTTGCCGCAACGCTTGGGATTATATTGTTTGGAAGCGGAGAAGAAGCGAATGACAAGAAAACAGCGGTGTTACTCAATTACCTCAAAGAAGAACTCCGCATATCGCTTGCGGCTCAGGTTTTTACCCTTCCAATAATTTTTTGGTACTTCAGGCAACTATCCTTTATTTCTCCGATTGCCAATATTCTTGTCGCGTGGATGATTGCACCTATTATGATCCTTGGCATGATAACGATTGTCCTTGGGACAGTCTCATGGCAGCTGGGATTTGTCTTTTCATGGATGATCTATCCCCTCCTCGGAAGCATCGTATGGATTGTTGAGACCTTGTCAAAGATCCCGTATGCGAGCATTACTTTATAAAAAATCTCAATCGTGTACACGTCATTATACATTGTCATTCTGAGCGAGTGAAACACTTGTCATTCTGATCCCGAACGTTAGTGAGTGGTGAAGAATCCAGTCAAACGTTATGCAATAACCTGGATCCTTCGGTTTCACCTCAGGATGACAGTGTTGTCATTCTGAGTAGGAACAAAGTGACGACCGAAGAATCCAGAGTTATGCTGGATCCTTCGTTGCACTCAGGATGACAGTGTTGTCATTCTGAGCAGAGCGAAGAATCCAGGGTTATGCTGGATCCTTCGGCTGGTGCCTCAGGATGACATGGGTTCTGGATCCTTCGTTGCACTCAGGATGACAACAAGGCTAATTCCTAATAACAATTATCCATGGTTATTATGCGGATTTTGGCATCGGGAAAACGATTTACAAAAGACTTCGAAATTCTGCCTTTTGTGGTTTTTATCTCACAAGCGACAATCTCATCTCCTTTTTGCAGTATTAGATCAACTTCAGCGCCTTGTGTATTTCTCCAGAAATATAATTTATACGTTTCTCCACCGTATGAATTGTGTTTTAATATCTCTGCGATTATAAAATTCTCAAACAATCCACCAAGATCTCTTCGAAAGTATGGATCGGAAAAGTCATCTATTATCGCATTACGCAAGCCCACATCGTAAAAATATATTTTTGGAGCTTTCCCAATCTCATCTCTCCTGTTGCTTGTGAATGGATATAGTCGAAATAAGATAAAGCTCTGTTCAAAAATCTCTATGTATCTTTTCACCGTGCGAACATCTACTGCAAGCTTTATTGCAAACTCTGAGTAATTTATGAGGTTGCCGATCTGATATGCCAGCAGTTTTAACAGATTACTGGCAACTTGGCGATTTTCTATAAGATTGAGCTCAATAATATCTCTAAAAATAGATGACCTTGCAAGTTCTTTTAGGTAAGGCATATCCTCCGAGCTATTCACTAAATATGGATTGAGCCCGAATTTCAATACTCTTTTTAGAGTTGCTCTTAAATCGAAGATATGGGGAGTTTCCGAAATTGTCTGATTTAATACTCGCGCAAGAAAATCATTATTGAGCTCCTCCTGGATGTCTACTTGATATAAATATTCTGAGAACGTCAATGGGTACAGTTGATAATCCAGTTTGCGCCCAGCCAAACTTTCTGAAGTTTTATTTTTGATGTTAAGGGCAGAAGAGCCAGTGATGATAAGCTTCACTTCTGGCATCTGGTCATATATGATTTTTGCTGCACGACCAGGATCGGTCAGTCTCTGGATCTCATCAATGATCACAAATGGGCGGGTCTTGCTTATGAATTGTTTGTACGAGTTGATATCATAGGTTTCAAAGTTATTGTAAATAGGGTCGTTGTCAACTAAAAAATACTGCGCATGGGAAAAAAGTCTTTTCACCAAAGTGGTCTTCCCCACTTGTCTTGCCCCAAGGAGTAATAAAATCTGCCTTCCACTGGTAAAGTGTGATTTTACAGTATCATCAATATGCCTTTTTAATACATTCATATGTCGTTTTGATTATAATCATTCATACATCCAAATGTCAACAACCAAATTCACTTAAGCCCCTTTTAACATCGCCAAAACCTCGGACTTTAATGAATGACGTATCACGTTGAATTTGGCAAAAGGCAATAACATATTCAGATCTTCGTTTATCACCGTCTCGGTAACATTTTTTTCAATGAAATCTATAAGTTTGCTTATATATTCTCCCACACTCAACCCGGTTCGCTCAATAATCGCCTCTTTGTTAAAACGGTATTGATTTAGGAAGAAATAGTGAATGTCATACATATCTCGACCTGCAATCGAGTGGTGTTTCTCATATCTGTCGGTAACCGCCACGAGCTTGTGCGCAAACTGCGTTTCTATGGTTTGGCACGTCAGATATCTTTGGATGTCTGCTAGAAATGAAGGTTTGTATATATCGTTTTGATACACAGTATTTACCGCGTCAAGCTTCAAGGTATTGCGCGCACCTGCTGGCGATTCATATTTCAAGTAGTACTGCAAAACTCTTCGGCTTTCATCTTTGACCGTGAGCCCCAACCGTGAAAATATTTTTTTGAAAGATGTCTCGAGTTTAGGAGCTATGGATGGCTTCATGATGTCAAAATCCAGATCAACTGAGAATCGATCAAGCCTTCCTAAAAGCACGGCGCATGTCCCGCCTTTGAAAATGAGGTTTTTTGACAAAATCGCATCGTCGGCAATTTCTATAAGGAGTCTATACATCTGTCCTCGATGGAGAGCATCTTGCGGGTTAGATACTATCATATTCCATATACCTCCTTTCTGATTGTTTGAAATAGATCTTGGTTCATTTGATCTTTGGCATCAAAATAATATTTAGGATTAAAATAAAGCATATCCGCAATCGCACGTTCAGGGCAAGCAATCTGGTAATTTCCTTTATCGATAATGCCTGTTTTATTGTAAAGATATGTATCTTTTAGCTGACGGCTTTTATATGTATTGTCGCCGATGTGTATACTTTTTGTTTTTGTTGAACAAAAAGTATACGCTAGGATGTTTTGGAAAATGATCCCGTTTTGCACGAGTACCGTTTCGGTACTTACATAAGAATATTCGTGGATTGCCGTCGCTCCAAGCTCCAGCTGATCGATTTTTTCCAAGGGTAGAGTGGAGTAAAAACCTCTGTAAATGGGAATGAGGGTTCCTTTTTTGATATAGCGGGAGATGGTTCGACGAAGCGTCTCGGGATTGTCAAGTTGCCATAAAATCCGAAGGTCACGCGTATGAAAAAGGTGACGATTTTGTTTCAATAATATTTCAGTCTTGTTCATATTACGCTTTACTATAGTTGACATATATGTCTATTATAATACATGCAAAGTATTTAATTTCATATTTTTCATCGTCATTCTGGATCCCTACATTGTCATTCTGAGTAGGAACAAAGTGACGACCGAAGAATCCAGGGTTATGCTGGATCCTTCGGTTTCACCTCAGGATGACATTGTTGTCATCTAGTTCACTATCCACCAGCTGACCTCCAGATCTGTAGCCAACGCTTCTTTCAAAGTGATCTCAAACTTATCAGCCCCAGTCTTCCTTCTCCCCATCGCGACCGGCTCATCCGCGCTTATGAATATCTGTGAGTCTGGAGTAAGTGAGTCAGTCTGCACTTCGATCTTTAGTTGACCTGCTGGGATGACCAGTTTGCCGATCGAGGCCGAAAGAACAGCTGACCCGCTGGCGACCTGTGGCGTCGTGATGCTCAGTTTCTCAGCACGTACTTCCTTTGCTGTCACTTTCCCCTGTGTCAACGTTAAATCACCGTCAGTGATTTTTACGTTGCCATTTTCGTCAATCTTGACTTTGCCAGCCATGATCTCTACTGGTCCAGTCGCTGATTCTTGCAGTTTTAATGATCCGGTGAGCGTGTTTATTGAGGAGTCTTCGCTGTTTATTGTCAAAATTCCGGTCGTGATATTTCCAGTGACTGCGAGGTCGCCCAGGTTCGTTTTGCCAAGAACGGTGAGGTCATCTTCTGCAATCAGCTTTTTGCCGATATAAATTTCACGGTCGGTGATTTCTCTTGCAAGCTCAGCTGACCCTGAGGCATTTTGTCCAAGGAGTTGTTCGAGGAAGCTCACACGCTCGGTGAGACTTTTGACAAGTGAGGCTGAGTCACTTGAATCCTTTGTGATATCTTCAATGTCGAGTGCTATCTGATCTAGTCTGCTTTCAAGTGAGTTTATCAGGCTTGATTTGGCGACTGATGAGGAGATGTCTATCTTCTTGGTCTTGTCTTGTGATAGCACCAGATCACCATTTTCATCTAATGTAATGGTATTTTGTGGAGTCAACGTTTGGACTGCCGTTGCAACGAGTCTATTTACCTCATCTTCGATCTTCATGTTTGCGATTCTTTCGGTGACCTTTGCCTCAACTGATTCAACCGTAAGGGATTTGTTCTTACGACTTATCATGACTTGTATCGTCCCTAGCTTGTCATCCTGAGCGTCAGCGAAGGATCCAGTCTCAAAGTTTTCCAGCGCCACCCCCACCGTACTATCCCCTGCATTCGCCTTCATCACATATCCAGGGGTAGAGGATGCGGTAAGTGAGTCACCGATCCGGATTACGCCATTTTCACTGCTTACCTTCGCGGGAATCTGCCCGAGCATGGCGACTGCTTTGTAGTTTGGATTTCCTTCTTTGTCAAAGCTGGCATTTCCGAGGAATGCTGGATTTGTGGAAACTATTCCCATGATGTTTATATCGCTTGCGTTCTTACATCTTGAAACGGAGTTCGAATTGAGCGTGTCTATACATACGACCTCGCCTGCGGTGAGGTCGGTGTCTTTTGTCGAAAAGTACTCAGCATAATCAGCACCATCCGTGAGGTATCCATTTTTGGAATTGATTTTGCTTGAAGCGTGTTGGACATCAAGAATATATCCAGGGGCAGTCGTCCCGATGCCGACGCTGCCCGTTATTGTTAAATCCCCTTGTCCCGTTGTCAGAAGTCCCTTGGTTCTCTGGTCAAGTTCTTGTATAGCACCTGTTAAGTAAGGAATGAATTGGTCAGTATAAAGTCCTAGTTTTCCATCAAGACCAGCCCCTACTAATTCTGGTATAACTGTTTGTACTTCTTGAGCGATGAACCCTCTTGAACTTTGGCCATTACTGTTCCAATTAAATGACACGGGGCGAAGTTGCAAAACCTTATTAAGATTTCCATTTAATGTGACAATATTATTCTTCATGCTGCTGTCTGAAGGATTGGTGTTGGTAAGATATGTGTCGCTAGAGTAGACTGCCCCGTTTGAGGAAAGTGTCCCGATGCCGACGTTGCCGTTTCTATCAATTCTCATTCTTTCCGCTAAGGCAGAAGAACCATCCCAAACCTCGAATGTCAACGGATAATCATTAGGACCTTTTCTATAATTTATGATTTTTGCCATAGTATATGCAACTGTCCCATCAAATGTGCTAAATCCTAATGCTGCACCTGACCCATCACTGCTTTGACCAACATTTGTCAATAATAATGGTGTAGTTATAGCACCAGCACTTGTTTCTGTTATTTGTAATTTAGCCACTGGCCCCGCCGTCCCGATGCCGACGTTGCCGCTATTTGTTATTCTCATTCGTTCACGAGTATATGTTAAATCATTTGTCGCGTCTTCGTGCGTATAGAATCTTAAATCCGTACCCCAGTTTGCCACATAATTAGATCTTTGCCCACTTATACCAGACCAATGAGAGCCAGTTCCAAACCATAATCCAACCGAACTATCATCGTTTAAGCTATTAGTTAATTTAATCCCTTGCATAGTGCTGCCATTGATAGCATTACCACTAACAATATCGCTTCCAGCGGTTTGAACATCCA
>Ga0209284_10000639_pt1 | contig 57029 bp, 44 predicted proteins | sample FRY03_FD_187211 | JGI IMG/M metagenome (GOLD analysis project Ga0209284, IMG submission 187211) | Freshwater microbial communities from Lake Fryxell liftoff mats and glacier meltwater in Antarctica - FRY-03 (SPAdes) (version 2) | ecosystem: Environmental > Aquatic > Freshwater > Ice > Glacier...
AATAGTGACTATTGTCGATTTTCATAATCTTCTACCAATGTCGATTGCCTCGTTTTGCTGGAGTTGTTGGGGGTGTTGCGAGCCAAGGGGTGAAGGTGCTCCGATTGCAAACGCAGTGGCCCGCCACCGTTCGCTGCAGCACATGGTTAGATGGCATAGTCACGCAAGCTCTGGAAGATAACCACTGAAATGCGGAGAACTCGCCTCCTGGGAGTAGCTGTGGAGAAACTCAGAGAACGAGCTCCCGACGCGAAACCAATCTGTGCCGTGGACAAAAACCACTGCCCCCTCAGTGCCAGGCGCAAGACTGATGGCGTAGAAATTCGACCAAATCAGGAAGTCAGCAAACACATAATAACCCTCGAAGCCGGGTAAAGAGGTGGGAACCCGCAAGTCCATGCATGGATTGGAAGTGCCATTCATCACCTCTGGAATCGGTCTAAGTTCCGAAAGTGGCCAAAAGGTCAGGGCTCCAGCGGTGGCCGAATCGTCGGCGCCATCCATCAGTTCGAAAAACTGTCGGAAGTCGGGCGGTAACATAACGCCCCGCTCCTGCTCGAATGCGGCAATAGATGCCTCACTCGCACCTGACCGCGGCGCTGGGATGCCGCGCGAAACCCAAAACTCCCTAAACTCTTGAGATGTCATTCGCATGGCAAGTGGCCTCCTCTGCCTAACAGGTATTCGTTTACGCAAACTATCTCCAGCGACGACGAGTTATGGTAATGGGTGTAATGATTTGAAAATTAAGCTATTAACATCAGCAGTATGATGATGGGAAAAGTCCTGTCAATGAAAAAGAGGGAATGATCAATGGCGATTGCAGGTGTTCGTAGCGGAGTCTATTATGGATAGCCGCGATGGCGGGGTTCACTGCAGCGCCTGGTTAGGGTTGGCACCCTCTGGCCGTTCGATCAATGTTCGGGTGTAACTTCGCCGCCATTCCGGGTGCACAGGGCTCGGAACACCTCAAGTCCGACAGTATCGTTAATGATGCGGCAGGATCCGTCCATGTTCAGGAAGTTACAGCCGGCGGGGTGAGGCCCATGAAATGACGCGGGACTCCCAGTGGACGAATTGGGGGCGGCGGAACGGACATGCACCAACACGGCGGTGATGGGTGGTCGCCAGTTCTGGCACGGCTGGCCCAAGGCTGGGTTGTAATTCGGCCGCGGCGGGTTCGTTTGGTTGTAAACCGTCTCTTGCCCAGGCACCACACCCACCCAGGTGCTCTCAACGAACCGGCTCATGCGCTCGCCGATACCGATGGTTGTCGAGGTGCCGTCGCTGATGTCCGCCATGCGTACGCGGCTGTTGCGGTGGAAGACGCCGTTGAACGGTTGGTATTCATAGGCACCATAGTTTACATCCGTGCTGTTCCCTCCACCTAAGCAGCCCGCGTAACTACACCCTGCGGCATCGGTCAGAAAGACCGGGGTGTTGGCAGCGGTAGGCGGGTTGCCGCAGGTGGTGATGTTGATGAGCTGCGGCCCGGTGTCGCTGGGGCAAAGGTAAAGCTTGACGGGTGTGTGTCGGGCCGGGGCGTTCGCCTGGTCTGTGATCTGCAGATCGAAGTGGATCGTGCGGTAGAGGTTATCCTGCTCGATGTAGGGTAGAAGCAGGGCAAAGAAGCTCCACCCCGGTCCCAGCTCCGGGGGGAAGGAGTTGGTGCTCCCGGTCTGGTAGGCCCAGTTCGGGTCTTTCATCTGGGAAACGAACCCCGGCGGGAATGATCCGTGGTTCGCATGGTAGGCATGCAGCGCCAGCCCCATTTGATGGAGGTTATTCAGGCATTGCATCCGGTTGGCGGCCTCCCGGACTTTCTGTACGGCGGGCAGCAGCAACCCGATGAGGATTGCGCTGATGGCGATCACCACCAGCAGCTCTACAAGCGTGAATCCGTGTCGGTGACGCATGACCGTCTGTCCCCCATCCCTCCGCTCCACAGTCCACGCAGTCTAACAGGTATTCGTTTGCGCAAGCTATCTTGATCAACATTGCGCCCTGCGCAAACTATCTTCAGCGACAACCGGTTCACGGAAATGGGGGCAATGATTAAAAAATTAATCTATTAGCATAGCATGACGAAGAGAAAAATCCTGCAATAAAAAAGAGGGAATTATCAATGGCGATTGCTGGTGTCCGGAGTTCACCACTGAATCTATTACGGGAGGCCAGCCGGGGAGACACAATCCTACGGAAAGCCGGCCCCTTCTGCTACAACGGCTGGTAAGGCGACGATCTTTATCGGGCAATCGACTCAAGACCTCTTTCCGCTTTCGTCCGATCGAGAGAGCGCTTAGTCGCTGGGCTTGAGATAGAAGTGATCCGCAAATGCTGCAACGATGTGCTGCACCAAGTTATAGAAGATGATCGGTACCATAACCTCTGGTAAATGCGCCAATGCCCCTGCTGCAACTACAAGCCCAGTGCCGTTGTTGGTCATGCCCAGCCCAAACATGAGTGAGGCCCGTTGGGGGAAATCTGCCTTTAACGCCCGCCCGATCCAGGCCCCCGCAGCGAACCCGACGCAGCACATTGCCAAGACGATTATCAGCATCACTCCCAGAAAGTCCCAATCTGGATTAGCCACGGTTTGGGGCAAGGCCACCGCAGCGTTTGCGTAGCAGAGGGTAAGAAGCACAGCACTGCCGCTAAGTTTGAGCGCTGGCCGGAGACGGCTGAACAACCCATCCCCTAGAATTACTCGACCACCGATGCCTAGCACCGAGGGCAGCAGCACATACATTGCTAAGAATCCGCTTAATTCGCCGGCCGCAAGTTCGTGCAGTGCATCGGCGTATTTCCCATCTGCCATCCACCCGATGGCGTGCAAGACAAGCGGGGTGGTAAACGGGCTTAGGCATGTCGAGAGGACAACCAACCCGATGCTGAGTGCGAGGTCGCCATCGGCATTCTGCACCCACGCGGTCGAGGAACCGGCGACTGGCATGGATGCGACCAGTGCAAGCCCAACCAGAATTTCCTGAACCTCACGGGGGTTGTGCCACAACTGCATTGTCGTTGCCGTGCAGAGGATGAACGCCAATGGCAAAATAAGGTTAGCAATAACGCCTGCGATTAGCATGGTCGGTCGACCGGCAAGTTGCATTAGTCGGAGGGGCTGAACGCCAAGCCCGGCGTTAAACAAGAGGAAGCCCAATAGAACCGAGGGCAGCGACACATACATCTGGCCAGCAGGGAGCAACTTCCCGAGGTCTACCGAACGCAGCCAAAGGCCGGGTTGCGGCAGCATGGCGGCGAGAGCGTAGGAACCGATCAACAGCCAGAGCAGGTAGTGGTGAACTACTTCTGCCAGTTTCTCGAGCGGTTTATTCGATGCATCCATGCAAACGCACTCCTATTGCAGTTCTGCGCAAACTACCCCCTGCGACGAACTCACGGAAATGGGCGTAATGATTACAGAATTATTTAATCAGCATAGCATGACGATGAAATAAACGATAATAAAAAAGAGTGAACTATCAATGGCGATTGCATGTGTCCGGTGTTCGTAGCAGAGTCTATCATGGAAGGCTGGCCGGGGAGACCTTGAACCCAGAAAAACCTGTCATGCCCCGCGGTTCGCTGCAGCGCATGGTTCGGCCAGAGACACTTTACGCAGAAAAGAGGGCAAAACAACCGCATACCTGACCCGGTTTGCTGCGACCGGTTCGGTTGTGGATTCCGGCAGAGTGATTCGACGCTGCCAGTCGATGATTCCTGTTCTCACGGGGTCGGTTTCACCTGCACAATCCGTGGTTCATAGGACTGGTCCAACCGGGATCGGGCAACCAGCACTGCCTCGGCCCCGGGTCAAGTTTCCAATTCCTTAAACGCCTCGCGGCCCCACGCTTCAGCCTGATCGAAGGACAGATTCTGTGGACGGGATTGCCATATCTCTTGGTAACGGCGGAGCAGTTTCTGGGCCTCCAGGGCATTCTCCGACGCATTAAGACAGTCCTCATGAAAGGCCGCATCGTTGAATCGCGCCAGCTTATGACCCGCTTTGAGAAAGGCGGGAAACGCAAAAGTACCTGCGGAAGAAGCAATGGCCCGCCCACACAGCATGCACTTAGTCTTGCCGAGAATAATTATCGCCATTTTTCCTACCTCGCAAACTTGGTAAGCCCGCCACCGAACAACTCGTATATCCACGAACTCTTCTGCCCGAGTTGTTCAAGCATGACGATGTCTGTGGCTGATGGACCAGTTGTTGTCGGGTGGGTGTGAAGGATAATACGGCGGAGCGTGTCGCTGAACATCTCTAAGCTAATGCCAGCTTGGCCACCCTGGACGATCAATCGTTCGCCAGTCTGCAAGGTAATAATGGCATGCTCCGCACCGCCGGCATTGTAAGTCAGGCCAGCTACCTCTTGGATCAGATCGGCCACCATTTCACCGCGACCGATCGTGCGAACGATGGTGGCGGTCTGGACTGCCCCGACCCCCTCGCTGGCGACAGCAACCATGCCGGCAACTTCGGTCCCAGCAGCGGCGGCCTCCCCGGCAGCCCCCACCGTGCCAGCCGACCCGGCACCCAAAGTGGCCAAGATAATTATGCCGTTGCCACCGAGAAACTTGCTCAGGCCATGGGTCGGCTCGCCGACATAGATCAGATCCCGACTCCAGTCAGGCGACGGGATGTACCCAATCGTGCCGCCACCGAGGTTGCCAGCGGTATTGTTGTAGATCACTCCCGGTAAGTTTGCAACACCGACGGCTGCATCCTGCACACCGTTGACCAGATTGACTGTTCCCTGTGCCCCGCCGGAAAAGACCGCCCCAATGTATGTGTCGTCCCAGAAGCTCCACCCACCGCTTGGGTTATCCCGCCGCTCCAAGCTCTCGACCCCCAGCCGCACGAACCCCTTGCGCATCACATGCTCCCTTCTTTGTCGAATGACCAACATCACGCAGTTGCGGCCCGTGAACTCACTATTAGGAAACGCTCGATCCGCAACTCGCATGCATTTTTTTGTTATCCCGCATTTGGATGTGTCCATTTCCAAGATTTTTGAATATGTGACACAGCGTCAACGATGTCAACGCCTGCAGTTGCACCAGCCATTAGCAACTACGCCTTACCATCACGATAAACGATAATCATGTTTTGCGGTTTCGTCAGCTCATTGCTCGATGTTGATGCGCTAACGCCGGGCGTGCCATCGAAATCCAATGCGTCCGCCGAAACGCTGCCACCTGCGCTTTTTACGAAGCCCTCAGCAAGTTGTCTCGCAGTTGGTGCCGCAGGCGAACCAACATCAATCTTGATCATTGCCTTCGCATTCTGCCAGTTGCTCCCACCAAGCAAAACCATTGCCTTTGTTTTGTCACGATCCGGCATAACGATGTACCATCCGCGTGGAATTGAGAACGAGAAGTCCCCGAACGATTGGGTTCCATCTGTCGGTTCTGCCCCAATGAAGGTCGAAGCAAGCGGAGTTTGTGTTCCGGCTGGCTGTGGCGTGGAGCTTTTTGTGCATCCAACCAAGAAAAGCACGGCAAGCAATAAGCAATATCGTAAATTCATTATGATCTCAGGTGTGACTTAGCGGGATAGCAGGTATTCGTTTGGGCAAGCTATCTTGGTCAACATTGCGCCCTGCGCTAACTATCTCCAGCAACGACGAGTTGCGAAAAAGGGCGTAATGATTACAGAATTAATTTATTAGCCTAAGTATGACGATGAGAAAAATCCCGTCAAGGAAAATTTATTCAATCCCCATAGTTTCTCCTCTTAAAATAGCAATTGCAATAACAATTGTAATAAAAAGACTGGGGCCATTATGCTTTATAGAAGCACCTTGTTTTCCTAAGTTTGCTGTAGATTTCATCAAACCATTCGGCCATAATAATAGGTGTACTTTTGAATGGTTACTACTTTTTTAAGTTTTTAGTTCCCCCCGACCCGCTTAATAGCCGATAATACGAAAGCAAACGATCCTACCTTGCCCATAGAAGAATAAAACTCTATGCACGAACAAAATTTAATCTGGAATGCAATTGAAGAGCGGATTAAATATTCTCGTCGCGACTGGATGCGTATCTTAGGTGCTGGTTTAGGTACAAATATTTTTGCAAGTAATCAGGTTTGCAACCCCGTACAAGCTGCCCCCATTGCAACTCGCGGACCTCGTGCCAAAAGCAGCATCCTTCTTTTTATGACGGGCGGCCCTTCACAACACGAAACCTTCGACCCCAAGCCAAATGCCCCATCTACGGTGCGTGGTGAATTTGGTGCTATCGCTACTTCAGTACCCGGAATTCAAATATCTGAACTGATGCCAAATATGGCCAAGCAGGCACATCGTTATGCCATCTTGCGAAGCACCTTTCATAAAGAAAATGGGCACGGCCCTGCAACTCATTGGAGCATGACCGGTAAAGTTGCATTGCCTCGGGCACGCACAGGTAGCGAACCTTCGCCATCTCGCATCGATCCGCCTTGCGTTGGCGGGGTTGTTAGACAATTAAAAGGCGATCGAAATGGATTGCCAGGAGCGGTTCAACTTCCTGCAAGAATTGGTGACCAAAATACTTTTATGTGGGCTGGCCAACACGCAGGCGATTTAGGCGAACGCTACGACCCACTTATGCTTATTGATGAATCTTGGATTCCGGGGGAACTTCCCCCCACCTTCAAGCCTCACCCCGATGTTGGCGAAGAAAGATTACGATCTAGGTCCTCTTTATTACAGGATGTTGAAGTAGGGCAAAAAAGCATTTCAGGGCCACCCGTTGATTCCTTCAACATTCATCGTGAACGGGCTCTCAGCGTTCTCAATTCAACCTCAGCTTGGGAAGCTTTCCTGCTTAAAAACGAAAAACCAGAAACAATCGCACGCTATGGCAACACTCGATTTGGCAGAAGTTGCCTAATCGCAAGACGATTAGTTGAAGCAGGCGTAGGCCATATCACTGTGACTTGGTACCCAGATCCACCGACTAAATTTAATTCCGAAGCTAACTTCGACACCCATAGCAAACACTTCACAAAAATGAAGAACCTACTTATGCCAACAGTTGACCGGGCATTTGCAGCACTACTCGAAGATTTAGATGAACGCGGAATGCTCGATGAAACATTGGTAGGATGGACTGGCGAGTTTGGGCGAACTCCCAAGATCAATGGTGGGGCTGGGCGCGATCACTGGGGCAATGTTTTCAGTACGGTTTTAGCAGGTGGTGGGATTCGTGGCGGTCGAGTGCTTGGCTCTACCGATAGCCTAGGGGGCGAGCCTAAGAATTTTCCAATTCATGTGTCACGCTTCATTGCAACTATGTATCACGCGCACGGCTGGGATGAAGGAGTACCGGTTTATGGGCCAGACCGTCGCCCGCAATACTTTATACCTGGCAAACCACTTGAGGAATTGTTTTAATGATTTCACTAGAGCTTTGAAAAGAAAAGGAGACAGTCCATCTTAAATAAAAGGGGTTCTATAGGTGATAGAATTGCTTTATGAATAAGATGAAACCAACCTCATTTTAATAAATGAGAACCTTTAACTTTGAGAATGGATCGTTCGAACTTTGCGGCTTTTTATTGTTTCTAATAGAATTTTTTCGAGAACTTTATGAGTAATGTACATCACAACAATTTAATCACCCGTCGTCGTTTACTGCAAGCGGGTGGCATCGGGGCCATAGCAAGCAGCCTTCCAGGTACTGTAGTCGCCAGCGTCGATGCTAACCGTGGTTTGGGTAAGGGTGCAGCAGAAACTTCTTGTATATTTGTTTTGCTTTGCGGCGGGCCAAGCCATATCGATACTTGGGATATGAAGCCTAGCGCGCCCGATGAAATCCGCGGGCCGTATAAACCCATTGCCACCACGGTTCCTGGGATGCGTATTAGCGAACTACATACTAGGCTTCCAGCCTTGGCCCAGCATTTTTGCCTAATCCGATCGATGACTCATGTAGGCAACATCAGCAATCACTTTGATGCGATGCACCATTTACTAAGTGGTGAGGTCGGGGCGCCAAAAGATGCGCCTTATCTGGGGTCGATCGTTTCGCGGGTTAGGCCGACAGAAAAAAACATTGCTAATAATGTATGGCTAATCCGTTGCGTAGGGGACCCTGTATTCTGCGCCCCTAACATTGGCTCGGGCGGATTTCTTGGAACTCAGCACGCTCCCCTTTTCGTTGGCGCTGCCAATAACCACCCTGCAATGCCCACCTTTAGCGCACCTGATGAACTTCAACCCGTTAAAGATATCCCTCGTTTGCAAGAGCGAATCAACATACTTAAGTCAATCAATAACGAAACTGGAACTCGTGATTGGGATAGTATTCACCGTAGAGCATTAGAGCTTGCTAGTGGCCAAGGAAGTAAAACCGCATTTGAAATGCACCACGAACCCGATAAGGTTCGCGCTCGCTATGGAATGCATCCGCTAGGGCAAAACTTATTGCTGGCACGCAGACTTGTGGAGGCAGGCGTCAACTTCGTAACCGTCAATGGTTGGACTGGCCCTGCTGCAGGCCAAGCGGGTGGTGGGCCACCTGCTTCTAGTTGGGATATGCACGGCAGCGAAATGGGGATGGGTAACGCTTTTGGCAACGGCTCTTATGGTATGGGCCATTGTCTGCCTTGCTTAGATGAAGGGCTTTCTGCACTTCTTATCGACTTACGCGAGCGTGGAATGCTAGAACGCACCCTTGTTGTAGTTATGGGAGAATTTGGCCGTACCCCTCGCATCAACCAACCAAACACAAACCCCGGCAGACAGCACTGGCCCTCTTGTTGGTCTGCAATACTTGCGGGGGGAGGCATTCGAGGTGGGGCTGTCTATGGCGAAACCGATCGCATCGGTGCGTATGTCAAGGACCGCCCGGTTACCGTGCAAAACCTTGGCGCCACCATTTTTCATTCTATGAACATACCGCTTAGTATGCGGCTTGGCCGTGATGGGTTTACTAAACCTGTCAGCCTAGGAGAGCCAATCCTCGAATTGTTTTAAGCTTTGAAGAAGCGTTTATTGTATGTCCGTTCGGCAAAGTACAGGAGCCCCACAATTAATTGAATCAAACTTTTAGATTACTTGATTACATTAGCGTGTGAAGTTGATTTGCAGTGGTTGCTGGAGAACTTGGTAAAAGCAAGCATTATCAAACGATGACAGGGGAAGCAAGATTAATGCCGCCCAAAAAGTCTGGATTAACGATGACCCTCGATGAAATTGAAAAGATTAAGCTTTGGATAAAAAACGGGGTTAAGAAAGATTAACTGGAAACTCTGATTTTAGTAGCCTCATGTAAGCATATTTTATGCAGAGTTCTAAAAGTATGTAATTTAATTTCTTGAACTCTTCTGATGTGTCGTAATCTTTTTTGTTTGATTCTTAATTCTGATTATATCCATAATGCAATGAAATCTTGCAAACATATCAATGTTTCAGCATGTTTAAAAGCATTCACTTGCCTAGGTATCTTATTTCTTATCATGGTTTTCTCAAAAACAGCTTAGTGAGTTTTTCAAGGAAGGTGAAAAATGTTCGTGCCATTGCTGTAAGTTCCGTTACGATATTAGTTTAAATAGCAATGAATCAATTTACCGTACTGTGGGAAAAGAGTGGGCTCATTCAATAAGCATTTGCAACCAGATAACACCCGGCTAAGGGATTTATCCCCGCAACAATTAAAATCAGGGGCTGCAGCTTGGCTGGGCTGGATGTTCGATGGCCTTGATATGCATCTTTATACTTTGGTAGCTGCCAGTTTTGTTGCAGCGTTGCTGCACACGGAACAATCAGATCCTGCAGTACGCGAGCACATGGGATACATACAGGCAGCGTTCTTATTTGGCTGGGCGGTGGGGGGTGGATTTTTTGGAAGGATCGGCGATGTAATGGGGCGTTCGCGGGCCCTCATTTTCACCATTCTCACTTATGCTTTGTTTACCGGGCTTTCTTGCTTTGCAACGACTTGGTGGCACTTGATGATTTTTCGGTTCTTGGCTGCCTTGGGTATTGGTGGCGAGTGGGCAGTTGGTGCTTCGATGCTTTCAGAAACTTGGCCTGCAAAGTGGCGGCCTTGGATGGCTGCGGTGCTGCAAAGTGGTGTGAATTTTGGCGTGGTCGTTGCAACTATGTTTGGCCTTGCGCGCACCATCCTTCCTGAAAGTGTAAATATTCTTGGTATTGATGTCACTAATTTTAATGATCGGGCATTATTTCTAGTCGGGCTACTTCCGGCACTCATTACCTTTTGGATAAGAAAGCATGTGCCCGAACCGGAGGAATGGCACGAAGCCAAGAAAAAAGCTGTTACTCCTGGAATTACTGATTTGTTCAAAGGAAAAATCCTTCGCACCACAATCCTTACTGTTTTAGTGTGTGGTTTCGCCCTAACAGGCCATTGGGCATTTCAATTCTGGGCCCCCCAGCAATATGGCAAGCTGCCTGAATTTCAAAAACTTATCGAAGATAATCCCATAGAAGGCGAAGCTGTACGCAAGCGCGCCATTGCCTTCGCTTTTCTTATTATGAATACAACCGCAGTTGCGGGCAATTTTCTCGCAGCCTGGCTTGCTACTATGTACGGGTATCGTAAGACTATCGCTGCAATGTGCTTGGCCTATACTCTTGGCTTAATTTTCACCTACGGAATCGATAGGCCCGCTTCAGTGATAATCTGGTGTCTGCCGATTATGGGGTTGACGCAAGGGGTATTTGGTTTATTTACGATGTATCTTCCTCCGCTTTATCCTACATTGCTAAGAACTACGGGTGCAGGATTTTGCTATAATATTGGGCGTATTTCTGCAGCAATTGGCACCATAATATTTGGCATGGCCACCTCGATTGATTACAATATGTCGCTTGTATTATCGGGTCTGCTGTTTATTCCCGCAGTCTTTTTCGCCCTTAAGCTTCCCGAACATTCTGAAATTTCTTTCGATGAACCCTCTGCAGGGGCAAACCAGTCATGAAAGCTGAGATCATTTCGATTGGAAGTGAGCTTACCAGTGGTAAGAACCTAGATACCAACTGCCAATGGCTAAGCATTCAGCTAGCTGCAATCGGTATTTCAGTAGGCTGGCATACCACCATTGCGGATGATTTCGATGCAAACCTCCAAGCATTTGAAATTGCCTCACAAAGAGCGGGGCTGGTTATAGCCACGGGGGGACTAGGGCCAACGCAAGATGACCTAACGCGTGAAGTTCTTGCAAAACTTATCAGCATGCCTCTCGAATTTCATCAACCTTCTTGGGATACCATTGTTGAAATGTTCACCAAGCGAAACAGGGTTTGTCCTGATCGCAACAGAGTGCAGGCTTTCTTCCCTATAGGTGCAGAGCCCATTCCCAATGCAGCAGGTACCGCCCCGGGTATTTGGATGAAGGTCAAACAATCTCATATCGCAGCCCTGCCCGGCGTACCACGAGAAATGAAATCTATGTTCGAAGCGTGGGTCAAAGCTAGGCTAACAGCACTCGGATTGGGGCAAGGGGTATTGATACAGCGCAAGATCAACACCTTCGGCCTAGGCGAATCGGCAATCGAAGAAAAACTTTTTGATATCACCAAAAGAGGGAATGACCCAGAAGTAGGCATCACCGCATCCGATGCAGTTATTTCATTGCGCATTCTTGCAAGTGCTTCTAACGAATCGGATGCTTTCAAGAAAATAGCCCCAGCAGAGGCCATCATTCGAGAAAGACTGGGAGAACTCGTGTTTGGCGTTGAAGAAGAAGAGCTTCAAGATGTGGTGCATCAAATGCTGCAAAAGGCAGGGAAAACAATTGCCACCGCAGAAAGCATCACCGGGGGCTTACTAGCATCAAAATTAACCAAAGTTCCCGGCGCCTCTGCCAGATATCTGGGCGGTTTTGTTACCTACACCAATGATGTAAAAAGAAATGCCCTCGGTGTTCCCGTTGAATTGTTAGAGCAATTTGGCGCTTGCAGCAAAGAGGTTACACTTGCGATGGCGCAAGGTTGCAGAGAAAGAACTGGTGCGGATTTCGGTCTAGCAACTACAGGGGTTGCAGGCCCCGGAGGGTTGAGCCCTGATCTTCCAGAAGGCAAAGTTTTTGTTGCACTTGCCTTTAAAGGTGGCTCGCAATCTGAAACCAATCAATGGTTCGGAAATCGCTACGAAGTACAAAGTAGAACTGCAAAAATGGCCCTTAACCTACTCAGGCTTCATTTGCTGAAAGAAGTTAATCATGGCTAACCCAGCATCGCAACGAGAGGGATTCAACGCTTCCAGCATTGCTGGTATCCTAATTGCCCTTGCAATGGCGATTGCTTTTGCAAAGCTTTTATCTGCACAAAGGCTTTACGAACCCTCTTACCACAGGGCCCCGGGTGAACCGCCAGGATCTAGATCTGCATGGCCCACCACTAGGCCTACTCCCATGCCTACTTTCAGTTCTAATGATCGTTCGCGTTGGGCCACGGTTAGATCTCTCGTAGATGATGGTACCTTTATCGTGGGCAAGCGCGATACCTTCGCCTACATCCTTACTGCAGTTGCACAAACAGGCCAGACCGAACTGCTTCCTGCTCTTACCACATCGGCCTGTGGGCTTTCCAAAAGAATTTCTTCGAGCTCGGGGATCTCTTTCGAAGAAGGTTGGCAGACCGTCGATCTTGTGCTTCATCCTGATGAACTTAATTTCTATTCTACCAAACCACCTCTGCTTCCCATTATGGTTGCGGGCGAATACTGGATCATTAAAAAGTTAACAGGCTGGACCTTGAAAGAGCATCCTTTTGGGGTGGTGCGTATCATCTTGTTTACCATCAACCTCGTTCCGTTCTTCTTCTACCTCCTTGTATTCTGGGCGTTGCTTCAGCGCTTTTCCCAATCTGATTGGGTCTGCCTTTACGCTCTCACTATCGCAGCACTAGGCACTAGCGTGTTGCCTTTCTTGAACAGTTTCAACAATCATACGATGGCTACTTTTTCAATCCTGTTTGCAATTTATGGCATTGTTCGCATTCAAGAACTAGCTGATACAAAATTTAAAACTCTTTGGCAGATTTCTTTCTGGTTCGCAATTGTTGGGTTGCTTTGTGGCTTTGCTGTTTGCAACGAACTGCCTTCCCTTGCATTTCTTGCTTTTGTAGGCTTGCTTGGAATATTCAAGTTTCCTAGACAAACCATTCTTGTTTATCTACCTTGTGCGCTGCTTCCCATCCTTCTTCTTCTAGCTTCCAATCAGATTGCAATGGGCCAATGGCGGCCAGCCTACAGCGAATTTGGAAGCCCTTGGTACACTTATGAAGGAAGCCACTGGCGAATCTTCGATGGGATGATTCGCAGAGGGATAGATTGGGCCAGATATAACGGCGAATCTAGAACCACCTACACCTTCCATTTATTGCTGGGCCATCATGGTTTCTTTTCGCTTACTCCAGTCTTTCTGCTTTCATTAGTTGCATTGGCACGCACGCCTTTTTATCAACACTCCAGCAAATCTTGGGGCTTCCTCGCTCTTAGCTCTGCAATCATTGGCTCTGTCGTGATCCTCTTTTACATTTTCAAAACCGACAATTACGGGGGCTTTGCTGTCGGCCCTCGTTGGCTCATGTGGATTGCACCTCTCTTCCTGCTTACTGCAGTACCAGTCATCGATAGCATGGCTAAATCGAAAACCGGGCGGATTATCGCTTTGCTACTTTTAATCTTTGCGGTGCTTGCTGCAAACTATCCGGGGTGGAATGCGTGGCGGCATCCTTGGATTTACGATGCCATGCTTGATTCCGGTTGGCCCGGTTACTAAAAGGCAAACATGGATAATGCCCCTATACCCTTGGATGATAAACCTCACTCTTTTAGTGCGCCTCACCCTAGTGCACCCTTTGCATTCCTTTGGGTTTTGTTCTTCCTTATTGCAACCCAAGTACCAGGCGCTCTTGTTGTCATCGCACTCATTATGATCAAAGGCTGGATGGAGGGGGATTTCGCTTCGCTTCTGGGCATGGCGCAAGAACAAGAGTTTCAGGAATCTGCAGAATATGCATTCATGCTGGCACCTGCACTTGCTCTGTCGCAAATTTTAACCATTATTGTTGGCATCAGTGTATTGAGATTTTCCGCAGGTAAAGACTGGGCCAGAAGAATTGCTTTGCGATGGCCCCCTTGGCACCATGTTCTTCTTACCCTTACTTTATTTCCCGCCCTTGTTTTTCTGGGTGAAGGAATTGATAAATTGGTCAGGCCTATACTTCCAGAAATTATTCACATGGAAAATGCAATTGAAAGTTTTTCAAACTGGCCCTGGTGGTTAGGCGTTCTCATCATCGGAGTTGGCCCTGCACTTGGCGAAGAACTTTGGTGCAGAGGGTTTCTTGGCAGAGGCTTGATTGCAAATCATGGTTTGGTGAAAGGCGTTTTGCTTAGTTCCCTCTTATTTGGAATCATGCATGTAGAACCTAGGCAAGTCGCATACGCCTTTGTTTTAGGGATTATCCTGCACTGCGTTTATCTTTGGACAAGATCTTTATTCATGCCCATGATGCTGCATTTCATGAACAATAGCTTAAGCATGATCCAAATTTCCCGCGATGGACCCTCTTTTGAAATCTTAAATCAGATTGAAGCCGCTGGGGCAGCATCCCCTTTTTGGCTATATGGCGGAACACTATCTCTGTTAGCCTGCTCATGCCTAGCATTGCACCTATCGAGGCCCAAGCTGACTATTATTGATCCTGCGGGCAAACAAATCTGGGAACCTCCCTTTAAAGGGGTTGCTTACCCGCCAAACGATTCAAATACTAAAGTTGAATATTCTTTCCCGAAAATATCTTGCTGGCTATTGGTGCTATTTGGGTTGAGTATGTTCATGCTGGGAGTGTTTATGGCTTTAAAGGATAGTTAGGGATCGGAAAGACTACAATTCTAGGTAAACAGTAACGGTTACGAAGTATTTTTAGACATCTATAGGCGTTAGATACTGCGTACATCTTATCCAATCAAGCATAGCTTCTAAAACGAAGAGGTGGCCTTAACCGGCAGATCACTAATAACCGGAACACCTTGCGGAATCTTTTTGTATTAACCAACCTTCTTTTTTTTGCCATCTCTCCACCATCGGGCATATTTGCTTCGAGTAAAGGTTTGATCGTTTTAAGTCACCGAATGTTTCGTGTGGCACCGATCGATGTAACTGCAACCAAGGAGTAGAGCATGTTTTGGAAGCGAACCCGCCTGGCATTGTTGGCGAGCTTCTTCATGGCCACGACGGCTAACGTCGTTCGGGCCGAAGAAGCTAAATCAGTAACAGCACCAGCAACCCGTACTGTTTCTTACAAAGTACTGGTACCCGAGTATTATGAAACCACTCGGATTGTTAACAAGCAACAATGCGTTGAAGAAAAGTACACCGCATACAAATGCGAAAATGTAAAAGAAGAACGCACCCGCACCTGCAATGTAAACAAGATTGTGAATGAGATAAAGGAAGAAACCCGCACTGTATGCGAATGGGTTAAATCCTGCGAAGAACGCACCATTAACAAGAAAGTAACAACTTGCAAGCCTGTTACTACTACTGTTAAGAAGTGTGTTGACAAAGGTCATTGGGAATGCAAGGAAGTTCCTTGTGGCCCTAGCATCACCGATCGCTTGAAAGGCCTTTTAGGCAAGTTCAAGAAGAACGATTGCTGCGAAACCAAGTGCGAAACCGCTTGCGCACCCAAGACCAAGACCGTAAAGTGCTGGGTTTCTAACAAGGTTTGGGAAGAATGCAAAGTTACCAAGATGGAAAAGGTTACCGAATGCGTTCCAACCAAGGTAATGGTTCAAGTTTGCAACAAGGTTCAAAAACAGGTTAAAGTTAAGGTTTGCGTTAAGAAATGCGTAACCGAAGTTAAGACCGAAAAGTACACCGTATGCGTACCTAAGAAAGTTGCTTACGAAGCTACCCGCAAAGTTATGAAGTGTGTACCTGTTGAAGAAAAAGTCAAAGCTTGCAAAATGGTTGAAAAAACTGTTGAAAAGCAAGTTGTTGATTGTGATCCATGTGCTGCAAAGTGTGGCATCCTTGACAACTTGAAGAGCAAAATGGGCGGCCTTCGCTGCAAGCTTGCTTCCTTCAAGAAAAATGATTGCAACTCTTGCTGCAAGTAGTCTTAAGGAATAGTTAACAAAATTAAAGCTAGGGCTTCCACTATAATGGAGGCCCTAGCTTCTTTTTATAACTACCACTTTTATTTGCCTGTTACTGGGTTTAAAACAAGCGTACGCACCACAGCAGGTGGCACATTCATCCAAACCTTTCTAGCTCGGATCTGGTACTTTTTAATTTCCTCATCCACGATTTCGCTTACTTCCCTTAGTCTTTTCTTTTCAGTCTGTGGAACGAAGGGATATTTTAAATTACGAATTGCAAAGTATTCGTAATAGCTTAAAGGGGCGCCCGGCTTCATGATGCTTCGGAATACCGAAAAAATCTGTTTGACTATTTCGCCTTCAAAGTTGTTCATGGGTAAGCCGGAGATAATGCAATCGTACACTGCTTCTCCGCCGAGATCTTCCAGTTTGCCTACTAGAACTTGAATCTGGCCTTTAGTCTTTGAGTACTCTTTTTTTGTTAGGATATCATGGCGCAAATGTTCTGCGAAGCTTTCATTGATTTCAATTGCGGTCAGAGTATCGCCTGGTTTAAGCACCTTGGCAATTTCGCGGGTGATTGCACCAGTGCCTGGGCCTACTTCGAGAATATTCCAAGGAGTCCTTTCACCTCTAATGGTAGAGCAAATCGCCCTAGCTAGGTATTTACTACTAGGTAATATCGCACCAGTGGTGATAAACTTTTCCCTCACTTGCTTGATGAAACTGCGGGTTTCTTGCAATGGGGCCCAAGATGCTTTTTTAGATTTCGAAAGGGGTGGATTCACTTTTCAAGTAGCCTCTGCCTAAACTTTATGATCCGTGGTATGCCCTTCCTTTCCATCCGGAAGGTTTGCCTATTCCTTGGCGAATTAATGCGTACCCTTGTATTGCCAGTAATATCAAGATTCCCAGTGGATGCATCAAGGCACCAAATAATGATTGCCTAAATGCCACTTTTGCAATAAATCTTGCGCTATATGCAAGGCAGACTGCAAGCACCGATACTAATCTTAAACCCCAGCAGGTTTCAAAGTACCAGATAAGTCCAACGATTCCAAATGGAATAACCTGCCCAACGAGAAGAAAGATGGTGAAAAATGGTAAGAGAAAGGGCTTAGCCATCCCTTCGGTTGCATTTTTAGCTAACCCCGACCATACTTCTTTAAAACTTTTATACATTCTGCAATCGGCTAGATTGGTTGCATCGCATAAATCTGTCTTGTAACCACTTTTTCTAAAAGCGCGGGGTAAAGTAATACCATCATGCATTGATAGTTTAATTGCAGAATGCCCCCCGGTTACCAAGTACGACTTTTTATTTGCTAGAAACAACTGGCCACACCCTGCTGCAAAAACTGGGCTTGTTGATTGTCTCATACGGTTTATAGGTAGAAAGCAAAGAAGGATAAAGTGAATGAGTGGGATTAATAATTTCTCAGACCAAGTTTTTGTCTCTTGCCAAGGTATTCCGCTTACCAGTTCTGATTTACTAGCTAATAAAAAAGCAATCATCCTAGAGGCACAATCTTTTTTAAGCTTTACATCTGCATCTTGAAAAAGCAAAAAATCGTGTCGGGCGTGTTGTGATAAAACATAGCATGCGTGCTGCTTGCCGCACCATCCTTTAGGAAGCGCAGGCGCAAATTCTAATCTTACCCTTGAATCTTCTTTTGCAATCTTACTTACTATACTTGCAGTTTGATCTTCAGAATGATCATCCAAAACAATAATTTCAAACTCCACATTTTCAGTGGTTAGCCCAGCTCGAATTGCATTTTCTATACCAGTAGCTTCATTTCGTGCAGGGATTAATATAGAAACAGAAGTTTTAACATCCAAGGGTAACTGCGGAGGCTCAATGTAGCTTTTAAGGTTGGAAAGCATCATCAGTAAAGGGAATAGCCCAGCGATTACTGATGCAATAAGTAAGATCCAGAGAATCATTCTTTGGCACCTTTATTACTGTACCCGTGTTCAGGGTCGAAAGATTTACCCGAAATCCAAGATTTAACCCTGCGCCAAACATCATAGACCCCGCCTATCCCTGCCCTACCTCGGATGTGGGTTTCAAATAATTCTGGGTTTCGACTAATGGCTTCTTGTGCCAAGGTATTCATATTCGATTCAAGTGCGTTGGCGAAAATTTCCGTCCATTCGCTTACTTTAAGGTTTTTCCCTTGCCCAAGCGGAATAGGCTTCCCAAAGCGAGCTAGTGCTTCGGGGTAGCGTTCGTTCCAGAAGGGATATTCGATTGCAAGGGGGATTACATTTCCGGAATCAAGCCTTCGTGCAAGGTGGGCCACGCCAGATTTTAAAACAATGGGTCTGATTCGTGGGTCAGAAAATTCTCCCTGTGCTGTAATCCAAATCATCGTTCTAGGGGCGTTAAGAATTTGAGTTGTTGTTTTTAGAAAATCAATTGCGCCCTTTGGAGAACCAAGTTCAACAGGGTAAAAACCAATCCACTTTAGGAACTTGTATTTTTGTAAACCTTGGGAATCAATTGGGCTAAAGGTCCGCCTGGGGGAAAAAAATTGCGCAAGCAAAGTCCCCGTGATCGGATCCCACCATGACGGGTGGTTCATTATGAAGATTAAGGGGCCATCTCCAGGGTCGGCTGGTAATCCAGTTTTAGAAATTCTTAGAGCGTGGAAATTCTTGGTTATAAAACTTCTGCCGTACCACACAAACCAAGAACCTACCCATTCCCATCTTTTAGGAATCGGCTCTTCTTTATTCGTCTTTTTATCAGCAGATCTCATAAATAACTGGAAGCCATGGAATTTGTATTGCTTAACCCTTTCCCAGTAGAAGGTGCAATTTTATCTAAATCAAGTGTATTCGCTGCAATCCATCCAGACATAAGAACCATGGGCATACCCGGGCCCGGATGTGCTGAACCACCCGATAAGTATAAGCCCTTAAGATCAGGGCTTCGGTTGGCAGGTTTAAACGCTCCAAACATTTTACCGTGACTTGCCAAACCATAAATTGCGCCGTTAAGAACATGATAACGGTCGTTGATATCTTGTGGGGTAAGTGCAGATTCAAAGACAATGTGCTTTTGTAAATCTTTGAGCCCTGCAGTTTTCTCCATCTTCTCAAGGATCACTTTCCTGTAGGCCGGAAACATCTTATTCCAATCGTGGTGCTTGCGAAGGTATGGGGTATGCACAAGAATGTAAAGAGCTTCGCCCCCCGGTGGAGCAACTCCTGGTTCAGTTTTTGCAGGGGCACAAACATAGCAGGAGGGATCTGGTGCAGGTTCACCTTTTTTGTAAATCCAATCAAACTCTTCTTTTGGGTCGCGAGAAAAAACAAAATCGTGATGTTCTAATTGTTCATAGCGCTTGTCTAGCCCGAGGTATAAAACCACGCCTGAGCAAGCAGGCTCGTAACCTCTGCGGTTCTCGAATTTGTAAGCAGCACGGGTATCAGGAAGAAGTTCGCGGTGGGTTCTAACCGCATCAGAGTTAGAGATAACAGCCGCGCCTAATACCTGTTCGCCGTTTTCGAGTTCAATGCCGAGGGTCTTTTTACCGTCATTAAGAATCCGCTTGACCCCCATACCCGTATGAAAAACAACCCCTAACTCTTCGCCTAATTTTTTAAGTGCCCTAGGTACCGAGGCTGTTCCCCCTAAGGGATACCAAATGCCTTCGCTGGTTTGCATATGGGCAATGCCACATAAAACAGCGGGTGCTTGATAAGGAGAAGAGCCAACATACTGTGTAAAGTGATCGATCATCTGAGAAACCCGGTGTTCGGGAACGAACTTTCTGACGCACTGAGCAACGGATTTTCCCATATTGATAGCAAGCACATCGGTAAGGCTAGAGGCTTGGAACATCGTGCGCCAATCGAACATATCTTTAAGTCCGCCGATGGATTTCCAAAAGAAGAATCGTTGAGAAATGCGGTTAAGTCTTTCGGAATATTGTAAAAACTTTTTATAACCCTCAGCGCAGTTAGGTCCAAACTTATCAAGATTTAAGGCCATCTGTTTTGCATCACTAACCAGATCTAAAATAGAGCCATCATCAAAGAAAGAGCGCCATTGTGGCTCAAGTTTAACCATCGGAATATAGTCTTCCATTTTTCGATTGGCTTCGGCAAAAATGCGCCTTAATATCGAAGGAATGGTAAGAATGGTGGGCCCCATATCAAAACGAAATCCATTTTTTTCAAGAACCGCAGCTTTGCCCCCTAGCCAAGCGTTCTTTTCAAACAGCTCGACCTTGTAGCCCCTTGCAGCTAGGGTGCAAGCAGAACCTAAGGCTGCTAAACCACCACCTACAATCAATACTCTTTCCTGATTTGTTTTTACCATTTTGCTTCTCCTGAAGGTTGTACCTGTTTGTTTTATTAAGACATAGGGACAAGGGGCCTGTTTTGACCCTGGTTTGTCGGATTGGTCGCAATACCTTGGCTTAAAAGATCAGGGTAACCTTGTTCGGAGTGGTATTCATCGGGCGGAATGCAATGATCAAAAGGCAAGCCCATGTCACCCAATAAAAGCCTTGAAGAAATTCGTGCTGATTCGTAAATCACAGGCAAGCCACTGCCTGGATGAGTACCGCCGCCTACAAGATAAACCCCATCCAACTCTGCAAAGCGATTGCGTGGTCTGAAATGAAGCATCTGCCCAAGGTTATGTGCAAGGTTAAAGGTCGCACCTTTGTAAATTTCCATTTTGTTTTGCCAATCATCAGGCGTGATGATTTTTTCATAGCAAATTCTCTTCTCAACATCGTGTAAGCCAACCTTACCAAGTTGTTGAATTGCTAAATCTCGGTAGCGCTTTTTTTCCTTCGCCCAATCTACATTCGCGTGCATATGGGTAACAGGCACTAGTACATAAAGGGTACTTTTCCCCTTGGGTGCAAGTGAATCATCTGTAACACTTGCGTTTTGAATATAAAATGAGGGATCCTCGGAAAGTACATGTCGTTTTTCAATGTCTTCGAGGTTGCTCTGATAATTCTTGGACATATAAATGGTGTGGTGTTGGAGGTTGTCATAACGCCCATCGATGCCAAGGTAAAGCATAAAGGTGGAACAAGAATATCGAGCGGAAGCAATTTTGCGATTGCTCCAAGAGGGTCTGATATTGTCGGGGATGAGCCGTTCCATAACTCTGCCAAAATCAGCATTAATGACTAAAGAATCACAAGGATGTTTTCCAGATTGAGTATTGATAGAGACAGGCTTTCTACCTTTAAAATCAATCCCGTTAACATCTTCATTCAAAAGAATTTCAACCCCTGCTTCGCGTGCCAGATTAGCCATACCTTCGCTAACGGCATTGCAACCACCAATGGGGTGGTATACGCCGTGTTCGTATTCAAGGAATGAAAGAATAGAAAAAAGGCTAGGGCAATTGAAAGGTGACATACCAAGGTATTTAGACTGAAACGAAAAAGCGAGCCTGACCCGAGGATCAGAAAAGTATCGGCTTAACTCGCCATCAAGAGAACTCCAGGGCCTTAACAAAGGAAGAAGTTTTAACATTTTGAGTTTGAATAAATCGCGCCAACTGTTGAAAGGAGTTTCAAGTGTGGATTTAAATTCTTTAAGCTTGATACGATTTTCATTTAGAAAGCGTTTGAAGTTAGAGGCATCGTGAGAAGAGATTTTAGAAATTTCCTGCTCCATAGCGGGAATATCAGGGCGAGCTAAAATATCTCCGCCTCCACCAAATATCAAATGATATTGCGGGTCTAAGCGAATCATCGGAATTTCTTTGAAGAGATCCTTGCCCATCGAAGCATAAATGCTTTTTAGCACTTGAGGGAATAGGAAGAATGTGGGACCTATATCAAATTTAAATCCCCCACTTTGAAGTGCAGAGGTTCTCCCTCCCACTTTATCTTGCTTTTCTAAAACCTTGACTCTTAGTCCAGATTTAGAAAGAAGAATTGCCGCAGCAAGGCCTCCGGGGCCTGCACCAATAATTACAACTTGTTTAGACATCACCACCTCCGTGGCATTTATAGCTTTCCCTAGCTTCATTTTCCTAATATTACCTAACTTTTCTTAAAATTAGTAAACTATTTTTGGCATTTTGCATTGCTCTTGCATTCTCGGACGCCCTTAAGGTATTGCTTACTCGCTCTTTGATACTTTAGCCTAAAAACATTGATGTTTTCAGGCTTTTATTTAGTCATGGGTGATTAACGATGGCTCAACAAGAGCTTCTTTGCCTTAAAAGCGTCAGCCTCAAGTACCGCGATATCGTTGCGGTTCAAAACCTTGACATTAATGTTTATCCCGGCGAAATCTTAGGACTTCTTGGCCCCAACGGTTGTGGCAAAAGTACCACCCTAAATGCGATCGCAGGAAATCATGAACTCGATTCTGGTTGCATTCTTCTTGAAGGGCAATCCCACACTCAACACCCGCTTAGTTACCGTGGCCAAATCGGTTTTGTCCCACAGGAACTTGCCTTCTACGAAGAGCTTTCGCCTTACGCCAATTTGAGCTTCTTTGGAAACCTATATGGAATCCAAGGGAACATTCTTTCGCAAAGAATTGCTGAAGTTCTTAATCTGGTGCGGTTGGAAGATCGCGCCAACATTCCGGCTTTTGGGTTTTCGGGCGGTATGAAACGAAGGCTGAATCTGGCCTGTGCCTTGATTCACAAACCTAAATTACTTCTACTCGATGAACCGACTGTTGGGCTTGATCCACCTTCTCGGGAAGCGGTTTTTTCCTGCCTTCATAAACTTCGAGAGGATGGGTGCGCCATTGTTTACACCACTCATTACATCGAAGAAGTTGTGCGGCTTTGCAACCGAGTTGGGTTCATGGCCCAAGGTTCACTGTTGTTTCATGGCACCTTGAAAGAATTTCAAGCGCAAATAATCAAAAAAGCCAGTATCAACAGAACCAATGCCAGTTCGCCCAATTATATTTATGAAGGGGATTGGGATTCTTCGCAATTAGATCAAAGCGTGTTGCGAAAAAATCAGGCTGAAGAAACACATTCCCTCGAACAATATCTTATTGAACTAAGTGAAATTAAGGCTGCCTAATGCTTAAACAACAATTAAATCTTTTATGGATCCTTGCGTTGAAGGATATTCAGCTTTTTCTGGTTGATAAGAAAGCTGCAGCCCTTTGCTTTCTTGTGCCCATCATCCTCGCTAGCGTTTTTGGATATATCTTTGCAAAGCCATTGCAAAACGAAGATTTAAAACTCCCCCTCTTGATCATTCGAGAAGATAACAGCCCTCTTGCAATTAAACTCGAGAATGCCCTGCTAAAAAGTTCGAAACTAAATGCTGTAATAGCTTCCAGAGAAGAGGCAATGGCGAAAATCGAAAGGCGCTATATTAATATTGCTCTTGTAATCCCCAAGGATTTTGCAAGCCAGATAGCCCTTAAGAAAAAAGTACCCGCAATTGAAATATTACATCATCCAAGCGCTTCATTAGAATCTAAATGGGCGGAAGGAGTCTTTACCGAAATCGCATTTCACGAAGCGGCACCAGAACTGCTTGGTTTCTGGTTGCCTGGCTCTGCTTCCTTGAAATTGGACAGGCCCTTCGAAGTAAAAAAGAAACCCTTCCCTAAAGGCATTGAATCCTCTAAGCAAGCCTACAGCCATAGTTTCAGTGGTATGACAATGCAGTATCTTTTATTTTGGGGAATGGATTGCGGACTGCTCTTATTGCGCGAACGCAGACTGGGAATCTGGAAAAGACTTAAAGCCGCCCCTATTCCTCTTCCTACTCTTTTAGGTGGAAAAATTGTTGCTACCGCTCTTATCGCCCTCACTCAAATCTTTTTCACTTTTAGCTTTGGTAGCCTCGTATTCGGGGTTGCTATCAATGGCAGCATTATAGGTTTCTTCCTTATGGCTATTGCAACCGCCCTGCTTTCTGCTGCAACCGGTTTATTGGTAGCTGCAATTGGGGGAACGGAAAACCGTGCGCGAAGTATATCAATTCTTTCAATTCTAAGTCTTTCAATTCTCGGCGGTCTTTGGTTGCCTTCCTTCTTACTTCCCCTTTGGGTCCAAAATTTCTCTCTCCTTCTTCCAACCACTTGGATGATCAAAGGATTCGAAGGCGTCATATGGCAAGGCATGGGCCTCCTTGACGCATCGTATTGCGCCCTTGTTACTCTTTTTTTTAGTACCATTTTCATTGGGTTCTCAATCTTAAAATTTCAATCATTCGACCAAAGTTCTGCCTCCGATGGAGTTGGCCCATGCAACTAACACCAAGGCTACTCCTATTCCCATTCCTCCTATTTGCGACTTCCTTGAATGCAGAGGTCTTAATCTATAGGCCGATTGCTGTTCCAAAAATTGAGATGGAAGACCAGTTTCAAAAACCTTACAGACTCGATAGGTACAAGGATGATGTGGTAATATTGCTTTTTGGTGATAAGGAAGGGGCAGATGCGAATAAGATTCTGGGCCGGGCAATTCTTGAATCTTTTCACCCCCAAGCAAAAGGAAAAACTCCAGGGCAGGCTCGATTCGCTCCGATTCTTGAAATTGTCAACCAGCCACCGGGTACCCGCGCCCCCGAGGTTCATACCATTGCAATTGCCAGTATTGGCAAAGTGCCAAACTTGGTGAAGGTTTTAATACGCAATCAGTTTCAAAAAGCATCGCCCGAGGTGCCCGTATGGTTAGATTTTAACGAAACGATGCGCACTACTTTTAAGTTTAAACCCAGTTCCGCCAACTTAGTGGTTATTGATCCCAAAGGGAATCTTCGCCTCAGCGCCAGTGGTAATCTTTCCCAAGCTGAATTTACGGATTTGGTGAACGCTATCGAAGGTATCAGGGTGGAATCTGTAAATACTCAAATCACGCCAAAAACTCCATAACATTGCTTACTTTGATTTGTCTATCAGACCTACCTTCTACTTTTCTCGTTTAAATTCATCAGAAACAAAAGAGTGCGCAGACTATTATTGGTATTTAATAATCACTGTTTCAAAATACTCCGCCACGCTTCGTTACAATTAAAGTTTCAAGCAAGGTATCGAAGATTCAGTGGGGGGAATTAAAGTTAATCTCAGACAAACCCAATCAAATAGAAAGTGATACATACTGGCAAAAAATTGTTTTTTTTCACTACACTAATTAAGTACGATTTAATTGTTTTTCCTCAGAACTAACCATGATCGAGCCATCGACAATAACCGAAAATAAATCTCTTCCTCCTGGCAAAGGGGAAGTTCGATCTCTTATTACAAAATTACTTGAGTTAAAGGAAATGAACAAGGTTGCTGAAGCCCTAGCTAAAGGCCAGAGCGCAACGGTTGATGGTTGTTGGGGATCTTCTGCGACGCTGGTGGTTGCAGCTTGTGCGAGCAGAATCAAACATAACATTCTGATCGTTTTATCGCACCCCTCGGATCTGGAATTTTGGGCATCTGAGATTCATACTTTCAGCGGGTTAGATACGAAAATTTTCCCCGCAGATGATGACTTCGAAGGAAAGTTTAGCAACAAATCTGAGGCTGCTTGCGCCAGACTAAGGCTCGCCCTATCCCTCGGCATTCCGCATAAACCTTCAATTATTCTTGCCTCAATACCTTCACTTTTGCAGCCATTACCCAGTAAAGAGCAACTTACCAAGTCAAGCTTTTCCTTGAAAAATGGTACAACCATTGCTCCAGAAGATTTGACAAAATGGCTTGTAAAATATGGCTATGATCCTACCGAAGCAGTGGTGCAACCGGGGCAGTTTTGCAAGCGGGGTGGGATTGTTGATATATATTCGCCCGGCAGCGACTTACCGCTTCGGCTGGAATTCTTTGGCGATGAAATCGAATCACTTAGGAACTTCGCCCCAGAAACCCAGCGAAGTTTGGATGTGGTGCAGTCTGCTGAAATCATGGCCATGGCTTTTGAAGAAAAAGGGATAATGCCAAATGGTCATCTGGTGGATTACTTGGGAACCGCAACGGTAATCATGGTTGAACCAGAAGAGATACAGGATCAGGGCAGGCATTACCTTGATCGCATGGGAAATATCCGCGGGTTGTTCACGGTTCAAGGTGCATTCAAAACCCTGGCCAGCAAGCCAAGCCTTTTGGTAGCTGCGATGCCACGCCATAGTGCCGAAATTGCTTACTCAATCAAGGCGGAATCAGTCGAGCGCTTTACCGGAGAAGTATCAAAAGTAAAAACAGAACTGGATCATGCCGCAAGTAGCGATGATGTGGTACTGGTTTGTGCAACAGAAGCAGAGGCCCACCGATTATACGAAGTGCTAGCTACCTCGCAAGTTGCCCAGCAAGGTAGGCTATCGGTAGATGTGGGGTTAGTAAGGAAAGGGTTCAGACTCGTAGGGGTAAAAAAAGACAGACACATTCTTGTACTCGGGGCTCAATCTTTATTCCGCAGAGATGAAGTTGTTAGGCAGCCCGTTTCCACAAGAAAACTTGAATCACGGGCTATTGATAGTTTTTTAGATCTTTCGCCTTCAGATTTAGTGGTTCATATCAGCCATGGTATCGCCCGATATCTGGGCATGGAACTCCTAGAAAAGAAAAAGAACCCTACCAGTGATATAACCAACCCTGCGAACATGGTGGTGGAAGAGCATCTGGTATTGGAGTTTCGAGACAAAGTAAAAGTTTATGTCCCAGTATCGAAAATAGATTTGGTGCAAAAGTATGTTGGTGGCGGGAAACAAGAACCTGAATTATCAAAGTTTGGTGGTACAGGTTGGAACAGTCGCAAATCTAAAGTGCAGGCCGCAGTTATTGATCTGGCTTGCGAAATGATTCAAATGCAAGCGGTACGGGAATCGCAAACGGGTAATGCTTTTCCCCCAGATACCGAATGGCAGAAAGAATTTGAAGCTGCATTCCCTTATCAGGAAACGCCCGATCAACTCGCATCACTTACAGAAATAAAAGCAGATTTAGAACGCGCAAAGCCTATGGATAGGCTTATTTGTGGGGATGTAGGGTATGGAAAGACAGAACTTGCAATCCGTGCCACCTTTAAATCAATTGATAATGGCAAACAGGTTGCCGTATTGGTGCCTACCACAATTCTTGCAGAGCAACATCTGCGAACCTTTACGCAGCGAATTGCAGGTTACCCGTTTATTGTCGAATGCCTTAGTAGATTCAGAACGCCATCCGAACAGCGCGACATCATTGCCAGGCTTGGAACAGGCAGCGTAGATATCGTGATAGGTACCCATCGGTTGTTAAGTGAAGATGTAAAATTCAAGGATCTGGGATTGGTAATCATCGATGAAGAGCAACGCTTTGGGGTAGAACACAAAGAAAAGCTAAAACGACTACGCGAGAAAATCGATATTCTCACCATGACAGCAACACCCATTCCAAGAACTTTGCATCTTTCGCTTCTCGGAATAAAAGATATAAGCAATCTAGAAACACCGCCTGTGGATCGTCATGCGATTGAAACCAGAATAATTCGCTGGGATCCTGAATTGGTGAGGCATGGGATATTAAGAGAGATGAACCGGGAGGGGCAGGTATACTTCGTGCATAACCGGGTGCACGATATCCACAAAGTTGCAGACAAGCTGAAAAAATTAGTTCCTGAGGCAGCTTTTGCAATCGTACACGGGCAGATGAAAGAAGCGGAATTAGAAGAACAAATGCATAAGTTTTTAAGCCGTCAAGCAGATGTTTTGATTGCGACAACAATCATCGAAAGCGGTTTAGATATCCCCAATGCGAATACGATTTTTATTGATGAAGCCGATATTTACGGCCTAGCAGACTTGCACCAACTAAGGGGTCGGGTGGGTAGGCAGCAGCGAAGGGCCTACGCCTACATGCTATTGCCGACCGATAGGGTGCTTAGCCCAGATTCGGGTAGGAGATTAAAAGCGATTGAAGAATTCACCGAATTGGGTGCAGGGTTTAAGATAGCATTGCGAGATCTGGAAATTCGAGGAGCAGGAAACATATTGGGAACGCAACAAAGCGGCCATATCGCATCAGTAGGTTACGAAATGTATTGCCAACTGTTGGAAAACGCAGTCAGGGAAATGAAAAATCAGCCCTTGCGAACACCCTTAGAAGTAAACATTGATTTGGAATGGCCCGCATTTCTTCCAAGGGATTATGTAACCGGGCAGAAAAATCGAATCGAAGTGTATCGAAGATTGGCACGCATCAGGCAATTAGAAAAACTAACAGATTTCCGCACCGAATTAAAAGACAGATTCGGGAAGATTCCTTTAGTTTCGGAATGGTTGGTTAGGCTTGCAGAAGTACGAATACTTGCAGCCAAATGGCAGATAAGCCAGATTCATATTGAAAGGCCAGCAGCGGGAATAGTCGGGCCAATTGATCTTGTTTTTACCTATAGAAATGCAAAGCGGGCGCAGACAGTTGCAAACAAAAGCAAAGGCCGGCTAAGAGTGGTGGATTCTGAAAACATCTACTGTAGACTTAGGCCCAATGAAGATAAGCCTGAGAAATTGTACAAATTGCTGCACGAACATTTGCAATCGTAGGGCCTACCTGCAACCTTCGAGAATTTGCAAATAATGTTTCCGTACAATTTTCTGATGCCTTGAAAGAGTCTCTTGAAAAACAACACGATCGAATCCCAATCTTCGTGCAAGTTTGGTGACTTCATCCGTTTTGTCGGGGATGGTATCAATCGCAAGATTTTGCACAATTCGTAATTTGCCCTGAACTCGAAAAAGAAAATCATACGCGCTGGTCAACTCGAAATATTCAGTAGCAGAAACCAAGTCGCAGGACTTCATTGCTTCAAGTGCAGACCAAACATTGGGATGCCTGATAGAAGGATGATTTGCCCCAAAACGAATTTGCAAAAGTTCGACGAGGAATTCCACATCTGCCATGCCTCCGCTGCCCCTTTTCAAATCACTAGGATTTCTGCTTGCTTCCAGTCGATCCCGCATGTTTTTGATTTCATCAATGAAAGAGCTTTGCCATGGAACCATGCAGATTGCATGGTTGACAATTACAGAAATATCGTTAGCAAAAAATAAATCCCCATGCACAACCCGGGCGCGTGAAAGCATGAGCTTTTCCCAAAGCTGAACATTATCAGAATCGCAATAATATTTTTGGAACTCTTGGATGGGTATGACAAGGCTACCTGATCGCCCAGTGGGTCGCAACCTAAGGTCCAATTCGTAAAGTCTGCCCAAAGGGCCATGGTTGCTCAAAGATTTAATAATTTTTTGCGTGAGTTCGATAAAAAACGAATTGTTATCGGGTTGTTGTTCTTCAGGGCGATGAATATTACCCCCTTGCGGCTTGCCTTCGCCTTCATAAAGAATGATCAAGTCAAGATCGCTATGGTAATTGATTTCTCTGCCCCCCAATTTTCCAAGGCCAACAATTGCATACCTGCAAAACTGGCCCACTCGTGGTCCGCTAGTAAGCGTGGGGGTGCCGAACTTAAGAACCAAGGATTTCATTTCAAGATCAGCAACAGTGGAAAGTACTGTTTCAGCAAGGTCGCTAAGAGAAGCAACCATAAGGCGAATCGAGTCTTTGCCAAGAATATCACGAACACCAATTCTAAGGAGTTCTTTATCTTGAAAGCTATGAAGGATCGGATCAAGATCGGTTGCGTTTTTGCAAAGGTCTGCCAATTCCTGTTTAAGTTCAGCAAGTTTTCTAGGTTGGTCAAGCACTAGGGAATCGAGGAGTTCATCGATCATGCCTGGGTTGTTGATAAGGATACCTGAAAGGAACTGACTCCAGGCGCAGAGATCGACATAGAGTTTAAGGCTAGGGGGATTAAAGCTAAAAAGTTCCCAAAGGATGGTCTTTGCCCCCAGAGAGGCTGTAACTTTTTCAAGATTCATGAGAGCCATGTCTGGATCTGGAGTTTCAGCAAGGCTTTTCAACAATGCAGGGGCAATTGAAGCGAGGAAGTGCCTACACCGCCTAGTTGAAAGGAAGGGTGCTGATTCCTGAGCCAGAAGAAGAAGGTTCTGATAAGCGGTATCGATATTTTTAAAGCGATACTTTTCTAATACTGAGTGGATCAAATCTGGATCGGGGTTAGGATCAAGAATGATATCGGATTCAGGTTCGGATTGATCCGCAACCCCCGAGAAAGTCTGATGCAAAAGATGTTCAAGAATTCTGTGGGTAAGTGAGGTGCGATCTTTATATTCTTCGAGGAATAACTCTCTGGGGGATTGATGAGCCACAGGAAAGTAGCCCATCCTTTGGGCAAGCTTATTAATTTCATTCTCTTTATCGGGAAGCTTATGAGTTTGCAGATCAAACAATACTTGAAGGCGATGTTCGGTTTTTCTTAAAAAGCGGTAAGCATCATCAAGAACCCTAGATTCTTGATCGGTAAGACAGCCTGCTTTTTCAAGTGCAAGAAGTGCTTTCAAGGTGTTTCGTTCGCGAACCATGGGAAGATCGCCACCATTAAGAAGCTGAAGAAACTGAATGGTGAATTCGATATCTCGGATCCCCCCCCGGCCTGTCTTGACTTCGGTTTGTTCAAGACCTTGCTTAGAGGTTTGCAGTTCGATTCTGCGTTTAAGTACTTTGATTTCGTTAATTTCAGCAAAGGAAAGGTATCTACGATAGACGAAAGATTCGATGGATTTAATGAAGGAGAGGCCGAGATTGAAATCACCTGCAACGGTGCGAACCTTGATAAGCGCCTGCCTTTCAAAAGTTCGCCCAAGGGTATCGTAGTAGGCAAGAGTTCCTTCAAGAGAACGAGCCAATGGCCCACGCTGACCTTCAGGGCGAAGCCTAAGATCCACCCTGTAGCAAGTGCCCCTGTCAGTATGCAAAGAAAGTAGTCTGACAATTTCAGAAGCAAGCCTGCTAAAAAATTCGGAGTTATCAATAGGGGTTCCATGGGGAATTTTGGTAATCCCATCATCATCATAAACAAACATGAGGTCGATATCAGAAGAATAGTTAAGTTCTTCCCCGCCTAGTTTTCCAAAGGCCAAGATGCAACAGGATGCGGGTAAATCAGAAGCATTAATAGGTATGCCGTATCTGCGCTCAAGGGTTTTGCGTGCAAGGTTCAATGCAACTTCAAGGGCAGCTTCCGCAACATAGGAGATATCTTGGGTAACTTCTTCAAGAGGTCTATTGCGAAGAATATCATTTCCCCCGATTCTAAGAACCTGCATTTGCTTATATCTTCGCAAAGCCCTAAGAATAGAAGCATCATCAGGATTTTTATCGACCTCTGCTTGAAGCCCCTGCACCAGTTGTTCTCTCGAAGGAGTTTGATGCAAGGGCACTCCCAGCATATCGATGCAATCGGGGTAAGAGATTAAAAGATCGCTAAAAGATTGGCTAGTGCTAAAAATCTGCAATAGATCAAGAAGGGTAGCAGTGTTGCTGCAGAGAATCAAATCCCAGTAAGGCTTAGAGGAAGATTGGGAAAAGAAGCGCTCAAGATTATTAAGGCTGCGGTCTGGGTCTGGTAGGGAAGGTAAAAGCTCTTTGATACTACCGTGCAGTAAAAGAAAAGATCTAGGATCAAGATGATTTGCAAGGAGGGAAAGATTTCTACAAGCGCGAACCGTATCGGAAAGCTTGCAGCTATTGAGCCAATCAAACTCAGGATTCGCAGGGCTATTCATGGAATTGCTAGTTTCAGTTTAAAAACTTTTCATGAAATAACTTCAAGGGATTTTCTGCCCGCTGTCAGAATTACACTAGGCTGCACAATCGAAGCCTCTCGAGAAACCAAAGAAGCACCAGAAACTTCACCAGTGATGATCCTGCCAAAAAGCGTAAAAGCCGTGGCATCTTCAATTAGCACTTTAACGGTATTACCAATCAGCCTTTCATTACCATCAAAAACTGTGATGTGATCGGTCATGGAATGGCCTGTAAGTTGTCGTGGCCCATCAGGATGTTTAATAGCTAATTTGCTAGGCCCTTCAACCAATATATCTAAAACAGATCCGATTTTAGAACGATGATCGACAAGGCTGTTGGCGTCCTGAAAAGCGAGGAGATCATTATTACGGCGTTTTTTTGTGGCATCGCTAATATCATCGGGATAAAGGTCGTCAGCTTTAGTACCGGGTCGGGTGCTGTATTTAAAGATGTAGCTATTTTTAAACATGCTCTTTTCGACCAGATCGCAACTGCGCCTGAAAGATTCTTCCGTCTCACCACAAAATCCAACAATAAAATCGCTGGAAACTGCAACGCCCGGAACCTTCTCTCTGCAGCGCTGCAACATCTCAATATAATATTCAACGGTATAAAGGCGCTTCATGCGCTTGAGCACTTCGTTGCACCCTGATTGAACAGGCACATGAAGATACTTACAAACCTTAGGCAACTCGCGCACCGCATCCAAAAGCTCATCATCCATATCCTTTGGATAATTCGTGACAAACTTAATCCGTTCAATTCCTGATGTATCATGAATCAGGTTAAATAGCCCTGCGAGCGTTGTGGTTCTGCCATCGCCATGCTTATAAAAATAGCTATTAACAGTTTGGCCAAGGAAGGTGATTTCTTTGCAACCCTGATCAGCGAGAAGTCGAACTTCAGCAAGAATATGATCAGGAGATCTGCTTTGCTCGGGCCCTCTGGTGCTGGGAACAATGCAATAGGTGCAGAATTTATCACAGCCAAACATAATGCGAACAAAAGCTTGGAAGGAATTGGGCCGCATTGCAGTTTCCCTTGAAGGGTCATAACTTTCGAAGCTGCGTTCCACTTCATCTTTAGAGGCATCGGATCTACCGAGGCTGAGTGCAAGTTGAGGCTTACCAGATGATTTTGCAGTTTCAATAAGTTCAGCAATCCTGCCCAACTGGCCCGTACCACAAACAACATCAACATGCGGGGCTCTGCGAAGAATCAATTCTTGGTCTTTTTGAGCCATGCACCCCAGCACGCCAAGAATTTTGTGTGGGTTTTGATCCATGTGAATCCTGATCCGACCCAAAGCACTGTAAATTTTATCTTCCGCATGCTGACGAACACTACAAGTATTGAACAAAATCACATCGGCATCGGTGGCTTCGGTAGCAAGTTCGTACCCCTGCTTTTTCAATGTGCCAACAACAATTTCGCTATCCAGAACATTCATCTGGCAGCCAACAGTTTCGATGAAAAGTTTCTTAGTCATGAATAAATTTAAACCTGCTCGAAAAACAAATGAATAAAAGGATATTATACTAAAGACTGGGCTAAGGTTTAAGCCCTCGCAAGAGAGTCCCCCGAAAACCAGTGCCTACCCCTAAGAAATTCAGCAGCTGCCATCTTGCGCTTTCCCGCAGGCTGAACCTCAAGAATATTCAAAATCGTGCCGTTTCCTGCAGCAACCTGCATAATATTTAAATCTTTTATAGGTTCAAGAATAGTTCCAGGCGCCAGATTGGTAGTGGATTGAGGTGCGGAAGTTGCTTTTAAAATCATGATACGAAGTGGGGTTTGCTCATCGCGTTTCCACAAAGTGAAAGCCGTGGGCCAAGGTTGCATGGCCCGAATATGGGCGCTGATTTCTATCGCATTGCGTTCCCAGTTAATGTTGCCATGCTCTTTACGAAGCTTAGGCGCCTTAGTCGCAAGAGAAATATCTTGGGGGATGCCAGTAACCGAGCCAAGCTCCAATTTTTCAAGAACATTAAGAGCAATAGCTGCGCCCAAAATAGAAAGTCGAGCTTCGAGTTCGCCCGCAGTTTCTTCGGGAGAAACCGGCGTGACAACCGTTGCAAGAATATTCCCACCATCAAGCGTGGGTGTCATCTGGATTATAGAAACCCCAGTTTCTTTTTCGCAATTGGCGATAGTCCATTGAACAGGAGCAGCGCCCCGATACTTTGGAAGAAGGGAAGCATGAACATTAATACCACCGAGGGTAGGAATTGCAAGCACTTCGGGTGAAAGAATTTGCCCATATGCAGCTACAACGAAAAGATCTGGGCGAAGATTGCGAAGAATTGCGAGGCCTTCATCTGAGTTGATTTTAAAAGGCTGGAAGACGGGGATATGATGTTGAAGGGCTATGTTTTTCATCCCTTTGCCGACTTGCCTAGTAGAAGCTTTTTCTTCTCCGATGGCCCGATCGGGTTGGGTGAAAAGTGCAACAACTTTGTTGTTGAGAATGAGAGATTCAAATGTGGGCTCGGAAAATATACCAGTGCCCATCATGACAATACGCATGAATCAAACTCCCATAAAAATCAAGATTCGGCCAAAAGTGAATCGATAAGAGCTTTGATCTCGGTCTCAGGAGGAATTTCTCCACGCTGCTGGGCAAACTTGAATTCTTCTTCAAGTTCTTTAAGAGCGCCCCGGGAAGCGAGTTTGCCAATGATACCAAGCTTATCAACAAAAAGAACGCCATTGAGGTGATCAATTTCGTGCTGCCAAGCTCTTGAGGCAAGATCGGAAGCAACTACTTCGACCTTTTCACCCAGAAGGTTATAAGCTTCGATTTTGATGGTTTTGGCCCTGCGAACTTTTTGAAACAATCCAGGAAAACTAAGGCAACCCTCTTCGCCATCCATGGTACCCTTGCGCTCGACCAAGGTGGGATTGATATAAACAAATTCGTGTTCTTTGTTATTGGGATCGCCAGAAACATTCATCACCAATAATTGAAAAGGAAGTGCAACTTGAGTTGCAGCAAGCCCAAGCCCCTTAGCTTCATACATGAGATCAAACATTTCGCCGATCTGAAGTTTGATCTTCTTATCGATGGAAGAGAGTGGCTTGGCTTGGCATCGCAAAGCAGGATGTGGATAATGAACAATCTTCATCGTAACGAACCTTGAAAAAATACTGGGTGTCCTAAATCATTATAAGGCGAAACGAACAAAAGCCTAATAACCATGAAAATTCCAGCTAGGATTTATTGATTTTATCAAACTTTGAGAGGGCATCATAACAGGCATATTTATATACTTCGCTGATGGTTGGATAATTGTAGCAGGTATCAATAAAAACATCGGCCCCACCATCCATCACCATGACCGTAAGGCCGATATGAACTATTTCTGTAGCCCCTTCACCAATAACATGAACTCCAAGAAGTTTTTTAGTTTTAAGATGGAAAAGTAGTTTAAGAAATCCCTCGGTATCGCCAATGATCTGTCCCCGGGCATTATTGGCATAACTAGCCTTACCTGAAACATAAGGGATTTTAGCCTCGGCAAGTTGTTCTTCCGACTGCCCTGCTGAAGAACATTCCGGAATAGTGTATAAGCCACTAGGCAAAAGAGAAGGAAAGTGCACTGCTTGTTTAAGCCCAAAAGCATGATAAACAGCAATCCGCCCCTGCGCCATAGCGGTAGAGGCGAGAGAAGGATTACCTATAACATCACCAGCAGCATAAATATGGGGCTGCTTAGTTTGAAAATGTTCATTAACTAAAATATGCCCACGGGAATTGGTAGGGATATCAACATTTTCAAGGCCGATAGAGCCAGTTTGCCCAGATCTTCCGGAAGATACCAAAACCGAATGCGTTTGAATGCTTTCTCCCGATTCAAGCTCGACATCCAAAAGATTTCCACACGCAATATTTTTTACAGAATCACCCATGTAAAATTTTACGCCTGAAGATTCCATCCGCAATTTCAAAGAACTGGATATTTCACTATCCATTCCCCCAACGATCCTCTCGGATTTCTCTACCACGCAAACACTAACCCCCAAGGCAGCAAACATACATGCATATTCGCAACCAATAACACCACCCCCAATTACCAACATACTTTCTGGAATAACATCAAGTGTTAAAATAGTATCGGAATCAAGCACCCTAGGGTCGTGGAAAGGAAAATTCTTGGGCCTGAAAGGATACGAACCTGTTGCGATGAGAAACCGACTAGCCTTCAACTGGATTTCAGGACACCGATCTGGCTTTATAACAACAGTTTCCGCATCAATAAAAGAGGACATGCCACGGAATACCGTGATGCCATGCTTGGCAAGATTTTCACGGATGCGCTGGCGTTCACGGTCGGTGACAAACCTTTCATGCGCCATGAAATCACTGATATGAATGGTTTTTTTCATATCAACCTGAAACCCAAATAGTTTTCTTTGCCTAAACCCGGAGAGATAAAGGGCCGATTCCCTTAGGGTTTTAGAAGTCAGGGTACCTGTGTTGGCAGCGGCACCGCCCAGCACATTTTCTTTTTCAATCAGGGCGACTTTTTTACCAAAATATGCAGCAGCGGCAGCACCCTTTTCGCCCGCAGGACCAGAGCCAATTACTACCAAATCAAAATTTTCAACATTCATTATTTATTTTTCCCTAGCCGTTAAAGTTTTAAATTTTAAGGGCTTCAACTTTTTTGATTAACTCTGCCCCACTCAAACGATGTGCAGCATCATGCGGGCAGGCATAAACACAACTAGGCTGGCCATCTACCGATTCGCAAAGGTCGCACATGGTTGCTTTTTGCTGAACAACCGCAACCTTATACCCCGGGTTTAGCACATCATCAATTTTTTCGTTGGTTTCAAAAGGCTGCATATTAATATTGCCATAGGGGCAATTCTCAGCACACTTTCCACAACCAATGCACCAGTTTTCAATCGTCATTTCGCGTTTTTTGCCACGATGAATGGCATCCACGGGACATCCAATCATACATAAAGGATCCATACAAGATCTGCAAGAACTAGCAATCAAGAAATTTTCGAACCGAAGTCCTTCGCGAACCAATCTGGTCACCCCTTGGTGGGTGTCTGCACAAGCTTTAGTACATTCATCACAACGGGTACATTTTTCCAGATCCAATACCAATAAACTTCGGGCTTCCATCAGGCCCTGTTTAAGAAAATCATTAAGGTTGGTGCCCTCAACTTTTTGCACCTGCCTTTGAATCTCGTTGATTCTTTCCAGAGCGATTGCAACCATCTTTTCACGAATTTTCGGGAAGTTCGTAAGAATAAGTTTAAAATCTTGACCACTGATGCTAACAAGATCCACATGATCCAAGGCGGTGGCACTGGCAGTTCTTCCTTGGGAAAGCAATTTGCCTTTTAATTCTGCCAAATGGCCCATAAGCGCAATTTCGCCAACCATCCCCCCCGGGCCAGTGTAATTAATAACATGATCCCCACCTGGTTGGTTGAGCCCGATTTTGACAAAACCAATTCGTACCAAATAGAAATTATCTTCTACATCCCCCTGCCTGAAAAGCACATCGCCTGGATTTAGGCGAACGAGAGTCGCTTTTTCACGCACTAAATCAACAAACTTTTCAAATTCTTTGTCATCGGTAAACTGCTCCGCAAACAAGGGGATGCTGCGCAAATGCGTGCTGATAGATCTTTGATTATAAACACCATCGAGAATAGCCTTGCTCTGCTTGTTTCGTTGCAGGATATAAAGCACATTCCTTCGGATTTCAAGAAGGGTTAAATCAGTCTTGGCCCGCACCGTTGCTGACCTTGGATAATTATTCATGCAGGTCATTTCGCCAAATAACACATCTTCCTTAGTCAATTGGGCAATAGGGTTACTAGTGTTAAGGCTAACAGGGGCATCAATTGAGATGTAACGAGCCTTTTTTTCTTCTTCCCTCTTAGAAGTGGAGAGGGTGGAGGTAAACTTTTTGATCAAGCCAAGAAAACCCGTTGATTGGATGTTTTGCACATGCTTAAGGGGGCTTTTTAAAAATACATCTACTACGCCCTCCTCAATAATGAATGCTGTCGAACCAGAATCACCTTCATTACAGATGATATCTCCCTGCTTAAATTTTCTTCGTATTACTGAACCTTGGTTCCATTCCATGAAGGGCTTACTGATCCCTTGAAAAATTTCGTGCGTGAAAAGATCATCAATAGTGACAGGCAATGCACCAGGTTGCTTGGCAAGATCTGACCCTATAAATTTTTTGTTTGTAAGCGCACCCGTTGGGCAAGAAGTCATGCACTCGCCACAAGAAACACAGGAGGAATGCCCCATCGGGTCGTTAAGATCAAAAGAAATTCGAGCATTAAAACCCTTGTTCATTCTGCCCAAAACTTCGTTATGTCGAACTTCATTACATGCCCTAACACAGCGATCGCAAAGAATACAAGCATTATGATCCACCGAAATGATCATCGAACTATCATCGGTGCCACGGTCTTTAAGGTTTTTAGGGAAGCGTGATGCATGTGGATCCATCCCAAGATTTTTAGCAATGGTGCGAAGTTCATTATCGCCATACTCTCTGTTTATAGAACGAGGAACTTCATTATCAACAAGAAGAAGTTCGGTAAGAATCTTGACCGAGTTTTTAACTTTGTCGCTAGTGGCCCCAGTGGAAACTTTCATCCCATCTTCAATGGGGCGATGGCATGCAGCAACGAGGGTGCGGGCACCTATATCAACAGCACAAAACCTGCAGACAGCAACAGGTTCCATATGTTCACGATGGCAAAGGATGGGGATGAAGACCCCCGCCTTCTGTGCCGCATCCAAAATGGTGGTCAACTTGGGTTTCAATTCGCCTGTAATGGGATTCTTAAATAGAGTGGCACGGGCGATCTCAACCTCTTTGCCATCAATCGTTATTTTGATGGGAGGCGCCTTTAATAAATCCGCAGCAATGCGGTCAAGTTCCACAACCCTGCCATCTACCACCATTGGGAACAATTCTTCAGCTACATTCATCGCCAACCTCCGAGGCACCAGGGCCCACTCTTAAAATCAAACTTGTTTCAAATAGTTTTCAATTTCTTCGGGGAAGAATTTCAACAGACTGGTAATGGGATTAGAAGCAACCTGCCCCAACCCGCAAATCGAAGTTAGCCCCATAGTCTCACCAAGTTCATTGATAAGTCCAAGCTCTTTACGGCCTGACTTACCCTCCATTAAATTGGTGATGATATCCACCAATTTCTGTGAACCTGTTCTGCAAGGAACGCATTTGCCACACGATTCATTTCGGTAAAAAGAAACACAGTTCAAAGCGTTATCGAGCATATCTCTGCGATCATCATAGACAATAAAAGCAGCACCCAACATGCCACCCATCTGCCCTACCGTGTTAAGATCAAGAGGCAATTCAAGAATATCGTAAAACTTAGCCCCCGCAGGAACTTTATCTTGCACAAATTTAGGAGGCAGTTTTTCGACAGGCACCTTCGCAGGAAGAAATCCCCCCGAAGGCCCAGAGGTTGCGATGGCTTTAAGGGTATGCCCCTGCAACATTCCACCTGCTGTATTAAAAATCAATTCTTTAACCGTCTGGCCAAAAGGGACTTCATAAACTCCGGGCTTTTGCACATCGCCACTAATAGAGACAATGCGCATCCCAGTTGCTCCACGGATGCCCTTATCGCGATACCATTCACCGCCATTAAGCGCAATTCCCGGAATCCAAGAAAGTGTTTCAACATTATTGATGACAGTCGGTTTGCCGAACAACCCTTCAAAGACAGGGAAAGGGGGCTTATTGCGAGGCTCGCCACGCTTGTCTTCAATGGCTTCTAAAAGCGCACTTTCCTCACCCTGCACATAACCACCCGGGCTAACGAAAAGCTCGAGCATGAACTTATTTCCGGTCCCCAGCACATTTTTGCCTATCACGCCTAGGCCGGCCGCGGTGATTAAAGCCTCTTTGAGAACTTTGATTTCGTCGATGTATTCATGGCGGATGTAGAGGTAACCTTTTTCGGCACCCGTAATGAGGGCAGCCAAAACCATGCCTTCAATCACAAGGTAAGGCGCCCTGCGCATAAGTTCGCGGTCTTTAAAAGTTCCTGGTTCGCTTTCATCCGCATTGCAAATAATGTACTTTACATTACCAGGCGCGCCCTTTACAGCAGACCATTTTCGGAAGGTGGGAAAACCCGCACCCCCCATCCCTCGAAGTACCGAAACTTCCATCTTTTTCAGCAATACTGCATGATCCATACCGCCAGCAACAAACTGCTTTACCGCCTCATAAGGCTCCCCATTTTGGTAGGGATTGATTTGGAAAGGTAGGGTGGAATTATCTAAATGCTGATGGGGCAACTCTTCATTCGCAGCAGCTTTTCTTGCCAGTTCGGATAATCCTTTAAGATCCATTCCACGATAAACATGATGATCGTTGATCAACGCAGCTACAGTTGCATCGCACTGGCCCAAGCAGGATACACCACAAACTTCGATTTTCCCGGCCCCAAGTTCCTTAGAAAGATTCTCAAGCCCTTGGGTGATTTCTGGGGCACCATGAATATGGCATGCCATATCTCTACATACTTTGATGCTTGCACCTTTGGGAGGGTCTAACTTATACAACGGATAAAAGCTTGCCACTTCATGAACGCGATGCAAGGGAATGCCCGTTCGCTTGGAAAGTGAATGCAACTCATCGCGTGACAAATACCCACATCTGTCCTGAATTTCTTTTAAGGCCTGAACTAACATATCTTTCTCCCCATGCCTGACATAATTACAGTGTGCTTAATAATCCCCGTTAAGGAATTGATTTTTGCATCTGCTCGATGGTACGAAGTATTTTTGGATCCCATACAGCGGCACCAACGCCCTGGTATGGTTGTTCTCCGTGATGATAGCTATGGCATTCAACACAATCATGATTAACCCCAGCTTGAGCAACCCCTGCAACAAATTTGGCCGGCGAATGGCAACTTCTGCAGTTATCAATTCCAGGAAGTAAAATATCATTTTTCGTAACCGAGTTATTCGCAGCACCATGGCATGAAGCACAATCCATAAACCGATGCGCAGAATGATCAAACTTGGCATGTGGCATCCACAGCGAAGGGATGGATGGCCAAACTTGTTTTGCTGGGTCGCCCGCCCTAGATGCTTGAAACCACTGAAAGGCCTTACTATCAGGATCTAATCCCGTTTGGATCAGCTTGGGGATTTTCGTAAAACCAGGGTTTGTGCTGTTCATTGCGCCTTTTTCATAATGGCATTCACCGCAAGTTTTCTTTCCCAGAAACAGATTGTTCATTGCGACAGAAACCTTGGTATCAACTTGATTCTTCACCGACTCAACCATGGGAGCCAAGGGGTTCTTACCTGGAACGGGTCTAGGCAATACCTCTCTTGGTTTTGAAAACTCCTTGGTTTCAAGTACTAACTGCTTCGAATAAACCCCTTCTAAGTAAGAGCGTATTTCATCAGGCTGATATCGATGCGGCACCTGAAGGCTTTTATTTGAATCATCAAAAGAAAGAGGATGGCAAGCTTTGCAATGCACATCATAAACAATCGGCTGATAAACTCCGCCTGTGGATCTTTCGCCATAAACCGCTTTAGGAATGTTGGCAAACGCGCCAAGCGAAGGCTTGGAATCTGCGGATTCAAGGTTATGGCATGAATTGCAATCGAGGGCCATCGCAGTCTTTAAATCCATGCCCTTCCGATAGCCAAACCGCTCTCTTTCAGACTCAGGAATATCTGAATAGGTCCAAGGTTTGCCCTTGGGATCTCGTGAGACACCAGGAGTTAGATGCAACTTATGGTTAAATTTAACACTGCCTGGATCGGTCATTTTCTCTGCCAACAATTTAAAATCGGGGTGCCCCTGCGATGCAGTCGCGAACGAGGTTATTTTTGGGGCGTATTTCGGGGCAGCCCCAGCTACAAGATGCGGTTGCATATTTGTATGGCACGAAATGCAATCAGAATCGGGTAACCTCACTATGCTCGCATCTAAGCCGCGATGCTCACGATGGCAACCACCACAACTAGGAGTTGACTCAAGCTTTTGATTAGAATGATGTACCGGGGCGACATGGCAACTTTCGCAGCGTGCATCGCCCAAAAGGTTCTTCCCTGCCTCATGCCCCACCCATTTCATGCTGAAACTATTTTTGCTGATCGGTTCGAAATCTGCGTGGCAGACGGTGCAGTTATCATTCCATGCAGCGTGAAACTTGGTAACCTGGCCTCTAGAAAATGTAGCCTGCCCTTTTTCGCCCTGCGCATACACCAACGCCATCCACCCAACCGCAGCCAACAAGCAGGTTAACACCAGAGTTGACTTGGTACGGTCCAGATAGGTTGACTTTTTGTAATAGTCAAGCTGGATTCTTGTTGCGCGCTGTTTTCCGCTTTCTTGGAAAGCCATGGATCCCTCTTTGATTTACCAGTATTTCATAGCAACAAAAATATGAACAAACATCAATACAATCAGCGCAACAGAAAGGGGAAGATGAACCCATAACCAACTATGTAGCCAGAATTGAATTCTTGCCTGTGCGATAATTTGTCTGCGTTGATTGCAGAGATCTTCCAAAACCGCAACCACCTCATGGGCCCTAGGTGGCAACTTCATCCGCAAGGAATTAAACATCGAGAGTGCCCGGACAGGATTTTGCAAAGGCGACCTCGCAAGCTGACCATTCTTCAAAAAACCATAAATGTGTTCATTGAAAAAATTAAACAAAGGCTTACTGTCAGGCACAGCATCCTGCAGACTAGCGGTTAACATTACTCGGCCTTGAATTGCGCCAGTATTGCGAACAGCACCCACCACCATGTTAAAATTATTTGAATGCTTTGCTGAATCTTCGGGATCGGAAGTAATGTTGCAAACCGACCGAACCAAGCTAGATGCTTCCGAAGCCATTAATTCTGAAACATAATCAATTTGGGAAAAAATCGTCTCAGCAGGAACTTCTTTCAACAACTTATCAGGCAAAAACTGCTGCAACACCAATCCCCATATTCCGCTTGCAATAACCACAAGAAACAAAACCATTAAGGTTGTGCTAAAAGGGCCACCCCAACGAAAACCAGTATGAAGCACAAGAAGAGGCACTGCAAGCAAACCAAGCCAGATATGCGCACGCATCCAAGTTGTAACTTTTCCTATGCGCCAAGATCTCAGTTTTTTTCGAGGCCAAATTAGGAATTCGAACAAACAAATCAGGCCACCTAGCACACCAAAAGTAAACCCGGGCAAACTGCTACCACTAGGCCAATCGGCTTGACCTAGGGAGGCAAAAAAAAACCAGACTACTGATAAGGCAAGTACAATAAAAGAAGCAAGAACCCAAGGGTAATGCTCTGCAAAGTTTGATTTGCGTATTAACACTGATTTTTAATCCTTCTCTCAATAAAATTCTGATCATAAGAATTAACATTAATATATCGAATATTTTGTACCACCTATCATAAAATTGGCTATTAATATAATAGTTGTTAAAAATCTAAAGTGGTAATTTGCTGAGAGATATACTAAAAGAAATACTGTTACATGCTACCTTTAAATTTCAAGCCCCTATCTCTAATTAAATTCCTCAGTTTTTGCCTGCTATCATGGGCCATTTCTTTCTTTTTTACGAGCCAAGATTCGTTCTCTTATGAGAAAAATGCCTCTTACTCCAAAACCGTATCTATCCCACCTGTTTTAGAAATTAAACACCCCCCTATTGCCACATCCTCTTCGTGTTCAGGTCGTGGCTGCCATGGCGGTTCCGAACCCGTTTTGGGTCAAATAGTTCAGCAAAACGAGTTTTCTTCATGGATTGCACACGATAAACACGCCAACGCCTATCAATCGTTGCTTTCCGACCGGGCTAAAACCATGGCAAAAAATCTGGGAATCCCATCTGCCCACAAAGACCTTCGCTGCTTGGCATGCCATACTACCCCCCAAATTGCTGTGGCCCAAACTAAATCTGATTTCCCCCTAGACCTAGGCGTTGGTTGTGAATCTTGCCATGGAAGCGCTTCATCTAAATGGCTTGGAGCCCACACCACCTCCGAATGGAAAAACCAATCGCCCGAACTAAAGCAAAATAGCTACGAAAAAGAAAATATGCCTTTTCTAAGTAATCCCTTTTCCCAAACGCAGGTGTGCGTGGGTTGCCATGTTGGTGCCCCTGCGAATCTGGACCAAGGAATTCCTACGCGGGATGCCAATCATGAAATCATGGCTGCAGGCCACCCTAGGCTAACCTTTGAAGCCCTGTCGCATCAAATAAATATGCCACCCCATTGGAATACCAAAAAGTATGATAAAGAAGTAAATCGCGATCTAGAAATATGGACTGCAGGGCAATTAGTGGCATTAACATCAAGCATCAAGCTATCTTCGCATCGCGCAGAACTTGCTCTTAATAATCAAGGCCCCTGGCCTGAATTCGCAGAATCCTCATGCCTTTCCTGCCATGCTGATTTTCAACAACCCAGTTGGCGTGGCAAAAAGAATTATTATGAAGGCAGAAAATCCGGATCACTTCCATACGACTCTTGGACTGGTGTATTACTTTCCGAAGCCCTGCTGATTTCTGGCCAAGACAAGCAAATTGCAAGCCTTTACACTGACTTTTTAAAAGGCAGAAACTCGTTTCGCACCAGCCCTAAAGAAACTAAGGATGCTGCAGACTTGTTGGCAGGCCAACTTGCTAAAATTCAAAAAGAACTTATTACCAAAGGGATCACGCCCCCTAAAGAATGGCGCGCACTTCTACTTGATCAACTTTCCCAGCATAAGTTGGATTCTGCAACCTGGAATGAATCAACCCAAATAGCCTTGGCCCTATCCATGCTGGTTTCTAAAAAGCCGGAAGAAGCAATCCTTCAAAATCTTTGGGAAATCCTTGCATACCCTTCGGGTTACGAAAGCCCCAAGGGCTATAACCCAGACCCTAAAGCACTTGAAAGTGTATTGCAAAAGTTGAAAAGCCTGAAGTAATAAAATCTACCCGCCTGCATCTGCTGAAATAACCAAAAGTACTTGCCCCTCGATAAGAATCGTATTGGGATCCTGCAAGAAATAATCCCCGTTGAGGGAATAAAGCACATGGCTTTTCCCCGAGGGAGAGGGCATAAATTCTTCCGAAAGCCTTGGGAATTGTTTTTTAAGATGATCAATGATCGAGGATAAAGTGCCAACAGGAACTTGGCAAAAAGGCACGCCAGCTTTAAGCTTTGGAATACCAAGAAATTCCACGGTGATAAATCCCGGGGTGTTTTCTTGATTAAACATAGGACTCAAGCATTGGGTTGTAACCCATAAATCACTAAGATTCTGGGTTATTGCCAAGGTCTGCTAAAGGGGCAACCAAATTAAGCAGCGTACCAATCTGGGCAAGTCGCATTCCATAGCGATCCAGAAATTCCTGCAGGCCGAATTCGTTATCGATGGATTCAGAATCATCCGAAATCCGCTCGACAATATCATAGACCATTTTGCCATAGGCTTTTTCCAAATGAGGCAAGGCATTTTTGCTCATTTCGGGAAGGCCGGGAAAATCCTCGGGCCATCGAGCAATAAAAGATTTCCAGCGGGCTGCGTGATCATGGGCTGCAAGTGCTGCACGCTGATGATTCAACATTTCTTTCTGGATATCAAGAATTTGTTTGAGAAGTTCTGATAGTTCATTTTGGGCCGCTACACCGGGTGGCGACTCAGGGTTGCCCGGAGTTACACCGCCGGCCAATTCAACAGGGTAGTTCATGTTAGGTTCCAAGTTAAATCACCCGAGTTAATAATATTGCATAAATGTTTAACAACTAAATAGTACCGTCCCAAGTACCAACTTGGAAGCTTGCAATGCAATAAATAATCAAAATAATTCAAAATAAAAAAGTTGGCAAGAGACTAATAAGTGTAGGGCAGATCGAGATCAAAGCTTTCAGCTTTATGGAAAAGGCCGGTCTCAGGATTAAATGATCTGCATTCAGCCCCGAGTTTACCATGTAAGATGGAGTACCGAGAATAGGACCATTTCCCATTTTGAGTGGCACTGCCTGCACATAAAACCGGGAAAGGAACATCGGAACTGGTGGGGTGATAAAATTGATCATGGCGATGGCCATGAAGCCAGAGCGAAACTTTGCCATTAGCAGAGACTTGCAAAAGAGATTCGAGATCGCGAAGAGCTCGTATTTTTCGCTCTTTCTGGCCGCTTGCGATTTTCACCGGGTAATGAGTCACAAGAATTCTACGGCTATTATCCAACTGATCAAATAACATTTTCAAACGCTGCAGTTGATCACTGCCCACACAGCCCCGGGCATCCCAAGGCAGACGATTGGGTGTGGAAGAATTTACTGCGATTACCCAGATATTACCAATTTTTTGGGCAAAGGGATAAATATGATTACCAATGCGCTCGCCTTGCTGCCACGGGGAGAAATGGTTTTCAAAATGATTTTGCTCTGCGCAGGAAGCAGTTTGGTAATCATGATTACCAGGCACAGCAAGCCCCGGGTGCGTATCGGGACCATTGAGGCCGAGAAGTTCTGCTGCTTTTGCCATTTCTTCTTTAAAACCAAGAGCCGTGGCGTCCCCTGAAAAAATAATGCTGTCTAAATTTTGGGTCTTGATATCTTTCATCAAGGCGTTAAGTATTTCGTTTGTGTTTCGAAAGCGAAAGCCCCTGCCAAAAATTTTGAGGTTGATCCAGCCAGTAATTCGCTTGCTGAAAAGATCGCGTTTTGTCCATGCGCTATTTGCAGTAACATGAATATCACTTAGGTGCGCCAAACAAACAGGCCGGTTTAGGGCATCGCCTGAGGGTGATGAAGTTGTGTGATTAACCAAAGTAGTATCATCCTTAACAAAGCTCGAGCTCAAGGTTTTTTATCTCCGGCCTCATACTGTTGTTTTAAATCCCATCGCTTCTTTGCTGCAACAGCGTTTTCTTTCAAACGAAAAGCTCGCATGGATCGCTCAGTAACTTTTTCCTGTTTTACACCTTGGTACTTATCAAGGTCATATTTAAATATAACAGCAACCTTTTCATCATTGGCCAGAAAAAGATGAATGGTTTCGGAATCAGAATTGGTGAAGTAGTATTGGTCTGTTTTCACATCATCCTTGATTTTTACACCAGGCAACTTCTTCTTCTCAGTCTTGGCCCCGAAGTGCCCCAGTACCCCATCCTTAAAAACGCCCCCCTCTGTTTCATCAGAATAAGCTAGAAATACCTCGCGGGGGATATCTGTACTGCCCTTTTGCTTGCCATATTTAATCAGCACCATTCCGTTGCCCCTAATAAAATCTGGGTAGGGCCTAGAATAATTTTCCTTTGGTAAGCGCAAGAAGGTCTGCTTGGTTACCTCTTTATTATTACCATCTTTGGGATTGGGGATTTCAACAGGGTAGCCCAACAATTTATCAGATGCATCTGCTTCTTCAACAATTTCGAGAGTTTGATACGCTTGCCCTTCGTATTCTGCGGTACCGCAGCCTAAAATAAGCATGCAAAGGCAAAGAGTTAAGCTCGTCTTTTTAAAGAATAAAGATTTAGCAGTCATATCAAAACTCTTAATAAAAACCCAAATGAGACAGCAAACTTTGCCTGTTAAGATTATCATATCAGCATTATAGGGGTAATAGTCTGATAAAAGGGGTGTGAAGATGATTCAATTTGATTTTAAGGGCAAAGTTGTGCTGGTAACAGGGGCTAGCAAGGGCATAGGGGCCCAGATTTTAAGACAATTTGTAGATGCAGGTGCGCATGGAGTACTCAATTTTCTACCAAACGAACAAAATCTCGCCGATGCCAACGCTCTTATCCATGAATTTCATTCCCAAGGTAAAAAATGCGACCTCGCTGGTTTTGATGTCAGCCAAGAATTACAAGTTCAAGAACATCTGGAAATGTTAGGAAAGAAACACGGAAAATTGGATGTGCTGATTAATAACGCGGGAGTGTTGCGCGACAAAACCATCAGAAAAATGACCGCAGATGATTGGTTTGCCGTTATGCGAACTAATCTCGATGGTGTCTTTTTTTGCAGCAAATACGCAGCACAAATTCTAGCAGATAAGGGCCGTATTATTAACATTGCATCCATATCTGGAATCGTTGGTTTTCCGGGGCAGGCCAATTATTCTGCCGCCAAGGCGGGTGTGATCGCTCTCACCAAAGTCCTTTCGAAAGAACTCGCATCTCGAAATATTACCGTGAATGCAGTTGCCCCCGGTATGATCGAAACCTCAATGCTAACCGGGGTGCGTGAAGAGGTTTTGCAAGAATACAAAAAGCAAATACCCTTAAAACGCTTTGGGCGCCCAGAGGAAGTCGCAAACGCCATTTTATTTCTTGCCTCTGAAGAAGCTTCCTACATTACAGGCCAAGTTTTACCCATTACAGGGGGTTGGCACTAACCCAAACCCCCTAAATTTGCCTCCTTTTGCTTAAGTTGATCTTTCCCGATTTCTTTTTTTGAGGTATCGACTTCTACTTAAGACCATTATTGTTTCCCGGAGAAGTTGTGCCATGAAATTAAAACCTTTTGTCTTTGATTCAATTTTAAGTTGTGCCTTGATAGGATTGCCTACCGCAATGCTTTTTCAATTTTCAGCAACGGGTGTGAAAGCAGCGCCTTTGGATCTTAGCGACCCTATCGAAGTATTAAGTAAGGCTTTGCAACTTCCACACGATGCCTCGGGAAATCGCGACAAAGCCATTGCTGATGCCAGCGCTAAAATTCAGTATCCCGCAGATATTTGGCGAGCAGGTTGCCTTGCAGACTGGCGCGAATTTCACTCCGATGGCACCCCTGCAAAGGCCGACCGCGAGGTTAAAAATCTTCTCGTCTCGCGATTCCAATCCAAACTCGACACTATCCTAACAACCGCGCCTCCCGAGGAAACAGAATCCCTGCTAGAACTTGTTCTTACCATTGCCAAGGAAGAACGCTTAGGAGGAAACTTCCGCCCCTTCTCCAAAGCATCAGCTGCTGTTTTTGCCAAAGATTCCCTGAAGGGAACCGTTGCGGAACGAGTTGCAAGGATTCGGGTTTATGGCATGTTAAACCCTGACACGCCCCAAGGGTTGCAAGTGTTCACCACTCTTCTAGGCGAAAAAGAAATGCGCATTCGCAGGGCCGCACTCGATGGTATTTCTTATTGGGTGGAAGCCAGCGGGCCCGCAGAAGAATCTAAAGATCAAGGCAATAATGCCCGCAGAAGAACCCAGGCAACCTTGTGCATCAACACCCTGCCCTTAATGCAAACTGCATTAAAAGACCCTGAATCCGAAGTGCGTAAACGCGCTGCCAACCATGCGCGCATCAGTGGTTTTGTTCTAACCTCGATGATCGCAGATCCGTTGGGGAAAACCGTTATCGGTTCAAGCGATCCCGGATTACCAACCTTTGTGATGGATCGCAAAGCAGCCCTCGATCTTGCTGGAGTATTGGAAAAAATCAGGCCCGCTTTATTGCTGATGATGCGGGATACAGATTTGGAAACCCGCCTTTCAATCCATCGTGCAATGGAAGAGCTTGCAATGGCGCGCAAAGCTTGGAAGAGCCAGACCGCTGCCTACGATATCAAAGATGCCCCTGCATTTCCCGTAACGGTAAAAGAAATCATCGAAGAGTTATCGAAATCGATATCCGATTCTAATTTTAGAGTGAGAAGAACTGCACTCGAAACCTTCGAACTGCTAGGCCCTGAAGGTGCTGCTTTTACCAGTACCATTATAAAAGCGCTGGACGATCCTGACCGGTTTGTACGCTGGACTGCTATAAGAACCTTGGTTGAAATAGGATCTTCTTCCACCGTAGAGGCCTTGCCCAAACTGCAAACTTTGCTTCAAGATCCCGATGGGGATGTGCGCAAAGCAGCTTCTCTTGCCTTATCTAAATTGCAAGACAAGTAAGCTAATCATTCTTCCAAAGTCGGCCCTTGGTTTTATTTACAGGCTTCTTCTTTTTAGGAGAAGCTTTTAAAGTTGGAGCTTTTTCAGGCGCTTCCTTTTTGATCACACCTCTTTTAGGACCGCCTATTTTCCTAGGCGCACCCCTTGGGGCACCCTTAGGGGCACCCTTAGGCGTACCCCTAGTGTCATTGGTTTCCTGCACCTCGTCTACACCCTTTTTTGTATTCCCTATTTTTGGACCCCGTGCCTTCTTCACCGACCCAGTTGAGAATTCTTCTTCCACTCCAAAATTATCCTCAGGCTTGTCTCCTGGCATCAAGCGGGATTCTTTTCCCCTCATCACCAATCGAATCGGCACATCATTAAACGCAAGTTTATCTCTTACGGTTTTTAGCAAATAGCGCAGATAGGGTGGATCAAAAAGATCCGACTTATTGGTGAACAATACGATCGTGGGTGGGTTCGCATCCACTTGGCTTGCAAAAAATATTCTTGGGGTACGATTCTGCCTGATGGGGGGCGGAATATCTTGAAATGCCTGAGCAACAACATTGGTTATATCTGCGGTGGTAACCCGCTGGCATGCTTGTTTGTATAGGGTTTGGGCCAGATTCAAAACAGGGTAAATATTCTTCCCAGTTTTGGCAGTGATAAACGCTATTGGAACAAAATCTAGGCTGGGAAATGTTTTCCGAACATATTCTGCCATCTTTCCCGTCTCGATTCCCCTCTCGATCACCAAATCCCACTTATTGATCACAAAAATCGCAGGCTTGTGATACATCAAAATATATTCAGCTAATTGCTTATCAACCCTGCTGATTTTAAATTGCGGATCCATGAACAATAACACCACATCCGCCCTACGGATCGAACGCTCTGCACGCGCAATCGAATAAAACTCGATGTCGCCCTTGATGGATCTTTTCTTGCGCACACCCGCAGTATCAATTGCAATAAATGTTTGATTATCGCGTTCAAAACGAACATCGACACTATCCCGGGTGGTTCCCGCCACCTCGCTCACGATAACTCGCTCTTCCTGCGCAAGCGAATTAATGAAAGTGCTTTTCCCGGTATTCCTACGCCCAACGACTGCTATCTTCAGCGGTTCATGCTCGGGGGGCGCAAAGGTATCTCCACCCTTAGGCAACAACTTTAATATCCACCTTAATACATCTTCTTTGTGCCTTTTCTGCATCGCACTAACACAGATCATCTCGGGAAATCCAAGCTGATAAAAATCATTTGCCTGTAAATCCAAGCCTTCATAATCACATTTGTTTACCAACAGCAACACCGGTTTGCCATAAGTTCGTAGAGTTGAAGCCACCTTCAAGTCGGCATGCAACAAACCACTGCGTACATCCACAATAAACAGAATCATCGAAGCTTGCTTGATTGCTTCTGCTATCTGCCCTTCGACATAATTAGTGAGGTTGTCGACATCATGATTGCCCATGCCACCCGTGTCGACTAATTCAAAATAGCGTTCATCTGCCTCGATTAAGGCTTTGATACGATCACGGGTTACCCCCGCAGTCGGATCGACAATGGATATGCGTTTGCCCGCAAGCCAATTGAAAAAAGATGACTTGCCCACATTGGGCCTGCCCACGATTGCAACCGAAGGAAATGCCAAGGGAATCTCCTGAAAAAAAAGTTATAGTTCTATTCTAGTTACTATTTGCTAGAAATACATACCTTAAATGTTCTTCGACCCCTATTGTCACACGATATAATCCGAATTCATGATAATACTAAGTGCTTGGCAATAACCCCAAAGAGGCCTTTTTCCCTTGCCAAAACAAGCGGTTTTATTCTGGTGGGCCTTTTGGTGGGTATTTCTAGTTTTGTGGACCATTGGCTTACTTCGCCCCGAACCTATCCAACTGCAACAGCTACTTATCCCCTCTTTCCTAGGTTGGATCACCGCAAAAGGTATGCACCTCGGGGTTTATGCCCTCTTGGCACTTTTAGCTTCCCTTCTCCCTGGTTCCCCATCTTTAAAACTAACCTGCTACATCATTCTTTTGGCCCATGCCTTCGCTACCGAATTCCTACAACTATGGGTAAAAGAACGCACCGGCTCACTTTTTGATGTTGCAATTGATTTATGTGGCGTAACTTTGGGCCTCGGTTTATATAAACTTTACCGCTTTTTCTCACCAACATTGCAATCGGATGCAAGTCAAAAATAATTACAACACCTTTTCATGGTGTTGCACTTCGTTTGTGAACCCAAAGTAAGCCACCCTTAGCTGCCTGCATTTTTCTTTAGTTTCCCACCTTCCCGGGAATGATCAATTTCAAAAAAACCAACTTAACTATGCTCTTAATCGTTATTGAATCAGAGTTAGGTAGCCTAGGGTTGACAATAAAGAAAATCCAAAATGTTAAGCTGCGAGCTTTCCGCAAATAAGGGCGTTTCGGGCCCCATGATTAAGTTCAAAATTAACCCTTAATGAGTTATTACCTAAGCTTGCAATCTTTCATAAATCAGTTAAATAATCAGCAGCTTTAATATGAATATACACAACATTATAGCAACCTTAACTATGGTTGCGCTGAGCCTATTGATGCCAACTTATCTAGTTGCGCAGGAACCTTCTATTAAAGAAAAAGAAAGTGAGAAAAAAGGCTCCCATGAAGATGCAACTTTTTTTTATAATCTTTCTCAGTTTCTAATTCCCGAACCAACGAAGAGTTTTACACCACCTTCCGTCAGGAAGCCTTTGCCTGATTCCGAGGTCTTTGCTAGTAATGCCTATACTTTATCTAAAGGAATGCTTTATTTAGAATCCAACCCTATTTTTATTGCCGGCAAATCTAGTTCCGATCCTAAAACCTATAATATGCCTACTTTGCTTCGTTATGGTCTGAATGATAGCGTTGAGTTGCAATTGTTTTCGAATTCATTAACAGTTGAATTCGGTGATTCGAATCGAACGGGATTTTCGCCCATTGTCTTTGGTATGAAGCTTCACTTTTGGGATGAAAACGAGGCTCTTTATTTACCCGCGGTTGGTTTAGAAATCTTTCTTCAAAGTAGTTTTGGTTCCAGCTTTCTAAACACTGGGGTACAACCATCTTTCAACCTTTTATTTAGCAAAGACTTGCCTTGGGATATGATTTTAGATTCCAGTGTGGGTTTACAAAGCCAAAATATTGGATTAGATCGTGGTGCGGATGGATTTGAATTAGTGGTATCTGGTGCCTTAACCAAGAAAATTACCCATCGATTATCTTTTTTTACTCAAGCATTATATAACGGCGCAGTTAACTCAGATTTATCCAATAATATTCTAGTAGGTGGGGAGCGATTATTTACTTAACCGATACCATCGCCCTTTGGGGAAGTTACAATGCAGGATTAGTAAAAGAGCTCCCACCCTATATTTCTTATTTTGGCACGGCCTTCGCTTTTTAAATCCTTGTTATTTCTTTATAACTCGGCTGACTTGTAACCTAACCCAGCGAAACATCTGCACACGCTTTTGCTAAAATCTGATTGAATTCGCTTTTGGCACCTGTACTTCTTCAATCATAAATGATCTATAAGGCTTTTACTAAAGGGCAATTGTTCGCAACACTATCGTTTTTCCTATACCATTCTAAAAGTCCGTGCGACCTCTTAGCCAGCATTCTTCTTACCTCTCGCCTTTGGCCCTTAACTCGGGGGATAGGCATATCATCGTACGCAGTGGTTTGGTGTCTCATCCACGCAATAACCGCCGCTTCAACGCGTTTTTCAATAGGAATCCGTTTCGTGCGGGCCACGGTGCCGCTTCCCACAGGCGTTGCATGCTTCGTAACAGCTTGTGCTAAAGTAATCGCAAGGTTCGTATGTGTGGGGTGAAATGCAAGGTAGTTTAGTAGAGCACCATGAAAATCTTCCACATATTCATCTTGAACTTTTTCTCTGCGTTTTGAATCTGCAGCTTTTCGTTTCGCAAAACTTTCTGTTGAACGCTCAACCTTTAATTCATTCCGAATTTTTTCAATGGTTTCACTGGAAGCCCAGATACCCTTTGAGAAAACTCTCCTTCCTTTCTTTTCCGCAACCACCCAATGTTCGCCCCTGGTTTTTACCCTTCTAGTGAGTGCGGCATCGCCTGGCGGTAGAAGGATCCAATTTACTGGAACCGTTATGATTTTGCCGTCCGGTGTGCAAACGGTGTTCGGGGTAGGCCCCGGTGAAAAAGTTAAACCCATAGATTTTACCACCGTTTTTATAAAGAAAATTGTAGGTGAAAGAACTTATATTTACTTAAGTTGTTCAATAGCTTCCCTGATAAAGGAGGCATGAACAATGATTGAAATTCCAAGTCTATGGCGTACTTTTGTTGCGCCATAGATTGATTTTATATCTTCATCAAGAAATCGCTGGGCAGTGACTAATCCCAAAATAAGGTTCAAATCTTCATGGTTAGGTGCGGCATTTTTAGGCGTGAAGTTGTTAGTGCGTGTAAGGAAAACAGGCCCGCCACTATCACCCTCAAAAGTGTTTGAGCTCATAAAAAAATATTTGGTCTTCTGAGTTGGAATAAGAGGGAAGCTTGCAATAGGGCCATCTCGAAGGATAGGAAATCCCGCAGGGTTACTTTCTTCTCGATGGGGATAACCAAGGTAGGCGATCTTCTCGCCTGAATGAACCTTATGTTTTATTAAATCGTTATCACTTGCCAAAATAGTAGTGCTAATTTTTACAAGGTCTGCGTTATTAGGGGGAGTAATCCAAAGGACAGCCACATCTTGAGTTTTATTTTTTATCCATAGGGGTTTACCTTCTTTTCGAATAAGAAGCTTGGTCGGTTCTTTTTTATATTCACCCTCTGCTTGTTTAGAACGGAAGATGATTGAAGTTTCTTCCCCGGGTGTGTTTTCTAAAACATGAGCTGCAGTTACAAGAATATGCTTCTCATCTTTTTGATTGTAAAGAATAAACCCCGTCCCGGTGGAGTTGGCATGGCTGATTTTTATAGTTGATCGCATCAATTGGGTGTTAAGGTCTTCGCTCTCTGCGAAAACTGGACATACAAATAACAAAGCTAAAGGCAGTAGAAATAAGCGGTTCATAAAAGTCCTAAAATATTCACGGAAGGTCGTGAAACAACGGTAGCAATTTAAAAGCAAATTAAGTTATCACTTGATACGATAAGTTATTCAACCTTTTTCTTAACTCCACCCCGTCGATTCTTCATTGCTTATTCTAGGAACTGCTTTGAAAATTAAGCGCAGAGCGTTTACCTTCCAAGCCCCAACGGGAAGATATAAATCACCGAAGTGCCGCCTCGAATCCTTGGGCTCGCGCCCATGGCTACAACTTGCCGCCACATTGCAGATGATCTGATAATAAAAGGGCTTTGTCCATTTTTCCAGCATCTGTTTAGTTTGACTTCTTAGGTCAATTAGATTATTAACGATGCTGCTAAGTAGTTTGCAATTTGAAATAACAGGGATTCTAAAAGATGGGATGGTCATATCGTAAAGCCATAAACATCGGTCCATTCCGGATTAATTTAAGCAATTCCGGTGTGGGATACTCCATAGGTGGCGGCGGATTCCGCACTGGGGTACGATCCAATGGAGCAAACTACCAATCGGTTAGCATTCCAGGAACAGGATTAAGATACACCAGCAGTGGGGTAACTAAGGGGAAATCTTCCGGGTGCTCCAGTTGCCTTGGGTGCTTGATTTGGATCATTGCAGGCTGGTTATTACTCGCATGCCTATTACCCAAGGTGCCGAAATGAAAATCGAATTTGTTCGAACCCTGAGAACCCCGTACTCCGAAAGATTCCTTTTGGTCAAAAACGCCATCGATGTAGGGGCCTTAGACATCCACTACCGTCTGGATGGAGCTGCCGCTGCAACCCTGACCATTCTGGAAGACTCTACCATCCCTGATACAGAAATCCCTGCCTTACTCACCAAGATTGATGAAGTGCTATTTCCTGAAATCAGTGTGGTCGAAAAAAACCTTTTCTTCACCGTTGTCCGAGGCAGGGTAATTGGTACCTTCCTCCCCGATAAATAACGCCTCAAAAAAATGTTTCTTTTTCTTCATTTCTTCCTCTTTAGTAAACACCTCTCTAAACATCTGGTTAAAAAAAACGGGGCGCGAAGGTGTATTATGTCTTCGTTTGAAATGGCGAGAAGGTAGTGCAACTTAGGAAATGAAAAGGAGACACTATAGGAAACGTGCCCGTCCCCTTTCCTAGCCCCACTACTTTTATAGGGCTTACAAATGAAAAGAACCGCCGTAAAGATTACAGCGGTTCAATAGGGTTAATTCGTAAGAACTAAAGCTTAGAAATCGGAACCAGGCTTATCGCCTGCATCTGCGGTACAAAGCGCACGAAGAGTTACTCCACTAACCTTATCGGAGATGAACTGAACATGGCCATCGCCAAACACTGATCCAACAACACCCGTATGGAAAGAGAATGGCTCATCATTGGGGCCACAATTGTTATTTAACCATTTGCAAGTTGAAGGTCCGCCAGAAGGATAAGAATTCTGGTTGATCCATTTGGAAATCGTTAAGCCTGTAGTCACAGCGCCGCCATTTGCTACACCTGCATCATCAAATGCGGGTCCGGATACACCATTGGAACCATCTGGTTCTGCCCAACGAGCAATCGACCGATTTACACCATTAAAAGCATAAGCAGCCTTACCAACATCCGTTCCCCATGCTGGGTTGCCACGGCCTACATCTTCAAACAATCCAATAGTATTGGATCCACCATCGGTAATACCAGTGATTTTTCGCCCACCATTTTGAGTGGAATACACTACAGTTCCTGCTGCTGCACCTGCTCCAATTGTACCCCCGCCTGATAAAATTGTTCCGGTAAGAGTTAACATTCCAGTTTGCGTGGATAATGAGTTGCGGTATCCGGTTGTACCATCAATATCAACATAAGCCACAGGCATATAATCGGTGATGCCATAACCCGCTGAATCAACCCCCGAAGATAACGCAGTGGGGTTGCCTGGGCATACCAAGTTTTTGATAACGGTTTTGTAAGGCGATTGATTGAGATCTGCCGTGTAATGCAAAACATTACTATTAGATTGTTTTGCTGCTGCTTCTTGTTCAAGATAGGGAAGCAACTGGGTGAACAATGATTGCCCATCAAAGCAGGTGTTACCCGGAGTATAAATGCCAGCGTTTGTAGAGCCTGGCCCTACACCTTCCCCAGATGTTGGCAACGATTTAAAAGTTGATTCAAAGTTCATGATTGCCAAACCAAGTTGTTTTAAATTGTTTGCGCAACTTGTTCGGGCTGCGGCTTCGCGTACCTTCTGTACCGCAGGCAACAACAAGCCAATTAAAATTGCAATGATTGCAATCACCACAAGAAGTTCAATTAAGGTAAAAGCAGTTTTACCTTAATTGAGAAACGATAACCATTTAAACATAACATCAACTCCCA
>Ga0209284_10000641_pt1 | contig 56919 bp, 44 predicted proteins | sample FRY03_FD_187211 | JGI IMG/M metagenome (GOLD analysis project Ga0209284, IMG submission 187211) | Freshwater microbial communities from Lake Fryxell liftoff mats and glacier meltwater in Antarctica - FRY-03 (SPAdes) (version 2) | ecosystem: Environmental > Aquatic > Freshwater > Ice > Glacier...
ATATGACGTACGTTTTAATGCCAACTATCAGGACTTAGCGAAGTTAAATTTTTAAATTTAAAAACAAGTTAAATTGAAAAATGGCTTTCACTTTTAAGTAAATAGACTAAAAAAAAGTACGGTTTTTAAAATCGATTACTCTTCATCAAAACTAGCAGTTGGGCAAAATAATAAATCAATCGGGTTGTCAATTTCATATAAATATTGATAACCTTTCGATTCTTTTTTGCAAAAAGGGGCTATCAGTTTTATCATTTTTTTAAACCCATCTAAAGTTAAAATACAGAAAAATGTTTGGTTGTCTTTGGTAAGAATTCCTTCATCCGTTTTAAACAACCCAAAAATTAAATTGCAATTTCTAGGTGTAATAAAATCAACTTGTGATAAGTCTAATTTTTGTTTTTTAGCAATTACAGTATCTTCTAAAAGGTCTCTAAATTTAATAGCTTCCTTTTTGTTAAAGTTATAAAGTCTAACAATACTTTGATCGTGACCATCAATATTTTCAATAAAATCTAATTTCATATTTTTAGTGAGACTCAATTTTGAAAAATAGCAAGCTATAAGTTCAAAGTTGATAGTTGAACGAATCTCGCTTTTTTAGCGAAATCTGTATTTTAATAATTCGATATTTTTTTTAATGTGCTTCTAGCCAATTATTACCAATTCCTATTTCAACATCCAAAGGAACACTCATTTTAAAAGCATTTTCCATTTCGAATTTTATGATTGGTTTTATAATTTCTAACTCGTCTTTATGTGCGTCAAAAACCAATTCATCATGCACTTGCAACAACATTTTAGATTTAAAGTTTTCTTTCTCAAAACGCTTGTAAATATTTATCATTGCTAGTTTAATAATGTCTGCAGCAGAACCTTGAATTGGCGCATTTACAGCATTTCTTTCAGCAGCATTTCGTACTACGGCATTTCTAGAATTGATGTCTTTTAAATACCTACGTCTGTTTAAAACCGTTTCTACATAGCCGTGATCTCTAGCAAAGTCAACTTGTGCAGCCATGTATGCTTTTAACTTCGGATACGTTTCGTAATAGGTGTCAATCAACTCTTTTGCTTCACTTCTAGATAAATCTGTTTGGTTGCTTAAGCCAAAAGCAGAAACGCCGTATATAATACCAAAATTAACTGTTTTTGCGTTGCTTCTTTGCTCGCGAGTAACTTCATCCAAAGGAACATTAAATACTTTTGCAGCGGTTGAAGCATGAATATCTTCGCCATTTTTAAAAGCATTCATCATTGTTTCTTCTTCACTTAACGCTGCAATAATTCGCAATTCAATTTGAGAATAATCCGCAGCTAACAAAACATAGTTTTCATCTCTTGGTATAAACGCTTTTCTAACTTCTTTACCGCGCTCTGTTCTAATTGGGATATTTTGTAAATTAGGATTATTAGAACTTAAACGACCCGTTGCGGCAACTGCTTGTGCATAAACAGTATGAATTCTATTTGTTTTCGGATTTACTTCGTTTGGCAATGCGTCTACATACGTACTTTGTAATTTTTTATATTGACGGTATTCTTGAATATTTCGTATAATTTCATGGTCTTTTGCCAAGTAAGATAAAATATCTTCGCCGGTTGCATATTGCCCAGTTTTAGTCTTTTTAGGTTTATCAACCAACTTCATATTCTCGAACAAAACGATTCCTAATTGTTTCGGCGACGCAATATTAAATTCTTCCCCTGCTTGTTCATAAATATTTTTTTCAAGTCTGTTGATGTCATCCGTTAGCACAACCGATAATTCTTTTAAATAACTTGTGTTGATGTTAATTCCCTCAATTTCCATGGCTGTTAAAACAGAAACTAGCGGTAATTCTACCTCATTAAAAAGTTTGGTAACATTACCACTTTCTAATTCTGATGTAAAATGTTCTTTTAATTGAAGCGTAATATCTGCGTCTTCAACAGCGTATTCTGTTTGCTCATTTATAGGCACAACTCTCATAGAAAGCTGATTTTTTCCTTTTTTACCAATCAATTCTGTGATAGAAACTGGTTGGTAGTTTAAATAGGTTTCTGCCAAAATATCCATATTATGACGCATATCTGGATTGATTAAATAATGCGCAATCATGGTATCAAACAATTTCCCTTTTACAGGCATGTTGTAATTAGATAAAACTTTTATATCATATTTTAAATTATGACCAATTTTTTCTATTTCTGATGTTTCAAAAAACGGTCTAAATTCTTCTAAAATTGTTTTTGTTTCTTCTTGGTCTTCCGGAAAAGAAACATAGAATCCTTTGCCAATTTCAAACGAAAAAGAGATTCCTATAAGTTCAACTTCTAGCGCTTTTAAACCTGTAGTTTCGGTGTCAAAACAAACCGTTTTTTGCTGTAGTAGTTTTTGCAACAAGATTTTTCTTGATAAAGGCGAATTTATATGCTGATAAAAATGATTGGTGTTTTCAATATTTTTAAATCCGGATGCAATGGCCTCGTTTGTAATACTTCCGGTTCCTGGGGCAGCAAATAAATCAAATTGCCCCTCGTTAGATTTTGGTTGTTGGTTTTTGGTTGTTGGTTTTGATTCTTCAACTAAAGAATCTTCTACAGAATTTACTTTTTCCGCATTTTCATTTTCAAAAGTTTTTGAGAAATTGGTTAGTAAATTTCTGAATTCTAATTCGTTAAAAAGTTCGGTTACTTTCTCTAAATCTGGTTGGTCTAGCGTAAAATCTGCAGCATCAAAAGTTACAGGAACATCTAACATAATTGTTGCCAATTGTTTAGAAAGTATACCCAATTCTTTTGCAGCTTCTATTTTCTCTTTCATTTTTCCTTTTAGCTCATGGGTATTTGCTAAAAGATTTTCCATAGAACCATAGGTTGCTAAAAACTTTTTAGCAGTTTTTTCTCCAACGCCAGGTAAACCAGGAATATTATCGGCAGAATCGCCCATCATTCCTAAAAAATCGATGACTTGTAAAGGATCTGTAATTTCAAACTTCTCTAAAACTTCTGGAACGCCCCAAATATCATAACCACCGCCAAAACGAGGCTTGTACATAAAAATATTTTCTGAAACAAGTTGCGCAAAATCCTTGTCTGGCGTTACCATATACACTTTGTAGCCTTCTTTTTCTGCTTGTTTAGAAAGTGTGCCAATTACATCATCCGCCTCAAAACCTTCTTTTACCATAATTGGTATGTGCATGGCTTTTAAAATTTCATAGATATAAGGAACCGCTAATTTTATAGCTTCTGGAGTTGCATCTCTGTTTGCTTTGTAGGCTTCAAACATCTCAACGCGATCTACACTGCCGCCTTTATCAAAGCAAACGGCTAAATGATCGGGTCTTTCACGCTTAATTACGTCTAACAACGAGTTCATAAAACCCATAATTGCAGAGGTATCTAACCCTTTAGAATTGATTCTTGGGTTCTTTATAAATGCGTAATATCCGCGAAAAATTAATGCATATGCATCAACTAAAAAAAGTCTTTTTTGGTCTGACATTTTATCTTTTATTGAAAAACATAAAATTACAAAAAGTTATGATGAGAAGGAAACTTCAAACGGTATTTATAAAAGCGAAAATTTAGTCGCAGATCCAAATTTTTTAGCAATAAACAGAAAAGAAAATTACACAATGTATCATGTTGATTTTAAATCCTTTTTAAAAGGTGCTTTTAGTTGATATAAAATATCGTCAGACTTTTTTGCATTTAAGATATCAATACCGTACACAATATCTTTTGTGTCTTTGTATACAAAAGTTCCAAAAATACGATCCCAAAAAGAGAAGATATTTCCGAAGTTGGTATCTGTCCAAGGCATTAAATGATGGTGATGAAATTTATGAGTATTTGGTGAAATAAAAACATAACTAATTGTCTTGTCTACAAAAAGGGGAAGTTGAATATCTGCATGCGAAAAATAGGTAAAAAGTACGGTTAAAATGCGATACATTAAATAATACGAAACCGGCAAACCCGCAATTATAATTCCTATTAAAGCAAAGGTTTCTCTAAAAATAAAATCTATTGGATGATGTCTCGTTCCAGAGGTTACATCTACATGTGTATCGCTATGATGCACGGTGTGAAAGCGCCACATTGTTGGGATTTTATGTAACATATAATGCACCAAGTATTGAGATGTAAAATCGAGAATCATAATTGCTAAGATGATTTCTATCCAAACTGGCAGATCTATTTGGTTTAATAGTCCAAAGTTATTGGCGTCAATCCAACTGAAAACTCCTACAGTTAAGATGCCAAAAACTACATTAATTATCATGGTAGAAAGTAGTAAAATAAAGTTTGTTTTTGCATGTTTCAATTTATTGTATTGATGTTTTTTTAACGGGTATACACCTTCTAAAATCCAAAATAAAGACAAACAACAAACTACCCAAATAAACTTTTGTAGACTGGTTAGATTTTCGAAAAAGGCAACAATAGTATCCATCATTTTATGAAATTTAAACTTATAAATTTACTAAAAAACTTTAATAGTCGGTTAAAATTCATTCATTTTTTAACAGTTATCTTTACATGTTCTTAAAAATAAAGTTATGCCACGTTGGGTTTTTCCATTGATAGTTTTAGTCATTTTAATAGTAATTCTTGAGTTTTATACGTTTCAAGCTTTAAAAACAATATCTAAAAACAAATTTTTACGTTATGGGTTCTTACTGATAAGTGTTGCTACTTACATCAATTTTTTGGTAATCATGCTAAACTATTCTAGAAGTGACGGACAAACACCCCAATTTCAAATGGCGGTTGGTTTATCGCTAACTGTATTGGTTCCGAAACTGTTAATTGTTTTTGTGCTTTTTGGCGAAGATTTGTATCGATCGGTTTTAAAAGTTATTTCTGCAATTTCAAGCGCTAATACGCAGCCTATGGTTGGTCGAAGAAAGTTTATTTCGCAATTGGCTTTAGGTTTAGCGGCAATTCCGTTTGTATCTTTTATATACGGAATTGTGCAAGGGAAGTATAATTATAAAGTGATAAAATACCAGCTAACTTTTAAAGATTTACCAGTAGCTTTTGATGGTTATACGATTACTCAAATTTCTGATATCCATTCAGGAAGTTTTACCAATAAAAAGAAAATACAATACGGTGTTGATTTAATAAATGAGCAAAAATCTGATCTGTTGTTATTTACAGGTGATATTGTAAACAATAAAGCCGATGAGATGGATAATTGGATTGACGTTTTTAGCCAATTAGAAGCAAAAGAAGGTAAATATTCTATTCTTGGAAACCACGATTATGGCGATTATATGGATTGGAATAAACCAGAGGATAAAATCAAAAATTTTCAAGCAGTAAAAGATATTCATAAAAAAATTGGCTTTGATTTATTGTTGGATGAACACCGTTATTTAGAAAAAAACGGACAAAAAATTGCGCTTCTTGGAGTAGAGAATTGGGGAAAAGGATTTAATCAAGCGGGAGATTTACAAAAAGCATCCGCAAAAATTAAAAAAGAAGATTTTAAAATTTTAATGAGTCACGATCCAAGTCATTGGCAAGAAAAAGTAAAAAATGACGATTTTAATTACCATCTTACTTTAAGCGGACATACGCATGGTTTACAATTAGGGATAGAAATTCCTGGTTTTATAAAATGGAGTCCATCTAAATATGTTTACAAACAGTGGGCTGGTTTGTATGAAGAATTTGGCAGATTTATAAATGTAAATAGAGGTTTTGGTTATCATGCATTTCCTGGTAGAGTAGGTATTTGGCCAGAAATTACAGTCATAGAATTGAAAAAAATTTGATAATCAGTATATTTATCAAGAATTGTTATATTTGCAGCATTACAATTGTAAAATTATAAGTTTTTATTTCCTTATAAACGTGCTATTATGACAAAATTTGGAGAGTTAATTAGTGTTGATGTACTTGTTTTAATTGATTTTTATGCCGATTGGGATCAGGTTGAAAACAGTGTAGATATTTTAAGAGATGTTGCGGCTGCTTTAGGAGATAAGGCAAAAGTTATAAAAATTGATATCAAAAAAAACGAGACTTTAGCAGATGCTTTGCGTGTGAAAGGGAATCCTACTTTTATGATTTATAAGAATGGCCAAATGAAATGGCGTCAAACAGGGCATCAGGATGCAAACACTTTAATAGGCCTTGTACAACAATACCTTTAGTATTCTAAATCTTTTAATACAGTAGTATAAAAATATAGACATCAAAGTTTATATAGTTGAACTTTGATGTCTGTATTTATTATTTATTTTTCTTTAGGAATAATGTGATTAAATAATTGCAATGTTTGATTGAATTCGTTTTGTATGTCCATTAAGAATTTTTCATCTGTATCATGTTCTACAACTTGATCAATAACACCTCTGTATAAATATCTAAAAGTCATATCAAACTCATCAAAAACCATATCAAATTCATCCTTAGAAAAAGTACTGTACCAAATTAATTTATCTTTAAATAATTTAACTAAGGTCTTTACAGTTACTCTTGCTTTTTCTTGTTCGCCTAATTTGTAATACATTTCTGGGTATTCCATAGACAAACTATAATGGTCAAAATCTTTAATTGGTAGTTTATTTAATGATAAATCTAACATTTCAATTGCTTTTAAAGTATCACCTTCAATGGCAAACGCAGCCGATAATCGCATTAAACTATTTCTTAAAGAGATAGCATTTCTTTTGGTTTGCTCATCCAAATAAATTTTACCGTTATTAATATTTCTCCAATCCCACTTTTGTACATTTTTATACATTTTCTTTGTATCAATCCTGCCAATATCAAATAAACTTAGTTCTCTAACTAATTGTCCGTTTTCATTAACAATTTTAGTTGGTGTTTTTATCGGCACAAATTTAAAAGCAACGCCATCTAATTGTAAATAATCTTTTAGCCAAAGATATTCGCTATCGGTATTAGAGCCACCCGTAAAATAAATAGGACGTTCCCAATTAAAATTATTTAAAATATCTAACATTAAAATGGTGTTTTTAGCCAAAGCTCTATCTACAGTAATATCTATATAAGGCACAATTTTATCTGCATCTTTTTGTGCAACAATGCCATACTTTAAAACATTTTCTTTGTTAACCGGAATCCTTATTTTGTTAGTAGGTAATATTTTTTCTGGATTACCATCATCATCTAAATCATAAAAAGTTCTTTTGTTGTCGCTTCTAATCCATTTCATGTAACTGTCTAAATCTAGCACAGAATCCTTTAATTGAGGAAATAATTCCGCAAAGTAATACGCAACATCTAACGTTCCGTATTTGTATTCATCGTGGGTTAATTGCGACGGAATAGGAGCAGACTTATAAGAAGCGCGTTTCATTTGGTCTATATACCAATCTGTTTGAAAAAGACTTGTATTTACTAATTTTATATCAGTTCTAATCCCTTCTACTTCTTGCATATACCATAGCGGAAACGTGTCATTATCGCCAATAGTAAACATAATTGCGTTAGGATCACAACTTTCTAAATACGCTTGTGCATTTAAGCGAGTTGTATATCTATTTGAACGATCGTGATCGTCCCAGTTTTCGAAAGCCATTAAAGAAGGAACAGCTAAGATAGAGACAAAGGTAACTGCAATTGCTATTGGTTTTTTGGGTCCTAATTTTTTTAAATATTCATACAAAGCAAGCACGCCAAAGCCAATCCAAATTGCAAATATGTAGAAACTTCCTACAATTGCATAATCACGTTCTCTAGGTTCAAAAGGCTTCGGATTTGTATAAAATATAATTGCAAAACCTGTAAAAATGAAGAAGATAAATAAGGTAAAAAAGTTTTCTTTATCCCATTTAACCTGATACAATAAACCAAGGATTCCTAAAATTAAAGGTAAAAAATAATATTTATTACGCCCTTTATTTTCTAATACATCTGGCGGAAGTTGTTCTTGAGAACCTAATCGTATTTCGTCAATAACATCAATTCCGCTTAGCCAATTTCCATTAAAAATATCTAAATTTCCTTGAATATCATTTTGACGCCCAACAAAATTCCACATAAAATAACGACCATACATATAGCCAAATTGGTAGCTTGCCATAAATGTTAAGTTTTCTGCAAACGTTGGTCTGCGATTACTTTTTGCAGGAATGCCTGCAATCGCTTTATACATTTTTTCTGATGCAGGATTTACCATTCTTGGTATAAAGCCTTTGTGTTTATCAGACCAGTTAGGCAAAACGTCTTTATATACATTTACAATAACATATTTACCATCTTTTTGCTCATATTTTGGTTTATCGTCTTTTGTAGGGTTTTTCGCATCTTGTTCTCTGCTATATGAATTTGAGTAATATGTGTCGTAAAAAACATTTGCATCTCCATATTGTTCTCGTTCATAATACGCCAATAACTCGCGCGCACTAGACGGATTGTTTTCGTTAATCGTTGTATTTGCGTTCGCTCTGATTGGTAACATCATCCAAGAAGAAAACCCAATCATAATAAATAATACAGAAAGTATTAAGGTGTTTGCTGTAATTTTGTTCGTTTTTCTGGTGTAATTTAATCCAAAATAAAACAATGCAATTAAAATAATTGCAGCAATAATAGATCCTGAATTATAAGGCAATCCAATAGAATTGATAAAAAATAATTCTGATGCACTAAAGAATTTCAAAGTAAAAGGGAATAAAAATTTAAAAACAAACATTAAAACAATTACAGAAATTACCGTAGCAATTGCCGTTGTTTTTAAGTTGATTTTTTTATAGGTTTTAAAGAAATACAAAAGCACAATTGCAGGAATAACCAGCAAAGAAAGTATGTGAACGCCAAATGATAAACCAACTACAAAACTGATAATAATTAACCATTTGTTTCCTCTTGGTTGGTGCATTTCACTCTCCCATTTTAATCCTAGCCAAAATAATAACGCCATTAAAAAAGACGACATTGCATACACTTCACCCTCAACAGCACTAAACCAAAAACTATCAGAAAAGGTATAAGCTAAAGAGCCAACTAAACTACTACCTAGAATTGCAAGATATTTTACATCAGTAATTTCACCCCTTTTTAAAGCCATTTTTTCGGCTAAATTGCTAATGGTCCAAAACATAAATAAAATGGTAAATGCGCTCGCTAAAGCAGACATAAAATTTACCATTTTAGCAATTTCAGAAACTTCTGAAGTAAACATTGCAAAAAAGGCTCCTAACATTTGAAAAAGGGGCGCTCCTGGTGGATGCCCAACTTCTAGTTTTACAGAGGTTGATATATATTCTCCACAATCCCAAGCACTAACTGTTGGTTCTAAAGTTAGTGTATAGGTAATTAAAGCTATTGCAAATGCAGCCCATCCTAGGATGATGTTCCATTTTTTAAATTTTTCTGATGTCATAAGTCACTTAATAATCTCTGGGCGAATTTACTAATAAATATGATTAAAAGTGAGTTCTGTGACCTTTTCTAACAATAAGGTAGCTCCTAAATAAATGTTAAACTAAAAATTTATAAAAAAAAGTTTGTGAAATTAAAAGATTGCATTAAATTTGCACCCGCATAAAAGCATTGGCCTATGGTGTAATTGGTAACACACCGGTTTTTGGTACCGACATTCAAGGTTCGAGTCCTTGTAGGCCAACAAAAAAGTCCTAACAATTTAAATTGTTAGGACTTTTACTTTTAAAAGATATTCTACTTCATTAAAAAATCTTTTAAGTCCTGATAACACGCTGCTTTAATGGCTATTTTTTTATTATTGATGATTTTTTTTATTTGTTCTGGAATTTCAACTTTTACAGGTAAAACGGCTTCAACAACATCTAAAAACTTTACAGGATGCGCCGTTTCTAGAAAAACACCAAATTCGTTTTCTTTTAAACCATATTTTTTTAAGCCCAAATAGCCAACTGCACCATGTGGCTCTGCAACATAACCAGTATTATTATAGATTTTTTTCATAGTTGTACGCGTTTCATCATCAGTAAAGCTATACGAAGAAAAAGCACTTTTAAGGGTTTCTAAATCATTGTTGAATAATTCTAGTATTCTAATAAAGTTACTTGGGTTCCCAACATCCATAGCGTTAGAAATTGTTGCCTTTGATGGTTTTGGTTTGTAAACTCCGTTTACTAAGTAATTAGGAACCGTATCATTTATATTTGTTGATGCTATAAAATGTTTAATGGGTAAACCTAATTTTTGAGCCATAATTCCTGCACAAATATTTCCAAAATTACCACTAGGAACAGAAAACACCAATTCTTTATTTTTTTTGTGTAATTCTTTATAAGCAAAGAAAAAATAAAACATTTGTGGCAACCAACGAGCAACATTTATGGAGTTTGCAGAGGTTAACGTTTTGGTAATTTCTTCATCTAAAAAAGCAGTTTTTACCATTTCTTGACAATCATCAAAAACACCATCCACTTCTAAAGCGGTAATATTTTTCCCCAAAGTTGTCAATTGCTTTTCTTGAATATCACTCACTTTTCCTGACGGATATAAAATAACTACATTTATACCTTTTGCGCCTAAAAATCCATTGGCAACTGCACCACCAGTATCACCAGAAGTGGCAACTAAAACCGTGATTTCATCCGTATTTCCTTGGTTGAAATACTCTAAACATTGCGACATAAATTTGGCGCCAACATCTTTAAAAGCCATGGTTGGTCCGTGAAATAATTCTAATGAAGCAATATTATCATCAATTTTAATCATAGGAAAATCAAAAGAAACTGTTTCTTTAATAATTTCTTTCAGTTTTGCAGCGGGTATTTCATCACCTACAAACTGTTTAATTACTTCGTACGCAATTTCGTGATTTGAATATTCAGAAATGTTTTCGATAAAATCTTTAGAAAGTGGTGTAATATTTTCAGGAAAATAGATTCCTCTGTCTTTGGCCAAACCTTGAACGACGGCGTTTTTAAAAGTTGATTTAGGCGATTTATGGTGTAAACTGTAGTAGTTCATTTTTTAGAGTTTTTGGTTTTGAGTTTTGAGTTTTGAGTTACAGTGAAAACTAATAACTAAACACTTAAAACTAATAACTATTTTTAATTCTTATTCCTTCTGGATTTATTTTTGAAATAAACATTTCAAAATCAATGCCTTTATTTTGGTAGCTTTCTTGCATGCTTTTGTAGACTTTTTCTGCAATTTCATCACCCCTACAAAGGGCAAAAATTGTGGGTCCAGAACCGCTAATTCCAGCCCCTAAAGCTCCTGCTTTAATTGCTGCATTTTTTACATCATCAAAAAACGGAATTAAGGGTTTACGAGCAGGTTCTACAATAATATCAACTAAAGAGTTGCTAATTAAATTGTAGTTATCTGTATATAAACCGCTAATTAAACCACCAACATTTGCCCATTGTGTTACAGCGTCTTTTAACGGAATTTCCGTTGGCAAAACCTCTCTAGCGTCTTTTGTTTTAACTTCTATTTGCGGATGAATGGCAACAACTCTTAATTCACTCGGAACGGGTAATTTTATAATTTCTAAAGGATCGTAACTTCTAACCAACACAAAACCGCCATAAATTGCGGCAGAAACATTGTCTGCAATGGCAGAACCACAAGCTACTTCTTCTCCAAACATCGCAAATTTTGTGAGTTCTAGATCAGAATAGATATTGCCTAATAATTGATTTGTGCCAAAAGCAGCACCTGCAGCACTAGCAGCAGAACTTCCTAACCCGCTTCCTGGAGCAAAACCTTTATGAATTGTTAATTCAATTCCGAAATCAGCATTTGCATGATTTAATATTTTTTTTACAACGGCACTTGCTGCATTTTCATCAACATTATAGGTTAAATCTGCGCCCGTAATATTTGTTATTTTCACTCCTTTTTCTATAGTTTTTGTAAACGACATTTCATCGCCTATGGCATCTACAGCAAAACCGAGAGAATCAAATCCGCAGGAAACATTAGCAACCGTTGCAGGAGAAAATATTTTTAAATAATCCATATTTTTTTAGTTTGCAGTTTTTAGTAGCAGTTTTCAGTTAGTTACAAACTGCAAACTGATACTGCGAACCGTGTACTGTTTTATTGATTAGCAATTCTAATTACATCTGCAAAAATACCAGAAGCTGTAACATCTGCACCTGCACCTGCACCTTTTATTAATAAAGGATTTTCTGGATATCTATCTGTAAAAAATAAAACAATATTATCACTTCCTTCTAAATTATAAAAAGGATGATTTGAAGCGATGTGTTGTAAACCAACATTTGCTTTTCCGTTGCTAAATTCTGCAACATATTTTAAACGACACTCTTTAATATCAGCTTCTTTATAAATATCTTGAAAATGATTTTCGTGCGCAACTAATGAAGCATAAAATTCTTTATTATTACTAGTATTTAAGCTTTCTTTTGGTAAAAAAGGGTTGTTGTCAATGTCTTCTAACTCTAATTGATAGCCACTTTCTCTAGCTAAAATTAAAATTTTTCTAGCAACATCAACACCGCTTAAATCAATTTTTGGATCTGGTTCTGTAAAACCTTCCTTTTGAGCTTGTGCAACTACATCATGAAACGTGTAATTTTCATTAAAATTATTAAAAACAAAGTTTAAACTTCCTGACAATACCGCCTGAATTTTATGAACTCTATCTCCAGAATTTATTAAATTTTTAAGGGTGTCTATAATTGGTAAACCTGCGCCAACATTAGTTTCAAACAAAAAAGAAGCATTGTATTTTCTAGAAACACGTTTTAAGTTTTTATAATTTTCAAAGCTAGAGGCGCATGCAATTTTGTTGCAAGTTACCACAGAAATACTTTGGCGTAGATATTTTTCATATACTTCAGAAACTTGCTGATTTGCAGTATTATCTATAAAAACACTATTTATATGATTCGATTTTTTAACTTTTTCGTAAAAAGCGTCCAAACTTGCTGGCTCTCCGTTTTCTAGGTCCTCTTTCCAGTTTTTTAGGTTGATGCCAGTATTATCAAAAAGCATTTTTCTGGAGTTTGAGATTCCGACAACTCTAATTTTTAGTTTTAGATTTTCTTTTAAGAATTTTCTTTGTCGATGTAATTGTGCTAAAAAGTGTTCACCAACATTTCCAACCCCTGTTACAAATAAGTTTAATTGTTTTGTTTTTTCTTCAAAAAACTGCTCGTGTAAGGTGTTTAAAGCTTTTTCTGCGTCGTATTTATTGATAACAGCAGAGATGTTTTTTTCTGATGAACCTTGAGCAATTGCTCTTACATTAACATTATTTCGGCCTAAAGCGCTAAACATTTGTCCGCTTAAACCTTGGTGGTTTTTCATGCTTTCGCCAACAACAGCAATAATAGCCAATTCATTTTCGATAATAATTGGCTTTATTTTTTTTCTGTCAATTTCTATACTAAAAGTTTCGTCTAAAAAAAGCTTGGCCTTAGGCGCATCATTTTGATAAACACCAACACAAATTGAATGTTCTGACGAAGCTTGTGTAATAAAAACTACATTAATTTTTTGTTGAGAAAGTGTTTCAAACAACCGTTTTGAGAAACCCGGAATACCAATCATTCCGCCACCTTCTAAAGTAATTAAACTGATGTTATCTATATGGGAAATTCCTTTAACATCTGTACCTTTTTTAGGATTTTTAGAAATTAGTGTTCCAGGATTTTCTGGATCAAAGGTGTTTTTAATTCTAATAGGAATTTCTTTTCTTAAAGCAGGCTGAATGGTTGGTGGATACAAAACTTTTGCACCAAAATGAGACAATTCCATTGCTTCTTCGTAAGAAATTTCTGAGATCGGATACGCTTGCTTTACAACTCTAGGATTTGCTGTGTACATCCCGCTAACATCTGTCCAGATTTGTAATTCATCGGCATTTAAATCAGCTGCATAAATTGAGGCCGAATAATCTGAGCCGCCTCTGCCTAAAGTAGTTGTTTCTCCATCAAGATTAGCAGAAATAAATCCGCCTAAAACAACAACTTGGTGTTTATCTTTATCAAAAAATAAATTTATATTTTTATTCGTTAATTTGAAATTAACCTGTGCATTTAAATAATCATCATTAGTAATAATTAAGTCTCTGCTTTCTCCATGAATTGCATCAAACAGTTCTTTTGCAGCATTGGCAATAATGAAAGAAGAAAACCGCTCACCAAAACTAGAAACCTTTGCAAGTGTTTTATCAGACAATTCTTGAAGCAGAAAAACACCTTCATAAATAGATTGTAAACGATCAAACAAATAGGTAACTTCTTCAATAACCTCTTTTTTGTTGGCAGAAATTAAATCTTCTATTATTTGAAAATGCAGTGTTTTAATAGCTTCTAAAATTTCTTTAGCAATCTTAATTTCATTTAAAGCTTCTTTTGCTCCTGCTAATAAATTATCGGTAGTTTTACCAAATGCAGATACAATTACTGCTACCCTAGCTTCTTTTGAAGTTTTATAAACAATGTTTAAAACCTTTTTTATGTTTTCTGAGTTTGCTACAGACGAGCCTCCAAATTTTAATACTTTCATTTTTTATGATACTAGATTATGCAATATATTTTATGATGTTATTTCGTTTTTACGAAAAAATAGATGACCTAAATTATATGAATATAAATAACCCTTAAAGGGTCGTAAATGTAGTTGTGGTGCGAATAAAAGTAGGCGTAGAAATACAAACTACAGAAGTAGTTATAGGAGATTTTGTATGTATTAAAGAATAATTCACTTCACAAAAATAACGGTATTATTTATTTTGATGGGTTTTAGTAGGGATTTTTTTAAAAATTAACTCAATTAATATCATTTTGATAAAAATGCTTGCTTAAAAATTAAATATTCTTATTTTTATTAGAAGAATTTAATTTTTCTTTAATAATTAAAGCAATTGGCTTGTTTTCTATTTTACTTTCTAACCACGACAAAATATCTAAATACAAGAAGGCTCTTTTTTCATAAGGATGGTCTTCGTATTTTTTTAATTTCGTATGAATTTTTTTAAACTCATTTTTTATTTCATGCGGAAAAACATCACTTAAATCCCTTATAGAAGTTAAGAAAATCTTTTGAACTTCCTGAAGGTTTTCCATTTTTAATAAAAATTTATAGGTATCTAAAAACTGTCTCTCAAAATCGTAATCTAAGCCACATTCATAGTGCGCAATTAAATTTAAAACTCTTGCAAAGCACTGTAAATCTTCTGCTGTGCTAATGTTTTTAGATTTAATAATCTTTTGTAAATAAACGATACAAAGCTCATTTTTGCCCATACCAAAGTACAAACAAGCCATTTTATAATAGAGCATTACTATATAATGACTGTCTAACCGGTCTTTGTACTTTTCAATTTTATGGTTAATAATTTCAATTAAATATTCACCCTCAGAAAATGTAGCTTCTAAGAAATGTAAATGCAATTTATTGGCATATAAATACTGAAAAATTAAAAGTTCTGTATTTGTATTTAAAGGAATTACATTTTGTTCAATTTCATTTTCAAAAGAAGTAAGTTCTTCTTTAAAAGTAGATGTTTTTTTTACAAAAAAAGAGGCTTCTAACAAGTAGTTAATTCCTTTTAAATAAAAAACAGGATGTAAAATAATATACTTTCTGTCTTCTCGAAATAAATCGACCCATTTACTGGCATATTTATAACTCTGAATAAAATCTTGGGTTAAAAAACTAAACCATAAATGAGATTTGTACAACCATAATTTTTCTCTAAATCCGAAGTTATTAAACTTATACTTTGGGAGTTTACTGTAAAAATAGGCATTTACAAACTCTAATTCCTCGTTGTTTTTCACATATCCATTTTGCAATAAATGACTGTATAACTGTAATGATAAATTAGACAACTTACTTGCCATAACATTTTGCAGACTTAGTTCTTTGGCCTGTATAGAAAGTTGATCTGCCCTATTGCTTAAACTTCTTGTAATATACTGTGTTTCAATTACTTTTTCTAATTCTACAATTTCGTAAGCAATGTTTTTTTCTTCGTTTTCAAGGGCTAAATTCTTTGCTTTATCTAAGAGTTTTAAACTTTGTTTGTACAATCCTTTTTGATATAAAACGGTTGCAAAATCTAATTGTTCTCTAATTTGAATTCTAATATTTTTATGCGCAGGATTTAATCGAAGACTTATTAAAATCTGTTTGTATAAATGAGCTTTTAAATTAGAAAGTTGTTGTTTAGAAACTATGCCACTATTTATGATTACTTTTTCGTCATATACTTTTAACTTTTCTAAAAACTTAAAAAGTGAGAAGAATTTGGCATCAATATTACCACCTAATCGACCAACATATAAATTAAATTGCCTCTTTTCAGACTTTGTTAAAGACTTAATTAGAACAAAAAGAGCATCATTTTGTTGATTGGCTAATGTAACAATTTTACTCATAACGTACTGGTAATTAGATTTTTATATTTTCAATAAGTCTATTAGAAATCGTGAAATTTATTATTAAAAAGTATTTATTGAAAACACAATATATATTTTTGATCAAATATAAAGATAATCTTTACAAAATGATGCAAGATAATAAAGTTCAAATTTTTGATACAACTTTAAGAGATGGAGAGCAAGTGCCTGGTTGTAAGTTAGATACTAAACAGAAATTGATTATAGCAGAAAGGTTAGATTTACTAGGAGTAAATGTTATCGAAGCAGGTTTTCCTGTTTCAAGTCCGGGAGATTTTAAATCGGTTTTTGAAATTGCTAAAATTGTAAAAAACGCAACAGTTTGTGGTTTAACAAGAGCAGTAGAAAATGATATAAAAGTTGCTGCGGAAGCTTTAAAATTTGCTAAATATCCAAGAATTCATACTGGTATTGGCACGAGTGATTCTCATATAAAATTCAAATTTAATTCTACTAGAGAAGAAGTTATTGAACGAGCAATTAAAGCAGTTACTTATTCAAAAACTTTTGTAGAAGACGTTGAGTTTTATGCAGAAGACGCAGGCAGAACAGATAACGAATTTTTAGCAAGAGTTTGTGAAGCAGTCATAAAAGCAGGTGCAACTGTTTTAAATATTCCGGATACAACTGGGTATTGTTTACCAGAAGAATATGGTGCAAAAATAAGATATTTACGTGAAAACGTAAGAGGGATTGAAAAAGTGATTCTTTCTTGTCACTGTCATAACGATTTAGGAATGGCGACAGCAAATTCAATTGCAGGTGTTATAAATGGTGCGCGTCAAATAGAATGTACTATTAACGGTATTGGAGAGCGTGCAGGAAATACCGCTTTAGAAGAAGTTGTAATGGTGCTTAAACAGCACCCATATTTAAACCTTGAAACAAGTATTAATACAAAATTACTGTACGATACAAGTATTTTGGTTCGTGAAAGTATGGGTATGCCTGTGCAACCAAATAAAGCAATTGTTGGTGCAAATGCATTTGCGCATAGTTCTGGAATTCATCAAGACGGAGTAATAAAAAACAGAGAAACTTACGAAATTATGAATCCTGAAGATGTTGGGGTTACAGAAAGTGCAATTATTTTAACAGCAAGAAGCGGAAGAGCTGCTCTGGCTTATAGAGCAAAAAAAATAGGATATGAGTTAACAAAACTACAGTTAGATGTTGCTTATACTTCTTTTTTAGAGTTTGCCGATAAACAAAAAGAAATAAAAGATGATGATATTCACGCTATTATGAATGTGGTGAATAAAATTTCAAAAATAGTAGTAGCATAAAAACCAGAAAGTAGTTTTGTCTTCAGTAATGGTTATGTTACTTTGGATTTAATAATTATATTTTAATAAGATGAGTTTTAATCATTAAAAAATAATGAAAATAACAATTGCCGTAATTCCCGGAGATGGTATAGGTCCAGAAGTAATTGCACAAGCAAAAAAAGCTTTGAATGCAGTTGCAGAAGTCTATGACCATATTTTTTTATACAAAGAAGCCCAAATGGGTGCTTGTGCCATTGAGGCAACAGGAAGTCCTTTGCCAGACGCAACAATTAGAATTTGTAAAAAAGCAGATGCGATCTTATTTGGTGCAATTGGCGAACTTAAATATGATAATGATCCATCAGCAAAAATAAGACCAGAACAAGGTTTGTTACGCTTGCGCAGAGAACTTGGTTTGTTCTGTAATATTAGGCCAGTAAAAGCATATGATAAGTTAATTAAAAATTCTCCTCTAAAAAAAGAAGTAATTTCAGGAACTGATATTGTTATTTTTAGAGAACTTACTGGCGGAATTTATTTTGGAAATAAAGAAATTAGCGAAGACGGTAAAACTGCTTCCGACCTTTGTTCTTATACCTACGAAGAGATTTCAAGAATTACACATTTAGCTTTTAAAGCAGCGCAAGACAGAAGAAAAAAAGTAACTTTAATAGATAAAGCAAATGTTTTAGAAACTTCTCGTTTGTGGAGGAAGACAGTTACTGAAATCGCTAAAGAATATACAAATGTAAAATTAGATTTCATGTTTGTAGATAACGCCTCAATGCAATTAGTTATAAACCCAACACAGTTCGATGTAATTCTTACAGAAAATTTATTTGGTGACATTATTTCAGCAGAAGCAAGTGTTATAGCAGGTTCTATAGGCTTGTTAGCCTCTTCTTCAGTTGGAGACAAATGCGCATTATTTGAGCCAATTCATGGTTCTTACACGCAAGCAAAAGGAAAAGACATTGCTAATCCGTTAGCCTCAATTTTGTCGGCAGCAATGCTTTTAGAGCATTTAGGTTTGCGTGAAGAAGCAGATGCAATAGAAAGAGCTGTAGAGAAATCTTTGTATTTAGGAATTACAACAGAAGATATTAAAGGTAAAAATCAGTATGCAGCTTCTACCGCAAAAATTGGGGATTTTATTGCTGATTATATTACAAATCAAGAAGATAGTAATATGAATTTTCAAAATATTCATATGGGACAAAGTACCATTATATAAATATGATTAAAAAAAGAAAAAGATAAATTAAAAGTTTAGGAAGAAATATCTATCTTAATTATGTAATCTTTGACAAATCTTATAACCTTGTGTTTAATTAAATATCAAATAGAACCTTCCTTTAAAATGGAAGGTTTTTTTATGAATTTATTTCAATAATTGAATGTCATAATTAAATAGGTTTAAACATCTAAAAAACAAGTAATTAAGTGTTTTTTCGAACACCTGAATTTAAAGATTAGTAAAGAATTTTATCCAACGAAAAAAGCCAAATAGATTAATTTAGACAACTTATTGAAGAATATATAAATGGAACTAAATAAACATAGCAAAAGATTAACGCAAGATGATTCTCAACCAGCATCGCAAGCAATGCTGTATGCCGTAGGTTTAACGGATGAGGATATGAGCAAAGCTCAAGTTGGTATCGCAAGCACAGGTTATGACGGTAATCCTTGTAATATGCACTTAAATAATTTGGCTGCAGAAGTAAAGATTGAAACAAAAATTGCTGGTTTAGTTGGTTTAGGATTTAATACCATTGGTGTTTCTGACGGAATTTCTATGGGAACTTCAGGTATGAATTACTCGCTAGTTTCTAGAGATATTATTGCAGACTCTATAGAAACAGTAATGAATGCACAAAGTTACGATGCAGTTATTGCTATTGTTGGTTGCGATAAGAACATGCCCGGATCTATTATTGCAATGTTGCGTCTAAATCGCCCAGCAATAATGATGTACGGTGGTACAACAGCATCAGGGAACTTTAAAGGAAGAAAATTAAATATTGTTTCTGCATTTGAAGCTTTAGGGCAAAAAATGGCTGGAGAAATTGAAGAAGAAGAATACAGAGAAATTATAAAAAGAGCAATTCCGGGCGCTGGTGCTTGCGGTGGTATGTATACTGCAAATACAATGGCTTCGGCTATAGAATGTATGGGTTTTGCATTGCCTTATAACTCATCAATTCCTGCAGAAAATCCTAATAAATTATCCGAAGCAGAAAGAACAGCTTTGGCAATTAAAAACTTATTAGAATTAGATTTAAAACCTTTGGATATTATTTCTAAAAAGTCTTTAGAAAATGCAATTGCAATTGTAAATGCATTAGGCGGTTCTACAAATGCGGTATTGCACTTTTTAGCAATTGCGCATGCTGCGGATATCGAGTTTACTTTAGAAGATTTTCAAAAGGTAAGTGATAGAACTCCATTAATTGCAGATTTAAAACCATCAGGAAAATACTTAATGGAAGATGTTCATGGTATTGGCGGAACACCTGCAATTATGAAATATTTATTACAAGAAGGTTATTTACACGGAGACTGTATGACAGTTACAGGTAAAACTTTGGCGGAAAATTTAGCAAATGTAAAAGCCATGGAATTTGATGAACAAGATGTTATTTATCCAAAGGATAAAGCATTAAAATCATCAGGAAACATTCAAATAATTTATGGAAACCTTGCATCTGAAGGAGCTGTTGCAAAAATTTCCGGAAATGAAGGTTTATTATTTGAAGGAAAAGCAGTGGTTTACGACGGTGAGCAAGCTGCAAATACAGGAATTGCAAACGGAGAAGTAGAAAAAGGCGATGTTGTTGTTATTCGATATGTAGGTCCAAGAGGAGGTCCAGGAATGCCAGAAATGTTAAAACCAACTTCATTAATTATGGGAGCAGGTTTAGGTAAATCGGTAGCATTAATTACAGATGGTCGTTTTTCAGGAGGAACTCACGGTTTTGTAGTTGGGCATATTACACCAGAAGCACAGTCTGGAGGAACTATCGGAATATTAAAAACAGGTGATATAATTAGAATCAGTGCAGAAGATAATTCTATTAATGTTTTAATTTCTGATGAAGAAATCGCAGAAAGAAAAGCACAATGGGTTGCGCCAGCATTAAAGCACACCAAAGGAATCTTATACAAATACGCTAAAATGGTAGCATCAGCATCTAAAGGATGTGTTACAGATTTATAAAAATAGAAACAACAAATAAGAGCCAAGAAAAAAGACAGTATAGAACATGTTTATCCTTATTCTATTAATCTTTATTCTTTAATCTAAATAAGAAAGTATGGAAACAGAAACCATAATAAATAAAGAAATAGCAAAAAAAGTTACAGAAAGAATTTCTGGTAGCGAGGCAATCGTAAGATGCTTAATTGCAGAAGATGTAAAAATAATTTACGGATATCCCGGAGGAGCAATTATGCCGGTGTATGATGAATTATACAAATACAAAGATCAAATACATCATGTACTAACACGTCATGAACAAGGCGCAACGCATTCTGCACAAGGGTTTGCAAGAATTTCGGGTAAAGTTGGGGTGGCTATCGCAACTTCGGGCCCAGGAGCAACAAATTTAATTACAGGTATTGCAGATGCGCAAATAGACTCAACACCAATGGTGTGTATTACAGGTCAAGTTCCTTCTCATTTACTAGGAAGTGATGCTTTTCAAGAAACTGATATTGTTGGTATTTCTACGCCAGTAACAAAATGGAATTGTCAAGTAACTAAAGCATCTCAAATTCCTGCTGCAATTGCAAAAGCTTTTTATATCGCTAAAAGCGGAAGGCCAGGACCCGTTTTGGTTGACATTACAAAAGATGCTCAGTTTGAAGAATTTGATTTTGTGTACGAAAAATGCACAAAAGTAAGAAGTTATTTTCCTGTTCCTAAAACAGATATTTCTTCTGTTGAAGCAGCAGCGAAAATTATCAATGCTGCAAAAAAACCACTTATTATTTGGGGACAAGGAATCATTTTAAGCGAAGCGGAAGAACAACTAAAAGCTGTGGTTGAAAAAGCAGGAATTCCTGCTGCATGGACAATTTTAGGAGCTTCTGCATTGCCAACTTCACATCCATTAAATGTAGGTATGTTAGGGATGCACGGTAATTATGCGCCAAATAAGTTAACAAACGAATGCGATGTTTTAATTGCAATTGGAATGCGTTTTGACGATAGAGTTACAGGAAATTTAAGCACGTACGCAAAACAGGCAAAAGTAATTCACTTTGAAATTGATGCTGCAGAAGTAGATAAAAATGTAAAAACTGATGTTGCTGTTTTAGGGGATGCAAAAGTAAGTTTAGAATTATTGTTACCACTATTAAATGAAAATTCACATCCAGAATGGCATCAGCAATTTAAAGATCTGTATGCGATTGAATATGAAAAGGTAATTAAAGGCGATTTATATCCTACAAAAGAGGGCTTAACCATGGGTGAGGTTATAAAAGAAATTAACATTCAAACCAAAGGTGAAGCAGCTATTGTAACTGATGTTGGTCAGCACCAAATGATTGCTTGTAGATATGCAGAATTCAATAAAACAAAAAGTAATATTACTTCTGGCGGATTAGGAACTATGGGCTTTGGATTGCCCGCTGCAATTGGAGCAAAAATGGCAGCTCCAGATCGTGAAGTAGTTTCTATTTCTGGTGATGGAGGTTATCAAATGACCATTCAAGAATTAGGAACGATATTTCAGCAAAAAACAGCTGTTAAAATTGTAGTCTTAAACAACGAATTTTTAGGAATGGTACGTCAATGGCAACAATTGTTTTTTGATAAAAGATATGCATCTACAGAAATGGTAAACCCTAATTTTGTAGCAATTGCAGAAGGGTATTACATTAAGGCAAGAAAAGTTACCAAACGGGAAGAATTGGCAGAAGCTGTAGCAGAAATGATGGCAAGTAAGGAAGCTTATTTCTTGGAAGTTCTTGTAGAAAAAGAAGGAAATGTATTTCCAATGGTTCCCTCAGGAGCAGGTGTTTCTGATATAAGACTTGAATAAGCAGAAAGTAGACAGTTCAAAAAAATATCAAGAAGTTTTAGACATTAATATTTACAACATGAGTGCAGAAAAACAATTATATACAGTATCAATTTATACTGAAAACAATATTGGATTGTTGAATAGAATTTCAGCAATTTTCCAAAGAAGACATATTAATATAGAGAGTTTAAATACGTCTCCGTCAGAAATTGAGGGCGTTTCTAGATTTACGATTGTTGTAAATATGACAGAAGTAAACATAAAAAAAATAATTGGGCAAATAGATAAACAAGTAGAGGTTATAAAGGCTTTTTATCATACTGATGATGAAACAATTTATCAGCAATCTTGTATGTTTAAATTTAGGTCTAACCTTTTATTTGAGGAACGAAATATTCAAAACATTATTAAAGAAAGTAACTCAAGAATTGTTACGGTAAACAAAGATTTTTTTGTGATTGAAAAATCAGGAAAAAAAGAAGAAATAGATCAATTATACAAAGAATTAAGTGTTTTTGGGATTATGCAATTTACACGTTCAGGACGCATTGCGGTTACAAAAGACGAAATGAAAATAACAGCTTTATTAGAAACATTCAACAACTAAATAAATTAAAATGTCAAATTATTTTAACACATTAACATTAAGAGAAAAATTAGAGCAGTTAGGAAAATGTAGATTTATGGATGCTTCAGAATTTGAAGACGGTGTAAATGCATTATTAGGTAAAAAAATTGTAATTGTGGGTTGTGGAGCTCAAGGTTTAAACCAAGGTTTAAATATGAGAGATTCTGGTTTAGATATTTCTTATACGCTAAGAGAAGCAGCAATAGAACAAAAAAGAGAATCGTATGTAAATGCAACTTCTAATGGTTTTACAGTTGGAACCTATGAAGAATTATTGCCAAGTGCGGATTTAGTTATTAATTTAACACCAGATAAACAACATACTAATGTTGTAAAAACCATTATGCCTTTATTAAAAAAAGGAGCGACATTAAGCTATTCTCATGGTTTTAATATCGTTGAAGAAGGTATGAAGATTCGTGAAGACATAACGGTAATCATGGTAGCACCAAAATGCCCAGGATCCGAAGTTCGTGAAGAATATAAAAGAGGATTTGGCGTGCCAACTTTAACAGCGGTTCACCCAGAAAATGATCCACAAGGAAAAGGTTGGGCAGAAGCAAAAGCATATGCAGTGGCAACCGGTGGGCACAGAGCCGGAGTGTTAGAATCTTCTTTTGTTGCGGAAGTAAAATCTGATTTAATGGGCGAACAAACTATTTTATGTGGTTTGTTACAAACAGGAGCGATTTTATCTTTTGATAAAATGGTTGAAGAAGGAATTGAACCTGGTTATGCGGCTAAATTAATTCAGTATGGTTGGGAAACGGTAACGGAAGCTTTAAAGCACGGAGGAATTACAAATATGATGGACAGATTGTCTAATCCTGCAAAAGTAGAAGCTTTTAGAATATCAGAAGAATTAAAAGAGATTATGCGTCCGTTGTTTCAAAAGCATATGGATGATATTATGACAGGTCACTTCTCAAAAACCATGATGGAAGATTGGGCAAATGATGATAAAAACTTACTAACTTGGAGAGCTGCAACAAGAAACACTGCTTTTGAAAAACAACAAGTTACAGATAAAGAAATTTCTGAACAAGAATACTTTGATCACGGAACGTTATTAGTTGCTTTTGTAAGAGCTGGTGTAGAATTAGCTTTTGAAGCAATGACAGAGTCTGGTATAATTGCGGCCTCTGCTTATTATGAATCTTTACACGAAACGCCATTAATTGCAAACACGATTGCACGTAAAAAATTATTCGAAATGAATCGTGTAATTTCTGACACTGCAGAATATGGTTGTTATTTATTTGATCACGCATGTAAACCTTTGTTAACAGATTTCATGAAAACAGTTTCTACCGATGTTATTGGTAAGAAATTTACAAATTTAAATGATGTTGATAATAAAGAATTAATTAGAATTAATAGCATTATTAGAAACCATCCTGTAGAAAAAGTAGGAGAAAGATTAAGAGCTTCTATGACAGCAATGCAAGTAATAAAATCTGCATAATAAAATAAAGATTTTAACTTTTACAGAAACCTGTCAGATTTTAAAACCTGGCAGGTTTTAGTTTTATATCTAAATAATTAAAGATAAAAGGGGCTATTTTCGTGCCTTTGCCAACACCAAATCAGAAAATAAATCAGGTAAAAATGTTTGGCTAAGAGTTTATAAATATCAATAATTAAGGCGATACTTTTGATGATGCATTTTAATCAGCAAAACTAGAATGCGATTTAAAAATTGCTACTTGTTAGCGTAATTTGTGTGACATGATTACGGTTTCTGAAGGTAAAATCTGTCAGAAAATTTTAGATCTTTATAACAAAGATGCTATTGTTTAGAGTCTGCTGGCGCTTTAAGTACCTCTGCATTAGATTTTTTAATGTTAAAATTAAAGGAAAAAAATGTAGTTTCTATTACTAGCAGTTGTAATAATGATATCAGGAAAAGAGTAGAAATTAAGGAAAAAGCTTTGTTATATGCAAATCTATAACACTATTTTATTGTCAAATTTCTGCAAAGAGCAGGAGCTTTAAAAGAATTTGTAACAGAGATTTTAGGGGTCAAGTGATAATATATCGCATTTTGAATATAGTAATAAAATGAATAAAGAAAAGGGAGTTGCAGGGGTTGGTTTAGGGCTAAAATTTGAAATAATTTAGAACCCTTTAATACATAGAATAAAGAAAAGAATTTTTTTGGTGATTATTTAAACGATAAGCCACATTTATTTTAGTTTTAGTGTAAAAAAAAGGTTTGGACGATTTTGTAGCATAAAAAAAATAATTTCTGAACTCAAAACACGAAAAGCATTTCGTTTTTAAAAATAGAAATACAGTATTTTATATTTATTTTTAGTTAATTTTGGTAGATAAAAGAATAATTCAATAGTTTATTAACTCTTAAGCAATGATGAAGTATGTTTCATTGTAAAAATCAATTTATGAAGAATACATTTAAAGAAGTTCCGAACGAATATAAAATTACTTCAATAGTAAACCAAAACACCTATTTAATTGGAGGAGAACTAAAGGAGTGGAAAGGAGCAACTGCCGAAGTTTATTCAACAATTTCATCAACAGAAAATTACGCACCAACACTATTAGGAACCGTTCCGGATTTAGGAGAAAATGAGGCTTTAGAGGCTTTAAATTCTGCTGTAAAAGCGTATGGGAAAGGGCAAGGTTTATGGCCAACAATGAAAGTTGAAGGACGAATTGCTGCTATGGAAAAGTTTGTGATTCAAATGAAAACCAAACGTGAAGAAATTGTAAAACTGTTAATGTGGGAAATTGGGAAGGCTTTGCCAGACTCAGAAAAAGAATTTGACAGAACAATAGAATATATATACGATACTATTGAAGACTACAAAAAAATGGACAGAAATTCGGCTAAGTTTGAAAAAAATAGCGGAGTTTATGCACATATTAGACGTGGACCTTTAGGGGTTATTTTGTGTTTAGGACCGTATAATTATCCTTTAAATGAAACTTTTGCCTTGTTGATTCCTGCTTTAATTATGGGAAATACAACCGTTTTTAAACCAGCAAAACATGGTGTTTTATTATTATCACCGTTGTTAGAGGCTTTTAGAAATAGTTTTCCTGAAGGTGTTGTAAATATCATTTATGGCAGAGGCAGAACTCTGGCTACACCAATTATGAAAACTGGTAAAGTTGATGTTTTAGCATTAATTGGTAATAGTAAATCTGCGAATGCAATTCAGGAAAATCATCCTCAGAAAAATAGATTGCGTCTAGTTTTAGGTTTAGAAGCTAAAAACCCTGCGATTGTATTAGAAGATGCGGATTTAGATTTGGCAATTAACGAATGTGTATCGGGCGCAACGTCTTTTAACGGTCAAAGATGTACCGCTTTAAAAGTTATTTATGTGCACGAAAATATTGTAGAAGAATTTAATAAACGGTTTTCTGAAAAAGTAGATGCTTTAAAATTTGGAAATCCTTGGGAACAAGGAGTGCAATTAACACCTTTGCCAGAACCAGGTAAAACGGCATATATTCAAGAATTAATTGATGATGCAACAAGTAAAGGCGCAACAATTATCAATAAAAAAGGAGGGGAAACCACAGAAAATTATATTTTTCCAGCAATTTTATATCCGGTTTCTAAAGATATGAGAGTTTATGAAGAAGAACAATTTGGACCAGTAACGCCTATTTTATCCTTCAAAAATATTGAGGAACCTTTAGACGATATGGCGGAATCTAATTACGGACAACAAGTAAGTGTTTTTGGAAGTGATGTAAATACTTTATCTCCATTAATAGATACGCTTGTAAATTTGGTTTGTAGAGTAAATTTAAATAGTTCTTGCCAACGTGGGCCAGATGTGTATCCTTTTACAGGAAGAAAAGATTCTGCAGTTGCTACGTTGAGTGTGCACGATGCCTTGCGTTCTTTTTCTATTAGAACCTTTTTAGCATCAAAAGACACAGATTATAACAATGCTATTTTAAAAGAGCTGTTAGATAAAAAAACCTCTAATTTTATTAGTACAGATTATATTTTGTAAAATAAATTAGAAATAGATTAAATTTTAAAAACCTCTTTTTACTGATGTGATTTCAGTAAAAAGAGGTTTTTTTTGTAGGGTTCGCTAACGGTTAGTATATGAAAAGTAGGCGATTTCGAAGCACTAAACTTTCGGTTAAACACAAAGTTTGATACGAGCTAAAAGCCCTGAATTTAGTACTGTTTCGCCTATTTTTTATATACATTGTTGTAGCCAGTTTTTCTATCCGATTATTTTTTTCATAATCCATTCTACAGGTCCATTTTCTCTTTTTTTTAGCCAATAAGTTGCAAATAACACACATAATATACTAAAAATTAAAGCATACGCTACTGAAAATTCTATTGGATAATTTCCCATTTTTTCTGGGTTAATTGCTTCAATAATTCCCATACCAATAATTACGTGTGCCACATAAAAAGTTAAAGCAAGTTGCCCAGTTTTATTTAGAGCCAAAAGTATTTTGTTAGTTGAAAATCTTTTTCCGATTATGATACAGGCTGATATTATTGATATGGAAATTGCAATTCCATTAAACATATAAATTGGCAATGGTGGCATTGGGTTCGTTCCAATAATTTCTGATAATTCCATTGCTGTTTGTTCGTTTCCTTCCGATAAAAATGAAATTGATAAGTGTGATAAAATTTGAATTACAACAAAAGCAATTGAACTAACCCAAAATGCTTTTTTGATAAATCGGTCACTTTTTAAGTCTTGTTTGCCAAACCAAAAGCCAAAAAGCATAAAAGTAGTCCAAGGAATTACTGGGTGAAAACCATTGAAGAATAGATTTCTAAAAAATCCACTAAGTGTCCAAAAGTCGGAATAATTTAACGTGTCAAAATTCCAACCAGTTTCGTAATTCCAAAAGCCAATTAATAATGGATAAAGCAGTATTAATGCAATTGCCGACATTAAAATAGTTTTTTCATTACTTGTCAATAAAAGTAAAATAACAAGCATATAAATCCCATAAAAATGTAGAATATCCGCTGGCCAAATCACAATATATGAAAGACCAACAATGAAAAGAAACAAGGCTCTTTTTGCAATTCTTATTCTGGCAGTTTTTAATTTTTGGCTGTCATTATTTTTCAATGCAGAATTGGTCATTAAAGCAAGTCCAACGCCTGCTAAAACCACAAAAGTTGCTGCTGCCTTTCCATCAAAAGCACTCGCAAATGATTTTACCCAGCTCAATCCATTCTCGCCAAGTACGACTTTAAAATTAACGATTATCATTCCGATAACTGCTAATGCTCTTGCGATATCAATTCCGATTATTCTTTCTTTCATGGTTTTTCCTAAATTGGCTACAACTTAACACTGATATGATGTCCGTTTCAATGACTTATATCAGAGATTATCAAAGTTATATTTTTTAAGTTAAGAATCAAACTAAATTGCTTTCTGAAATTTAATTTATTCTTGCATTATTCTGCTTTAAAGCTAAATTTATTCTGCATGATGTAACTAAATATTACAGTTATTAAAATTGTTATAAAACGAGACGGCGTTGGATAAAAATGAAATACATCTACCAGTAATTTCATACAAATATAACTAAGTAACAATGCGATTAAAGCAACAGTTAGATATCTTAAAAATTGAGTTTTAAATGATAATTTTGACTCAGAAAAGACTATAAATCGATTTAATAAGAATCCGACAAAAAAAGTGATCGGAAACACAAAAAACAAAGAAGCGATGTGCGGACTCAAAACGACAATAAATAAGTCTAAATTTTGTTGATCAAAAAGGAACTGAAAGCTTATAAAATACAACGTAATATCTAATAACAAATTACTTCCGCCACAAACTGCGTATCTATATGTTTTAAGAGGAATAATTTTTTTGAAAATAAAATAGCAGGAATCTATTATTTTAAGTATTTTTTTTTTCATAAGTCAATACACCAATCTAATTATTTAAAGGGATTACAAAACGAAAGTTTTATGTCTGTTTTAGTGCCTAATCAAGTTCAGAATAAGAGAACTATATTGCTATTTACCTTTATCTAAATTATATTTTTTTAGGCTTCTAAGCAAACTAAATTTAAGTTATTTAAGCACATTATTATTGGTCATAAAAAAACCCAAGCGATAGCCTAGGTTTTAAATATTTCAATAAAATAGCTATTATTTTTTAGCCAATAAATCTCTTATTTCTGCTAATAAATCTTCTTGACTTGGACCCGCTGGCGCTGGTGACGCAGTTGGTTCTTCTTTTTTCTTCATTTTGTTTATCCCTTTTACAATCATAAACATTACAAAAGCTACAATAATAAAATCTATAACATTGGTTAAAAAATCACCATATAAAACAGCAACTTCTCCAGAAATGGTACCTGTTGCATCTGCGATTCCTTCTTTAACGATAAGTTTCATGTCTTTAAAGTCGGCATTGAATAGTAATCCAATTAACGGAGAAACAATTCCTCCGGTAAAAGAAGTAACTACTTGTTTAAAAGCAGCACCCATGACAAAACCTACTGCAATATCTATAAGGTTTCCCTTCATTGCAAAGGCTTTAAATTCTTTAATCATTGCCATTTGTATTTGATTTTTAAGTTATTAGCTTACTAAAATAATAAAAATAATTAATATTTTAAAACCTTTTTAACACGAGGTGAAATAGCAGTGAGCGTTTCGTAAACAATAGTTTCAGAAATTGCAGCAATATTTTTTATCATTTCTTGGTTGTTAAAAACAATCACATTGTCGCCTTCATTGCACTCAATTTTAGTAATATCAACCATAATCATGTCCATACAAACATTGCCAATAATTGCTGCTTTTTGATTGTTAATTAGTACAAAACCTTTTTTATTTCCTAATCTTCTAGAAATTCCGTCTGCATGACCCACAGGAATTGTTGCAGATTTCACAGTCTCTGTAGCAATAAAAGCTCTGTTGTAGCCTACTGTTTCTCCGGGTTCAATAGAATGGATTTGAGAAATAATAGAAGTTAAATTATGGGTGTTTTTTAATTGTGATGTTTCTTTTGCATCATTGCCAAAACCATACAAACCAATACCAATACGCACCATATTAAATTGAGCATCAGAATAATTTATAACGCCAGATGTATTTAAAACATGTAAAATAGGCTCATAGTTTAAGTTTTTGTAAAATTCTTGGGCTACATAGGTAAAATTAGCTATTTGATTTGTAGTAAAATCTCTTTCCTCTAAATCTTCACTTGCTGCTAAATGAGAGAATAAAGACTGTACTTTTATATGATTTGTTTCTTTTAGACTGGCTAGAATTTTAGGAATATCGGCATGTTTAAAACCTAATCTATTTAAGCCGGTATTAAATTTTAAATGAATAGGGTAATCTACTAAAGACGTTTCATTTGCTAGCTTTAAAAATGTGTCAAAAATTTTAAAACAGTATAAATTTGGCTCTAATTGATAGGTTACAATAGACTGCAAAGTTGGTATTTGCGGATGTAAAACTAAAATAGGTGTTTTTATGCCTGCTTCACGTAAGGCGATGCCTTCAGAAGCATATGCAACTGCAAAATAATCTACTTTATCTTTTAAAAAATCAGCAACTTGAACACCATCGCTTCCATATCCGAAGGCTTTAACCACGGCTAAAATTTTGGTTTCTGGCTTTAATTTTTGTTTAAAATAATGTAGGTTGTGTTCTAGCGCATTTGCATCAATCTCTAAAACGGTTACATGATTATTCATAGTAATGTAGCACTTTATTCAGGATCTTTTGAAGCCGACTTATTTTCTTCAGAAGACAAGATTTGTTTTTTTTTATTTTTGACAGCTTTGTAGTAAGCAGCTCTGCTTAAAGGTTCATATTCTTGAGTTTCGCCTAAAAGCACTAATTTGTCATTTTGCGCTTTTCTAAAACTATAATGCGCCAAATTACCAGTATGAGTACAAACTGCATGCACTTTTGTTACATACTCTGCAGTTGCCATTAATGCAGGCATAGGTCCGAAAGGATTTCCTTTAAAATCCATATCTAAACCTGCTACAATAACTCTAATTCCGCTATTTGCTAAGTCGTTACAAACAGCCACAATTTCATCATCAAAAAATTGCGCTTCGTCAATACCAACAACATCTACATCATTTACTAACAAACGAATATTAGAAGCGATAGGTACAGGAGTTGAACGAATTCTGTTATCATTATGAGACACCACTTCTTGTTCGTTATACCTGGTGTCAACAGAAGGTTTAAAAATTTCTACACGTTGTTTCGCAAACTGTGCACGTTTTAGACGTCTAATTAACTCTTCTGTTTTACCAGAAAACATGGAGCCGCAAATAACCTCAATCCAGCCAAATTGTTCTGTGTGATTTACTGTATTTTCAAGAAACATTTTGTAATTTTAAGCGTTCTAAATTTGCGTTACTTTGCATTTAACAAATTTAAGGATATTTACTAGTAAAAAATAAAATCAAACCACAACTTATGCACAAAAAATTAGAGGCAGATTTAATAAGCTTAGCACACAGCATTCTACAGATGAAGAATAAAGACAATGTGTTCTTGTTAAAACAAAAATCGAAAGAAATTTATGAAAAATTATCTGTTTTGGCATTTGTTGAAGAATATGTAAACTCTACACCAGGTTTAAAAGAAACCAAAGAAGAATTGTTAGAAAAAGTTGAACAAGCTTTTGAAGTAAAAGAAAATAGCTTTGTTGCTGAAATTAGCACTAAAGAATCGATTACTGTTGAGGAAAAAGTTGTTTACAGCCTTGTAGATGAGTTTGATGAAGAAGTAAAACAAGAAGTAATCATTGAAGAAAAGATAGCAGTTAAAGTTGAAGAAATTGTAGAGCAACCTTTTGATGAATTAGAAGAAATCATTTTTTCTGAAACTAAAACAGAGGATTTGTTTACTAGCGAAGTAAAATCCGTTGAAGTAAATAAAACAAAAACATTAGAAGAAGAGCTTCAAGACACTTTTTCTGTAGATTTAATGGCAGACTTTTTTGATAATGCACAACCAAAATCCTTAAATGATAAATTTGCTGCAAATATTCAAATAGGATTAAATGATAGAATTGTTTTTGTAAAAAACCTTTTTAACAACCAGCAAGAAGATTATAATAGGGTAATTTCTCAATTAAACACTTTTAAATCTCTAGAAGAGTCAAAAGAGTTTATTAATAAAATGGTAAAGCCAGATTACAATTGGTCTAAGCACGAGGAATTAGAAGCTCGTTTTTTAGAAATTATAGAACGCAAATTTGCTTAAACTACTTCTTATTTTAATGTCTAAAATCAAATTTTGAAACCCGTTTTAATTCACACACATTTTCATAAACGAAAAACAGGACTTACACGAAGTATAGAAAATGTGTTGCCTTTTTTTACGGATGATTTTGAAACCTATGTTTATGGTTCAAACATCGACGGATCTAAAATTACAAGCTCTAAACTAAGATCAATTTTATTTTCTGATATACAAACAGTTGTACATTGTCATAGAAATAATGAAATTATGAGAATGTTATTGTTTCGTTTTTTAGGAGCGAAATTCACATTAATTGCTACAAGGCATTCAGAAACGATTCCGTCTGGTTTAACTAAATATTTATTAAAAAAAGCAGATAAAGTTGTTACGCTCATTAAGAGTATGAGCATTAATTTAGGGATTAAAAACACGATGGTAGGTCATGGGGTTCGAGTTGATGAATTTGCACCAAACTCAGAAAAAAAGTTAGAAAGCGTATCACAAGAAAACATCATTTTAAATGCGGGTAGAGTTAGAAAACCAAAGGGTCAACTTGTTTTACTAGAAGCGGCAAAAGTTTTAAAAGATCATAAAAGTTGGGCTTTGGTGCTTGTTGGTAAAGTTGATAAGCCTGCTTTTTTAGAAGAATTAAAAGGAATTGCAATAAAGCATCAAATAGAAAATCAGGTTTATTTTGTAGACGAAACAAGAGACATTATTTCGTATTATCAAGCGGCAAAAATTGTTGTAGCACCAAGTTTTTCTGAAGGATTTTCTTTAGTTACAGCAGAAGCAATGTCTTGTGAATGTTCTGTAATTGCTACAAAAAATGTTGGAGTTCATTCTGATTTAATTGCACATCAAAAAAATGGTTATTTGTTTGAAGCAGGAGATTCATCAGCACTAGAAAGTCTTTTGTTAAAAGCGATGAAAAATGAAATTCCGTATTTAGGAAAACAAGCAAGAGAAGAAATTGTAAAAAATTGGAGCGCAAAAAAAGAAGCACAAAATTTAACAGCGGTTTATAAATCATGATAAAAAACACCCTCTATTTAGTAATTATAATAATTTTGTTTAGCTGTAAATCAACTTTTCAAACACAGAGTTTTTCAGAGATAGACATTTCAATAGCGCCAAATTATAATGATGAAAAAAATTGGGCGGTTTTACCAAATTCATATTCAGAAGACTTAAAAGAATTCTCATCCAAAGAAATAGATACTTTACAGGCAGATGTTTTTTTTGTATACCCAACTTTAAATACAGCTAAAGACGATTTGCGCTGGAATGTGCCAATCAACGATAAAATACAACAAGACAAAGTTATAAATAAAACAGTTTTATTTCAAGCTTCGGCTTTTACAACAGCTGGTAAATTGTATGTTCCTTTCTATAGACAAGCCCATATAAGATCTTATAAAATGCTAAAAACCGGTGGAGAAAAAGCGTTATTGCTAGCATATTCTGATGTTAAAAAAGCTTTTAAAATCTATTTAGAAAAGTACAATAATGGTCGACCAATTATTATTGCAAGTCACAGTCAAGGCTCTACACACACCAAGTTTTTATTAAGAGATTTTTTTGATGATAAACCTTTACAAAAACAATTAATAGCTGCTTATGTTGTGGGTACTGTTGTAAAGGTAGATTTATTTAAAACGATAAAACCAATGACAAAACCCAATGAAACAGGCGGTTTAATTGGTTGGAATACTTTTAAAATAGGAAATTACCCTGAGAATAAAGATTTTTATAAAGGCAGTGTTACAACAAACCCTATTACTTGGAATTCTGATAGAACTACAGAATTATATCAGCACAAAGGGTTTTTATATTCTAATAAAAAAATTTATGAGAATGCTTTAAAAGTAGAAATTATAGACGGATTAGTTTGGAGCACAAATCCTAAATTTCCAATGGGTTTTTTGATGTCTTTTATGAAAAACTATCATGTTGGCGATATCAATCTTTTTTGGCAAGATATTAGAGAAAATGCAGAACTAAGAACCAATACTTGGTTTAAGGAAAATAAATAATTGTAACAAATGCTTTTGGTAGTCGTCTCAAAATAAACAAACTATATGAAACGATTTACAATTATCTTGTTTATACTTTTTATTGGAAGTGTAGCTGCACAAGAAGTAGCTTTTCAAAAATTTTATGCTGTAAATAAAGTCAAATCCACTTTCTCAATCAATTTATCGGCATCTTTAGCTGGTTCATTTTTAGATGACAATAAGGATAGCGATTTAATGAATATCATTAAAAAATCGAGCGATTTTCAAGTAATGATTTTTGATAATGAGGATAGTAGTGTCTCTAAAGATTTTAAAAAATTCACCCAAAAAAATCAATTAAAAACTTTTGCTCGCATAAAAAATAACGGGAGTAAGGCCGAAATATTTTTTATTGAAAAAGATAATTACATTAGAGAAATTATTATTAGAGCAAATAGTGCTAACGATAAACTCGTTTTGTTTGGCTTAAAAACGAAGATTACGAAAGACGAATTAGCGGCTATAATTTCTTCTTCTGACAGTAAGGTTTCATTAAATTAAAAGTGTAAAAAGACCCGGTTTAACCAATCTTCTCTTTCAATTCTTCAATAACTTTTTTACTATTTCCAATAAAAATTTCATCAGCAACTATAAAAACTGGGCGTTTTAAAAACGTATATTCATCTAAAAGAAACTGTTTGTAATCTGCTTCAGTTAAAGTCTTATTTTTCAAATTTAAAGAGGTGTACAACTTTGCACGTTTGTTAAATAACGTTTCATAACTTCCGGAAAGTTGGTGCATTTCGTCTAGTTGAACAATATTAACAGGATTCGCTTTTATCTCTTGAAGCTCAAAACTATCTGTATTTACTTCCTTTAGAATTCTTCGGCAAGTATCACAAGTTTGTAAAAAGTAGATTTTCTTCATTTTATTAAATTATATTTACACATCCAAAATTACACAAAAAAGAAACATCTAAAACTAAAAATTTCATTAGAAATAAGAGGTTTTAAAAAGGTGTTACTTTTTGATATTTTAAAAAATAAAAGAATATATGAAAACACAATTTGATATTTTAAGAATTTCTAGAGAGCTCGTTATAAAAGAATTAGAGGGTTTAACATTAGAGCAAATTCACAAAATTCCAACAGGTTTTAAAAATAGTATTGCTTGGAATGTGGCGCATTTAGTAGTAACCCAACAATTATTGCATTATAAATTAGCGGATTTAGATTGTTTATGTCCAGATGAATTAATAGAAGCGTTTAAGAAAGGAACTTTGCCAACTACAATTTTTACGGAAGAAGAGTTTGAGGAAGTAAAGGAATTGCTTTTAGGTTTGCCAGATACATTACAGGAAGATTATGAAGCAGGGATTTTTGATAGTTTTACAGAATACCCAACAAGTACAGGTTTTGTTTTAAACACTATCGAAGCAGCAATTACTTTTAATAATTTTCATGAAGGAATTCATTATGGAATCATTAGATCTATCAAAAAATTCATCTAATTTTCTAACTTGATTCAAGGCCTAACTATTGGTAAATTGGAAAAAAGTAAAGTTGTAACCTGAGAATAACGCAGTAATAATTGACAATTCGTAAATTAAAAAAATGAAATTTAACACAAAAACAATTCACGGAGGTCAAAAACATGAACAAGCTACAGGAGCAGTAATGCCACCAATATTTCAAACATCAACATATGCGCAATCAAGTCCGGGAGTTCATAAAGGGTATGCTTATTCAAGAGGAGCAAATCCTACTAGAACGGCTTTAGAAGATAGTTTTGCAGCTTTAGAGAATGGCACACATGGTTTTGCGTTTTCATCTGGTTTAGCAGCCATAGACTGTGTTTTACGCAGCTTAAATCCGGGTGATGAAGTAATTGCTGGAGATGATTTATATGGCGGAACGTATAGAATGTTTACAAGATTATTTATGAAATATGGTCTAGAATTTTCTTATGTAGACATGAATGTTGCATCCAATGTTAAGGATGCAATTACTCAAAACACAAAATTAGTTTGGATAGAGACACCTACAAACCCGTTAATGAAAATTGCGGATATCGCTGCAATTTCATCAGCAGTAAAAGATATAAATTTAGACATTTTAATTGCTGTAGATAATACGTTTGCAACGCCTTATTTACAAAGACCTTTAGATTTAGGAGCAGATATTGTAATGCATTCTGCAACAAAATATTTAGGAGGTCATTCTGATTTAGTAATGGGTGCATTAATCGTTAAAGATGCAAAATTGGCAGAAGAAATTCATTTTATTCAGTTTGCTGCAGGAGCAATTGCGGGCCCAATGGATTCTTTCTTAGCTTTAAGAGGTATAAAAACATTGCATATAAGAATGCAAAGACATTGCGAAAATGGTAAAGCAGTTGCTAATTTTTTAAAAAATCATCCAAAAGTAGCAACGGTTTATTATCCTGGTTTTGAAAATCATCCAAATCATTTGGTTGCTAAAAAACAAATGAAAGATTTTGGAGGCATGGTGTCTTTTAAGTTAAAAGATGATAGCAAAGAAGCTGCTTTTAAGTTCTTAGAAAGCACAAAGATATTCACGCTAGCAGAATCTCTAGGCGGCGTAGAAAGCTTAGTGAGTCATCCAACAACAATGACGCATGGATCAATCCCAGAGCCAGAAAGATTAAAAATAGGAATTACAGATTCTTTAATACGATTAAGTGTTGGGATTGAAGATGAAGAAGATTTGTTAGCAGATTTAGAACACGCTTTAAATCAATAAAATTTACTCTATAATAAAATTTTCTTCCAAGAAATAATTTGCTCTTAAATCTGCATTATTTATCTCCTTGTGATACAAGATAATTTCAGGAAGTATCCTTTTTAAATAGTTTCCGGTATCCCATTTGTTGTTTTTATTTTCATCAATAATAACTCTAACAGTGTATTTTTTGGGTTCCAATAAATCAAAAACAATCGATTGAGAAGTGGTAATAAAATTACGCTGTACAACTTGAATTTTTTTAGTTTCTGTAATCAATTCAATAATTAAATTTTTAGAATTTACATTGCTGACGTTCATAGTGATTCTGCCATAATCTTCTATTTCTTTGGTGGTAAAACGGTATTTTAAAGTGTCATTTTTAATTAAAAAGATATCATTAAAAGCATCAGGAAAAGCGGTAAAACTGTATTTTTGTTTGGGTTCTTTCTCAAAAATAAAGCCGATTGTATTTTCTTTTTCAGAAAGTAAGGTTGTGTATTTTACAGCAATTGTATCTTTATCAAATAGGCTAATTTTACTGGTGTCAATTTTTATAATTGGGTTATTACTTTTTAAAAATAAAGTATCTCTAAAATGTAAAATGTTACTTATTGATGAATTTATAATTAAAGAGTCAATTTTATTTTTTCGCAATCTTACTGTTAAAGTATCTAAAAAATTATTATTAGAAACAGCAAAATTTAAAGAATCTGCATCAAAAGGAGTAAACCAAAAATTTAAAGTGTCTTTATCGATTTCAAATTTTGAAATACTTTTAAAGTCATCAGGAACTTTAGAAAGTATTTTTATTTTCATGTTTTTTGCATCCCCTTCAAACCCAAATTCTATTTTTCCTTTGGTAATTTCTTTTCCTCTTTTAAATTGATAGGGTTGTTCTTCTTTAAATAAAATAATCGGTTTTTTGATAATACTATCTCTTGGTAACTGAATGGTGTCTGTACTAAAACCAATTTTTTCGGTAACGGGATTAAAAATATAATCGCTAATAGACTCTTGTAAAGCAAGCATTAAATAGTTTCCTTTTCTAAGATTTGTGAATTTAAAAACGGTGGTATCCAAAGTACTTGTAATGTAATTTGGTTTCTTCTTATAAACTATAGAATCGTTAAAAGAACTATCAATTCGATACAGTAAAATATTAATATTTTTAGGAGCTTCAATAAGTTTAGCATCTTTAATACTACCAGACGTTGTTAACGAATCGATATACGTTCCTGTAGAAAAAACATATTTAAAGTTCTCTAATTTATTACCTTCATTATTGTCTTGAACAGCGTTTCCGAAATTAAAAATATAGGTTGTATTTGGTTGGAGAGTGTCTAAAATTTTAATCTTTATATATTCGCTTGGCGAACCTTGAGGAGAAATTAATGGCGGGTTTTTCATTGGTGGAGAAATTACCAATTGGCTGTTTAAATCTTTTAATACAATATATTCGTTAAAGTTTATTTTAATTTCTTTTTTATTAAATTTTACAGTTTCATAAGGCGGAATAGAAGTTACAAACAAGGGTGCTTTCTCGTCTTTCGGGCCACCTTCTGGCCTGCCTGTTCTTGCGCAATTGCTAATTAAAAGAAGTAAGAGGGATAAAAAAAGAAATCTATAAACTATTTTCACGAAATTAAATTTGATACAAATTAACAATAATTTTTGAATATAAAATCATAAAACTTATTCTGTGTAACCCATTGTTAAAATACTTACGGTACAGTTTTTAGATTTTAGAAATTCTTTTGCACACGCTTCTAAAGTTGCGCCCGTTGTAATAACATCGTCAATTAATAAAATGTTTTTGTTATCAAAAAAGGAAGGGTTTGTTAAAAGAAATTTTGTTTCAATATTATTAAAACGTTCAAAACGTGCTTTAAAAGTTTGTGTTTTGGTTGATGAAATTCTGACTAAATTATTTTCTAGGTAAATTATATTTAAGTGTTTGCTTACTGTTTCTCCAAATTTTGAAACTTGATTGTATCCTCTTTCTCTTAATTTCTTTGGGTGTAATGGAACAGGAATGATAAAATCTATGTTTTTAAACTCATTATTTTCTTTTAAAATTTCTCCTAACCAATTCCCAAAGAAAATGCCAATTTCTTCATTTCCTTTGTATTTTAAATCGTGAATCAATTTTTGAGTAACTCCTTTTTTTCTGTAAAACAATAAGGAAAAGGCTTTTTCAATAAGAATTCTACCATAAAATGTTTGGGTAACTTTATTTTCTCGGTAATCTAAAAAATTAGTTAAAGGCAGATCATGTCTGCAAAGTGTACAAATAGTAGTTTCGTTTTCTACCAAGTTATCTTCGCAAACAACGCATAATTTAGGATAAAAAAGATAGAATAAGTCTTTTAAAAGTCTCATCTTTACACAACAATTTTTTAGAAATATAGTTAATTAATAAGAAATAGCAATTGTCTAGTAGAATAAACTTTTTAAAAGAAGCCTTAAAAAATATCAATACACTAGGTACTATTACCCCGAGTTCAAGGTTTTTGTCAAAAAGAATGTTGCGAGAAATTAATTTTTCAAAAGCGGAGGTTATTGTTGAATTAGGTCCTGGAAACGGTGCTATCACAAAACATATTTTAGAAAATTTATCACCAAAATCAATTTTAATTTGTTTTGAAATTAACGATAATTTTTATAAGCAATTAGAAGATTTGCAGCATCCACAATTAATTGTTTTAAAAGCATCCGCAGAAAAAATTGTGGATGAATTAAAGAAATTAAATATTTATCAAGTAAATTACATTATCTCTAGTTTACCACTTACGATCATTCCTGATGACATATCTAATCAAATATTAGAAAAAGCATTCGAAATTTTAGAGCAAAATGGCAGTTTTATTTAGTTTCAATATAGTTTAAGCTATTTTAAAAAATTAAAAAAAGTATTTAAAAAGTCTATATCCTTAGAATTTGAGCCTTTAAATATTCCACCAGCATTTATTTATCGTTGTAAAAAAGTCGTTTAGATTTTTCTTGAAAAATTTCACTAAACGTGTATCTTTGCGACCATTATGGCAAAACAAGAAGATCACTTTAAAAAAGTTTTATCGCACGCAAAAGAATATGGTTATGTATTTCAATCGTCTGAAATATATGACGGGTTAAGTGCGGTTTACGATTACGCTCAAAACGGAGTAGAATTAAAGAAAAATATTAGAGATTATTGGTGGAAAGCAATGGTGCAAATGCACGAAAACATTGTGGGTATTGATGCTGCAATTTTAATGCATCCTACAACTTGGAAAGCTTCTGGGCATGTTGATGCTTTTAACGACCCTTTAATTGATAATAAAGACTCAAAAAAAAGATACAGAGCAGACGTTTTAATCGAAGATTATTGCGCTAAAATTGAAGGCAAAATAAATAAGGAAGTAGAAAAAGCTGCAAAACGTTTTGGCGATGCTTTTAATAAAGAAGAGTTTTTAGCTACAAATACAAGGGTTGTTGGCTATCAAGAACAAATAAACACGATTTTAGCAAGAATGGGTAAATCTTTAAGCAACGAAGATTTAGCTGATGTTAAATTATTGATCGAAGAATTAGAGATTGCAGATCCTTTAACGGGTTCTAGAAACTGGACAGAAGTTAAGCAATTTAATTTAATGTTTGGAACTCAAATTGGAGCATCCGCAGAAAATTCTACACAAGTCTATTTAAGACCAGAAACGGCGCAAGGTATTTTTGTAAACTTTTTAAATGTTCAAAAATCTGGACGTATGAAAATTCCTTTCGGAATTGCGCAAACAGGTAAAGCTTTTAGAAATGAGATTGTTGCAAGACAATTTATTTTTAGAATGCGCGAATTTGAACAAATGGAAATGCAATTTTTTGTAAAGCCAGGCACTCAAAAAGAATGGTACGAACACTGGAAAGAAACCCGTTTAAAATGGCATTTAAGTTTAGGAATGGGCGCAGAAAATTATCGTTTTCACGACCATGATAAATTAGCACATTATGCCGATGCAGCAGCAGATATAGAATTTAATTTTCCTTTCGGATTTAAAGAATTAGAAGGAATTCATTCACGTACAGATTTCGATTTAAAAGCGCATGAAGAATTTTCTGGTAAGAAATTACAGTATTTCGATCATGAAGAAAATAGAAGTTATACACCTTATGTTGTAGAAACTTCTATTGGCTTAGATAGAATGTTTTTGGCTGTTTTCTCTAACTCTTTGGTAGAGGAAGATTTAGAAAATGGAACGACAAGAACTGTTTTAAAATTACCAGCAGTTTTAGCACCTTTTAAAGCAGCAATTTTACCTTTGGTTAAAAAAGATGGCTTGCCAGAAGTTGCTCGTGAAATTATGGAAGACTTAAAATGGGATTTTAATGTTTTTTATGATGAAAAAGATGCAGTTGGTAAGCGTTATAGAAGACAAGATGCAAACGGAACGCCTTTCTGTATAACTGTAGATCATGATACTTTAGTTGATAAGACAGTAACGATTAGATACCGAGATTCTATGGAGCAAAAACGTGTTGCAATAGCAGATTTAAAAGAAATTATTAAAGAAGCAGTGGCAGTTAAAACCTGGCTGCAAAAGATTTAGTCCTATTGTTTTCTTGCATATAAAAAAAATCCGTTAGAAAATTATTTTCTAACGGATTTTTCGCTATTTCTAAGCTAGATTTAAAGCATCACTTTAAAATCTCCAACCAATACTTAAACCAATTCTTGGAACTAAAACAGGTGAATTAGAACCGAATAAATTACGACCTATTCCGCCATATACATCAATTACTAAACCACCGCTTGCAATGTATTTTGTACCTATGGCAATACCTAAAGCGCCATCTGTGTATTTTTCATAGCTTACTCCAGAACCACCATTATCCGGAACTTCATATTTTCCAGAATTGATGCCAAAAAAACCTTCACCAAACAAATTCCATTGAGAGTCTGTAGTAAAATAATGACGATAATACGGTGTAATCATGGTATTCTCATTGTACCTAAAATCCGTAGATTGTTTAGCTAAATTAAATAATGCAGAAACTCCAATAGAAGATTCGTCTGTTACATATTTTTCGTACGAAAATTCGATACTTCTAATGATTAAAGCATCAGCAATGTCTAACTTTAGTTCTTGTTGTGCAAAGCCAAAAGAACTTATAAATAATGTAAAGATTAAAACTATTTTTTTCATGGTATTTTTTATTTTAAAACGTTTTATTTTCTTAAAAACACACTATAAATATACTAAATTCTAATGGTATTTTTTAAAAACGGTACCCTAATGAAATTCCGCCTCTAGTAATTAAATCATTGTTAAAATTACTATTATTGTTATTATCGTTGTTAAAAAGATTTCTACCAACACCACCATATATTTCTGCAGTAAACCCCGATTTTATTATAAATTTTCCACCAACAGAAATACCAAGGGCAAAGTCTGTTTCTTTTACTGGTTGATTTGGGTTGTAATTCCCGTTATAATCATAGTAATCGTTGTCTTCATAAGTGTTTAGCATTCCGAAACCTTCTACAAAGAAACCCCTTGCAAATCTTGTTTCAGAAAAAAACCATCTATAATAAGGTGTTATAGAGAATTTTTTAGGGTAGTACAAATCATCATTAACATCATTAAAATTATAGAAAACTCCAACTCCAAAAGAGGAATCTTTGTTTAATAAATACTCGTAAGAAACATCCAAAGAAGAGAACACAATTAAACTAAATGCATTTAATTTTACTTCATATTTTTTATTATCGTCTTGCGGATATTTTTCTTCTTTCTCTTGAGCTATAGAGATTGATGCTACAAATAAAAGAATTAATAAAGTGATTTTTTTCATGACCTATATTTTTAGATTGTTAAGTAACAAAAGTATCAAAAAGCATTAAGGGAACACTAAAAAACAACTTTTAATTGTATAATTCTATTTTTCTACTTGATGAATTTAATTTTTAAGGATCTAAAAACCTTATCGGTATTACGCTGTTTTATTCCTCAGAAAAACTATTTGAGAGCATAAAAATACCTTTGGTAAGTACTTTTTTGTTTTTTAGTACTTCGTGATTTAAAATTTGCAAATAGTTCTCGTCTTGTAAACCAATACTTAGTTTAACCTTATTAAACTGATAGGTATTATCTTTTTCATCATTTAAAACCAAAGCAAAATAGTTGTTTTCGTTTTGTATAATGGCACTTTTTGGAAGTGAAATCTCTTTTTTAGAATCACAAATGATAGCTGCCTCTACAAACATACCAGTAATAAATTTCATTTTTTCTTCTTCATGAATATGACCATGAACTTTAATTGTTCTGTCATTGTTGATAGAGGTACCAACCAAATACACTTGTGCATCATAGGTTTTATCGGATGCTTCAGGAACTTTAAAAAGTATTTTTTGTTCTTTTTTAATCTTTAAAATATCTTTCTCAAAAATTGATAACTCAAGATGAATATGATTGGTATTCACAATTTCTAAAAGTTCACTTGCAGAAGACACAAACGAACCGTTACTTGCATTCACTTTGGTAACAAAACCATTTATAGGCGCATAAATATTTATGGTTGATGTTATTTCTCCACGCTCAACAGCAGCTGGATTAATAGTTAGCATTTTTAATTTTTGACGTAAACCATTGTAAGTTGCTAAATTACTTTTGTATACACTTTCTGCTTTTAAGTAGTTTTTCTGAGAGGTAATTTGTTCATCAAACAGTGTTTTTTGTCGAGTGTATTCATTTTTTAAATAAGCAAGTTGTTCGGTAACCTCCAAATATTGTTGTTGTATCTCTACAAATTCAATGTTTTTTAAGCTAGCAACCAATTGACCCTTTACTACTTTATCGCCAATTAAAAGCGGAATTTTAGTTACATATCCACCAACAAAAGTACTCACGCTCGCTTTGTTTTCTGGCGGAACGTCTATCATTCCGTTTGTTTTTACAATCGTGTTAAAAGCTTGTTCAGAAAGTTGGCCAAATTCCATTTTTTCGCTTTCAAATTGTGCTTTCGTAATTGTAAGTTCATTTTTATTAACGGCAGTTTCTGCCTCGGTAGTTGTGTTTTTTTCTTGATTTCCACAAGCTAGAAAAGCGAATGAAAATAGCACTATATATATGTTTTTCATTTTTAAAAAGTATTTAAAATAAGATGATTAATGTTAATAATAGTTTGGTTGAGTACATTTAGATTTTCTAAATAAGACAACTCAATGTCTTTTGCAGTCTCTAAACTTTGGATGTATTGAAAAAAGTCTATTTCGCCTTCTTTATAAGTACGATTGGCAGTTTTTAGAATTTCATTTTTAAGGATTTTCCCTTCATTTTCATAATAATTTACAGCCTGCTCATATTGCTTTAAGGTCGCTAAAAGTGCATTGTATTGCCCTTCTAACTTCGTTTTATAATCTTGCTTTTGTTCCGTAACAATTTCTTGAGCAATTTTTGAAGCTTTAATTTTAGATGTAGTCCCAGAAAATAATATCGGAATTTTTAGTCCCATTTGATAGCCTATTATGTTCGTGTTAAGTTGACGATTAGTTCCTTGAAAATACTCTAAACTAATATCAGGCAGTAAACTTTGCTTCTCTTTTTTGGTCAAAGCTTGCTGATATTTTTTTATATTTTCAAAATAGTACAATCCTAAATTATCTTTAGTATCAATCGTTTCAATTTCTAACTTCTGAAGGGGTTGGTCTAAAATGTACAATGTATCTATTTGTACAACTGCTTTTAATTGTTCCGATGAAAAAACAACCTCTTGCAATGCTTGATTATAGCCTGTTTCAAGTTGCTTTTGTTTTGATTTAGCGGTAATCATTTCTAAATAATTGGTTTGGCCTAACTCAAATTTCCGTTTTGCTTTTTTAGCAAAATCAGCATATAAACTGTCTAAAAAACGATAGGTTTTAACTTTGTTTTTTGCATAACTAAGCTGATAATAATTGCTATATACTGCTTTTTTAATTTGTAAAAGTTGCAAGCTATAGTGCGTTTCCTCGATACTTACTTTCGCTTCTTGCACTTTTTTATCAGCAAAATAAACTGTTGGAAATTTAAAATCTTGCGCAATCCCAAAAACTTTTAAAGGTTGATTATTTATAGCCAAGTTATTTTCATCGTAACTATAATAAACAGCAGTTTTATCAAAATTAAATGCGTTAGCAACAAGTGCATTACTTTCTGCTACTTTTAGATTAGAAGCTTTTAAACTTGCATTATTTTCGATTGCTAATGTCAAAGTTTCTTTTAATGTTAGTTTGTTTTGCGCAGAATTACTTAAGATAAAAAAGAAACCAAGAATAGTTAAAACTGCATTTTTATTCATTTTAATAGAGTTTTTTTCCTCGAACCACGCATATAAAACGGGTAAAACGATTAATGTTAAAATGGTTGCAGTTAACAAGCCACCAACAACTACGGTTGCTAAAGGACGTTGTACTTCTGCGCCTGCATTTGTAGAAATAGCCATTGGTAAAAAACCTAATGCAGCAGCAGCAGCCGTTAACAAAACAGGTCGTAAACGTTCTTTTGTTCCTCTTTTTATACGTTCTTCAATATCTATAATACCTTCTGCTTTAAGTTCTTTAAAATGTTCAATTAAAACAATTCCGTTAAGAACAGCAATTCCAAAAAGGGCAATAAAACCAACTCCTGCAGAAATACTAAAAGGTAAATCACGAATCCATAATAATAAAACACCACCAACTGCAGAAAGCGGAATGGCAGTGTATACCAATAAAGCTTCTTTTACCGAGCCAAAGGCAAAGTATAAAAGCAGAAAAATTAAAGCTAATGCGATTGGTACAGTAACCATTAAGCGGTGTTTGGCGCTTTGCAAGTTTTTAAATTGACCACCATATATTACTTTATAGCCAACGGGTAACTTTAGCTTACGTTCAATAACTGTTTTAATATCATCAACCACCGATTGCAAATCTCGATTTCTAACGTTAACCCCAACTACAATTCTACGTTTTGTATCATCTCTTGAAATTTTTGCTGGCCCAGTTGTGTATTTAATTTCTGCTAGTTCACTTAACGGAATTTTAGTTCCATCCCGAGTGTCTATATATAAATGTTGCAGGCTTTCCAAGTTTTTTCTATAGTTTTCATCCAAGCGAATCACTAAATCGAATCGTTTTTCACCTTCAAAAACATTTCCTACAATTTCACCTGCAAATCCCATAGAAATTAATTGATTTACATCTGCAATATTTAAACCATACCGTGCTATTTTACTTCGGCTAAAGGTTACGCTCATTTGGGGTAAACCTTCTACTTTTTCTATAATTATGTCAGATGCACCTTCAATATTTTTAATAAGATCTTTTACTTCGTTTGCTTTACTGGCTAAAACAGATAAATCATCACCAAAAATTTTAATAGCAACATCAGCTCTAACGCCAGTAATTAATTCGTTAAAACGCATTTCTATAGGTTGCGTAAATTCTACGTCCATACCAGGAATTATTGATAATGCTTCTTTAAATTTATCAGCTAATTCATCTTTGCTTTCTGCAGAAACCCATTCGTCTTTTGGTTTTAATTTGATAATTACATCGCTTTCTTCCATAGACATGGGATCTGTAGGAACTTCTGCAGCACCAATTCTACTAACTACTTGATCAACTTCCGGGAAATTATCTAAAAGAATTTGCTCAATTTTCGTGGTAATTTCTATGGTTTTGCCAAGTGATGTTCCTGTTTTTAATACCGGCTGAATCACAAAATCACCTTCATCTAAAGTAGGTACAAATTCGCCACCCATTCTACTAAACAGAAACACACTTGTTGCGAATAATATTACTGCAAAAGCAACAACTATTTTTTTGTGCTGTAATGCCCAATGTATGGTAGGATTGTACCATGAGTTTAAGGTTTTCATTAATCGAATAGAAATGTTATTCTCACTTTGCTTTTGAGGTTTAATAAAGAGTGAAGACACAACAGGAACATAGGTTAAACATAATAACATAGCGCCAATTAGAGCAAAGCTAAAAGTAAGTGCCATAGGTCTAAACATTTTACCTTCTATACCACTTAAAGATAAAATAGGAATGAAAATAATTAAAATAATTAATTGCCCAAAAATAGCAGAATTCATCATTTTTGAAGCACTTTTAAGGGTAATTGCATCAATTTCGGTTTGTTTTACCTCATTGTTTAGGGATTTTAGTGTATCACTTTCTCTAATAATTCGAAAGGCAATAAACTCAACAATAATTACGGCACCGTCAATGATAATTCCGAAATCTATGGCGCCTAAACTCATTAAATTAGCATCAATACCAAAGACATTCATCAATGAGATTGCAAACAATAAACTTAAAGGAATTATAGAAGCTACAACTAAACCAGAACGTAAATTTCCTAATAATAAAACGACCACAAATATTACAATCAATGATCCTAAAATTAGGTTTTCGGATACTGTAAATGTGGTTTTGTTAATTAGTTCACTACGTTCTAAAAATCCATTGATGTAAACGCCTTCGGGTAAACTACTTTGTATTTCTGCAACGCGTTCTTTTACAGATTCAATAATTGCTTTAGAATTTCCGTTTTTAAGCATCATAATTTGGCCAAGTACTTTTTCACCTTCGCCATTTCCTGTGATGGCGCCAAAACGTGTAGCGCTTCCAAAACCAATTTTAGCAATGTCTTTAATGTAAATAGGGATACCTTCGTTTTTAACGATAATATTGCCAATATCTTCTAAACTTTTTATCAAACCTTCGCCACGAATAAAAAAGGATTCGTTCGTTTTTTCAATATATCCACCACCTGCAACACTGTTGTTTTTTTCTAAAGCATCATAAATTTCGACTACAGAAATTTGCATGGCATTTAGTTTATTGGGGTTTATAGCAACTTCATATTGCTTTAAAAGTCCGCCCCAAGTATTAATTTCTACAACTCCAGGAATGCCAGATAGTTGACGTTTAACAACCCAATCTTGAATGGTACGAAGCTCGGTAGTCGTATATCTATCTTCGTAACCTGGTTTTACATCTAAAATATATTGGTAAATTTCGCCCAAACCGGTTGTTATTGGGCCCATTGTTGGTGTGCCAAAACCTTGAGGTATTTTTTCGGAAGCCGATTTAATTTTTTCTGCAATTAACTGTCTTGGTAAATAGGTGCCCATATCGTCATCAAAAACAATAGTTACTACCGATAATCCAAATTTTGAAATAGATCTAATTTCTTCTACACCAGGTAAATTAGCCATTTCTAGCTCAACCGGATACGTGATAAATTGTTCAATATCTTGTGTAGACAAGTTGCGCGATGTAGTAATTACTTGCACTTGGTTATTGGTAATATCTGGCACAGCCCCAATAGGTATTTGGGTTAAAGAGAAAATACCGAAGCCGATAATAAATACTGTAAAAATGAAAATAAGTAGCTTATTCTTTAAGCTGAATTTTATAATACTTTCTAACATAATTCATAAATAATTTAAGAAATAATAAAAGCCTATTTAAAAATAGGATTAAAATCTAAAATAATTTATGCGTGTTTGGGTGGCTGAAAAATAGAAGGTTTTTCGAAAAATGAAAGTGATTCTGTATAAGAATAATTTGGTTTAGCTTCTAAAACAATATTATTATTTATTTCAAAAAGTAAATTATTGAAGCTAAAATCTGTAATGTGATGCGTGCAATTGTGAGTATGCTGCTTAAAAGGTAAATCTTTATGTTCTTTATGATTTTTTTTAGCTACAAGATCTTGATCTCCATAATGTTCATATAAAAATTCAAAAAAACTGTCACCATACTTTTCTTGATGATACTGCGCGTGTTCTAACAATACATTTAGTTTAGTAAATGATTCCACATCAATGCTTAGACTCTGTAGCAGAATCAAATTTGATATTAGTATTGTTATTAATTTAATCATTGAGTAACAAATTTAATTATTTATTAGTTATAAATAAAACATTTCAACTTAGAAAATGGTTTGGTTAAAAATTCGCTCTTAATTGTACGCTTCCTGTGTGAATAGTTTTAGAATTTTCACTTTTTCTTCCTAAATAATTAAGGTTCAGGTTTAAAAAAGAATTTAGTTTCTGATTAAATAACAAACTCCACGTATAGTTTTTTCCATTTTGTAAACCTTCTAACATTTGATACGCAACTGGCGTATTTGCGTTTCCTGTAAAATTATTTAAAAAGACATTTACATTTGCAGAAATCTGATTTTGCTTTTTACTGATATAAAAATATTCCACTCCAAATTTTTGTTGATTTAACTCTTCAAAATCTTGCAATTTATTTTGCTTATTTTTAAAGTGATAAAACGCCGAAAAGCGATTGTTATTATGGTATAAAAAAGTAAGTTTTGGCTGAATTTCTTTTGCATTAATTTCGTAATTTCTATTGATAAAATTTTCTGTCTCTAAAGTATTTTTAGATGTTTTACCCATAAAATCGATCAACCAGAAATCTGCAAATTTATGAGCGTATTCTATTTGATGAAGTTTTATGTTGTTTTCTTGATTACCAATAAAATATTGTTGTTTTATTTTAGAATCTCCGTAGGTAAAAGTTACACTGTTTTTTTGTAAATCTTTGTTGAAAAATAAACTGTTTCTAAAACTTAGATTTAAACCGATTAATGAGTTTTCATCAAAATTAAAAGGATTTAATTGAAAAGAATTCCCTTCTCTTTTCTGTTCGTTTGCAACGGATAAAAAACTCTGATTGTAAAAATGAGAAATTAGTTTTTTAATGCCAGCTTGCGAAGACCATTTTCTCGGATTTAGAGTTAAATTCTGTTGTAATTTTGCGCGTTGTGTGGCAAGAAAACGCAAGTTTGGTTTTGGCAATCGCAAGTAGTTTGCTTGGTCTTGAAATTGCGCAATTTCAAACTCGTTAAAATCTTGCACGCCGTCATTATTATAATCAATCCAAGTATAAAACCCCATACCTGGTTCTGTTTTTACATAAATATAATCTTGTCTTGGAACATTTCCCGAAGAAGTTTCATATATAGAACTTATAGTAACAAATTCATTAAATAGTTTCTGATTAAAAACAATTTTAGCATTTAAGTTTTTTTCGTCTTCTGTAAAATAATTTTTTGTGATTCTATAATTGGCAAACACACTTAAACCTGTATTTTTATTTTGGATAAGTTTACTATTGATGTAAACCGTTTTTCTGTTATTAATTTCAGTAAATTCATTCGATTTTATACTGTCATTATTTCTATAATTAAATCCTATTTTCGCAAATATTTTGGTAGAGTCTCCAACCCCAAAATAACCCTCGTACTCTTTAAAACGATGACTTGTAGTTATGAAGTTTTGAGTGTCAATATTTTTTCTGCTATTCGTTTCAAAATTTACAAAAGCACCAATCCAAGATTTTTTTATGCTTTGTTCTGCTTTTGCGCTGGCTCTTAAAAAGGAATTGTCTTCTAGTGTAGAGGTGTTTTCTAAAAAGCTTCCATCAACAAAAACAGCAGTGTTATTTAATTTTAATTTCGTTTTTAGTTCATGTTTTGTTCCATTAAAAACAGCTGTATAATTTAGATTGTTAAAGCGATACAAAACAAAATCGTCTTTTTTATTTTGCAAACTTATTTCTGATTGAAAATAGTTTTTTGTGGCATTATTGGTTAAAATATTCCAATCTCTATTAAATTCTACGGTTTCCCAACGCTGAATAGTTCTAAAGTTTTTGTGTGCAAATTCATAATTGAGATTACTTTTTAATTGCCATTTTTTATCAATTAAAATTTGTTGCCAACCAACTTTTGCTGCCAATGCTTTATTTTGATTGTCATCTATAGTAGAAAATAAATTGGCATCGTTATTACTCAATGCAACTTCTGAATTAAATTGCATTTTTTCTGTAGGATTGTAATCTGATTTTACAATAAAAAACTGCGACTTTGTTGGCGCTATTAAATTTACAATAGGTTGGTAATCTCCTTGATTTACGCCTGCAAAAACAAAAACATTACCAATAGCGATGCTTCTATCTAAACTATAATCGCCATTATTTACACCCACATTTGTAAAAGTTACACTGTACAATTCATCCGTTTCTATTGTGGAATATTTAAAATTTTCTACAGCTCCGTTTACAACCTTTTTGTACAAGATCTTGTTCTCATTATAGGTGTCTAAAAATGCACTTTCGGAAAACATTGCGTCAGAATTATTGCCAGAATTTGCTAAAATTCGTTTTTGTTCTGTGGTTAAATTCTGCTGTAAAGGTTGGTTTTTAGAGTCGTTTTCTGAATAAAAATAGCCAGCAATAGTTAGTTTATCACTTTCATAAGATACTTCATCATAGGTAATAAAACGGGTGTAATTTCTGTCGGAATATTGAAATTCTACTGTAATTCTCATATCATTTGTAATAGGGAAAGTAGTAGTAAAAGAAATTTCTCCCAAATTATAATTGATAACATAGTCTGCATTTTCTCCTCGTTTTAAAGGAGCTCCATTTGCATATACGTTTTCACTACCTTCAATAATTAAAATTGCAGCTTCATTATTTGCGCCAAAAAGTTTGTAAGGCCCTTGATTTCCTTCAACGCCAACAAATCTAAAATTATTAAATTTTCCTCTTACAACTGCTCCAGAAGCAGCTATTTTTAAATTTTTATTAATGGTTGCTTTAACTTCTAAACCCGCAACTTGTTTGGTAAAAGGTAAAAAGAAACTTTTGTTGTTTTTAAGAGAGATATCTCCTGCTTTTACGCGCCAATAATCGCTAAACATTTCGATAAAAATTCGATCAAAATCTGTGATATTTTGCGAATATCCATTTTCTTGAATCGGAATATTGGTGTCAAAAATACTAGCTCTTAAAGTAACGTCCTTAGAAAGTTTACCTGAAATTTCTAAATCTAAAGCCGAATTTGTTACCGCATTTTGGTTGTTACCAGAAGTAATTCCTCTTGTAATAAAACCTTTTGTTTCTAAGCCTTCAAAAAGTTGTATATCAGCTGCTTTTTTATTTGTGGTTAAACTATACAAAATGCCGTTATTGGTAGTGTTTTTTATGATGAGTTTTTCATCAAAAGGAGTATATATTTTTGTTACAAAATCTGGCAATCTAAAATATTCAACGGTAACTTCTGCGTATTTTTTTGAGCTGATAATTAAGATTGCTTGGTTAAAATCTATTTGGTAGTCAGATAAAGAAATCTCTTTTTTTGACGCATCAAGAAGTTTAAATTTTTGGGAATTGATAGGGACAGAATCTAATTGAATGGTGTCTGTTTTTACTTCAATAACTTTCTTTCTAAAATCTTTAGATATTGTTTGCGATTGGATCGAAAATCCAACAAGAAAAAGCAAAAAGAAAATATTTTTTTGAAACATAAATCAATACCTAAAGAACGTAAAAATATGTTTTTTATGTTTTAATAGATTTAATTTAAAAAAGAGATTGTTGTTTTACAGGATTTTCATGAGCCAACAACCATTTTTTACGCCAAATTCCGCCTGCATAACCGGTTAAAGAACCATCAGAGCCAATAACTCTGTGACACGGAATGATAATCCATATAGGGTTTTTTCCATTTGCCGAAGCAACTGCTCTAATTGCTTTTACATCGCCCAAAGCTTTACTTTGTTCTAAGTAACTTTTCGTTTTACCATATGGGACGTTTAATAATGATTCCCAAACTTTTAATTGAAATTTAGTTCCTTTTGGATTAACAGTTAAATTAAAACTAGCTCTTTCTCCTCTAAAATATTCTTTAAATTGTTTAACGCATTCTTGTAAACAGGGGTGTGTTTCTAAATTTAGGAGTTCATCAGAAATTGCGTCATCATCTAAAACAGAAACAGATTGAATTCCGTTTTCATTACCAATAATTTTCGCAATTCCTAAAGGTGTTTTATAATAGGTAGTATATGAATTCAAATTATTTATGTTTTCAGTATCAAAAGTAGCAAAAACTATTCGTTTTCTTGTGAATCCTTAGCAGAACACATTTATTTTTATAAAATTTAATAACTTATAAAACAGTTGTTTAAGTTATTTTTTTAAAATTCGTTCAATTTTAGGGTAGGGTAAGGCCAAGCGAAATACATTAATATAAAGAACAACGAATTATTAAATTAAACAATTTAAAAAATCAATAATTATGAAAAATTCAATTTTAAAAACAACAATTTTAGCTCTAGTAGTATCATTTGCATCCTGTTCTGATAATTCAGAAACTATGCCAGATGACACACAAACAAGAAACACGAAAGTTTCTATTACAGATGCACCAATAGACAACGCAGACGTAAGTGGCGCTTTTGTAACCATTACAGATGTAAAAGTTAACGGCATTTCTGTTCAGGGGTTTACGGCAACCACTGTCGATTTAATGACTTTACAAAACGGCACAAAGAAATTATTAGGCGATTTAGATTTAAAAGTAGGATCAATGTCTTCTGTTAGTTTGGTTTTAGATTACGATTTTGATGAAGATGGCAATACTCCAGGAAGTTATATTAAAACAACAAATGGTTTAAAACACAAATTAGAAGCTTCTACTAATGAAATTAAAATTGCTGATAAAGTAGAAATATTGGCAAGTAATGCAAACGAAATTATTATTGATTTCGATTTAAGAAAAACAATAATTGCATCGAATAGTCTTCAAAGTAATTTCGATTTTGTAACAAAACTTGAATTATCTAAAGGCATAAGAGTAGTCAATAACGAAGAAGCAGGTTCTGTTTCTGATAGTAGTAATACCGCCGAAACTATTATTGTATTTGCCTATGAAGCTGGAGTTTATACAGAAGCGGAAGCGAGTGGCCAAGGAGCAAGTAACGTGCAATTTGCAAATGCAACTACGAGTACTGTTGTTTCTTCTAACACTAGTTATACTTTAAGTTTTTTAAAAGAAGGAAATTATGAAATTAAATTTGCTGCTTTTGAAGATTCAGATAATGATGGTGAACTAGAATTTAAAGGAATGTTAAATGTAGAAAGTACATTGGGATTAAATTTAAATAGTTTAAATATATCTTCAAACGCAAACATTAATTTACTGATAAATGTAAAAGGAATGAAATAATAGATTTTTCAACTTTTTGATTAAAACCCGATTTAAAAATCGGGTTTTTTTTATAAGTTATATTCCAAAAACGTCTTTTGAGTTTTGAGTTGTAATTTCTGCAATTTCATTAAAACTGATGCCATAAATGTCTACCAACTTGTCAAGAACATTTATTATGTAAGAACTTTCGTTTCTTTTTCCTCTAAAAGGAACTGGCGCTAAATAAGGTGAATCTGTTTCTAAAACAATGTGTTTTAAATCAATTTCGTGTAAAAATGCATCTATTTTTCCATTTTTAAAAGTAGTAACACCACCAATTCCTAATTTCATATTGTATGAAATTGCTTGTTTTGCTTGTTCTAAAGTACCTGTAAAGCAATGAAAAATTCCGCGTAAATCATTAGCTTTTTCAGCTTCTAAAATCTCAAAAATTTCATCAAAAGCATTTCTACAATGAATTACAATAGGTAATTTTTTTTCTTTTGCCCATTTAATTTGAGTCTTAAAAGCTTCTTGTTGTTGGGTTAGAAAACTTTTATCCCAATATAAATCGATGCCAATTTCGCCAATAGCATAAAAATTTCTTTTATCAATCCAATTTTTTACGTGTATTAATTCTTCTAAATAATTTTCTTTTACAGAAGTTGGATGCAAACCCATCATTAAAAACACAGTATCTGGATTTTCTTTTTCCAAAGAAAACATACTTTCTGTGTAAGACGAATCTATGGCAGGTATAAAAAAACGGGAAACACCTGCCTCTTTTGCGCGCTGCATCATTGCTTTTCTATCGTCATTAAATTGTTCTGAATATAAATGTGTATGCGTATCTGTAATCATTTTTTAGATTGGTTTTCATCAACAAAACTACTAAATAATCCTGTTTAGAATGTTATTGTCTTATATTTTATAAAACGTACCTTTGCAAAAAATTAAAAGAATGACTTTTAAAGATTTAGACTTATCAAATCAATTACACTATGCTATTGAAGATTTGCGTTTTGAGAATCCAACGCCAATTCAAGAGCAAGCATTTTCTGTAATTAGATCGGGTAAAGATGTTGTTGGAATTGCCCAAACAGGAACAGGAAAAACATTTGGTTACATGTTGCCAATTTTAAGAGATTTAAAATTCTTAAAAACGCAGCATCCAAGAGTTTTAGTTTTAGTTCCTACGCGTGAATTGGTTTTACAAGTTGTAGATGAAATAGAAAAACTAGCAAAATACTTGAATGTTCGTGTTTTGGGTGTTTATGGGGGCGCAAATATCAACACTCAAAAGCAAGGTATTGCACAAGGTCAAGATATTATTGTAGCAACTCCTGGGCGTTTATATGACTTGGCTCTGAGCAATGTTTTAAAGGTAAAAACGATTCAGAAATTGGTGATTGATGAAGTGGATGTCATGTTAGACTTAGGTTTTAGGTTTCAGTTGATGAATATTTTTGATTTGTTACCAGAAAAAAGACAAAATATTTTATTTTCTGCAACAATGACAGAAGATGTAGATGCTTTGATTGATGATTTCTTTAAAAATCCTGAAAAAATCTCTGTAGCAGTTAGTGGAACTCCGTTAGATAATATTGAGCAAGTTTCTTACCATATTCCTAATTTTTTTACCAAAGTAAATTTATTACATCATTTTTTAAAAGACAGACAAACGTATCATAAAGTATTAATTTTTGTAGCTTTTAAGAGAACTGCAGATTTACTTTTTAAACATTTAGAAGAAGTTTTTGGAAGCGAATTGTGTATTATACACTCCAATAAAACACAGAATTACAGAATACGTTCTATTCGTCAATTTGATGAAGGAAAAAACAGGATATTATTAGCTACAGACGTAATGGCTCGTGGTTTAGATTTTGATAACGTTAGTCATGTTATCAATTTTGATACTCCAGATTTTCCTGAAAACTATATGCATAGAATAGGTAGAACCGGTAGAGCAGAAAAAGCAGGTAAAACTATTTTGTTTTCAACAGAAAAAGAGCAGGAACATAAAATTACTATCGAGGGATTAATGGATTATAAGATTCCGCTTTTAGAACTTCCTGAAGGTGTAGAAATTTCTAAATTATTAACAGAAGACGAACGCCCAAAAGAAGATAGTGAGCAATCTAGAAACAGAACAGCCTTAGAGTTTGTGCCTGGTGAAGCTTTTCACGAAAAGAGCGAAAAGAATAGTAAAACCAATCAAGGAGGTTCTTATCGAAGAGAAATTGCTAAAAAATATAAGAAGCCAAAAACAAGAGGAGACAAAACCTATAACCTTCGTAACAAGAAAAAGTAATGCATATTTTAAAAGCACAAGAATTGCATAATCTGGCAATGAATATCGTTGGCGAAAAGTTAGAAAAAATGGGTTATGAGTTCCAAGCGATAAATAGCCAGTTAAAAAGACATCCGCAGTTTGTGTTATTTAAAAAAGGAGAACCTACTATTTTTGTGTTGGTAAAAACGTCTAGTAATTTGCAAAACCCTAATGAGTACGATGTTGTTTGGATGGAAACTTTTAAAGAACACGCCAAAAAACAAAATGCCAAAGTTTGGTTTGCTGGTGTAGGCATTGCAAATGCAGAAAGTGTAGAAAGTCCGGTTTTTAAAGACCAACCTTATTACGTGGCTTTTGAAGATTTTGTTAAGATTTTAGAGTAGGTTCGTTTAACGTCT
>Ga0209284_10000643_pt1 | contig 56889 bp, 43 predicted proteins | sample FRY03_FD_187211 | JGI IMG/M metagenome (GOLD analysis project Ga0209284, IMG submission 187211) | Freshwater microbial communities from Lake Fryxell liftoff mats and glacier meltwater in Antarctica - FRY-03 (SPAdes) (version 2) | ecosystem: Environmental > Aquatic > Freshwater > Ice > Glacier...
ATTGTGGTTGACAAGTGATATTTCTGCGGGCAGGCTGGGCAATACAAACCAGATTCAAAAGTTATTGGAGTAAACAGATGGCTGTTATTGACGCAATTCGGGAGGCACTCGACCTCAATAACCTCAATCTTCCTGCAAGCCCCAAAGTGATCGGGCTGAGCGTTGAGGACTACACCGACATGGACGGTGAAGCATCACTGCGGATAACCGCATTGATTGACGACAACACGGATTTCGAGAATATCGATGGGAAAGGTGTTGGTGACATGAAAGCAGAAATTCGCAGAAGCTTGCAAGAGCATGGTATTCATCTGTTTCCTTACATTTTCCTGGTGACGCCCAGTGAGCTCGAACAGGAAGCCAACGAGGAACTGTAACCCATGCATTCTGATCTTCTGCAGCAGGCGGAATCACTTGCGAGACTGGACCTGCGTGGTGCACCTCGTCAGGCGAATTTGCGTCGAGCCGTTTCGTCCACATACTACGCCCTGTTTCAGGCAGACTATGACCTGTCTGAGAGATTTCAACGCTTCGAAGTGCTGGCGTTGATTCAGCACGTGGATCAGCATATTCAGGAGTTTTCAGCGGTTCCACAGTCGAATGATCGCCAGTTCTTCTTGATTTCTCTCCTGACGTGGAAGGAACTGGCGAACCGCTGATTCTATGCCTCCACGTAAAGCTCGTCTCGGTGCTGGTGATCTCATCCTCAACACTCCCTTTGCGGAGCCGTCGAGGTATTGGAGCTACGACCGCAAGCACATGGTGTTTACTCAAATCGAAGGACGGCGCCCCGCGGGTTACATCGTTGCGACGCCGGATGCCCAGGGCTTCAATGATCCGGGACAGTTCATCGAATTGGAATTGGTCAATCAGATTCGACCTCGGGTCAATGCCTGGCGAGAAGCCAACTATCCTGGTGCAACCGGGATTACTCGCAGATTGCTGGAGCACTGGCACGACCCTAATCAACGGGAAGGAATGCGGTTCTTCTTTTGCCAGATGGAGGCGATTGAAACACTGATCTGGCTGGCGGAGGCTCCGTTGGCAGAAAAGCTTGGAATCGAGATTCCGGGCGATGGCGGACCGTTTCCTCGCTGTGGTGGGAAGTCTGGCTCGACACGAGCGATACCGGTGCCGACGTCGAAAAGTGGTTCCGAACAACGGCGGCGGCACAGAAACTGTTGCTGAGTCGCCAGCAGGTTCGCTTTCCGGATCGCCTCGTCATTCTCGGCTACGCACGGTTTGAGCAGTGGCGAAATTTCCCTGGCCTGCTCCAGTACCTTGCTGAATTGCGTGAAGCCAATATCGTCGCGGGTGAATTCACGAGCCTGCCGCCTGCCGGACAGGCAGAGTTCATCAATCGTCTGCTTGAGCGAACGACCTGTGCGGCCGCGAGGGCCGTGCGCGTTTGCATTCTTGATACCGGTGTCGATCGCGGGCACCTGTTGCTCGAACAATCACTGGCCGAGCAGGATTTGCAGGCTTGGGATGATGAGTGGGGAGTGACGATCATAGCGGCCACGGAACGGAAATGGCGGGCATCTGTCTTTACGGTCCGCTCGGGGAGCCACTCTACAGCGATGCGGAAGTTAGGCTGCTGCATCGTCTGGAATCGGTCAAGATTCTGCCACGCAAGGGCCAAAACCACCCGCCGGATTATGGGCCGATTACGATCGGTTCGATGGCTCTGGCTGAAACAATGTCGCCGCACACGCCCCGAATCTATTGCATGGCTGTGACGGCTCCGGGCGATGATCAATGGCGACCGACACTCTGGTCAGCCGCGATCGATCAGGCAGCCAGTGGTGTGAATGACGGTCAACGTCGACTGGTTGTCCTGTCGGCTGGCAATCTTCGTGAAGATGTTGGGAAGGACTACCCGGTTGAGTCTCGGTTCCAGTGTCGAAGACCCCTCGCAGTCGTGGAACTCACTAACCGTCGGTGGCTACACAAATCTGGCGTGGATTCAGGAAGAAGGATTGGAAGGCTATTCGCCAATTGCAAAGCCTGGCACGCTTTCACCGACCAGCCGAACTTCACTGTGCTGGGGCGATGAGCCTTGGCCGTACAAACCGGACGTGGTTTTTGAGGGCGGCAACTACGCGAGTGATGACGCTGGTTTCATCACCGATGTCGAAGACCTGCAGGTTCTGACAACACGCTCATCAAAAGTCGGTGACGCACCGCTGGGCACGATGCGTGACACAAGTGCAGCAGCCGCACAGGCAGCACGGATGGCCGCGATGCTGCAGGCGGAATATCCCGAGTACTGGCCCGAAACGATTCGCGGCTTGGTGGTTCAATCCGCTGAATGGACTCAACCAATGTTTGATGAATTCCCATACCCCGACCGCCGCAATCGAGTGCGGGTTTACGGAATGGGTGTGCCCAATTTAGCCCGCGCTCGGCGATCCGCGAGTAGCTTTACCACGATGGTGATTCAGGATGAGTTGCAGCCGTTTGCCTACGGTGGCTCGGAGAACGCATCCAACGAAATGCACATTCACGACTTGCCGATTCCCCGTGAAGTGTTGGAAGAACTGGGCAGCACGGCAATCCGAATGCGTGTCACTCTGTCCTGCTTCATCGAACCCAACCCTCCGCGACGGGGATACGTGGCTCGGTACCAGTACGCATCGCACGGACTTCGTTTTTCGGTTCGTCGCCCGCAGGAAACACCGGCCCAATGCGGCAAAGACTTTCAAGAACGTATTGGGAGAAAGACGCTGACGATAAATCAGTCCGACCGGAAAAGGGCAGCACTGTGGTCGACGATCGCTCATGGGACCTGGGACCGGTGGCCGTCCGTGGTTCGATCCATTCGGACTGCTGGAGCGGAACTGCAGCTCAACTCGCGTCATCAAATCTGATCGCCGTACATCCCGTCACCGGCTGGTGGCGATATCGCCGCGATCAGGAAGTCGTCGAACGCAAAGCTCGGTATTCGCTGATCGTCAGCATTTCCACGGACGATGCAGAAGTCGACCTGTACGCCATGATCGCAAACGAGATTCAAACTCGAGTTGAAGCACAGGTGGCCGGCATCATCACTGAAATTGCGAGTGAGTAGTTGGGCGTTGATAAAGAGCCGCAGCTCATTGATTTAGGAAATGAACTGCGGCTCCTTTGTTTGGTTTCAAACAGAACACTTCCATTTACGTCGGAACAACTCCAATGCTCAAATTTTCGCTTATTTGCGTTTCCCTCTCGCTGCTATGCCTGGGGTGTGACAACGCCGCCAAACAGCAACAAGCAAACCAAGCTCAACAAACGGCGGTCGCGAACGATCTCCGGGCAATTGGAGAGGACATGCACAACGAACACGTGACGACCATTGGTGAATAGCAGTAAATGAAAGTTGGACAAAGACTCCGTCGATTCGTTATGTAGCTACAATGGTGAGCAGTCCTCGAGAAACGAAAGGTTTCCTGATGTCAAACGTGTTGGATGTCCCGGAAGTGCGAGCGGCGGCGGTCCGTTTGACGCCGGCTCAGTATCATCGACTCTATGAAATGGGCGTCATTCCTGAAAAAACTGAATTGTTATCCGGAATCCTGGTAGAAAAAATGCCGAAGTCACCTCTGCAGACCTGGATGGTCGCATTCCTGCAAGCATGGCTGGGAACGATCGTCAATCGCAGCCTGCACATCCGTTCTGAGCAGCCGCTGACCTTGAGTGACTCCGAACCGGAACCCGATCTCGCAGTTGTGACAGGAGATTTGAACGACTACCGTTCGCATCATCCGTCGTCCGCGAGGCTTGTCATTGAAGTGGCCTTGAATAGCGAAGCGATGGATCGGCAGAAAGTCGAGATCTATGCTGCAGCAGGTGTGCCAGAGTACTGGATCGTATTGCCCAGCAGCAAATCGATTGCGGTCTATCGCAGCCCGTCGGCTGGACTGTATCGCGAGTGCAGCGAGTACGGGATCGATTCTCCTCCAGCACCTTTGTTTGCAACAGGGTCGGTAATTCCAGCGAGCGAACTGTTTGCTGGTTGAGAGAGAAGTCGCGACTGAAGAATCTTGATCGTATTTTCGCCGACCTACAGCGTAAGGAGCGAGCGTCCGGTCGTCTCGTGATTGACCGCCGTGGCGAACGGGTGGAGGCGGAAAACTACCGCTAGTCTGCGAGAAAGAACATCAAAAGGGTCAGGTCTATTTGATACTTTCAGTCTTTGTTTTTGAGCTTCCGAAACTCGTAAACTCCTTCGCGATCCTCAATTCCGAACATTACAGACTTCTCAATCAGGTGCAGCGAGAACCTGTTGTGCTTCGGACGATCCAACTCGATTGAAACTGTGAATCGTCGCTCGTGTGACTCTGAATTGAGAACTACGCAGCGGATGCCCTCGCTCATTCCGCGAGCCTTTGAAACATGCCCGACGCATTTGTCTGCTATGAGAAGCTGCGTGCCTGCGATCTCCATCACTTTGCCCCCTTCATCATCTGCGTCAGCGTCGAGTGGTAGAAAAGAAGATTCGTGATCCGGGAAATCGCCACCAATCAATTGCCATTTGCCCTGAATCGCGTCAACGGGTAAATCGGCACAGTAGCCTGAAATCAGGTCAATGGCGTTTTGAGAGAACTCCAGGGTTTTCGGATCTGTTTCTGCCTTCAGAATCGGCAAGGCGCGAGCGGCCTGCCCTTGATACGAACCAAGCGTGGAAATTGCGAACTGTCTGATGCAGTCGAACTTACCAAGATGCGTCTGAAGATTGATTGTGGCATTGAGTCCCCATTCCGGATCGGCCAGAAGCTGTATCAGTTCATCGATCCCCTGTGGCCTTTTTACGGTGGGAGGCTGATACTGCAGTTGCATGATCGCGGTATGCATCGTTTCGGTGTCACCTGATCGAGCCCACATTAGTAACGTGCGATGAATGAGGTCGTTATTGGGTTGTTTCAGCATGAGATGATTCAATGCTTCGGCTCTCACATTGAATGACGCATCCGATTCGATCGCACTCGCGACACATGCGAGGACTTCCTGCGTAAGTTGCTGATTGTGGAGAAGCAGCTGCAAAGCAAACCCTCGATTCGAGGCCAATGGGTCGGACCGGCTCATATCGATCAACCGCGAAGCGATTCTTGAGTCCATCAAAGAACCGCATACATTCAGGGCACGCATCCGAACCATCTCATTCTGATCGCTGGATGCCTCAAGAAATGCAGGAATAAGTTTGGTGTCATTTCTTTGAATCCAGAAAGAAACATCATTCGCACCCCGCTCAAAATCGAGGAACAAAATCAGCGTCATCAATCGTTCGCTGGTCGTACCCTCAGCCAATAATTTTGAAGCTCTGGATGCCAGATCGGTGTCCAGTTCCAGCATTGCAAAGGGTTCGATTAGGATGCTGTCCTTCAGAGAGAAGCCTTGGGAGAACTTCTCAACGGATGCTTCAGGATGCTGTGCCGCAATCTGAAACAAATAGTCGACAGCATGTCGCTGATGGCGCGGTCCTGCGATGCTGACTATGGCTCGGGCCACTTTTTGTAATCGTGCAGGATCCTGTTCTTGTTCCGTAGTGGAGAACCATTTTGCCATGGCGTTCCGAATTGCATCATCATACTGAGATTGGTTACGGAAATACTGAATTGCCCGAAACGCTTCAATAGCTGTCAACGGAGCGTCATCGGCAATCACCCTGACCCGAATACCGATGTATGGGAAGTTTGGCGAGTTCAGTCGCTCTGAATGGCATGCACAGGGTTTTCGTCAAATCCGAAAAAAACGATTATGTGCTGCCTTGCCAACCCAGACTCGCAGTCGTAAGCTGTTGGCATAGTTTGTGGGATAAATGCCCGCAGAGATCTTTGAAAACTAGTTGAAAGTGGGTTTTGTGCCCGGTAGGCTGTGTCGCTCGCTGTCGGTTCTGGCCATAATTGGTCAATTCAGGCTCGACTTTTGTTCATTTGTCGTCGGTTCTGCCACGAAGGCTTGTCATGTTTCTCACGGGGGAATTTCAGCGAACGATCGATGATCGCAATCGCTTGATGTTGCCTCCGGAGATGGCATCTGCCGTGTCTGATGAGAACGGTGATTTGATCATTGCGAAAGAGCGGGCTGGGTGTCTGAGTCTGTGGAAACAGGCGGAATGGCAACAACGTCTCGACAGCGGCCTCGCATTGCTCCGTCAGAAAATTGATTCTGGCCGCATGGAGCAACGCTGGGGCGACGTGCAGCGGCTTGGCCGATTACTATCGACTCGCCATCAAACCGTGCGACTGGCGAATCGTTCGCGACTCTTGATTCCCGATGGCTTCAGAACATTTCTGGGCGTTGATGCTGGCAAAGAAGTCGTGGTCGTTGGTGCTGTTATCTGCGTCGAGATCTGGAATCCCGAAGCATGGAACAGCGTGCTTCGCGAAGAGATGCCGGACTTTGGCGAGCTGTTCAAACAGTTGACTTCATAAATCCTCAGGCGAGCGAGAGAAAGAAGTCTGTCAAACCTCTAACGCCGCCGAAGGAATTCGACCTGAGACAGGTCGGACCACGTAGCCAGGCAAACCCACAATCAACTCTGGACGCAGAACGGATCGAAGCGGAGAAAAGCAAACTCACTCACGCAACCCACTCCTTCAGGTCGCTTGCTCACTCAACACGACTCGCGGCTGGCCTTTGAATCACCAGGGATGGCCTCCTGGCAGGGATGCCGCTTTTCTCTCTTCGATCCGTTATTTTTTGCGCCCTCTGGAGTTCAGGCTTCAGGCTTCAGTCTGTTTTATGTTTGTTGAATATTGAATACCCTTCTCGAGATGCGTAGAAACTTAGCAAATTGCTTCCTTCGATCGTTGCTTGCGCTCAGTCCGCCCTGAGTACAGCGGTCGTATTAACGTGTTCACTTTGGAAGCTCCGCGCTGCCCTTTACAGTTGCGTGATTTCGGTTTGCCCGTGCGTGGCAAAGTGCCTCTGCCTCATCTTTTTTGCTAAGTTTCGTCAATGCTCAATTTGTTCGCGTCGCGCGACCAGAACATCAAGAACGATGTTCTCTCCGGAATTACTGTGGCGCTGGCTCTGGTCCCTGAAGCGGTGGCGTTTGCTTTTGTGGCGGGAGTCTCTCCCATCATCGGCCTCTATTCCGCCTTTTTCCTTGGACTCATCACGGCCATTTTTGGAGGTCGCCCCGGAATGATTTCCGGTGCGACCGGAGCCATGGCAGTGATCGTTGTGACATTGGTGGCTCAACATGGAATTGAATACTTGTTTCCCACCGTCATTCTCTGCGGGATCGTGCAGATCGTTGTGGGAGTATGTCGCCTGGGCATGTTGATTCGAATGGTCCCGCATCCAGTGATGCTGGGATTTGTTAATGGCTTGGCGATTGTGATCTTTACGGCTCAGTTTGGCAGTTTTAAAACGGTGAACAAGCTCGGTCAGCTTGCCTATATGCAGGGGCCGGCCTTGTGGATCATGCTGCTGCTGGTGGGTGTGACGATGGCCATCATCTGGCTGCTGCCGAAGTTCACTCGGGCCGTCCCTGCCTCCCTGACGGCAATCCTGTTTGTGACTTCTGTGTCCGTGTTTCTCAACTCCACACTGGATCCGAAACTCGCCTCCGAAAATCAGAAGCATGTCGTCCTGACAGTGCGTGACATGCTGTTCACAAACGCAACTGCTCAGGCCGTCGCGAAGTCGGAGGCAGCGAGTCCACCGGCTGCGAATCTGGTGAATTCTGCGATCAGTGAAACCACAGCGACCGTTTCATTGCCTGTGATTCCAGAAGAAGATGTCACGTTGAGCGCCGGGCTGCCGCGTCCATTCTTTCTTGATTTTACTCTGCCGCCGCTCACGTTCGCGACACTCTGGATTATTCTTCCGTACGTATTCACGCTCGCCGCTGTCGGACTTATTGAATCTCTTATGACCCTCACGCTTGTGGATGAAATCACGGAGACTCGAGGTTCCGGGAATCGTGAATGTCTGGGGCAGGGCCTTGCCAATATCCTCTGCGGTTTCTTCGGCGGTATGGGCGGTTGTGCCATGATTGGTCAGTCGCTGATTAATGTGAACTCCGGTGGCCGTGGACGACTGTCAGGAATTGTGGCAGCCGTTTGTCTGCTGCTCTTTGTGCTGTTCCTTGCACCGTGGATTGAAATGATTCCGATGGCAGCCCTTGTTGGCGTCATGTTTATGGTGGTCATTGGAACGTTCGAGTGGGCGTCGCTGCGAATGATGCGCAAGGTGCCGGTGACCGACTATCTGGTCATGATCATCGTCGCGGGCTATACGGTGATCATGCACGATCTGGCGTCGGCTGTCGTCATCGGTGTGATAACTTCTGCGCTCGCGTTTGCCTGGCAGCACGCCAAACACGTTGGTGCTGAAATTAAGTATAACGAAGCTGGGAGCAAGATTTATCAGCTCCATGGGCCACTCTTCTTTGCTTCCGTGACTTCCTTTAAGGATCTCTTTGATCCCAAAACTGATCCTGAGGATGTCGTGATCGATTTCTACTACACGCGAGTTTACGATCAGTCGGGGCTTGAAGCGATTAACTCACTGGCGGAGAAATATGTGCAGAACGGAAAGCGTCTGCATTTGACTCACCTGAGTCAGGAGTGTCGCGCTCTACTGGATCGGGCTGGCGATCTGGTAGAAGTCAATCTCTCCGAAGATCCGCAATATCACGTGGCGACGGATCGAATCATCCCGTCGATCTCAGGGCAAGCTGCCTCCGGATCGCCAATGAATACTGCTGCGGTTGACGTGGGCTGACTTGTGTCAGGGCGGATTCGTGATTTGCTGGCATCGTTCAGGCTCGCTTCCGTGCTTAGGCCCGAAAGGGCGGCATCGCCAATGCCGGGGCCTGTAGCCCAAGGTTAAAATGTGTTGGTGATTTCATGTGCCAGCATATGCGACCCGCTGGAGGCAGCCGTCGCCATCGCGTGATTTAAGGCATCCCGGCCAACGGGTGGTTCAATCTGCCATGGAATTAATGCGGTTCGCTGAGACTGCTCGTTGACGACTTCCTGAATGTAGCGAGCCTCATGTTTCTTTCGTTCAATGAGCAGCGGATCCGTGACATTCAGTGGTGCCAGGCATTCGTTGATGACCCATGCGTATGGCTCGATCTCCGCTCGTCGCAGGTCTCGCTGCAGTTGAGCGGCTTCATGGACTGGAGTCGCCTCCGGCAGCGTGACGATCAGCACTCGAGTAAACTCTTTATCCCGCAAACGTGGCAGCAGGTTCGCGACAGCTTCTGGCATCGCGCTGGTCTGACGAGTGACCTCCCGATGATACGCCAATGCAGAATCCAGCAGCAGAACGGTATGACCGGTCGGTGCCGTATCCAGCACCACGAACCGATTCGTTCCTTCCGCGACTGCATCCGCGAAGGCTCGGAAGACTGCGATTTCTTCCGTACACGGCGAACGCAGATCTTCGGCGAGCAAAGCCTTTCCGGATTCATCCAGACCAGCGCCGGCTTTGTCCATCACTTCTTTGGAATAGCGAGCCGTCTCAACGACCGGATCGATGCGACTGACTGTCAGATTGGGCATTGTCTCACCAGCGACCGCTGCGGCGATGTGAGCAGCCGGGTCCGTCGTCGATAGATGCACCTGAAAGCCTCGGTCGGCGAGCGCCACGGCTACTGCGGCGGCGACAGTGGTCTTTCCCACGCCACCTTTTCCCATCGCCAGAATCACACCATGCCCGGGTGCAGCCAGATCATCGATCATCGCGCCCAGCGACGGAGGAAGCTGCCTATGATCGATCGTTGAATCAATACCGGTCGGTAAGGCGGACGATGCGGCCGTCGCCGATGATGGTTGTCCCAGATTTCGCAGCGCCGCAACGCCCAAAACACCGCCGGCCGTGAGCGGAATGAGCGTGCGAGGAAGATCACGCAAAACTTCCGGCATTTCCGAAACTGCCTTGTCACCACGTCGTTCCATCGCGACTGCGAATGGATCGTTCCTGTCGGTGGATCGAAACACCGCGTTGATCACAAGGTGCTGATTGCGAACTCCCAGTGCTTTCAGTTCGCCGCTGGTACGAGCGGCTTCGCGAAACGCTGTCGCCTCCGCGCGAGTCACCATGACCAGCGTTGTGATTGCTGGGTCACTCAGTGCGCGGACGGTGTCCTGATACAGCACCTGCTGCGTCTGCAGGCCAGCGAGCGGTCCCAGACACGATGTGCCAGTGGTATTGGATTCCATAAAGCCGGACCATGCAGACGGCAATGTCAGCAGTCTTAGCGTATGACCAGTCGGAGCCGTATCAAAGATGACGTGATCAAACTGCGATGTGGCCGTGGCATCTCCCAGCAGTCGAGAGAACTCGTCGAAAGCCGCGATCTCCAGCGTACACGACCCGGAGAATTGTTCCTCCATGCTGGCCACAGCGGCCGCAGGCAGAAGTGTTCGATAGGGGCCAACCATGCGTTCGCGGTAATCGGCGGCGGACTTTTCAGGATCAAGATTCATGGCGGACAGATTGGGAATGGATGGCACCGGAGTTGGATGATGCTGCAGCGGCGTCCCGAGCACCTCATCCAGATTCGACGCAGGGTCCGTTGACACGAGTAAGACGCGCTTCCCGGCATCGGCGAGTCTGACTGCCGTCGCACACGCGACCGAAGTCTTGCCAACTCCGCCTTTTCCAGTGAAGAAAAGGTTCCGAGTGGTCTGTTTCAGAAATTCCATGACTTATCTCCTTTCAGGGCGAGCTGCCGGGCGTCAGTCTGCACCTGTTCAGCAGCATCCCGTCGAACCACTGCAACAACCCTGATCCACGATCGGCAGTGACACAGATTTTGCAGCCACGCCACCAGTCCACATGTCCAACATTTCACGCGACGGATAAATCCCGCGACTCACCACGTGCCCGTCCACCATGACAACAGGCAGAACGTCTGTACCTTTAGTCGAAAGTAATGCGTGGATCTCGGTGTTCTGAATAAAAGCCTGTGGCTGCTGGGACAGGTTGTACCGTTCCACGGTGTGCCCGGCATGCTTCAAAGCATCAAGATCCGCAGCGAAACGTGGCAGAACCGGGTCAACGCTCGGACCGCAGATTCCTGTTGAGCAGCACATTGGTTTGTCATAAATCTGAATCGTCTTCATGATCGACGCTTTCCGTTGAGTACCCAAAGAAGCAATAACTTTGAAGCTGATTGTGTGCGTTGATGACTCACTGTGCGAACCAACGGTCACATAAGCTCGCACACTGGCGGCATAAGCGTTCGCATCGAAGTAAGGCAAAACCTGTGCCAGACCATCATGGACCGAGGCTGCTGCAGCGCAATGTCACCGATGGAGGCTTGCCGACCCGGCTTAGACTGCTGTCAAATGTTCAAGAGTCTCACGATCAGGGCACAATTTCAGTAGCAACAGAAATTGCTTTCTCGGCACATTTGCAAAGCCGAAACCATCCTTCCCGCTGAGTTGATACTCACCGTTCGCCGTTTCAGCGTTGCAGTTGAGTTTTGATCCAGCGATGTGCCGATCGCCAACAGTGGACGCCAAGTGAACCTGGGATGAGGCCGGGCGAAGCAATGCCACGTTCACCGCAGCGAAGTTGAATCGCGTCGTCAGCAGTAAGTCGTACAACGCCGGTAAAACGGTTTTCGGTCAACTGCATCTCGCCGCGATCGGCATCTCGGGATGATTTGTCTTTCGCAACAACTGGCAGCGGGCCGCCGTTCGAAGCGGCTAATGCCGGATGTGGCAACTTGCGACTGGCCTGCGGGTTGACCGGCTGCAATGTCCCGGTGAGCATTCCGTGCGTTCCAATGCGCACACGCACTGTGTTTCCGACGGCCTGTACCGAACCGGCAAGGTCGCGTTGACCGAGCGAGATTTGAAGTTCCTTCTGATCTTCGCGACCGATCGTCAGCAATTCCATTCCGGGCTTGGCGAATGTTCCGACAAGTCGATTCAAATCCTGTGCGACGATGCATCCGTTTCGACTCGCGCGAAGTTCGAGGCCACTGACTTGTTTCTGACATTCCGCAAGCTGCGACTTCAGCGATTCCAGATTCATCTGAGCGATGCTCAGCGCGCCGCCGTTGTGATCTCGGTTTGCGTTTGTTGTCGCAGGTCTTCCTGAGCGAAACGCTGTTGCAGGTCACTAAGTTTGGCTGAGATTTCTTCGTTAGTGAGTGAGATCAGTAATTCGCCAAATCGTCGCCAGAACGCCAAAGGTCATGAGTACGATACGTTCTCGCCCGATGGTCGTTGGCGCAGAAGAAGATTCACAAAATATCAGTCGCCGTGCGATGTCCTGCACGGTCTGTGTGGACTGAGTCATCAGATTCGGAATCTGCAACAGGTCGGACAGAATGTAATAACCATCAAATTTCATCAGCGGATTTAAGTTGAAGACCAGCGTGGATACGCTCGCCATAATGATCACGTTCTGCAGGACGTGGCGGATCAAAGCGGAATCACTGCGAGACCAGACCAGCATAGCGACGGATGAAATCAGTAACTCAACGTAGATGCCAGCCGCCGCCGTGTGAATTCGGTGCCAACGTAAACGAAATGCCCACGACGAAGAAGCATCGACATAGGCCAGAGGCGTAAACACCGCCAGCACAAACCCTGTCTCGCGAATGTTGCCGCCATAACGCAGACAGATAAGTCCGTGAGCGGTTTCATGAACGCACTTCAATCCGATCCATGCGGCCAGCAGCCAGACCCAGTTTTCCTGGGCAATCACATTTGCAGAATCTGACCAGAATCCGGACCAGTTATTCGACATCACGATCATCGCTGCGATGACGAGAATGGACCACAACACGAAAGTCGGTGGCGAAAAGATCCAGCCAAAAGCCGGCTGCAACGCTTTCAGAAGTCCTTCCGGCCGACCAAGCGGAACTTTTAGCCACAGTGGATTGAGTTTCTTCCACCAGCGATCTGAAGAACTCGACGATCGAACCGCTGATGTAGCCCCGGAAGCCGCAGCATCTGCGTCCGAAAACGATGCGAGTCCGTTGTCGAGCCACCAGGAATAAACGGTCATCGCCTGAAACTGATTCAGTGACCCGGATCCCAGTTTTGCGATGTCACGGCCAGCGCTTGTGCGAAGCTGGTGCGGCCGTTCGCAGGTGCCATGCACGGCGTAGTCGCTGATTCGATGAGTCGCGTTTCTTCTGAGAACGCATTGATAATGCCACGCCACCAATGCCGCATTGACATTTCAGCGCAGATGAGCGGCAGCGGCCGTTTGCAGAGTTTTGACATCCGGTGCAGAAGTCAGCGATTTGCGTGCCAGCAACATGGCATCAACGGCAACGCCATAAACAGAAGAGGGCGTTGTGTTGAAGTCGATGGCAACAGATTCTGAAAACGCCGATGCATAAGGCACGGAAAGGACAGAAGTCGCGGTCGGTGATGAATCGGGTTGATCATTGGCGTGAAGCGGTTTCATGATTCCGATCAGCTATGGGGGACGCAATGTCATCGGATGAAGATGCTGGAATGGCCTGTGCTGTCAATGCGTCGAGTCGCAGCAATGCGCGTTCGCCGCTCTGGTACTCACCATTCGGATTTGGCAATCGAACTTTGACTCGGATCGATGAGTTCGACGTATCAGTTGTTCGTGATACGAACTCGACCGTGCCCTCAGCCGTTATGTCGGCATAACCTGGTTGCAGTGTCACGGTCTGGTTCGGATGAAATGCGTTGCGATGTTGCAACGGTACGGAAAAAACGACAAGCAAGGGATCGAGCTGCACAACTCGAGCGACAACCGGGTCGGACGGTGAAACAAATTCACCCGCGTCTTTTGTGACTTCACTGACAATGCCGGCGATCGGCGAGCGGATGCTGCGTTGTTCCAGTTGAGCTTCGATTCGGCGAAATTCCAGTTGTTTGATTTCCAGATCTTCACGAACTGACAACATCGCCGGACTTGACGACATCGCCTTCTTTGACTTTGACGCCGGAGAGAGTGCCCATTTCCGAGGCCGCGATTGCGATATCGGAATACGGTTCAGTAAACGCTTCAACGCTGCTGGCGTCGGATGACTGCCTGGTCGCAGCGGCACTTGTCGTCATTGGGCGGGAGGAAACTGTCGCTCGTGCAGTTACCGATTGTGATTCTGCTTCGCTATTGTTTTCGTAGCTGTCTTGCACATCTCGAGACTCCGCTCGCACGTCTGTAGAAGGTGATTCCGTTGGTCGAGGATATTCGGTGCCTGATTGCGAAGACTAGGTTTTCCATGCAAGCAACCCACCGAGCGTGATGGCACCGACAATTAGCGTTCGTGTAGAGATACTTGAAACCATGTGACACCGTGGTTCTCTGATAGGCCGGAAAGCCAGATCAAAACGTGTTGCTGAGTCATTGAAAGAGATTGGGCGCTGCCGAAATGCAACACACCCAACATGACACTAGTTCAAGAACTAAGCGATGCGGTGTATGAAATCTCTAAACGAGTCATTGCGGGTGTGCTGATCGAATCAACTGCATTGACGGTAGCGAATATACGAATAGCGCAATACGGGAAGACGAGCAGAGAAGCAGGGTGGTCACCCAGCTGGGCAATGGCTTTCACTTGCTACCCGCTCACGATTTACTACATTTGCCCCGATATTCTCGACAGGTTCTCTGAACTCAGGTCAAAAAAGGAGCGCGCAGCAGATGAGTGGTAACCCATATGAAATGCCGAATTCTTATCCTGGTGCGACTGCTTCGAGTGGCGATCCGAAGTTACTGGGTGAGATCAAGTCTCAGGCGATCACATCGCTGGTTGTTGGAATCATCAGTATCTTCTGTTGCGGCATCATTCTGGCTCCGTTCGCAATTTATCGAGGTGCCAAAGCCAAACGTCTGATCGATGAAAGTGGTGTAGGGCTGGAGCATCGTGGTTTGGCGGTTGCAGGCTTTATTATCGGAATCGTAGCACTCGTGCTGCATATCGTCGGCATGCTCTTCTACATCCTGGCTGCAGTATTGGCCGCTGCTCAGCAGGGGGGTGGGTTTTAATAGCTTCGCTGCGATTCAATGAACCAAATGTGAATTGTATTCTGGCAGCAACAGAGAGAGCGTATGCTGACGGCAATTGAAGTTCTGGCCGTGATCAGCGGAGCGATTTTTGGCGATCCGCCAGCACAATATCTGCGGCAATATGGGCGCCGCTGATTCCCGTTACTCTGTGAAACGCACGCCACGTGATAGCGACCCATATGCTGATTTTGCGGCTGACGAATTTCGTTGCCGCTTGACGTTCGTCGTTCGCTCTGCCAACCTTCAAGGCTTGGCAGTCTTTTTTATGGGCTAGGCGGCGGTGACGCCACAGGAGATTTTTGAGCATGTTTAAGGTAAGGGCTTTTCTGGCCATGGCATTTTTGTTTTCTGGTGCCAGCACATCGGCGCAGTTGAAAGACGCTGAAACCATCGTTTTTCTGGGCGACTCAATCACGGCACAGGGTGCGGGTGAAAAAGGGTATGTGACGTTATTTCGCGAGGCGATCGAGAAAGCTCGTCCGGATTCCGGCATCAAAGTCATCGGTGCTGGCATTGGCGGACATAAAGTGCCGAATCTGGAAGCTCGACTTGATAAAGACGTGCTGGCTCACAAGCCAAATGTGGTTGTCATCTACATTGGCATCAACGATGTCTGGCATTCGACAAAAGGGCAGGGCACAGAAATCGGTGCGTACGAAACCGGTTTGCAAAGTCTGATCAAACGCTGCAACGAGGCGGGAGCTCGCGTCGTATTAGCCACGCCCAGCGTGATCGACGAGAAAACAGACGGATCAAATTCGCTCGACAAAATGCTTGATGAATACTCTGCAGTCAGCCGCAAAGTGGCAATGGAAACCGGTGCAACGCTGCTGGATCTGCGGGCCGCGTTTCTTGCAAATCTCAAAGAGTACAATACAGCCAACGAACCGAAGGGTATCCTGACGGGTGACGGAGTTCATTTGAATGATGCCGGCAACCGATTTGTTGCTGTCAGGATGTTGGAAGCTGTTGGCGAAGTTGCCGCGCGAAAACCAGTGCTGCGACATGTCGTCATGTTCAAGTTCAAACCGGAAGTCACGGCCGCTCAACTGGACGAAATCAACCTTGCGTTTCAGAATCTGAAAGTCGCGATTCCAGAGATTCAGGATTTTGAACGTGGGCTCAATAACAGTCCGGAAGATCATGCCAAAGGATTTACGCACGGCTACCTTTTGACGTTCGCGTCAGAAGCCGGTCGTGATGCTTATCTGCCGCATCCAGAGCACAAGAAATTCGGCGCTCTGCTGGCTGGAAAAATTGATGATGTCTTTGTCGTTGATTACTGGGCGGCGGAATAAGTTTGATGTTGTAGGATGGGTCTCCAGTCCCGTCCAGTTCTGGTTTTTTTTGTTCTTGTTCCGAGGCTCCAGCCTCGGAACACGCTGCTTCGGAGGCTCCTGCCTCCCGTGATTCTCGCTGGAGGCAGGAGCCTCCAATGCGTTGCGTTCCAGGGCTGGAGCCCCGGAACGAAGGAGGCCGGGCCATGGCGAATCGTTCAAGAACCAGAGAACAGGAAATCAACGATCGTTTTCAGGCATGGCTGGGCACGGCGATGATGTGCCTGGCATCAATGTTTGCAATTCTGATCTTCTGTGATCGCATGGATATGAAGTTGTTCCCGATGCCAGCGGTATGGGGCACCAGCCGCAGCATGCATCTGTTTGTGTGCTGTGGAATGTTTTTCTGCGCCGCCATCCTGCTGAAGTCACCTCAGTTTTCCGATGAGCAGGAGTTCACGACGCCGCTGTTCAAAACCTGCGAACTCCTTACGAGACCGGGTTGCTCACTGTGTGACGATGCGATGGAAGTACTGATCAGCTTTCAGAATGCGTTGCCCGCAATTACGGCCGTCGATATTTCAAACGACCCGCAGTTGACGCGTCAGTTTGGCGAATCTATTCCTGTGGTTGTCCTTGACGGTCGCGTGCGTTTTCGTGGCGCTGTGAATCCTGTGCTGATGCAGCGCATCGTTGATGCGGCTCGAACGCGACGACACGAAGCTGGCCACGAAGCTGATGAACATCACGATGCCTCATCAGGGCTGATTACGAACCCCTGACAAAACCTCCGCAGCTCACGCAGGTTTTGTCAGGGGTTCTTAGTCCTGATGGCTTCCATCTTTTGCCAGATTTGTGGCAGAGACTTCAGTAAATCAGACGCAATCATTCCGCGCTGACCAAGTTCTGACGCTGCCAAATCTCCCGCGCGACCGTGTGCATGAACGGCGAGTGCTGCGGCTTCAAATGCGTTCATTTTCTGGCCGAGCAGAGAAGCGACGATTCCTGTGAGAACATCGCCGCTGCCACCGGTGGCCATGCCTGAATTGCCTGTCGTGTTGATGAACAACCGCTCGCCGTTTGTGACGACAGTTCGCCGTCCTTTTAAGACCACAGTCAGTCTGTGAGTCATCGCAAATTCGACCGCGGTCGAGATGCGAGTTTCCTCGTCGTCGCTGACTGGCTTTCCGGTCAAACGGGAGAATTCGCCGGGATGCGGCGTGATGATACATGGCGACTCTGCGTTACGTTTCGCCAGAAGCCCATGTGCGGCTGCAGCATTCAAAGCGTCAGCATCGACGATGAGCGGCGCGCGGCAGAATTCCAGAACCGCTGCGACAAGCTCTACGGCCGCAGCGGATTGACCAAGTCCCGGGCCGATCGCAACTGCATCTTTCCCCGCGAGAAGCTCTTCAATGCGTTCAGTCGATACTGGTGCCAACTGTCGATCAGAATCTGTGCTCAGACCAATGGTCATCACGCATGGTTCATAATTCGCCACCACCATTTGAATCGACTGCGGAATGGCAGCGATCACAAGTCCTGATCCCGACCGCAGCGCGGAAACGGACGACAGACAAACCGCACCGCTCATCCCAACGGAACCGCCGATGATCAGAACTTTTCCAAAAGTACCCTTGTGCCCATTTTCCGGACGTCCCGGCAGCGTAGGGACGGTTTCCATGGGAAATTGTTCGGACATTGTATTCCTGTCGGAGTTTCGTTGTTTCAAAGTTTGTTGTTCGCGAATTGAACCACTATATCGATCGGCAACGCTAACGTCGATTCTCTTGCCCTGCGGGCGATGTTGATGCCGATGATGTGACCGTCGATGTCCAGCAACGGCCCACCACAGGCTGCGGGAGTGATTGCGATGTCATGTTGCAATGCCTGAAAGTCATTGCGTCGCTGGCTGAGCTCGCCTGCACGGCCATCGAGGAATTCTGTCTTTTCAAACTGCTGCCTCGGATCGTGCTGTAACTGTGCGTAGATTTTTAGTTCGTTCTTGCCGCGTTTAATGTCCACCACAATCCAGTCGCCCGGCTGACAGAGCTGCAACAAGTTTCCAATTGCATCCAGTGATATCACGGCCTTTCCGTTAAGTCGCAGGATCTCGTCATCTGCCTTCAATCCGGCGATCACTGCGCTGCTGTTGGGAGATAACTCCGTGACGCGAACGTGCTCGCCGTCTTCCTGCAGCGTTGCCCCGAAGCGAGCGGGCTGTGATGGTTCTTTGTGGAAGTCTCGGCTGATGAGTCCAGCAGCAGAGATGTTCACTGGACTGGTCGCAGCAAAGACGATCCGACCAACAAGCGACACCTCGTTTTTGGCTTCCGCAATCCCCGCGCGAATGACGACTCCATGTTTGCTGGGCATCTGCATCGTCAGAATTGCAAGGTCCCGCGCACGGTCCTGCTTGCTCAATGTTGCAAGAGTTTTTGAACCGTCCGTAAAGTGGCATTCCAGCTTCTCGCAGAAAACAATTTCGGAGAGTTTCGTCGCAACATGCAGCTCGTCGAGAATCGTTCCACAGGCTCGCACAGCGCTGCTTCCTTTTCGGTCCGTGCCGTGAATTTCGACAGTGGCTTGTCTGGCCATTTGCACGACGAAGGGCTCTGGCAGAAGACCCTTCGACGAAAGCGGTGTGAGCGGATTGGCACGACCCTGCTGCGGCAGCTTCTTCCATGAGTCCGTTTGTTCCAAGACTCGAAGAATGGCTGAGATTCGGATGTGGCCGTTGGATTCCGCAGACTTGCCGATTTGCCGATTCAGGCCTATCAACTCACCACGGCTGTTCACGAGCGGTCCGCCGGAATCGCCACTTGTCAGCGTGCAGCTTGTCTTGATTGCCGAATCATCGACCGCGAGAATTTGACCGAGTCGAATGACAGCCGTCATACCATCCGGCTCCTTTGCAGGAAATCCGGCCGCTATGGCAATTTGGCCTGCGGCGGTGAGTGCGTCTGTCGACAATGAAAAGAAGCGGATATCAGATCCGCGCGGTGAAGCGAGGTCTAAAGACAAGATCGCAATATCGGCGGACTCATCGACGAAGACTCGCTTCGCCTCGAACGCCTGCCCGCCGGAGACGATGACCGTTGTCGCAGCATCGGGCTTCAATCCATGGGCAACGGTCAGCACCAGACCGTCGGCTGATACGATGACGCCGGAAGAAACGTCGGAGCCACTACGAATTCGAACGGTCACACTCTGCAACTGCTGGCAGATATCAGTGCAACGTATTTGAATCTCTGCTGTTGGTTCGTCGCCGCAGGCAGGCCTAGGGCACGCGCTGAAGAACAGAACGATGATACTCAGGAACAGTCCGGAAATAAGTTCCGGGTTTTCACAACCCGAAGCCTGAGCGAGGGATCGGAGTTTTTGTGAGAAATCCCTCACTGACGTTTCGGGTTGTGATTTCAAGACAATGGAATGTCGGGCAGTTATTTTGGGACTGTTCCCAAGGCTGCGTAAACTCCTGTGCTGGAAGTCTTTCGGCGGTATGTTCATGGGATCATTCTATTGCGGCGAAAGGTTCGGTATCATGATCGATCACCATTCTATACAGGAGACCGCTGCTATGTCGCTACAATCACGTTCTTCACGCCGACAGATTCTAACCGTTGCTGCCGCATCGGTGTTCGTCGCTTCCGCAATGCGTGCCGCACAGGCGGCAGGGAATGCCTTGCTGGCTGATGACGACACAGAACATCCCTGGATCGACGCTCATTCACATATCTGGACCACGGATCTGGCAAAGTATCCGCTGCGCGATCACCAAACGGTCGATGTGCTTGAGCCGCGAAGTTTTACGGATGAAGAATTGATGGCATTGGCCTTGCCGCAGGGAGTCGGTCGCGTCGTATTGATTCAGCACTATCCGCATCACGGTTACGACAATTCGTATCTGATCGATACCTGGAAGAAACATCCAAATCGATTCCGCATCGTCGGCCAGATTGATCAGTCTCAACCACGTGTCGATCAGAAAATGCGTGAGATGTTAAAGACTGGCGTGACGGGGTTTCGCATTGGGCCACGTGCTGATCAGCCAGACTGGTTGGCTGGTGATGGGATCAAATTGATGTGGAAGACGGCAGCAGAGACACGGCAGTCGATGTGCTGCCTGATCAACCCATCAAACCTCAAAGAGACTGCGGAATGGTGCGTTCGGTATCCTGACACGCCGGTTGTGATCGACCACTTTGCTCGTGTGGGTGTTGATGGCACGATTCGCGACGAGGACGTTAAGAACTTGTGCGACCTGGCGAAACACAAACTCGTCCGAGTTAAGATTTCTGCATACTATGCGCTGGGTCAGAAGAAGCCACCTTATCAGGATCTGGTGCCGATGATCAAACGACTGTTCGAGGCGTTCGGTCCGGATCGTCTGATGTGGGCCAGCGACTGTCCGTATCAATTGACCGAACCGAATACTTACGCCGCTTCAATCGCCCTGGTTCGTGACGGCCTGGACTTTGTTTCCGCAGACGACCGTCGGAAACTGTTGCGAACGACGGCCGAATCGACGTTCTTTTATTCGTAGGTCGATCTGTCCTCAGATCGACAACTGTTCCGCGTGGCGAACCAAACGTGGTGGCCGATGCAGTATTGCGGCGTGGAGAACAATTCAATCGCCGAGCGGCAGAAGTTAAGCCCCTTTGGCTATTTAGCCGTGTCGAAGGAATCCGACCTGGGACAGGTCGGACTACTATTTTCCACGTCGCGTGATGGCAACCAACCGGTGTGGCTGTGGCGAGTTTTGATTTGGGTCCAGTCGCCTCGACTGGTTAGGATCTGTACGCGGTGACCCTGGGCTGTGTCGAGCGTCGCGACTGCATCAAATTGTTCGCCGTCACCGGTGTGCAGCGTTATGTTGTTGGCGACCAGGATGCCGTTTTCTGAACTCCTGGATTGAATCGATGCTAACAACGCCGATGTCAGCGACATCATCAGCAACAGCAGCGGAACGATCGCAAGTCGCCAGACAGGAAAACGATAACCCGCCGCTCGGACGATCTGCAGTCCCCAGAACACAAGAGACGACAGGACGAGCGTCCAGATGATCGATGTCATTCCCGCGACTCTGACCAGAACGCTGTTGTATGTGCGAAGTTTGTACACGATCGATTTGATTGACGTTGAGTCACCGGCAGTGAGGCCAGTTAGAGTTTCCGATTTGGCGTCATCGCCTTTCACCAGAGAGTTTGCGAATTCAAGATTCACTGCCAGCTGCCGATCGTTTGGCGCAAGCTGGGATGCTCTTTCATAACTAGCGATCGCTCGGCCCAATTGGTTGCTTTGGAGACAGGCGTTGCCAAGATCTCGGTAGAGCAAGGCATTGTGAACGCCGGAATCGACCAGCAGTTGATACTTCTGAGCGGCAGTTGTAAACAGATCGCTGGCTTCGGCTGAGTCCGTTTTCGCGATACTCACGGCGCGATCATACAGTTCGCCGGCTTCCGTCAGAATGGTCTGTTGTTGAATGGCCGAAAGGTTGACAGTAGTCTGGTTGTCCTGCAACATCAGCCGTTGGGCGCTAGCCCCGGTTGGGCTGTTTTCCGTTGCAAACGTAACCGGGGCTAGCGCCCTGCGGCTGGTGGATGCAACGTCATCCGCAACTGCTTTCCCGGCTGACGAAGCAACCACCGCCGCAATGAGAAGCATTGACGCTCGTTGCGCCGTGTTGGCAGCACCTCGAACTCTAACCGCGCGACTGGTCTCAGTCCGCTTCGATCGGCGTACCTGAGACTTGCTGATAGAGTCATAGGCGGATTCGATTTGTTCGACAAGGGCTTGAGCCATCTGCCGAAATTCTGTGAGCGATTGCTGATAATCGCCGCTCAGGCGAGACTGTTCGCAACGCTCGAAGAATGCTTCGACATCAATCGCAACCGATGACATTCCCGAGATTCGCAAGGCTCCGATGGCTGAGGCGGCGGTTGAACATTTCTGTCGTGTGCGTCTCCCGATGTAATCCGTCATCGCGGCGACAACATCTGATGAATCTTGCGCATGTTCAATTGTTTTCAGGCAGCGAGATGCGGCGGATTGAAAGCTTGGCAGTCGGCTGCCGATGTTGGCTCGATTGCGGACAATCAATGTCACCAGCCACGCAATAGGTGGAGCGATAACGAAGAACCACCACCATTCACCAGAGTTCGCGACAGATTGGCGGGCAAGAGCGGCGGCTGAGCTGTCGTTCGTGAATTCCGGTTCCATGGGCTGCCTGGCCAATGCCGTATTTTCGGAACTTCCGTCGCTGTGATGCTGCTTGCTGACTATCGCGTCCAGTGACAACGATTCGGATTTATCGACCGTAATCGTGATCGGATCACTCATCACAGTTTCGTATTTTTCCGTTTCCGGATTGAAAAAACTGAATGGGATGGAAGGGATTTGTGTGATCCCCTCGCGACGCGGACGAACGGTCGTCGAGAATAGTTTCGTGTCATCCTGCACGAATCCAGCCAGCGACTGATCGGCAACTTTGAAATCCGTAGTCAAGGTTGGCAATTCCGACAGTGGTGGAGCCTGCACGAGTTCCATTGGACCGGTGCCTGCAATGCCAATGTTCAGTGTGATCGGATCTCCGGCGTTGACGGTGGTGGGTGTTGCCTGAGTCACAATGTTGTAGCGACCAACTGCTCCTCGATAATCTGCAGGACGGCCTCCTGAAGGCACGGGCAGGACTTCGGTCGAATCCACTTTGGCTTCACCGACGATTGGTCGCGTGGCCGACACCGTCAGGCGGTTGCCAAACGGCGAAGAAAAGAAATCCTCGTCCATCATCTGAGACAAACGCGAGCCGCCACCAAATCCTCTGTCTTCAAAAAAGCCTGCAAATGGATCGCGGGCTTTGCCCAGTTCTGTGGGATAGTTGACGACGATCTGCACGTCATCCGCATCAATCTGGCCTGACCGTTTGGGATAAATCGTAGCGGTGATTTCGTAAAGGTAATAACTGCGTTCATGGCCCTCGCCGTCATCTCGAAAAACTTCCTGACCTCCGGGACGCTGATTGTTCGCAGCCAGTTCCTTCATGCGATCCGTAAAACCGCCCCAGGATGTCGTTTCGGAAATCATCTGCCACATGTCACCTTCTGACAGTGTGAGATTTCGCTCCTTGTCCTGAAACGGTTTGACCCAGATCTTCAACGTCATCTCCAGGGGCTGGCCCACGAACACTTTGTCTTTGGCTCCGTCAATTTCAACAAACAACAGGTTGCCTGTCTGGCTCTTGCTCGCGACGAATTGCAGCTTGTCTGTTGAGACGTTTTTTCCATCAACTTTGATCGTGATCGGCGGGATTTCAAACGTCCCTTCGCGGCGCGGAGTGATCAAATACTGCATGACGACGCTGCGTTTCTGCGTCTGACGACCGTTGATGATCGTGATTTGCGAACTCTGCGACGGCGCGCCAGCGGAGCGGATGTCGCAACCATCGATTTCCGGAATCGTTGGTTGTTCGTAGTCTGCTGCATTGTTGATCAAAATCTGCAGCACAACGGGCATGCCGACCCAGCCTTCTTGTGTGGAGAGCCGTACATCGACGTCAGCCGCGATTACAGAACTGCTCATGCCGCAAACTGTAAGTGCAAGAAGTGCGAGCGTAGTGGACTTGATGTTTGTTCGTTTCATGTTGATCACCTTGATTCTCTGGAAACTCACATTTCTCGTTCCGGGGCTCCAGCCCTGGAACGCGCTGCACTGGAGGCTCCTGCCTCCCGGGTAGTCACTGGAGGCTGGAGCCTCCGAAACATTGTGTTCCGAGGCTGGAGCCTTGGAACAAGGACTTTACCAGTCTTTATCAACCGGTACGCGGCGGGATCTTTCCTGTCGTTGTTGCTGCATTCGTCTCAGCATGTCTCTGTCGCGTACGGACTGCAGCATTTTCAGTGCTTCTTCACGAGTCATCAGCCCGTCTTTGGCATTCGGATCAGTCATGCCGACAGCGCCTTCGGGCTTCTTGTTTTGTTCCTGCTCGCTGGCGGCTTTCAGATCACCAGTTGGCACAGGTTGATTCTTCGCGTCCTGCTCTTCCGGTTTGCCTTTATCGTCCGGCTTCTGTTGATCAGCAGTGGCCTGCTGTTGCTGATCCGATTTGTCTTGATCCATCTGATCGGAAGGATTGGGTAGATCCGTCTGATCGGACTGATCTGTCTGAACAGACTGATCTTGCTTGTTTTTTTGCTGTTCATCCTGTTTTTGTTGATCCTGTTTCTGCTGATCGGACTTCTGCTGATCGGACTGATCTTTCTTGTCCTGCTGTTGGTCTTTGTCTTGTTGATCCTGCTTTTGTTGCTCGTCTTGCTTTTTCTGTTCTTCCTCTTGCTTCTGTTCCTGCTCGAGCTTCCGGATCAGTTCACCCGCCAGTTCGATGTTGGCACGGGCGTCAGGATTGTTGGGTTTTCCTCGCAGAGCCCCGCGATAGTTGGCGATCGCTTCGCGAAGAAGTTCAATGGCAGCGGGCTTATCCTTTTCCGCAGCCACCAGTGCTTTCGCATACTGGCAATTGCCGAGGTTGTAGCGACTGTCTGCTGCGATTCCTGGGGAACTTTTGCCGGCAACACCAGTGAAAAGCTGTTCGGCGGCTTCGATGTTGCCCTTTCTGTATTCAGCCACCGCCATGTTGTAGTTCAGCTCATCGCGCTGCTGTTCGCTGGGGACGACCTTACGATAGGCGTCGATGGCTTCATCAACTTTGCCCTCACGCAACAAGTTGTTTGCGGCGTTGATCTCACTCGCAGTCTGCCGAATATTGAGCGGCGATTGTGCCATCGCCTGCGCAGCGGACAGAGCAATGATTGCGGCGGCCATGTAGCTTGTCGTCTTAGGCCGGACCACAAGCATTGCTGTTCCAGAATTTGCTCTAGCCGCCGGAACAGCGCTGGGCTCGGTCCGGCCGACTATGACATTTGACTTTACTCGCGTTGTTATCCATACCTCAAGCAACAACAGTAGCAATGCTGGAGTAGCGAACCACTGATATCGTGCGATATAGGCGTTGATCTTCGCCGACTCGAATTCTGTCTGTTCCACGTTGGCAACATAGCCATGATAAATCTCGGCCATATTGACGTTGCGAGTCCCGGCCGGGATATATGCTCCATCTGTGTCGGTGGCAATTTGACTCAGAATCTGCCCGTTCATCTTCGACCAGACCTGCTGTCCGTCGTGCCGTACGAATCCACCTCGACGGTCTTCGGTTTCGGGGATTCTCGCCCCTTGGCTCATGTCACCAAGGCCGACAGTGAAGATGCGGATGCCTTGTTCAGCGTGAAGCGTTTTCGCCACTTCATCCGGCTTGCTTTCCTGGTCCTCACCATCCGTAAACACGACAATCGCCTTGTGGTTGTTCGTCTTGCTGATGAATCCATTTGCAGCAGCTTTGAGTGCGTCGCCCAGGCGCGAACCGCCGACTCGGACGGTATGCGGTCCGACGGCGTCGAGGGTCTGTCTGAAGTCTTCATAGTGGCTCGTGAGCGGAACAGATTGACGAGTATCGCCCGCGAAGACCACAAGGCCAACGCGATCACCCGCCATTTCATCGACCATATCTTTAATCTGCTGTTTCGCGCGACTCAGGCGATTTGGAGTAACATCTTCGGCCAACATGCTGCGCGAGACGTCCAGCACGAACATGACTTCGATACCCTTCTGCGGAACTTCGCGCCATGTTTTTCCCCAGCGGATATCCATCAAGGCAAGGCACAGAAGTGACAGACTGGCGGCAATCAGAATCGCAGAAATCCAGTGTCGGGATCTGGTACCTGGCGGCAGAATCTGACTGCGAAGTCGGGCGGTAGCAAACTTCAGCGCAGCGTGGCGACGTGCAATGATGGCATAGCCGGTGATGACCAGTCCGACCGCGACAACGGCCAGCAGCCAGATATTGGTTAGGGTTCCGATTTGGATGTCCATGTTACGTCATCTCCCTTAACCATGTCTGCTGAAGCAACAGGCGTGCCGCGAGCAATACAAATGCGATCCACAAAATCGGCGGTACGGAAAACCCGTTAACCGCGTATGGCTGAATCGCCAGTTCCCGGTAATCCACAAAATGACTCGCTTCCACTTTGGTCTTTTCGAGTTGATCGATCTCGCTGTAAATCTTTTCCAGTGAGTCCGTATCCGTGGCACGGAAGTATTTGCCGTGAGTGATCTCGGCGACTTTGGTGAGTGTGTCTTCATCAATGCTGACCGGCATCCACTGAATAACGGTGCGGCCTGAAAACGGATCCTGCACCGGCATTGGAGCCTGTCCTTTGGTGCCAACTCCGATGGTATAAATCTTAATGCCCATCGTTTCTGCCAGCTCGGCCGCCTGAATCGGTTCCAACTGGCCGGCGTTGTTTTCTCCGTCCGTCAGCAGGATGACAATTTTGCTTTTCACTTTCTCTTTTTGCCGAGCATCCAGAGCATTGAGTTTCTCAACTGCCAGCGAAATCGCATCGCCGATCGCGGTGCCGTCTTCGCTGCGATTCGTGACAATCTCAGTGTTATTCAACTGTGAAACCAGATAGGCATGGTCCAGCGTTGGTGGCGTTTCACCGTCGGCGTATCCGGCGAATGCGATGAGTCCCACCAGATCGCTGAAGCGACCTTTGAGCTCGTCACCGCCGGTTACAAATTTCCCTACGACGTTTTTGATCGCCGTCAGACGGTCGACGTGTTCCCCGTCCACCTGGAAATCCATCGCCTGCATACTTCCGCTCCGATCGACGACCAGTTCGATGGCGATGCCTTCGGTGTCGGTCACTGTTTGTTCTCGTCCTTCACGTGGCTGCGCGAGGCCGACGATGATCGCGAGGACCGCGCCGATCGTCAGTGCGCCGGGCAGCCAGGCTGCGCGCTGGCGGAGTGTCGGTGTCAGTTGCCGCGCGAGATTCAAAGAACTGAATCGCACGGCCGACTTCCGTCGAGGTGCGAATAGTCGCCATGCCACCAGCGGCAGCAGTAGTAACAGTAAGAAGTACCATGGTGAGGAAAACATCATCGGCTCTCTGCACGTTGTCGATCGCAGGACGAGACTCCAGTCCCGTCCTGATGCGAATCATGTCAGGACGGGTCTGGAGACCCGTCCTACGTTGGGTTTTGAAGTTGGTTTGTTGTTTGTTCAATCAATCGTTGAGCATCATCCATTGTTTTCTTCAGTTCAGCCGAAGACAACTGCAACCCGGCAAACCTGGCCAGGTCAGCGTTTGCAAACAGCGACGCGAAGCCTTTGGTCATCTCAGCACTCATGAAATTGTTGGCTTCGATCTCGTGCAACAATTCGTTTGTCGTCTGCATTGGACTGGCGATGTCGAACTGCAACTCCAGATAGTCGCGAAGAATTGAAGTCAGATTTTCTGTCACGAGTGTACTATCAGAAGACCGCATGGCCTCAGAATGTCGCAAGTGATCAAGTTCGCGGAGTGCCCATACGTTCGGTGTCATCCACGTCTTGCGTTTTGCAACAGCGATGAGCATCAAGGTCGCAGTTGCAATTCCTGCGAATCCTCCCAACGTCCACCAGATCCACGCATAAGAAACAGGTTCCGGTACATTGATATCCACGACGGATTGAATGTCGCGGAACTTCGTTGGATCAGCCCGGTCTTCCAGAACACTGGCGATGCGAATGGGGATGGCCTCTGTTTTCAGTGTCTGCAATTTTCCATCCTGGCGAACCTGAATTTCCAGGGACGGAATTTCCAAGTCGCCGGTAACAATACTTTCCAGCGTCAATCGCTGAGTCCAGATGCGTTGGTTGACATCATTCGCTGATGGCACGTCGGCTCGATCGACTTGATCCGTCACGTCAAAATTCCCGAGTGACTTACCGATGGACGGGAAATCCACTTTGCTTCCAACTGGAGCGGTCACAATGAGTTCGAGCGTAAAGGGTTCAGCGACCTGGACGGTGGTGTTTGAAGTCTTCGATGCCACAGTGGCCACGGTGGAGTCGGCCTTTGCAACGCCCGTGAGAACGATGAAAAGCATCGCCAAAGCGGAGAGAAATCTCGCCACAAATTTGTAGGACGGGACTCCAGTCCCGTCCAGACAGAATTCGGTCAGGACGGGTCTGGAGACCCGTCCTACACAAGCGGCGTTTACGCAGGCAGCGTCCGAACTCTCACGAATTCGGCTACGACTGGCTGTTTCGCTTTTCACGGGGAAGATCTTCATGATCGGCCCTCGCGCTTGTGGAAATATCGTCGCAACGGATCAACCAGATCTCGACCGGTTTCCAGATGAAGCGGTTCCAATCGCTGACGACGAAACATTCCGTCCCGAGCTTCTGACTGTTGCTGATAGAGCTTTGCAAACAATTCGCGGTTTTTTCGGCTGGCAGTATCCAGCGTGATCACGTCACCCGTTTCTTCGTCCTGCAGTCGCACCAGTCCTACGTTCGGCATCTCACCTTCACGCGAATCGCTGATGACCACCGGAATGATGTCGTGCTTGCGACGAGCCACCTTCAGCGTCGCTTCAAATCCGCTGTCCTGAAAGTCGCTGATCAGAAACACCACGGTGCGACGTTTCGATGTACGGTTCAGATGCTCGAGTGCTCGACGCAGATTGGTGCGACTTCCCACTGGTTCGCAATACAGCAGTTCCCGAATGAGTCGCAGAACGTGACGTGAACCCTTTCGCGGCGGGATACATTTTTCGATGTCATCAGTGAACAGAGTCAGCCCGACTCTGTCATTATTCTTGATCGCCGACATCGCCAGCGTCGCACCAAGTTCCGCCACCAGTTCGCGTTTCGTTTGATCGTTCGTGCCGAAGCTCTGCGATCCGCTCAGATCCACCAGCAGCACGACGGCGAGTTCGCGTTCTTCGCGGAATAGCTTAACGTACGGAACATCGCTGCGGGCCGTAACGTTCCAGTCGATCGTCCGCACGTCGTCGCCAACCTGATAGGGCCGGACTTCTTCAAATTCGATACCTCGACCTTTGAAGGCGGAGTTCCATGTACCGGCCAGCAGTTCGTCGACTTTGTGAGACGTACGAATCTGAATTCGCCGGATTTTGCGGATGACTTCGCGTGGGATCATTTCGGTTGCTTCTTTTGACTGGACTGATATTAAAGTAGCCGTCACTCTCCGAGTGACGAATGCCACGGGGCCGCTACTCCGGCCTGCGTCACTCGGAGAGTGACGTCTACTATGTTAATGCTGGAGCCTCGGAACAAGAATTACGGCACTGGAATGTGATTCAAAATCTCGGTCACGATCGATGCACTCGTGCGATCTTCCGCTTCGGCTTCGTACGTGATCACAACACGATGCCGCAACACGTCGAGAGCCAGATCTTTGACGTCCTGCGGAACGACATAACCTCGACCTGCCAGAAACGCATTCGCTTTTGCGGCCAGAGTCAGATTGATGGTCGCTCGCGGTGAACCGCCGAACTGAATCAAATCCTTCAGCTTCAATCCGTAGGCTTCCGGGTTACGAGTCGCCATCACGAGATCGACGATGTAGTTTTCGATCTTCTCGGCGACATGGACCTGATCCACTAATTCGCGAGCCGCCATGATTTCCTGCGGCGATGTCACTGGTTGAATATCAAACTTTGCACCGGTCTTGCTCATACGACGCAAAATCTGAAGTTCTTCATTACGGTTCGGGTAGTCAACAATCACTTTCAGCATAAAGCGGTCTGTTTGAGCTTCCGGCAACTGATACGTCCCCTCCTGCTCAACCGGGTTCTGAGTCGCCATTACAAGAAACGGTTGCGGCAGTGGAAACGTTTCCGTTCCAATTGTCACTTGTCGCTCCTGCATCGCTTCGAGGAGAGCGCTCTGAACTTTTGCAGGAGCGCGGTTGATTTCGTCGGCGAGAATGAGGTTGGAAAAGATCGGACCTTTCTGGACCACAAACGTCTGATCCTGAGGGCGATAAACCAGCGTACCGATCAAGTCCGCTGGCAGCAAGTCAGGAGTAAACTGCAGTCGTTGGAAACCCGTTTTGATCGCTTTTGCCAAACTGGCAACAGCCGTCGTCTTGGCAAGCCCCGGCACACCTTCGATCAGAAGATGCCCATTCGCCAGCAAGCCGATCAGCATCCGATGGACTAGCTTCTCCTGGCCCACCAGCACCTGATTCACCTGGCTTACAATGCGTTGGAATGGCTCGTTGTGGCCTTTGATTTCTTCAGTCAGTTGATTAATTCGATCGCGAGTATTCGTCTGAGTGGACATAAAATTTCCTTTGAGCACGTGGTCATTCGCTATTCGGGGATCAATTCCGGTCCTAAATCTTTAAAAGCAATCTACGTGCCACGTCGCGAAAGTTCAAAGTCCTTTAGAAAAGTGGCACATGCTGGCCTGCGTTGCGACTAATTTGGGGCGATTTGCCTCAAGGGGGGATTTCTGCCCCTCGTTGGAGTCCAGCCTTTAGGCTGCTGCGATTCCTGCGATTTCGCCTAAATCTGAAAATGTTTTTAGGTGACTTTTGTTCCGGAAGGGAGTGCACCGTTTGACCCGACTCGTAGAGGAGGCTTTCTCACGGCTGCACTTTGTGCAGCCGTCCTCCTCTCCGAGTCGGGTCAAACGATATCTTCCGCTGACACCAAAAAACTCCTCTCCGAAAAAGACTCGACCCTTTCCTTCAGCGAAAGTCTGACAGAACGTTGTGTACTCTGATATTCTTTGCAATGCAGTCGATTTCTCGGAATAGATTTCCGTGACTGCGCTGTACTGGCTGTCAGGGAATGTTGAATGACTGTTGCTCCAACAACTCGCATCAGCCTGCTTCTGAAACTGCGTGACGAAAACGATCAGGTCGCGTGGGAACGGTTTGTGACGCTCTACGCGCCCGTGGTATATGGGTTCGCCAGACGCAAGGGATTGCGAGATGCGGATGCGGCGGATATGGCTCAGGACGTGTTGCTTTCCGTTGTTCAGCAGATGCGAAAGTGGACGTATTCCAGCGAACGAGGTTCGTTTCGTGGCTGGCTGTTCACGATCGCTCGTAACCGGTTGAAGAACTGGCGATCCAGTACGGCTCGCCGCATGGACGCGACCGGTGGAGACGATCATCACGATGCTTTGCAGGCCGAAACTGATCCTGTGTCGGACGTTGAAGAATGGGATGCTCAGTACGCTCAGCAGGTGCTGCACCTGGCGGCAGACATCGTGCGGCAACAGGTTTCTGAACAAACTTGGCTGGCCTTCGAAATGACGGCACTTGCCGGAACCAGTGGAGCCGCTGCGGCGGAGTCGCTGGGCATATCGGTCGGAGCCGTGTATCTGGCTCGCGGGCGAGTGATGGCTCGGCTGAAAGAACAGGTCCAGCAAATTGGAGACGAATAACGATGTCAGAATCATGTCCTTCAGAAAAACAACTGCGACAGTTGATTGACGGTGCAATCGCCGACGCCGAAGCCATTGTGCTGGAGCAGCATCTGGATCGCTGCGGCACGTGTCAACAGACCGTGAAGCAGATGACTCAGGACGGAACGTTCTGGAACTCAGTGACCGCGTCGCTGGCCGAATCTCCTGCTGTCGGGCCAGAACTGGATCGCGTGATTGGCGAACTGCAGCAGCAATCACCCGAAGATGCCGAACAGATGGGTGAGGTCATTGAACTGAGGATGTCGAGTGTCGAGCCGCCGACGGAACCTGGCACGATCGGTCGTCTGAAACACTACGACATTCTGCGAGTCGCCGGGCGAGGCGGCATGGGAATTGTGCTGAAAGCCTTCGACAGAAGTCTGCGTCGAATTGTCGCGGTCAAATTGCTGGCGCCGCATCTGGCGGGCAACGGTCTGGCTCGGCAACGATTCATTCGCGAAGGGCGTGCGGCTGCGGCGATTACTCATCAGCACGTCATCACGATTCACGCGGTTGAAGAATCGCCGCCGTTTCTGGTGATGCAGTATGTGCAAGGCGAAACGCTGGAAGGTCGCATTCACCGCAACGGAGCCATGGACGTCAAGGATGCCATTCGCGTGGCCATGCAGATCGCTCAGGGACTCGCCGCCGCGCATGCTCAGGGTGTCGTACATCGCGACATCAAGCCCGCCAATATCCTGCTGGAAAACGGGATTGCTCGCGTTCGGATTACGGACTTCGGACTGGCTCGAGCCATCGATGACGCCAGTCTGACTCAAAGCGGCGTCATCGCGGGCACACCGCAATACATGGCACCCGAACAGGCCAGTGGCGACGCAATCGATGAACGAGCCGACTTGTTCAGCTTGGGAAGTGTGCTGTATACGATGCTGGCCGGACATGCTCCGTTTCGAGCTAACACGGCGATGGGAGTGCTGAAGCGACTGTGCGACCACGCTCCGCGATCCATTCGAGAAATCAATCCCGACACGCCCGACTGGTTGATGCTCATTGTCAATCGACTGCACGCGAAACGCGCGGCCGATCGTTTCGGCAGCGCGGCCGAAGTGGCCATGCTTCTGGAGAAAGGTCTCGCTGCCATGCAGAGCGGATCAGCAATGCAAGTTCCTCCAATGCTGCAGGCCGACGCCGAAGCGATTTCGTTTAACGGCAAGCCGCAGGCGACCGCGTCCTTCATCAAGTCACCTCATGCAACGGCGATTTCACCCGCACGAACTCTGCCACAGAAACTGCTGCGTCCTGGGGTGCTGTTTGCCGTTTTGGCGTTGTTGGCGTTGCCATTCGTGTGGCAGGCATCCGTGTTGGGGGCTGTGTTTTCTGTGCTGTCGCTGCTGGTTCCGAAATTGGCTCCCAAACTAACGGCCGGTCTTTTCCACCACGCTCCCGATGCTGCAACTGCGGATCCACAGGCCGCAGGTCTGGCGCGTTCCGCATTGCAGGAAACTGCGGATGAGGGTGGCTTCTGGCGAGAGCTGAAGAAGATGCCAACGATACGTCGAATCATCTGGCTGTTGGTGTGGGTGTCGCCTGCCGTCGTCTGGACGGTTGATTTCTTTGGGAATGAATCGCTTGCTGTCTACAGTCGTAATTCCAGGCGAATGTTGGGGGACTACTACGACAACATTGTCTTCATGGCGTGGTTCATGCTGGCTGCGTGGATAGTGATTGGGATGTTTTTCTTTCGCCAAAGAACGCCGGAGGGAACTCGATTGTTTTCGAAACCAACGGGCCGGACCGGCCTGCTGGTCACCACAGGTCTGGCCGCGTTGTTTTGCACGTGTGGCTACGGAACGTGGCTCAGCGATGTGTACAGCCCGGCGATTGCCCAACAACTCAATCGTCACTTAGTGGCGAGCGGGGCGTTACCAGTTGTCACCGTGCAATCAAAACACCAGTTGTTGGTGCAGCTTCTGAAACCAACGCCGGGAATGTATGTGATTATTGATGGCGACAACATCCCCGCTTGTCGTGTCAATGTCGAAGACGCAGGAGGACCTGGCGGGGGCATGGTCTCAACGACGTTTGTGCATCTGAATGACGGATCCGGAACCGGCCGTTGGCGAGCATTTGTTGGTGATTCAGAATTTGCGTCTGGCGAATTAGTTCTGCCAGACGGCTTCAGCACCCACTTCATCCAGGTTCCTGCGGCCCGGCTTTCACAACTGATCAAAGGCACGTGGATGTCCAGAAAGGCGGGTAATGGCGCTCACAGTTCTTCACCAGTAGCAGTGTATCCAGGGCGAGCTCGGGCGGAAGACCCTTCGGCATTGACGTTTGAATTCCACCACAGCGTGGCGATCACCCGTGGTGTGTTCCTCCACGAAAATGCGGTGGGCCGGAATGATCTGCAGTTTGAGATCGATGAAACGACCACACCAGCCAGCATCACGTTTACCGACAGCAAGGGCGTTAAGACTCACGGCATCATCCGATTTCAACCAGGGGTACTCGACGGTGGAATGTCTGGTGGAATGATGGGAATGGGCGGTTACGGCGGCAATTCCATCGACACGCTGACAATCTGTCTCAGCGGCACAGGAACGGTGCGGCCATGGGAATTCAAAGCGGACAAACGGTTGGGCATTGTGCTCTACGATCTGGTCCGATCATCCGAATCAAGCCTTATCTTCGAACCGCTTCCCGCCGACAGTACGCCGACCGCCATTGAAGAATCCCTGCACGCCTGGACCAAACGACTCAACGTGCCTCGGCATCAAACCAACTCACTCGGAATCGAAATGTTGCTCGTGCCACCGGCCACCGGTGTGACAGAAAAATCTCGCATGATTGACCTGCCGGACCTGAAGCACAGTGAATACGTCTACAGTGAATACGTCTATCCAGGCGGCAAGACGGTCGAGTATCCGTTCGCAATCTCCCGCGATCCGATTTCCTCGCAACAGTTTGCTCTGTTTGTGAAGGAAACTAATTACGTCACCGACGCCGAAAGAGGCCTGCCACTGCCGGAAGGCGATGCCACTCAGACAATAGGTGGCTGGACGTATCACAAAGGAAGCGCTGACGCCACAGCCCGATGCGAATGGACGACTGATCTGAACTGGAAGCTGGCTGAGGACGCAACGGTCACGACCGACGATCAATCTCACGGTGATGAATCTAGCCAGTCTCGGCCTGTTCAGGTCATCAGCCACAACGACGCCGTCGCCTATTGTGCATGGATCAGCAAACAGGAAAGCCGCCTCTACCGCCTGCCGACTCTGGCAGAAATCATAGTTGCCACACAGCTCAGCTCACTGACCGGTGCCCCGCTGAAGAATCTGAAGGCACCGACAGCCGAAACGCCGAATCTTTTTCAAGTGCAAGCATCGGGATTGACACTGAACCGAGTCCCCGGAATTGTCGCTGAATGGACAAGCCAGGAACCAGAAATAGTTGCGACTGCAAAGCACAAAGAATTGCTGATGCGATCAGCGGATGAAAACGCGAACGCTGACCCACCTTTCAGCTACATCGCCCTCCCCGAATTCCGCTCCACAGGCATCTCCTTCCGCGTCGTCGGCGAAATCCAGGTGCTGAAGCCTAAAGATTAGCCTCGAACCATCTTTCCGATATCAATTCAACGCAAAGGCGCTAAGGCGCAAGGACGCAAAGAAAAAGATCGCAGATGTGCCGGGCTTCGCGACAAGCACAACGCCTCCTGGCACTTTGCGCCTTTGCGCCTTTGCGTTGAAACACTGGCCGCAAGGTGCGGTGCTTACCACGGCTCGACAAATGAGCGGCTAATCATGGCACATCGGGACGCGAGATTCTGGTGAACTCTTCCGTCATCGCTTCCCATTGTCCTGTCAGTTCAGAAAGAATCTCCGGCTGTGATTCTGCCATGTTCGATTGTTCGCTGCGATCGGTTTCGAGATCATACAACTCCCATGGCTGATCTTTTGCAGCGACGGCTTTCCAAAGCCCCGAGCGAATGGCTCGATTGCCTTCATGCAACCACCAGAGCGACTTGTGCAGCGCCGGATTGTCTTCTGAAAACGAAGCGACAAGACTTCGACCGGGTGCTTCGGGGCATGGCGTGTTTTCTGTTGTTGCAGCGCGTTCGACGCCCGTGATTTCCAGCACCGTTGGCACGATATCAATCACATGTCCTACTGTGTGTCGCAGTTCTCCGGGCGTTTTGATTCCCGCCGGCCAATGCGCGATGAGCGGTGTCGAAATGCCGCCTTCGTGAACCCATGTCTTGTGACGTCGAAAGGGCGTATTGCTCACCGTTGACCAGCCCGGTCCAAGGCACAGATAAGTGGCCGCTGATCCCATTGCCGCCGCAGGATCATGGCCATCGCCACGCACCATCATTTCTGCTGATGCACCGTTGTCTGACATAAACAGGATGAGTGTGTTTTCAAACGCACGCATCAAACGCAGTTGATCAAGGATTCTGCCGATCTCACGATCCATTCGACCAATCATCGCCGCATGTATTGCCATTTTTGTTGCCTGAAACGATTGCTGTGCATCATTCAGGTCATCCCACGGAATCGGCAACGCGACTTCGTTTGGTCCAAGCTGGCGGATTTGGTCAGGAAAGGCATATGGCGGTCCCAGCATGCGTTCTGTCTCACTCATGCTCCCTGTAACAAGTCCGCGCGACTTCATACGTTCGAATCTCGCCTGTCTAACTTTTTCCCAACCCATTCTGTAATGATCGGCAACGCGCGCGATATCTTCGGGCAGAGCCTGCAACGGGAAGTGCGGTGCTGTAAACGCGACGTACTCAAAAAACGGATGATCCGTATGAGATTCGGCATGTGACTTGAGATGCTGGATGGCATAATCAGCGATGGCCACAGTGGAATAGTATCCATCGCTGTCCTTCATGGCTGGCAGAGACTGACCGTCGTTCCGATGCTGTTTGGTCCGAAAATAGCCGTCTTGATTTTGCAGTTCGTAACTTCGATCGAATCCTCCCTCGGCTGGAGTTCCATCGATATGCCACTTGCCCGAGTGATAGCATCGATAGCCAGTGGGCTTCAGCATCCTGGGCAGCAAAGGAGCCCAGACGGGTCTGGCAAACTTCGGACCTCCACCACCGGGAACGGTCGGCAGAGCGTCGCGATGAACCTGTTGCGGATAGTATCCTGTCAACAGTGCCGCGCGCGTTGGCCAGCAGCGGGCTGTGTTGTAGAACTGCGTATATTGCAGGCCGCGCTTCGCGAGGAGATCCAGATTCGGTGTTGCAATCTCGCCGCCGTAACACCCGAGGTCAGAATAGCCGAGATCGTCGGCCAGAATGATGACGACGTTTGGTTGTCTGGGCGTGGTATTTCCAGCTTCTGTGATCGTTGCTGTGGCGAGCAACAGGTAGAGTGCAAGTGGTCGCATCGTTTTGCTTAACCTTCGTATTAATATAAGAGCAAGCGCATGAAAAAAGGCCGATCGGATTAAATCAATCCGATGGCCTTCTTCAGGAACGAGGTTTCTCAGGCACTCGTTCAAATACACGGGGCTCGTTTCTCAGGCGAGCCATCGTCTCTCTCGTCACTGCTTTCTCACGGCAGTGTGCTGCGCTCTCAGGGCAGCGGTTGGACTCAAGGATCTCACTCCGAGTCCAGTCTCTCTCTCGACAGAACCTTTAAGCAATGACCGTGCCATTCGATGGCTGATGATCGTGATATCGGCACGAATTCACTGCCGGAAAATCAACGCAACCAATTGACACTGTGCATGTTGCGACAAATTCGTAATTCTCTTGAGGCGAACTTCACGACACGAAACTACTGTGATTCGTCGGATGCTTTTGAATTTCTTACAATGCTTTGTCTTTGCAACTTTTACAAAATTGCAGATTTTAATTTCGCTTTTTGCAGGGAACGCCTTCAGTGTCAGACGATCGACTCTCTCATCCATTTACTCCGCACGATTTCTGGATGAAGAAGGCGCTCGATCAGGCCGTACTGGCATTTGATCAGGGTGAAGTTCCGGTCGGTGCTGTTATTGTTCACAACGAAAAAATCATCGCCGAAGCCTGCAATCAGCGTGAGATGCTGAACGATCCCACGGCGCATGCAGAAATGATCGCGATCACTCAGGCGGCGGAAGTTCTTCAATCATGGCGTTTGCTGGATTGCACGCTGTACGTCACGCTTGAGCCATGTCCCATGTGTGCCGGCGCGATCGTGCAGGCCAGAATTCCTCGGGTTGTTTACGGGGCCACAGATCCCAAAGCGGGTGCCTGTCATACGCTGTTTAGTCTGACATCAGACATTCGCCTGAATCATCAGTCTGCGGTGATGGGTGGCGTGATGCAGGAAGATTGTCGCGCAATTCTCCAGGAATTTTTCCGGCAGCAGCGCGCACTTGGAAAGAAATAGACGTCGGTCTCTGCCGCAGCTCAATGAACGGTAGCGAGCGCTTTGTGGCAACTACTGCAAGACATGCCGCTATTCGACTGAATCGGCAAAAACTGCCGCTCCATACCAGTGTTTTTCGCAGTTTGACGCATCACAGTGCAGAGTCCTCGAAGAAATGCAATCAAAACTTTAAGAGGTCTTGACCCAAATTTTCAGTTGGGATAAATCACCCCTCACACGCAGCAGGTATCCCGGCAGATTCAGCCAGACTGTTGCGACTCCTTTCCAATTTCTGCTGTTCCTCGTGTTCGGTTTGCTGATCTGCTTTCGGGCAGAACAACAATCGAACCTCCTGTCTTACCTCAGGGGTTTCAGATTCATCGCTGTTCGTCTTCGGCCGCACTGAAGTGAATGGTTTTGAAATACTGACACCCAAACCCGTCTTATCTGCCCGCTTGCAGTTTTTTGTCAAACTGTATGCAGGCTCGTGACCCAGTCTTCAGGGAAGAAGCACATGCTGTCCAGAAGAATCGCCCTTACTGCCGCGCTTGGAGCGTTGGCGTTTTCACTGCAAAGCAGAGTCGCTAGCGCTCAGTTTTTCAGCAATCCGTTTGGCAATCCGTGCGGCTGCGGAACGTCAATGGCTGCTCCGATTACGGCGGCCAGTGCCTGCACGCCGATTCAAACAATGCAGGCCACTTGCTATCAAACAGTGCCTGTGACCACCTACGCTCAGGTGAAGCAGACTGTTGAAGTGCCTCATTACGAAACTACGATGGAAGAGCGAGCTGTCACGGTGATGCGACCGGTGACAACCAGTCGCGAAGTTGATGTTCCGACAGTGACGTATCAAAACGTCGTCGAGAACAAAACTGTGACGCGTGACATGGGACGTTGGCAGACGAATTATCATCCTGTCGCGAAGAGTGCTCCATGCCAGGTCGATCCGCGACCGGGTGTGATAGGCTGGATGAATCGCACGGGCTACTCCATGAAGACAGCCTTTGTGCCCAACTATACAACATCACGTCAATATGTTCCGAGCATGATGACATGCAATGTTCCGACTGTCCGCCAGGTTGCGGTGCAGGGTACAAAGCGAGTCAGCGTTCAGGAAACCAAGATGGTGGCGGAAGTTCAGAAGCAACAAGTCTCCGTCCAGAAAATGGTGATGCGGAAGCAGGAAGTGACTGTCATGCGACCACAAACCGTCATGCAGACTGTGCCGATCGGATCAACCATGGCCTACGGTGGATACAACGGAATTTCGCAGATGGCCTACGGCGGAATACTTCCTCAGACCGCTTCGACGGCTCAGAGTTCAGACTGCACCCCAACGACACAATCTGTTCAACGACCTGTACCTGACACTGTTGGTGGTGGTGCCGCTCGGAGTGCAAACCGCGACAACATTGAAGCTGATAAGCCATACGATCGCAGCAGCACACCCGCCGATGGTGCCTCGTATGAGAGGCCCGCACGGGACGACGAAGAGCCAGCGATTGTTCCGCCGTTCACTCGTCGAGATTCCAACAAGGCTGTAGTGCCGACGGCCCATCGCCGTAGCGCAGTGACGACGACAGCCGATACGACATCTGGCAGTAAATCTTCTGGCTGGCGAGCAACCCGCAAGACCAGCGAACGCAGCATTTCACAAAGCGAACTGTCAAAGCCCTCGATCTCGATGGCCGATTCAGTTCGTGAACGATAGTCGCCATCGCGGCGACGACGTGATACAGAATGCAGTCTCCCCGGCTGCATTCAATGAATCCTCTCCCCCTCTCTCCTCTCCTCTCTCTCCTTTCTTGTTCAAGTTGATGCGTCCCCTCGCGGCACCGGTATCATACCGGTGCCCATTTTCTTGCGCGGTCAGTTGGGCACACCTGCGGGAACGCCACGACTAAAAATGTCGCCAGGCTGAAGGGAATCCGACCTGAGACAGGTCGGACTACGTAGGCAGACCTGTCCTCAGGTCTGCATCCTTCGGCATCGTCGATGGCAAACTGGTCGCAGTACTTGCAGACATTGCTTTGGGAAGATTTGCTGGTACACGGTAGTAAAGATGTTACTTCGCTGAAGGGAATCCGACCTGAGACAGGTCGGACTACGTAGGCAGACCTGTCCTCAGGTCAGCATCCTTCGGCATCGTCGACGGCAAACAGGTCGCAGTACTTGCAGACATTGCTTTGGGAAGATTTGCTGGTACACGGTAGTAAAGATGTTACTTCGCTGAAGGGAATCCGACCTGAGACAGGTCGGACTACGGCTGCGGAGGTGCAGGTAAGGTTCGAGGCGGCCCGACTGGACCAGGACCTTGGCCTGGAAATCCAGGTGGGCCAGCTGGCAACATGCCCTGAAACATCGTCGGGTTGTCTTTAATGATTGTGACAATTTGCCCCGGAGCTCGGAGCGAGATTGTTACTGCAGATCCGCTATGCGATGCCGAAAGACTGTCAACCAATTGCTGAACAGGCACCTTGAGAGGTTCCGGAACAGATCCAGCACCGGCGATCGGGTAGAACTGTTTTGCAGTGGCCGCAGCTTCATTAAGTGGTGCCTGAACTTCGGTTGCAGCTTCCGGCTCAGTCAGATTCACAACTATCTTCAGATCAAGATTGCTGCCGAAATCCATCACAATCGCAGCACCGCTGATCTTTCCTCTCACGGCGTCGAAGATTTTGCGAGCAAATGGAGCTGAACCTTGCGGTGCTTCCGGAATTGAGCCGCTCATGCCGGGCAACAACGGACCGGCAAACGCCATGACCAGCGGACTGGCATTGGAAACGAAGCTGAACTGTTCGTTTGTCGCTTCGCCAGCCCCATTGGTAATCACATTCTGAACCGCCTTTTCAACGCCAAAAACAAAAGTGCTGGCATCGACCTGGTAGAGTGCAACCTGAGGCTGATTCGGCTGCTGATTTTCGATCAAATAGTATGTCTTACTTTCGAACGTCGCCTCCACGCCTTTACTGGCGGCGATGACGTCTTCTATCGCGATATCTTTGTTCGTCCGCAGGACACTGACGGCATTTGCGCCGCCGAACACATTTTGAGCCATAGCTGCCGGGTCTTGACCGCCAGCCGCCATCATTCCCATCTGCATCATGCCGCCGATAAAGTTGCTGATACCAGATGTGACGGAATCAATGTCGTTGGCATCAAATCCGATCTGAGCTGTCATATCGGTCATGCCTTTTTCAAAATCGGGCGTACCTTTCATCGGTGCGACAAAACCGCTCGCGAGGATATCTGCGGGACGAGCATAAACGACAAAGTCTGCATTTGCGGGCAGATAAGACGTATCGATTGGTCCTGCATTCGCCCGAGCAGCGGGCAAACCAGGAAGTGCCGCTTTGCCGCCAAGAAACGGATTGCTTGAGCCGGACGCAACAGGCGCTTCAGCCATAGGGACAGTATCGGTTTTCGGTGTGCCTTTCGCTGCGTCTGTTTTTTGGGGTGCATCCGCAGCGGCCAGTAAATCTTTGGCTGGAGTGACCGGAGCGTTTAACCGTTCTTCGGCTTCCATCCGAGCTTTGTTTTCAGCCAGAATCGCTTCTGCTGCTTTTTGCTGTCGTGCTACAGCTGCAGCCTGTTCCATTTCTGCTTCACGCGCTGCAGCCGCATTTGCCTCGGCAAGACGTTCTTCCTGCGACATCGACGAGAGGCGTTTGATTAGACGGTGAGCTTCCTGGCGAGACACAAGTTCGCCGTTGATTTTGGCAGTCGTTTGTTGCTCAATGATCTGGCGAACTCCACCTTGAACATCTGTGAGTGCCAGATTGACCAGTTGAATGTCCTTTGCAGACTTCTCACGTGTTAATCCGTCACTGAATGCTAGTTTGGCTTCGTCCATCCGCCCCAGATCGGCCAGCGTGATCCCGCGAAAGTAATACATGCGCGGGTCTTCGGTGTTTCCCTTGATCGCATCCTCAAATTTTGTGAGTGCCGTCAATGAGTCACCAGCTTTGTAGGCAACGATACCTTCTCGATAAAGTGCCTTGGCAGCTTCAGCCTGCGGATCGGACTTCAGTTTTGCACGAGCTTCCGCGCGGTACTTTTCGATCTTCGCTCGAGTTGCACCCTGGACATTTTCGAGCGCTCGATTTACAAGTCGTGAGGACGTTGTTTCGGCTTCCAGCTTGGCGGCTGCACGCAAATCCTGTTCAGAATCCGTACCGAGCTGCTCCGAAAGCAACGCGCGATAATAATATGCGCGAGGGTCACGCGTTCCTGCTTCAATGATTTGCGTTAACAGTCCCTGAGCGCCGTTCAAATCGCCGACATGCCAGGATTCGACTGCGACCGCCAACTGGTCTGCCGGAGATGGTTCGGCTGGGTTGCCAATGGAAAATACTGACGATACCAGAAAGACTAACGAAAGAACGACGCTGTTTACGACGACTCGCAATCTCATGAAATGACCCCCCGCCCGCGATACGATGAACCCGATTTCTACCGACATCATTTCACAGCATAGTCATGGCTCTGGCAATCTTTCGGTGCGAAATTACCCAAATTTAGCCGTAATTTCAGATCTGATCGCTGGCTGAACGACTTGGTTGCCGAACCCTGACAGGCTGCACAATGAGCAAGGTTTCGTATTGAGCTGAAACCTTGCCCTTGCCGGAGCATCGAGCTGTCAATTGCTGTTTTATCAGCCGAAATGCGTTAGCGGCGTGTTGATTTAGTCGTTTAACCCGACTCGAAGAGGAGGTGCTGAGGAGTCTGCCTCCTCTTTGAGTCGGGTTAAACGTAAGCAATCTCGGCACAGACGACATCGACAGCTTGATTGCCACACGGCGACAAGTCGCCGTGTTACAGATCATGCCTCGTCCAGCAATTCCACAGCGGCGAATTTTTCGCCTTCCAGCATCGACAGGCTGGCACCGCCGCCAGTGCTGACGTGAGACACTTTGTCGGCAAATCCCAATTGCTGAATTGCTGCAGCACTGTCGCCGCCACCGATAATGCTGGTGGCAGAACTGTTAGCGATGGCTTCGGCGACGATACGGGTTCCTGCGTCAAACGGTGGCATTTCAAACACGCCCATCGGGCCGTTCCAGACAACCGTCTTGGCACTTTTCAATTCTTCTGCGTACTGAGCTGCCGTGGCTGGGCCGATGTCGAAGCCTTCGAATGTGTCCGGGATTTCTCCGGCTTTGACCAAAACTTTGTTGCAGTCACCATTGAAGGCATCGCCACAGTGTGTATCGACTGGCAATACAAGTTTGCTGCCACCAAGCTGGATGAGTTCCTTTGCAAGTTCAACCTTGTCGAGTTCGACGCGGCTCTTCCCGACCTTGCCGCCTTTTGCCAGCGAGAACGTGTAAGCCATAGCTCCACCGATCAGCACTTTGTCACAGATGCCCAGCAGGTTCTTAATAACGTTGATCTTGTCGGAAACTTTGGCTCCACCAAGAATTGCGATAAAGGGTCGCTGAGGATTGGCGATCGCGTCAGACAGATACTGGATTTCTTTCTGAACCAGGAATCCGACTACGCGCGGCTTTCCAGCCATGGCCTGAGGCACTGCGACCATGGAAGCATCGGTTCGGTGACATGTTCCAAATGCGTCGTTGCAGTAGATGTCAGCGAATCCGGCGAGCTTTGCGGCAAACGCGGCATCACCTTTCTTTTCGCCCTTGTTGAATCGAAGATTCTCCAGCAACAAAACTTCGCCGTCTTTCAACGCGGCGACTTTCGCAGTCGCGTCGGCATCGACAGTGTCCGTTGCAAATGTCACAGGCTTGCCGAGCAATGTGGAAAGAGTTGCTGCTGTTGGCTTGAGACTAAACTTCGACTGATCTTCGCCGTCTTTTGGCTGGCCGAGATGGCTGCAAAGAATCAGTTTGCCACCGCGATCGATAACCGACTGAATTGAAGGAACCGCCATGCGAACGCGACGCTCGTCGGTGACATTGCAGTTCTCGTCCAGCGGCACGTTGAAGTCCACTCGCATGAGCACGGTTTTGCCAGCAACATTTACATCCGCAATTGATTTCTTCGCCATGATTTCGCTTCTTTATCGTCGATTCATAAACCATCACAAAACACCGCGTCCTTCACCCGAATGACGCATTTTGAAATGTATTTTAGCGAACTGCCGCCGTCCGTCACGGCAGCGGCCGGAATTCCATTCGCAGCGATTTCAGCGTTCCCACGGATGACCCGCGTCGCAAATTTGCTGGCACAAAGATCGTGTAAGGCAGGCTTCCAGCCAAAGTTGTTGAGAATAAATAGAAGCATTTACGGAAGTTAAACGTTTCTTAACAATTGAAAGCCAAGCTCCCGAAGAGGCAGTCAGCGACGTTAACATAGGAGCTCGCTAAGACTGCCACTTATCTCTCTTGTGCGAAAGGGATTATGTGAGAACGCTTGGTTCGGTCGCAGTTTTATTCGCGGCAATATTGACGATTGGGTGCGGTTCGCCACCTGCTGACATTCCGAAAGTGAATCTCTATCCTGTCATGGGAATTGTCTCGGTCGATGGAAAACCGGCGAAGGGCGTTCATGTCGTCCTACATCCTGTTGGAAATAATGATCCATCCGCTGTGACTCCAAATGGCATCACAGATGACACTGGTGTATTCAGCCTAACGACGTATTCCGTTGCCGACGGTGCCCCGGAAGGCAGCTATCAACTGTCGTTTTCATGGCCTGAGCCCGCATCGCCGGGTGCCGGTGACTCAGATGACTTTATTGAAAAGTTGCCATCTCAGTACCAGTTTGCAGCGTCATCAGGTGTTGCACTTGAGGTCAACACTAATACTGAAGCAATGCCACTCTTTGAGCTTTCAACATTGTAACGCGATCTTGTGCGTTCCCGAGTTTTCAGTTAGTTCCCCCCCCCCCCCCTATTGGTCAAAGGAAGTTCGAATGTTAGGTCAAAAGTATCGTCTGCGTGGATTCACACTGATTGAATTGTTGGTCGTAATCGCGATTATCGCAATTCTGATCTCGTTGCTGTTGCCTGCCGTACAGCAGGCACGTGAAGCGGCTCGCCGAACACAGTGCAAGAACAACCTCAAGCAGTTGGGGCTGGCAATGCATAACTACGAAAGTACTTATACGATGTTTCCTCCAAGCCGCATCAATCTCAGCGGCCCTACGTTTCAGCAGACGTGGAACGTCATGATCCTGCCATATATCGAACAGTCGAATATGTACGCCAGGTACAACTTCAATGTGAACTGGTTCAACCCAGTGAACGACGCGATCACAACCACTCAACTGCCTGCATTCGTTTGTCCCTCAACTCCGGATACGCGAAAACTTCCGACCTCTGCGTTGTACTCATTATTGACATCCGGGGCTCGGTCGGATCAACCGATCTTCGGATACATTGATTACGGGTCAATCAACGCAGTTCGCAACGCCTTTATCGTTTCCAGCGGAATGCCTTCCATTGGAACGAAAGACGCGATGGGTTGCCTGGGACGCGGGCCGGGAGGAACTCGTATCCGCGACATCACCGATGGTACGTCGAATACAATTCTGCTTGCGGAAGATGCTGGGCGTCCGACTCAGTACATCGGTCGACGCATCGGTTCCAATCCACGAGTGGGGAATGATGCATTTGGTACTCAGTTCACCGCTGACGGCTGGGGCTGGGCAGACATCAACGGCGGGTTTAGTGTTGACGGTGCAAACACCGCTGGTGTTCAGAATAATACAAGCGGCAGCGGAACAACAACAATCGTCGGCACATGTTCGATGAACTGCACGAATGACAGTGAGATGTATTCATTCCACGTGGGCGGTGTGCAGACACTGCTTGCCGACGGGTCAGTGCGATTCCTGAGCGAAAACATGTCCGGTGCCACCTTGGCTGGGCTGATTACGCGTCAGGGCGGAGAAGTTCTCGGCGAATTCTGATGGAATCCGTATCCCGCGACTTTCGCGAAGGTCGCTGATACTCGATGAATAATCGTGATAAACCCCAAAGGGTGTACCGACCAGGATCTGGACGGTATGCCCTTTTTTTATGGAGTCCTCGGACTCAGGGAACTACTTCGGCAAAAACTGCCGAAGGTGAGTGCTGCACGCATTTAATGCGTAATGGCATCTTTGCGATCATTGCTATTCGCCCGCAGCCTCAGCCAACTGTCGGTCCCATATTGACCGTCTGCTACTTGAGCGGCACAGTCCACTGGTTTTGTGTCTGAGCTGTCGATTTCAAGCTCCGGCGATCAAGATCATGGAGGATCTATGTTTCTCATATTGCGCCCATTGAGGCTGTTGTTCAAAGCCCTGGTGATCGAATCAACTCCCACACAAATGTCGTATGGTCTCGCACTGGGCGTATTGCTCGGACTGGTTCCCAAGGGAAATTTGTTGGCCATCGTCCTGGGCTTCTGTGTCGCAGCGACCCGAGTCAACCTCGCGATTGTTGCCTTTGCCGCAGTGGCCGTCACATTCGCATCGTCCTGGCTGGATTCAACATTCGATCAGGTCGGCGTCTATGTCCTGGGGCAACCGTCGCTGAGAAGTTTTTGGGAAGCGGTTTACGACACGCCGATGATGCCGTGGACGGACTTCAATAACTCCATCGTCATGGGTAGCTTTATCTGCGGCCTGTTGCTGATCTGGCCGGTGCATCGTGTCAGTCGCCCTGTCTTTCAGAGGTATTCAGAATCTTTGGCGCGACATCTTCGAGACTGGCGGATCACAAAAATTCTGCTGGGGGCGGAATGGGCTGATCGATTTGGCTCTGTTGATGCCTGATACTCGTTCCCGTTCAGGGACATGCTCCGTTTGATCTTTGAACATCGAGACGCACCATGCGATGGTCCTTTATTATTCCTCGGTTCATTATCGTTGGCCTGCTGTGGGGCTTCCTGGTCTATGGCGTTGATCCATTGCTGCGCTATTCGACCGTGCAATCAGTCCAGACCGTCACAGGCGCAAAAGTCGATGTTGCAAAATTGCAGACGACGTATTTTCCACCGTCATTTTCTATCAAAGGTTTGGCTCTCGCCAGTGTCAGCCGACGTGGTAAAAACATGGCGGAATTCGATGAGTTCCATGTCAAATTCGAACCGCATGCACTTTCACGCAGGCGGTTTGTGGTCGAAGATGGCCACATTGACGGACTGCGCTTTGATACGGATCGTAATGATGACGGACAGCTTGAGATGACTGAAGAGCCGGAACCTGAGAGTAGCGAACCATCCTGGGTCACTGAAAAACTGACCGAACTTGGCGACGAGTGGCTTTCCAATATGGAAGCGCAGATCAAAACTCAAATCGATCCGAACAACCTGGAAACGTACCGCCTCGGCACAGGCGTCTATGAGAAATGGGACGCTCATTTCAGGGAACTCGTTCAACGCGGAAAAGACTTTGAGCCACGCGCCAAAGCTCTGAAGACCGATTTCGAAAACGCCAAAAAGGGAGACACGCTGAGTCAGATTGAGCAGTATCTCGCAGTCGCTCAGGAAGCGGAAGTCCTGGCCCGCGATGCACAAGCGTTTCGGATCGACTTGACAGGTATTAAGCCCGAGGTTCGCGAGGATTTTCAGTTGCTGAATGCCGCTCGTCTGCGGGACCAGGAAAAGGTCAAACACACGCTGCAACTGTTGAAACCAGATCCGCGTCGCATCTCTGAAGCTCTGCTTGGGAATACGATGTATCTGCGAATTCAGGAGATCCTGAGTTGGGTCGAATTGATTCGCGAGTATCAGCACGGGCTTCAGGATCAGATTGAACCGCCGCGCAGGCCCGGTCATGATTTTGACTTTTGGGCGGGGAATCCATCACCCGATTTCCTGTTAAAGAGCATGCGACTGACCGGGACGATATCTGTCAACAGTGAATCTGTTCCGTTCAAAGCCGTGCTTTCAGATGTGACCGAAGATCCCGTGCTGCTGGGTCGACCATGTGTGATGAAGTTGGTTGCAGCAGGCTCGCGCCCATTGAATCTGAAAGTCACGTATGATGCTACGAAAGAGACACCGGTCGCGGAAATGCTGGCCGACTTCCGCGACACAAATGCTATTCCGATTCGCGCAGGCAAGACTGGCAAAGCCTGCCTGCACGCCGTGCTGAATGATGTGTCCTGGCAGAGTCGACTGGTGCTCGTGGACAATAGAATTGAAGGGCACCTGGCCATCGATTCCCGCCTCGACGAAATGGCCTTCACTGCCGACAAAGATCTCCGGCCGGAGATTGTTGAAGGCGTCAACGAAGCCTTCAGTCATCTGCGAACATTGAACGCATTGGTGCAGATTTCCGGCACACTTCGTGAACCGCACATTGAACTGGATTCAGATGTCGGCGAACAGGTTGCCGAAGGCGTGAAGGTTGCTTTCGCACATCAATTGGACATTGCCAAAGCAAAAGTGATGACTGAGGTGACGGAGTATGCAGACGAACAGATTCAGATGCTGACGAGCCGCTTTGCAGGCGAATACAACAAATTGCTGGAGGATAATCAGGAATTGATTTCAAAAGCGAAGGAGGTGCAGACGCTGGTGGCAAGTCTGCGATCCGGCAGTGTGGACCCGCGAAGTCTGGTGAAGCAAGTCTCCAATTCCAGCCTGATCAAAGATAAGGATCGGGCAAAAATTGACGGAGTAATGGGGCAAGTCGATGCGGTGCTGGGTGGCCAAATTCCACCCTCACTGCAAAAGAAGATTCCTGCTTTCCCGGGCAACTTGCCATTGCAACCCGGCATTCTGCCAATTCAGTCTGGCAATTTGCCGCAGCAGTTGGGAAGTTTTAAATCATTGCTGCCCACAAGACCAAAGCAAAAATTGACGGAACCAAAGACAAAGCCCTGAAGTTGTCACCGTTTTGCCGGTGCAGCAGGGAGATTAGACGTGAGAATCCTGGTTGTTGACGACGATAAAATGGTACAGCAGGTCTGCGAGGGCATGCTGCATGCGCTGAATCATCTTTCGATTGTCGTAAGCGATGCGACCGCTGCAATTCAACATCTGACCGAATCGTCGGCACCATTCGACTGCATCATTCTTGACAACGGTTTGCCTGGTTTGAGCGGCCTGGAATTGCTGGCTGTTCTGCGAGAACGGAACATGAATATCCCAGTAATTCTGATCTCCGGTGCGCCACCAATAGCGCAGGCCAACGAAGCTGTCGCAGACTGTTCCCAGTTCGAATTTCTTGCCAAGCCGTTCGCGATTTTGGATCTGAAAATGGCGATCGAACGAAGTCAGGGTTAAGCGTATGGGGAGCCGCTGCGTCGAATCCCGGAACTTAGAATTTATCCTGAAATAATTTCCGCATTGGCCGTAGGATGGACTTCCAGTCCGTCCGAAAAATGACGGACTGGAAGTCCGTCATACATTTTGAATCCCGCATTTTGGTTCAGCGTCACTTTTCCGGCAGCTTCGCGACTTCGATGCTCAAGTCTTTCAGTTGACGACTATCCACCGGAGCCGGAGCTCCTGTCAGGATATCCGCAGCTTTTTGCGTCTTCGGAAACGCGATCACGTCGCGAATGTTATCGTCGCCTGCCAGCAGCATCACCCAGCGATCCAATCCCAAGGCGATGCCCGCATGTGGAGGCGCACCGTAGCGAAGAGCTTCCAGCAGAAAGCCGAATCGCAGTTCCGCTTCTTCCGGCTTGATATTCAACAGATCAAACACCATCTGCTGAACTTCAGGATCGTGAATACGCACGCTGCCGCTCGCTGCTTCGCAACCGTTGACGACAAGGTCATAACTATCCGCGCGAACTTTACCGGGATCGGTTTTCAGGTATTCAGCATCTTCCGGATTTGGCTGGCAGAACGGATGATGTTCGGCGTCGTATCGATTTTCATCGGCGTTCCATGTGACGAGCGGAAAGTCGAGGACCCACTGGCACTGGAACTGTTTTGGATCGTACAGATTCAGCTCTTTGCCCAGGCGATTTCGCAACGCGGCCAGCGCGGAATTTGTCACCTTCGGTGAATCGGCCACGAACAACAGTAAGTCGCCGTCCTTACCGTCCATCATCGTCAGGATCTGTTGCTGTTGTTCTTCGGTGAAGAATTTAACGATCGTCGATTCCAGTTTTTCACCGACGACCTTCATGTACGCCAGGCCCTTGGCACCGAAGTCGCCGACATAGTTTTTCAGATCAACGTCCAGCAATCGCCGGCTATATTTGTCAGCCGCACCCTTCGCATTGATGCCGCGAACTCGGCCACCGGAACTCATCACACCCTTGAACACGCCAAAGTCGCAGACGGACGCGACAGCGCCTATGTCAACGATCTCCAGGCCGAATCGCAGGTCCGGCTTGTCGCTGCCGTATTTTTCCATCATGTCGCGATATGTGTATCGCGGCAACGGAATCTGAACATCGACTCCACGAACTTTTTTCATCACGTGCGCGATCAAGCCGTCGATGGTGCTAAGAATGTCGTCACGTTCGACAAACGCCATTTCGACGTCGATCTGAGTGAACTCGGGCTGCCGATCCGCTCGCAAGTCTTCATCGCGGAAACAGCGAGCGATCTGGTAGTAGCGATCGAATCCAGCAACCATCAGAATCTGTTTGTAGATCTGCGGCGACTGTGGCAACGCGTAAAAGCTACCGGGATGAACGCGGCTTGGCACAAGATAATCGCGAGCGCCTTCCGGCGTACTACGTCCCAGCATCGGCGTTTCGATTTCCAGAAACTCGCGATCATTGAAGAATTCGCGTACGGCCTGAACGAGCTGGTGTCGCAGGATGATGCTCTTTTGAAGTTCCGGACGACGCAAATCGACGAAGCGATATTTCAGTCGCAGCTCTTCGTTCGGCAATTCGCCACCTTCGATTTCGAACGGCGGCGTCTTGCTCTTTGAGAGCACTGTCAATTCCTGCACGCGGATTTCAATATCGCCAGTGATCAGTTTCGGATTGACCAATCCGTCGCCTCGGTATGCAACTTCACCGACGACTTTGATGACGTCTTCGCGACGCAGCTTGCGAGCGACGCTGTCCATTTTTGTGTCGTCGTCCGAAGTGAAGACGACCTGCGTTTTTCCGTAGCGGTCGCGCATATCGACGAACACGAGTTCTTTACCTTGTTCGCGATAGCTGTTGACCCAGCCGCACAATGTGACGGTCTGGCCAGCGTGTTCACGACGAAGTTCTCCGCAGGTATGAGTTCTATGCACAGCGATGGGGTCCGAAAAACAGGGCCGAATGGTGCCTGAAAAAGGGGTCAGGAACCAATAGTGCGCAGCACCCAGCGGGCCATTTGGCTATTGGTTCCTGACCCCTTTTTCAGGCGAAGGGTGACAACGAATATCGCGAGAGTATAGAAGCCCGACATTGTCTCGAAAAGAAACGTCCCTTCAAACTCGGTCCAATTCTGAATTCGCCGCAATTTCCCTGCGCTGAGACTGCTGCGGAAGTCGCAAATCACGCTTTTCTCAGGCCAGACCACGCTGCGTATTGCATCTGCCATGATGCTTTGATGAAATCCCCTCGTCTAGGTAGCGAAAGTCGTCAAGACTTTAGGATTTGACCGGAATCGCCGAAAGTCTTGACGACTTTCGCTACGATCTTGACGCACCACTAATCCCATTCTTGTTGTTCTGCAGAGAGAGTTGGCTGAATCATGGATCCGGAATTTCGAGCCGAATGTAAAGATTTGCTGAAGCGTATCTTTCACCTTCGAGACTGTCTTTGACTTGCCAGCCAAGACAGCTCGCATCGCAGAAATTAACGACAAAATGGCCGGCAACGACTTCTGGAACAACCCAGAACGCGCGCGCCTGCAAACGGATGAACTCAGAAAACTCAAGACGACCGTCAGCCCGCTTCAGAAGCTGGTCAGCGGCGGCGACGATCTGCAAGTGCTGATGGAATTTGCCGAAGAAGACGATTCCGGCGAATCCGAAGCGGAACTCAGGACTACCGTTGATCGCCTGACGACAGAAATTGAGCGTGTCGAACTTCAGGTGACAATGTCAAACCCAGCCGACGGCTGCGCGGCGTATCTCACTGTGCAGGCAGGCGAAGGTGGAACTGATTCCGCCGACTGGGCACAAATGCTGTTGCGTATGTACGCGCGATGGGCAGAACGCAGCGGATTCAAAGTTGAAGAGATCGATATCTCACCAGCTGAAGAAGCCGGTATTCGCAACGCCACTATTCTGATCACCGGCGAATTCGTCTACGGATACCTGCGCGGCGAGATGGGCAATCATCGGCTGATTCGCATTAGTCCGTTCGATTCCGCCGGTCGTCGTCACACCGCGTTTGCGGCTGTGGATGTCGTTCCGGAAATCGATGATGAAATCGATATCGATATTAACTGGGACAGAGATATTAAAGAAGACACTTACCGCGCGAGTGGAGCTGGGGGTCAGCACATCAATAAGACGGAGTCGGCAGTGCGGCTCACCCACCTTCCGACGGGTGTTGTGGCAGCGTGTCAGAACGAACGCAGTCAGCACAAGAACCGCGCGACGGCCCGCAAGATGCTGACGGCCAAGTTGTACCAGATTGAAGTCGAAAAACGCGAAGCCGAAGTTTCCGCCCGACACGGCGAGAAGACAAAAATCGGCTTCGGCGGCCAGACGGTTCGCAACTACGTACTGCATCCGGATCAATTCGTTAAGGATACCCGGTCAGGCATGAAAGTCGGCAATCCTCAGCCGGTCCTTGATGGCGATCTCGACCAGTTTCTTGAAGCCTATCTTCGCTGGACGCTTGCCGGTGCGACGTCATCGGATGATAACTTGTAGTCCGACCTGTCCCAGGTCGGAAACCTTTGAGGCTGCCAGATCGAACGTTTTCCCTTTTCTCTCGCTCGCCAAATAGTCTCGGCACGGATGCCCTCCACCGAGTCTTTAGGTCACGCGACCTCGTGTGATTGACGATGCTAAAGGTCGCTGATCTGAGGACAGATCAGCCTACGTAGTCCGACCTGTCCCAGGTCGGAAACCTTTGACGCTGCCAGATCGAACGTTTTCCCTTTTCTCTCGCTCGCCAAATAGTCTCGGCACGGATGCCCTCCACCGAGTCTTTAGGTCACGCGACCTCGTGTGATCGACGATGCTAAAGGTCGCTGATCTGAGGACAGATCAGCCTACGTAGTCCGACCTGTCCCAGGTCGGAAACCTTCCACGTTGCTAGATCAAACGTTTTCCCGTTTCAGCCGCTCGTCCTACAAAAAATCCGAAATGACGGTATCAGCGATCAGCAATCCCTCCGTGGTCAGAGAGACGAAATCTGATTGACGCACAAGCAACCCGCTGTCGATGTGCTGCGGCAATGCGTCGCCGGCGAGTGCTGTGAAACTCAGTCCAAAGCGACTTTCAAACGCAGGCACATTCAGCCCTTTCCGCATTCGCAGAGCCAGCATAATGGCTTCGCGAGCTTTTTCTTCGTTTGACAGTTGCTCACAATCTTCTACCGCCGGGTCGCCTTGCTGCCATGACTTGAGCCAACGCAAAACGCTGCGAGTATTCGTGCGTCGGACGCCGTCAAGATAACTCGCGGCACCTGGACCGAAAGCGAAGTATTCGTCAGCCTTCCAGTAGACCATGTTGTGACGACATTCAAAACCTGGCTGAGCAAAATTCGAGACTTCATAATGCTGCATCCCGCATGCCGAAAGACTCGCAATAGCATCAAGATACATCGCTCGTTCGAGTTCATCTGGAGTGCGTTTAAGTTGCCCGTGTTGTTCGCGACGAAAAAACGGTGTGTCTTTTTCAAACGTCAGGCCATAGGTTGAAATATGTCTGACTGGCAATGACGTGGCAGTATCCAGCGACTGCTGCCACGACACCGTTGATTGTCCCGGCACGCCAAAAATCAGATCAAGGCTGACATTTGGAAACCATTTTCCACAACGCTCCACCGTCTGCATTGCCTGATCACCAGTGTGAGTTCTCTCCAGGGTCTTCAGCACCGCGTCGTCGAACGACTGCACTCCCAGACTTAACCGATTGACGCCGTTCGATCGCAGCACGTCCAGCCGTTCATCGTCGAGTCCATCTGGATTTGCTTCGACAGAAATCTCTGCGTTCGTCGTCGGACGAAAATGTTGATAAATGAGTGTAAACAAACTTTGCAAAGTCTCTGGTGTCAAATGCGTCGGCGTGCCGCCTCCGATGAAGATCGTATCGACATCAACAGCATCGCCAATTGCCAGTCGATGGGCTTGCAATTCATTTTCGAGTGCGACTAAGTATTGCGGAATCAAATGGTCACGATTGGCGACCAGCGCAAAGTCGCAGTATCCACAATGATGCAGACAAAACGGCACGTGAACATAGACGGCGCGCGCGGCGGGCGATACGGGCTGGTTATTCAAGGTGATGCCTTCCCGCAGATCCGGTCGAGACCCCGATCGACTTCATTGCCAACCAGAGAATCACACCAGAACCCAGCGTCGCCGCTGTGCGAATCAGGTCGTGCCAGTCGCGTCGCAGCATCATTGATATCAGAACGAAAGTACTCAGCACGTAAAACGTCGCTGCCCATTTCGTAAGTACGGAAGGTTCCCGCCAGTTCGTTGCACTCTTCATCCTGAAGTTCCGGGCCGGAATCAGCAATGTGGCAATCGCGATGGCAGATGACAACGATAACGTCGATCCCAAAAATCCCAGCAGGTCTTTGATGTTACTCACCAGAACCAACGCAGCAGCGAGGCCGGCTTGCAGCAACACCGCCCGATGTATGGAATTCGGTCCCGTGCGAAATGCTGCGAAGAAAACGCCATCATCCGCCATGCGTGAAATCACACGTGGACCGACCATGATCATTCCCGCAACGGAAGTCAGCGTTCCAAGTCCGATCGCCGTTCGGATCAGCATTTCAAGTGATGAACCGCCAATGGATCGTGCTGCTGTCGATGCCACCGTTGGGCTTCCCAAAATCTCGCCTGCCGGTGTGGCTGTGACGAATACCATGTTCAACAACAGATACAAACCTGTGACGAGTAAAGTTCCCTGAATCAAAGATCGCGGAATTGTGCGATCCGGATTTGAAACCTCAGACGCCGCATAGATCGCCGAATTGAACCCCGCATAGCTCAACGAAATAAACATGACAGACGTGGACATTGTCAGCATTGTTGACCACGCAAACAACGGCGGTAGCGGCTCCGCCACTGGTTCCCAGTGCCACTCGTGAGTAGAAATCTTTGATGCCGCGATCATCAGAAAGCAGATCAACGCGACAAGCTTGATACCCACGATTCCGTTCTGAAGCGACGCAAATAGCTTCACCATAAACGCGTGGCCAAATCCAAAAATTGCGATGACGGCAATTGCCGCGCTTCCTGCAGGCAACCAGGTCGCACGAAGGTCAGCAGGGACAACATATTCCTCAAACGTCAATGCGACCAGTGCGATGGAACCGCTGAAACCAACCGTCAGAGAAATCCAGCCCGCCAGAAAGCCCACGAACGGGTGCAGCAGACGCGACAAGTACAAATACTCACCACCCGACTGTGGCAATCGCCGAGCCAGCTCGCCATAGGCAATTGCTCCGCAGATCGCGATTGCACCGCCTATTGACCAAGCCAGCAGAACTCGCGCCGGTGACTGCAAATCTGCCAGAGCAAATCCAGACGTCGTGAAAACTCCCGAACCAATCATTCCGGCAATGACGACGCAGGTCATTGTGACAAGGCCGAAACGCGGTGTGTCCGGTAATGGTGTTGACATGGATTTTGACAATGCTCCGACCAGGATCAGTTGCTGCAAAGACGGGTTGAAAAAGGTGTCTGGAACTCTCCGGCATCAAGTTTTATGTGTATTCTGATGCCTCCAAAGTTCCAGACACCTTTTTCAACGCGCGATGTTGGTTTTCCGACGAATTACATCTTACTCTGTTTCTGGCGCGCACGGTGAACCCATCTTTCGGCGAGCGAACAACGTGAGCGACGAATCGGCAACGAGCCGGTAGGCTCCTTTGGGTCAAGAGCTTTCGGCCCTTGTTTGTATGATACCAAAATGACAACGGAGGAATCGAGGAACAAAACTTCGCCCCCATCATACTCCCGATCACTCGGCGCCGCCTACGATCCGCCAAAAATCCGTTCGGTCGTTCTCATCTGTCGAGATCACCGCTACAATCCGGTGGTCCTTTTTGCCGTACGTTTCTTGCCAACAGGCCGCTGCAATGCCATCACCATTTCCTGGCATGGACCCGTTTCTGGAATCACAGGAATGGGAAGATTTTCATACGACATTCAACACAGTACTGCGAGAACGCCTCGCGCCTTCACTCGAAACGGACTACCTCGTTCGAGTTGAACGTCGTGTGTACGTCGAATCCGTCAGATACGACGCCCCGCTCGATCCACCGCTCACCCCGGATGAGCTGCGGTGGGTGCAATCGTGAATCCACTCGGAAGCAAAGTTCATCATCGCTCACCGCCGGAGGCCAAGATCGCCCTGTTTCGCTCCCTGTTCCGTGGTCGCGAGGACGTCTATCCTCGACGCTTTGAAAGTCGGACAACCGGGAAGTCCGGTTACTCTCCTGCATGTGGAAACGAATGGGTGCGAGGCATCTGCGAGAAGCCTCGAGTGAAGTGCGCAACATGTCTGAATCGCCAGTTTCTTCCGGTGACAAATGATGTCATTCGTTGGCATCTTTCCGGACAGGATAGTGGTGGCGCCGATTTCACGGCCGGCGTGTATCCGATGCTGCTCGATGAAACCTGTTTCTTTCTGGCGATGGATTTTGATAAGACGCACTGGCAGCAAGACACTGCTGCCGTGCTGGAAACATGCCGCCGCATGGATGTACCAGCAGGATTGGAGCGATCGCGATCAGGCAACGGCGGGCATGTCTGGATCTTCTTTTCGGAAGCGATTCCGGCAACCGTCGCACGTCGACTGGGATCTTATGTGCTGACGGAAACGATGGAACATCGGCCGGATATCGGACTGGATTCGTACGACCGTTTCTTTCCCAATCAGGATACGCTGCCACGCGGCGGATTCGGCAATCTGATTGCTCTGCCGCTGCAGAAGCAGCCACGAGCCCATGGCAACAGCGAGTTTCTGGATGAACACGGAACGCCGCATCCGG
>Ga0209284_10000649_pt1 | contig 56547 bp, 55 predicted proteins | sample FRY03_FD_187211 | JGI IMG/M metagenome (GOLD analysis project Ga0209284, IMG submission 187211) | Freshwater microbial communities from Lake Fryxell liftoff mats and glacier meltwater in Antarctica - FRY-03 (SPAdes) (version 2) | ecosystem: Environmental > Aquatic > Freshwater > Ice > Glacier...
ATAAGTAACTCTAATTTCACACCATGAAAGTAAGATATACCTAAGAAACAACCTAATAATTTCAATGACTATATGACATGAAACTAAATGTTTTTATTGTCTTTGTGTCATGTTAAAATAAAAACTAAATTAGCACTGATTAGTTACTAAAATTTGTAAAATAAAACTCATAATTAGTTTTTTTTATATGTGCTACAACATGTGTATATAAGAAACAAACCAATACTATTGCTGATATATTTCTTATCTGTTTCCTTTTTATTTATATTTTATGGCATATATACAGCTTATAAGAAGTATATGCGACATGGCTTAATTTAATTAATTAACGGGTTCTCTTTAGCTTAAGCTTTAAAGACCAGGGGGAGATACCAAATATAAACCAATTTGTTAAAAACCTCTTAAAAAACAAATCTAAAACATTGTTTTAGAAATATTTTACGGTTTTCCACATTTTCACAAAAAAAACCAACAACTTCCCGTTTTTTCTATTTTACCTCGATCCTGCTTTGGCGTTTTGTACAGAAGGAACCAAGGTATAATCCATTATTTATGTATAATTATGCGATTAGGTTACTATGGAAAATATAAAAACCGTCTCCAGATTTACCCGAAGACGGTTTTTTATGTTATTTAGGTTTATCAATCTACATCCTCTGCATCTTCATCCACATCATCAGCCATATCTTCTGGTGGTTGTACTGCTTCCGGATCGTCGTCTGCAAAGTCTTCATAGTCGTCCACATCATAATTTTCCATGGTGCGTTCCAGTTTGGTACTTACTTTTACTAGGTAAATGGTATCGTCTGTGCGCACTTCCACACATTCCACAATTTCGCCGGAAGCGTTCTTAAAGGAAATGATGTTTAAATCATCATACCCATCCGGGTACTTTTCGACCAAAAGTTTTAAAATCTCAGGGGTCAGTTTCTTAAAGTCAACTATAATTCTTTTCATGTATAAGCAGTGTTACATATCTAACAAGTAGGCAAATATAAGCGGTGCAACAATAGTAGCATCACTTTCTATAATAAATTTTGGGGTGGTAATATCTAATTTTCCCCAGGTTATTTTTTCATTGGGCACAGCCCCTGAATACGAACCATAACTGGTCGTGGAATCTGATATTTGACAGAAATAACTCCAGAATGGCGTGTCTGTCCTTTCCATATCCTGATAGAGCATAGGAACCACACAAATTGGGAAATCCCCTGCGATACCTCCACCAATCTGGAAGAACCCGATACCTTTCTTAGAATTTCCTGTGTACCAATCTGCTAAAAAGGTCATGTACTCAATACCACTTTTCATGGTGCTTGCTTTTAACTCGCCTTTCAGAACGTAAGAGGCAAAAATATTTCCCATAGTACTGTCTTCCCATCCCGGAACTACCATAGGCAGGTTTTTTTCAGCGGCAGCGTACATCCACGAATTTTTAATGTCTATTTCATAATATTCTTCCAATACCCCAGAGAGCAACATCTTGTACATAAACTCATGCGGGAAGTAACGTTCCCCTTTTTCTTCGGCGTCTTTCCAGATTTTGACAATGTGTTTTTGCAGCCTTCTGAATGCTTCTTCCTCAGGAATACAAGTATCTGTGACTCGGTTTAGACCTTGCTCGAGCAATTCCCATTCCTGTTGCGGCGTTAAGTCACGATACTCCGGAATGCGTTTGTAGTGGGAATGCGCCACCAGGTTCATTACATCTTCTTCCAGATTTGCCCCGGTACAAGAGATAATATGCACTTTGTCCTGACGGATTATTTCTGCGAATATTTTACCCAGCTCTGCAGTACTCATAGCCCCGGCAAGGGACACAAGCATTTTAGCACCATTGTTCAACTGGTCTTCATACCCTTTTGCAGCATCAACCAGTGCCGCTGCATTAAAGTGTAAATAATATTTTTCAATAAACTGGGAGATTGCTCCTTTACTCATAATTGTTTTTATTTATTTTTTGTTTTTTCACTCAGAAAATTTTTTAGCTGCTAAGGGACTTATCCCCTTTTTTCCGGTTTTTTCCTCGATTTCCTTTCTGGTATTCCCGGCTATGGTACAACTCAGGATTTTCAATTTCATCAATTCTTTCACGACCTACTTTTGCCAGCCATAATTTAAAAGGCTCTGCTTTTTTAGAAGGGACAGATTGTATTACCCTAAATAATTGTTCAGTATCTGCTACATCGGTCATTCTCATCTTTCCGTCCTAGGCTTGAAGTTTCAACCGGTTACAATTTGTAACCGTTTCATTTCCTTCCTTTAAAAGTCTGCTTTTAAGGACTTTCCAGTAATTTCTTGCGCCTTGGTATGTCTCTTGACCAGTTAAAATTAAAATAACATCAACCACCGAAAAATACCACTTTTCATGGGCGGCATCGTCCCACAGGGAACGCACCTGCTTTTGTTCAAATAGTTGTATGCTTTCTTTTTTGGTCATGAATGCAGAATAGGTTTAAACCCCACAAGGAAGAAATAATTTATTCTTCGTCGTCGTCGTCGTTTTTTCTGTTTTCGTATTTAAATTTATAACTTAACATTTTGTAGTACAATTTAGCCGCAAGGAAATCAGATGATTTTTCATTTTCATTTGGACAAAGTTCTACGATGTCAAATCCGACCACGTTTTTCTTTTTGAACATTAGTTTTAGGAACTCTAGGGTTTCATACCAAAATAAGCCTCCCGGCTCAGGGGTTCCTGTGGAAGGTAAAATGGAAGGGTCAAAAGCATCCAGGTCGATGGTGATAAACACATTAGGCGTCATTTGACCAATGGCATCGTCCATCCAGTCTTCATGGTTTACCAAATCGTGCGCAAAATAGGTTTGGTTTTCATCCATATGTTCCATTTCAGAAACATCCATGGAGCGGATACCCACTTGAATTAAATTACAGTTCTGGCTTGCTTCATAAAGGGCACAGGCGTGATTACACGCAGAGCCTTCATACTCTGGACGCAAATCGGCATGGGCGTCAATTTGTACCACGGTTAGATCTTCAAAACATTCATTGAACGCCCTTATGGTCCCAATACTGACAGAATGTTCCCCACCAAAAATAGTAACAAACTTTTCCTGCTGAATGTAGTTTTTTGTGGTTTTGTGCACCACATCAACCATCTTCTCTGGTGAAGAGTTTTCTGTTACCGGTGGTGCTAGGTATACCCCTTTTCTGTATACCTCTGTGCGTGTCTCGATATCAAAAAGCTCCATGTTTTCTGAGGCATGTAAAAATGCTTCAGGCCCTTTGTCGGCACCTTTTAACCAGCTACTGGTTCCATCATAAGGAACAGGTATTAATACAATTTTTGCGTCGTCTAAGCGCGCATACTTGTCCGGGATCCCGGCATAATTTTTCTTAGTCATTGTACCCTAAAATTTTAAGTAAGTCTTCACTCTTTTGTTGTTCACTAAATACTTTTGTGGTGAGTTTTCCGTCTTTGTCCCTGTCAATCAGCAGGTGTTTTGGCGATGGAATCAGGCAATGCTGCAATCCTCCAAATCCGCCTATGGTTTCCTGATAGGCGCCTGTATTAAAAAAGCCAATATACAAAGGTTTTTCTTTTCTGTATTTGGGGAGGTAAATCCCGTTCATATGCTGTTCACTATTGTAGTAATCATCACTATCGCAGGTTAGTCCTCCTAACAAAACACGTTCATACTCGTCATTCCAGCGATTAACAGCAAGCATTACAAAGCGTTTGTTGATTGCCCAGGTATCCGGCAAAGTGGTAATGAAAGAAGAGTTAATCATGTTCCATTTCTCCCTGTCGTTTTGTTGCTTCTGGTACAGTACCTCATAAACAGCACCGCCACTTTCGCCTACCGTAAAACTTCCAAATTCTGTAAATATATTGGGCACGGCAACTTCTTCTGCTTCACAAACCATTTTGATCTGGTGAATGATTTCATCTACCATATACTGATAATCAAACTCAAAAGCCAGCGAATTTTTAATGGGAAAACCCCCACCAATATTCAAGCTATCCAGAGTGGGACACACTTTTTTTAGCTGTACGTACACCTGTAAACATTTCAATAGCTCATTCCAATAGTAAGAAGTATCGCGAATGCCGGTATTGATAAAAAAGTGTAGCATTTTAAGCTGTACCCTCTTATTGTCTTTAATTTGACGGTTATAAAAAGGCATTATATTTTTATACCCAATGCCTAAACGGGAAGTATAAAATTCAAATTTTGGTTCTTCTTCCGAAGCTATACGGATGCCTATTTTGTATTTGCCTTTGATTTCCTCATTCAATAAACCTATCTCTTCATAATTGTCGATGATAGGGATGCAGTTTTTATGACCGCTGTTGATAAGGTTTGCTATGTTAGTGATGTATTTATCCCTTTTAAACCCATTACAGATTACATAAGTTTTATCGTCTATTTTGCCATCCAGCTTGAGTTTGTTTACAATGTCAATATCAAATGCCGAAGAGGTTTCAATATGGATATCATTTTTTAAGGCCTCATGAAGTATATGCTCAAAGTGCGAACTCTTTGTGCAGTAACAATAATTATATTTCCCTTTGTACTTATTCTTTTTTATTGCGGAATGAAACCATCCCTTTGCCCTCTTAATATTGTCTGATATTTTAGGAAGATAGGTAAATTTTAAAGGTGCGCCATACTCTTCCACCAATTCCATTAAGTCGATATCGTGAAAACGAAGCTCATTGTCTTCTAAAGTAAATTCCTCTTGTGGGAAGTAAAAAGTTTGGGCAATTAAGTCAATGTATCTGTTTTTCATTATAATTTTTAAAATTTTGGAAAAATTAATAAAAAGTTAGCCAACGAAAAAGTTTATCGCTGAAATTAACGAAACAATAATATAATTAAATGCGAATGGGAACAGAAATAGGAAAAATGGGCAGTGATAATCCAAAAGTCACAGAAGAAGTTTCCTTAAAAATCTGGTGATTTCTTTTATAGGTTGCTTTTGCATATAACTCCTTGCTGCTCAAAAGCCCCGACTTGTAAAAAAATTTCATAAGGCAAAAAATAATGCTAGCGGTTAGCTGTGTAAAATGCACAATAGCACTATGCAAATGAAATCAAAAAAATTGAATTTCAAAAAGGTATATCTATAAAATTAAAGTAAATTTTTAACTCTAAACGTTTACAACATCATCAAGTTGTTCAACTCTTGTTTTGTGAGGTGTTTCCAGTGACCTCGTGGCAGGTCTTTTTTAGTCAGTCCCGCAAAAACCACACGGTCTAATTTGATAATATCATACCCCAAGTGGGTGAATATTTTTCTAACAATATTGTTTTTGTTGCTGTGCAGTTGAATGCCTATTTCACTTTTGGGTGCATTATCGACATAAGACACTTCATCTACCCTTATTTTATTCCCTTCAATGGTTATACCATCCTGTATTTTTTGGAAATCTTCAAACTTAAGGTTTTTGTCCAAGGTAACCTGAAATATTTTCCGTATCAATAAACTGGAGTTGGTCAATTTTTTGATCATATCGCCATCGTTGCTAAACAACAAAAGCCCTGAGGTATTCCTGTCCAGTCTTCCCACCGGCAATAATTTATATTTAGAGGCATTTGCCACCAAAGCTAAGGCAGTTTTATCTTCAGCACCTTCTTTTGCGGCAGTACTGAAACCTTTTGGCTTGTTAAGCAGTACATATTGTTTTTCCTCGGGATTGATGCGTCTTCCGTCAAATTTTACTTCATCGGTAAGTTTTACTTTGTAGCCCATTTCATTCACCACCTTACCGTTTACCATAACCGCTCCTGTAGCAATATACAGGTCTGCTTCACGACGGGAACACATACCGGAGTTGGCAATGTATTTATTAAGCCTGATCGCATCGGGATTGGCATTTGGTTTGGGTTGTTTAGGTACTTTTGGTTTATCAGAAAAGGATTTCTTAAAGGGCACGTTGCGTTCTTTGGATTTTCCTTCCCTCTTACCTGCTTTTCTGTTGTTCTCTTTCGCCATCGCTACAAAATTTTTGCAAAGGTAGTTTATTTTAGAATGGTTTTTACCTATAAAATTCTGCGTAAAAGGAAATCGACATCGATAAGGACGATACTAAAAACGCCTATGACTATAATAAATTTAAGTATGTTGTGCAGAATGATATAATCCAGCTTTTGGGAAGACAGCCACAGGTAAAAAAGGAAAATTACCAGCAAAAGCAGGCTTACGTAAAAATAGAAGTTCATATACCCTATTTCAAATCTGTTAATCAACAGGAAAATGGGTATCAGGGTGAAAATACTTAAAAACGTAAGGATCTGCTTTGAGGTTTTTTCACCGTATACCACAGGTATGGTTTGGTACCCTTGCGTAAAATCGCCTTTAATGTTTTCGAGGTCTTTTACCAATTCGCGCATAGATATAATCAAAAACAAAAAGGTGGCGTGCACAAAAATGACCAAGGCAAAATTGGCGTAATATATAAACACCGCAAAGAATGGGATAACCGCTAAAATGGAAGCAGTTAAGTTGCCTATAAACGGGTACTTTTTTAATTTATGAGAATACAACCAGATAAAGAATATATAAATTGAAAAGAAAATAACTGCTCTAAAGGAAATATAACTCGCTAAAATAACCGCAAGAAAATTCAATACAAAATACCCGGAAAGCTTTGTGTTCTGACTTATGAAGCTGTCGAGATATGTTTTGGTGGGACGATTGATGCGGTCTTTTTCTGCATCATAAAAGTTATTAATGATGTACCCTCCCGCAATTGCAAGAGAGGATGCAATCACAATGACAAATAAATTGGGGTCCAGTACCACATCCAGTAACGATTTTTCAGGTGCTAAAATGTAAATGGAGGTAAGGTATTGGGCAATTACAATGATAAGAATGTTGTAACCCCTCACGGTTGAAAAAAGGCTCAGCAACTTGAGCAGAAACTTTTTTTGTTTAGAAGTGAAGAGGGACATTAGATGTTAGATGTTAGATATGAGATTTGATTTATTCAAAGGTAATCAATTGAAAATACCGAATGATTATTTCATTAAAATATAAAGCAAAAGTTAAAATCTTTTTTTGTATCTTTATAAACAACTAAATAATCCTAACCAACAAAATTTAAGTCATGAATTCTTTTTAAATATATAATAAACAGAGGCTTAACCCCCCCCCCTTTATAATTTTAAAGAATCGTTCTAAAAAGTTGTTTTTAAATACAAATAAATATTCCACAACTTTTTATACAACTTTTATTCTTTTGGTCCTTTATAATTTCACCAGCTATGGTTCCATTGTGGCTCCATACCCAAATGCAGCAGATGATTTTGTTAATTTAGATTTTAGTAACTATCCAGAAGGAACTTATCACATTTATATTTATGATATTTATGGTATTTTAAAATACTATGGTGAAACCACAAACACCGTTAAAACGATTAGCACTGTTAATTTGCCAAATGGGCTTTACTTTTTAAGTTATTACAATGGTATTGAGATTCTCCAGACACAACTACGTATTCAACATTAAATTTTTAAAACAATGAAAACAATATATTTAATTTTTATCGCAATTTTATTTATGAATACGGCTTGTACAAAATCAAACCAAGAAGAAAATATATCCCAACAACTGATAGGTACTTGGAAGCATACAGAAAGTTATATAAGTGAGGGTGGACCCGGCTTTTGGGTACCGGTAGAAAACGAATTTACCTACACATTTTCAAATTCAAATGAACTAATAACATCAGGCGAAATTAACTGTGAAGGGACATATAGTTTTCATTCAAACGATTTGCTGGACTTTAACCCTAATTGTACAGAATTTAATTTGCACATTATCCCCGGTATAACTTATAAAATTGCTTTTGGAGGGGATGATGTTTTAAGTTTTGTGCCTGATCCAATGCTTTGCGATGAAGGGTGTGGTTATAAACTAATTAAAATCAGCAACAATTAATTTATTTGCATAATCGAAATTTAAACATAATCCCATGAAGTCACTTTATCTAATATTCCTACTAACTTTTGGTTTATTTATAAGCTGTAGCAAAACAGACAATCAACAAAAACAGGAAACCTCTTTAGTTGGAACCTGGCAATTAATTGAAGTTTATGAGGCTTTTGGCGAGAACGGCAACTGGAATCCTTTAGAAGATGGCTATTTTTACACTTTTAATGAAGATGGCACAATGAGCAGCAATCGTTTTAATTGTCAAACCGGCATTTATGAAATAGAAATGAACGAAAATTTAGAACAAAGAAAAATTACCATTTCTTTTAATTGTAATGGTACACAACATCAAGGTACTCTAAGAATGCCTTTTATGGAAGAGTATTTAATTTTAATTGACGAAATAAGCTGTGATGAAGGGTGCGCCGAGAAATACGTTAAGATTTCTAATCAATAATAAGGATTAAAAACTATAAACCACTTCCAGTTTATGGTCTTTCAGGGCTTTTTGTGCTTTTTCAAGATCTTCTGTAAAGCCTAAAATGTAACCACCGCCACCAGAGCCGCAGAGTTTAAGATAGTAGGCATTTGTGTCAATCCCTTTTTTCCAGAGTTTATGGAATTGCACGGGTATCATAGGTTTAAAATTATCCAGTACTACATTTGAAAGTTGTTTTATATTGGAAAACAAGGACTTCAGGTCGCCTTTTAGAAAATCGTCTACACAGGCATCAGTATGTTTTACAAACTGGTTTTTCAGCATATTCCTAAAACCTTCCTGTTTCATGTTTTCCATAAAGATTTGCACCATTGGGGCGGTTTCTCCTACTACTCCACTATCCAGTAAAAACACAGCACCTTTCCCTTTTTTTAATTGGGAAGGGATTCCGGCCGGTTCAATATTATCCTGCGAATTGATTAAAATTGGCAAACTCAAATAACTGTTCAGCGGGTCAAGACCAGATGACTTGCCATGGAAGAACGACTCCATCACACTGAAAATGTTTTTGAGTTGTAAAAGTTTTTCGCGGGTTAAATTCTCTAATACAGTTATCTTATTATTAGCATATTTATCATAAATAGCCGCCACTAAAGCACCGCTACTTCCCACGCCATATCCTTGTGGTATACTAGAGTCAAAATATAAGCCGGCTTCAATATCTGCGTGTAAAGCTTTCAAATCAAAAGTTACCAATGCTGCATTTTCTTCTTCCAAATTTTGCAGGTATGCCGCAAATCGTTTTAAACTCTGATTAGATTTATGTGTGGCAACCGTGTGTTGCTCATCAACTTTAAGGGCCCCGTTATAAAAGTTGTAGGGAATGGACAAGCCTTTGGAATCTTTGATAATGCCATATTCGCCAAAGAGTAGAATTTTTGAGTAAAAAAGGGGTCCTCGCATAGTATTTAGTTAAATCAAACAGGGCGCTTACAGGGTGCTAATATACAGGTTTTTAATAAACAATTAGCTGTTTGGTTTGTAATTTATAATTTTGTTAAGAGGTTTCAGAAAGGTAACGGGCTTCCTCACAATGATTGTTTAAAATGGATGTAACGACTATTCTTTGATTGCTTTTTTCAAAAAACAGATACCAAGTGGTGCGTTGATTTGGTTTGTAGAAGATGTAAAAGCTGCCGTGATTTTTTAGCTGATCCAGACTGCTTCTATGAGGCATATTTACTAAATCCTTTTGGATATAGTCGTAAATTTTAACAACATAGATTTCAGCTGATTCAATAAACCCAAAATATTTTTTTTCATACAATATTTGAATCAAATCATCTCAATAGAGTATAACTTCTATAATTATTTTTTCTTTCCCCACCACGATTTAATGCGTCTGATTGATTCTGCTTTTGCTTCTTCAACAGTATAACCATTCTCCCATTCTTTTTCAAAGTCAAAGGGCTTGGGGTTGCGATTTTTAATGGCATCTATTTGCTCCAAAACCGAAAGACCTGTAACATTTTCAAGCCATTGCAGCAATTCTGTTTTTTTAGTTTGTGTTTCCATAACAGTACTAATTTAGAAAAAAACTAATTATCGGTAACATTTTGTGCGCCATTTCCTGAGACATCATAAATAAATTGCTTGTTTTGACAAAAATCGGCAAGGTGATTTTCAATAAATTTCTTGACTTCCTCCTTTTCCTTTTCGGGATACAAAACGTGGATATTTGCCCCGGCATCTAGGGTAAAACAGACTTTACTTTGGGTCTCCTTGCGGTACTTCCAGATGCGGTTTATGATTTCCAGGGTGTTGGGTTTCATCAGAATAAAATAGGGCTTGGAAGTTAGCATCATGGCATGTAAGGAGAGGGCTTCGCTTTCCACTATTTGGATGAATTTGTCGAGGTTTCCTTGTTTCAGAACAGGGATTAATTTCTCCATATTGGCATTCGCTTGCGCAAAACGCTGTTCAGCAAAAGGGTGGTCGTGCATTAAATCGTGACCCACGGTACTGCTTACTTGCTTCTCCCCTTTATCGACCAAAAGAATGGTGTCCTGATAGTTTTCAAAATTAGGATGTATTTCAAAAGGATATTTCGTGCCAAACAAATTATTGCTCCCGGGAATAGCGGCGTGTTCTCCCCATACAATCAGTGGCCCTTCCAAACTGCGACAAGCACTTCCTGAGCCCAATCGGGCCAAAAAGGAAGCTTTTTGATGGAAGTATTCGTCACTCATTCTAGCACCACCAGTCGCTGAGCGCAGCGATGCACTGAGCCTGTCGAAGTGCCGAAGCTCCATGTCCATCAAACATAACGCCAATGCACTCATCCCACTGGCAGAAGAAGCAATCCCGCTGCTGTGCGGAAAACTGTTGGTAGTTTCTATTCGGAAACTATAGTCTTTTAAAAACGGTATGTATTTTTCTATCCGTTGAAAGAATTTTAAAATTTTTGGCTCAAAACCTGCTTCCCGCTTGCCATCCAGAAATACTTCAATTTCAAAGTCCTCTGATGCCTTAGTTTCGTAAAATAAGGTAGTTTTCGTAAAGCAATTTGAAAGGGTAAAACTGATGGATGTGTTCTTGGGCAATTGCTCGCCATACTTTCCCCAGTATTTTACGAGGGCTATGTTACTGGGCGATTGCCAGATCACTTTTCCTTTTTCAAGGGTGCTTTTATAGGGTTTTGAAAGGAAATTTTTTTCAGTCATAGTGTGCAAAGATACATTATTCTTGTTTTAATTTTTAAGACAATAATACTTTGCGACCTCTGCGCCCCAGTCTCTCAGACAGGAAGATTTGTGGTCAAATTAGCACGTTGATTTCGCAGCTAAGCGCAGATTATTTTTCGCTAATCGCTTGCGCCACAAGAAACCCGCCCGTCCAGCAGTTTTGGAAGTTAAAACCGCCGGTGATGGCGTCTATGTTTAAAACCTCGCCAGCGAGATAGAGGTTTTTATGCCGCTTGCTTTCAAAGGTTTTAAAATCAATTTCTTTTAATTCCACACCGCCGGCAGTCACAAACTCTTCTTTGAAGGTGCTTTTTCCGTCCACCTCAAATTTGCTTTCGGTGAGTTGTGTGGTGAGGCTCTGCAATTGTTGTTTTTTGACCTCAGCCCATTTGGTTTGATTGTCAATTCCGGAGGCAATTACCAGACTTTGCCAAAGGCGTTTCGGCAATTCAAACAAAGGATTTTTTACCACCAATTGTTTTGCCTGATCTTGCTTACAGTCTTTTAAAAGGTGCATAACTTCTTCCTCTTCCCTATATTCCAACCAATTCACTTCTAGCGTGAATTTATAATGGAGTTCGTGTAATTCCCTCGCTCCCCAGGCAGATAGTTTTAAAATCGCCGGTCCGCTTAAGCCCCAATGGGTAATCAATAACGGACCTTCACTCTCAAGTCCTGTTCCCAATACTTTTACCGAAGCATTTTTAGAAACACCCGGCAAGTCAGCAATGCGGTTGTCCTTGATATTAAACGTAAATAAGGAAGGCACGGGAGCTACCATAGTGTGCCCCAAACCTTCCAGCAAATTCCATATTTTAGGATTACTGCCCGTGGCAACTACTAAGCTCTTGGCCTGAAAATTCCCTTGGGGGGTTGTTACTTCCCAAAGTTCGCCCGATTTAGCAATATTTTGAACGGAATGATTCAGCATTACTCGAATTCCCAGACGTTTTATTTCCGAAAGAAAACAATCGATAATGGTTTGCGAACTGTCACTTTCCGGAAACATCCTGCCGTCCTCTTCAATTTTTAGTGCTACACCTCGTTTTTCAAACCATTCGATGGTATCGCCGGTCATAAAATGGTGAAACGGACCTAACAGTTCTTTTTCCCCTCGTGGGTATTTTTTGGTCAAGTCTTTTGGGATAAACTCGGCGTGCGTCACATTGCAACGCCCACCACCTGAAATGCGCACTTTGGTCAACACCTCTTTGCCGCGTTCCAGAATGGCAATTTTCATATTGGGATTTCGTTCAGCCGCGTTGATGGCGGTAAAAAAACCCGAGGCTCCTCCGCCTATAATTAGTATGTCAACCTGTTGTATCATATATTATTCCAAAGCAAATTGTTCACACAACTGTAAAGTGCTCTGTATATCTTCCATAGTGGTTCTGGGGTTTATCAGGCACATACGCAACACTACTTGTTTGTTTAAAATGGTGGTGACAAGTAACGCTTTCCGCGAAAGCACCACCTTTTCTGAAATTATTTGATTGATTTTATCTAATTGTTTTTCAGTCATGTTTTTGCCAATGGGATTGTACCTGAAATTGATAATTGCCAGTGTGGCCGGGGAAACTACTTCCCATTTGTCACTTTTGCGAAAATACTCTTCCGTTTCTTCTGCGAGCTTGATGTTGTAAGTAATGGCTTTTCGGAAGGCCTTCAATCCAAAAGTTTTGATGGACATATAAAACTTGAGCGCGCGAAACCTTCTCGTCAACTCAATCCCGTGGTCATAAAAATTGATTTCAGATTCGTTGCCTTCTATGTCACGTAAGTATTCAGGTTTTTCAGTAAAAGTGCCGCTGAGCCATTTATGGTTGCGCACCAGCAAACAGCCTATTTCGTAAGGTTGAAAAAACCATTTGTGCGGATCTACCGTAATGGAATCTGCCTTTTCCATACCTTTCAGCAACTGCTTACCGCTGTTTGCCAATATTGCTGCTCCACCATAAGCCGCATCTATATGATACCAGAGATTTTCTTTTTTGCAAATCGTTGCTAATTCTTGTAAGGGATCTACTGTTCCGGTGTTTGTGGTTCCTGCGGAAGCTATCAAACAAAAAGGATACAAACCTTCCAGTTTATCTTTGGCTATGGCATTTTTCAGTTTATTAACAGAAAACTTAAATTCCATATCTGTTGGGATCATTCTAATTTGTTCCTTTTTAAAACCAAGGATATGAATGGCTTTCACATTAGAAGAATGCGCCTGATCTGACAAATAAATCACTGCTTTTGAAAAATCTTGACCGCATTTTATATTTCGTGCTGCAACTAAAGCTGTTAAATTCGCCATCGAACCACCGCTCGTGAAAATGCCACCTCCTTTTTTTACGGGTAGTCCATAGAGTTTGAGTAACCAGTTCATGGTGACAATCTCCAATTCTGCTGCTGCAGGGGATGCTGCCCAGCCACCGGAAAAAATATTGAACCCCGTTGCTAGGGTATCACTCATCGTGCTTATATAATTACTTGGCCCGGGAACGAAGGAAAACGATTTAGGGTGACTCACCACATTACTTTTGGTCATCACATGTTTTAGCACAAAATGTAACACTTCTGTAGCATCTGAAGGGTTTTCAGGTGCTTCTTCCAGAAACAGGGAATCCATCTCCTTTCTGGAACCTTGAGCTACCGGTAATTTTTGATTTTGGGTATCAAAATGTGCCACAATAGCATCCACGACCTTGTAGCCGTAATCCTGCATCTCTTGCCTGCTGAGTTCTAATTTTTCTGTTTTCGTTAAAATCACTGCTTCCTTTTTAAGAGCTGCAAAGTTAGCGCATTCAGGTGGGGCTGGAAATGATTTTGGGCATAAAAGCGTTAGAAGAATCTTAAAGTTGGTTTTTATTCTGACTTATTTTATACTTTAACCTAAAATTCAAAAGCAATGAACATTCGATCTAATGAGCCTTTTTGGTTGATAAAAAATGCCTTGCCGGAAAGCTACCCGGCGCTTCAAAAAGATATTTCCACAGATATTTTGATCATTGGTGCAGGTATCACCGGGGCCTTGATTGCTTACCAACTGCTTAAAGAGGGTAAGAAAGTAATGCTGGTAGACAAAAGGGATGTATGTAACGGAAGTACTGCAGCAAGCACTGCCATGCTTCAATATGAAGTAGATACCCCATTACATGAACTCATAGAACAACGAGGACTCACGACTGCGGTATCCAGCTATAAAAGTTGTGAAAAAGCAATTTTTGATTTGAAAAAAATCGTTAAAGAGATCAAAAGTGATTGTGGGTTTGCCTTAAAAAAAAGCGTGTATTTCTGTACCTCCAAAAAAGAGGAAGATTTTCTGATGAAAGAATTCCAAGCGAGAAAAAAACACGGATTTCAAGTAACTTGGTTGGAAAAAGATGCACTGGAAAAAATGGGATTGAAAGCCTATGCAGCGATTGTATCTGAGTCTGGTGCTATTATGGATACGTATAAGTTTGCAAATGACTTGTTGCAACATTGTTCAGAAAAAGGATTGGATATTTTTGACAGGACAGAAATAGCAAGTATTAAAGAAAAAGATGGCAGGTTTGTGGCAAAAGCAAATGAGGTATCTATTGAAGCACAACACATTATTCATTGTTCCGGTTATGAAAGTACTGAGACTTTAAAAGAAGATATCGTAAAATTAAAAAGCACATATGCATTAGCTTCGGAAGCCTTTGAAAAACATCCGGAGGCTTTTAAAAACCATATTTATTGGAATACTTCTTCTCCCTACCTTTATTTTAGAAGCACAGATGACGGAAGGATTGTTATGGGAGGTGGTGATGTAGCATTCAAAAACGCCAAAGTCAGGGATGCTTTATTGGCCAAAAAAGAAAAATCCCTCGTTAAGGATTTTAAAAAATGTTTTCCTGACATTCCCTTTGTTTTGGATTATTCTTGGGCAGGGACTTTTGGGGAAACTAATGATGGATTGCCTTATTTTGGCAAACCGGATCCCGAAAAAAACGAACATTATATTTTGGGTTTTGGTGGTAATGGTATTACCTTTAGTGTGATGGGCATGGAAGCTATAGTTCATTCTGTAGAAAACACTCCCCATCCTTTTTTAGAATATTATAAATTCAAAAGGTAAAAACTTTATACTATGGATAAATATCTCAATTTTATAAACCTTTCGTGGGTAGAAATTTTTATAACTGCAACAGGGATATTCCTTGCTGTAATTCTCTTTACGAGGATTGCCGGGAAGCGAAGTTTTTCCAAAATGTCCAGTTTTGATTTTGCAATGACCGTTGCAATAGGTTCCATAATTGCAACTACAGTCCTTTCTTCCTCAGTAAGTTTAATACAAGGAGTTACCGGTCTTTTATCAGTATATGTTTTACAAATCTCAGCCGCCTTGTTACGCAGATTTGAGTTTTTTCAAAAAGTATTAGATAACACCCCTCTTCTATTAATGGATGGGGAGAAAATTTTAGAACATAATTTACGCAAAGCCAGGGTTACAGAATCTGATTTGCGATCTAAATTGCGGGAAGCAAATGTTATTAAACTCTCCCAAGTAAAAGCAGTAGTTTTTGAAACCACCGGAACCATTTCTGTTTTACAGTCTGAGGGTACGGAATTGGATAGCTGGTTGCTTAAGGATATTAATCGTTAAAAAAACCCATCCAAAAATAGGGAATGGGGTTTTTCAATGGGTAAATACTCGTTTAGTTTTTTTATTTCACAAGTAATTTTTTAACCACTCTATTGTTTTCATTGCTGAAACTGGCAAAATACATTCCTGCCGGAAGGTTCAGGATAATACTGTTTGCCCCCTGAAAAATTTGTCTGGAATACATTCGTTTCCCTTGTACATCATAAATCTCCAAGGTCTGAAAAGCCAAAGTATTGGTAAATGTGATTACATTTTTTGCAGGATTTGGGTAAAACACAAAATTTTTCAATATGGTATCTTCAATTCCCGCAACTGCTTCACAATTTATGGGATCAAAAATTACTTCGCCTAATGTGGCATCATCTTCCACGTGAAAAATAACCGCTTCGGCTTCCGCCAAAGTGCCTTCACCGTCTTCTACCCAGCAGTTGTTTTTGGCTAAAATGGTATTAGGACCATTGTTGTAAAGCGCAAAAATATCCCCATTGTTCCCGTTTTCAGAAAATACATTCAATCCCGGATTGTCTGCATCGTCACCAAAGTTAGCATCCACTGGACCCTGAATGGTGACTCCCCAAAGATTGCGCCTGATTTGGTTTCCGGTGACATCCACTGTCATACCTCCGGTTGGGGCATTTAGATTGATACCGCTTCCCCCCAGATTTGGGTTACCTTGCGTGTCGTTGTCTTCGAATATGTTATCCTTGATTAGCGCATAGGAATTGGGACCTACAACGGTGATTCCATAACGGTTGTCTGTAATTGTATTTCCTTCTATAATCGCTCTTAAAGCGCCTCCTACGAGATTAGCAACAGCAATTCCCCCGGCTTGTTCTAAATCGCGGTCGCCAATTATGGAGTTGTTGATGATTTTCAAGGTATCATTAACGCGGGTTGCGCCCATATTGATTTGTGGCCTGTTGTTGTTAGTTTGATTGTTTCCCTCTATGTAATTGTTTGCAATGAATGCAGATACACTTTGATTAGCACCCGAACTTATCGCCGGATTGGCATTAAACAAAAACTGGTTGTTGGTAATAACCGGAATACCCCTGGAAAGCGTCACCGTTGCTCCTGTGGTCACTCCAGAAACATTGTTTGTCAACACACAATTATTCAAAACAAAAGTTTCTGTAAGCACTTGCAATCCGCCGCCAAATTGAATGGTGGCATTTTGAATGGAAATGTCTGAAAACTCCTCAAAGCGAAAACCGTCATAAGGCGCAGCTTCATTGACTGCAGTGATTGTAACGTCATCAGCTTCCACATAGAAAGATCCAAGTCCAAGAACTGTTATGCGTACACCTGCTTCTATTTCAAGGGTGATATCGGTGTTGATTCTTACAATATCATCTGCGGCTATGGTTATATTTTCCAGCAAAGTATATGTAGTTCCTGAAATAGTAACCGTGCTAGGACTTGCGGCTGCTATATCATCCAGTGTCCAGTCCACCCCGGTGCCCGGTGTGGTGTATTGTGCTGCTAATTGTGCAATAGAAGCGCACAAAAATAAGAAGGTAAGCGTAAAATTTTTCATAGTTAGAAATTTGGAGATGTTTAATCTGGTTTAAAAGTAAGTGCCCAAAAGTAAGTAATATTTAAAAAGGAGAAAAAAAAGAATGCCTATTTTAGGTGTTAAAAATGATAATTCCGTCATATTTTAAATAAAAAAAGCCCCTCATTTCTGAAGAGCTTTGTGATGTGTGGGTCCTTCGGCTTCGCTCAGGATAAACTCAGAGACTTCCCGATAGTACGCTATCGCTCCAATCGGGATATCCCGAAGCTTCGGGACTCGTCTCCCCTTAGATGGTTACAGTTCACAAGTTTTATTAAATAAAAAAAGCCCCTCATTTCTGAAGAGCTTTGTGATGTGCGGGCGGGGAGACTCGAACTCCCACACCTTGCGGCACCAGATCCTAAGTCTGGCATGTCTACCAATTCCATCACGCCCGCTTGGAATTTAAATGTGCTTCATTGTGCTTTGCGCTCCGCAAGCTTTAGCAAAGGAGCGCAAATATAAGCAAAGATTAGAATAAACAAACAACTTCCTTTATAAAAATAGCAGATTTTTGTAGATTTACCATTCCTTAAAAATTTTATATGAATTCAGCAAAATCTTACATTGAAGAACACAAAGATCGGTTTCTTGACGAATTGATTGCCTTATTAAAAATGCCATCTATCAGCGCAGATCCTGCCTATAAAAAAGACATTATCGCTACTGCAGATGCCGTTAAAAAAAGCTTACAGGAAGCAGGATGTGATCACGTGGAAATTTGTGATACCCCCGGTTACCCCATCGTTTATGGCGAAAAAATAATAGATAAAAACCTTCCCACAATATTAGTCTATGGCCATTATGACGTGCAACCCCCAGATCCGCTTGATTTGTGGGAGAGTCCGCCATTTGAACCTGTTATCAAAAAAACCGACATACACCCGGAAGGCGCAATTTTTGCCCGAGGGGCTTGTGATGACAAAGGACAAATGTATATGCACGTGAAAGCGATGGAATACATGACCAAAACAAATCAGCTACCATGCAATGTGAAGTTTATGATTGAAGGTGAAGAAGAAGTGGGCAGTGCAAGTTTGGGCTGGTTCCTGGAGCACAATCGAGAAAAACTTGCTAACGATGTTATCCTCATCAGCGACACGGGAATGATTGCTAAAGATGTCCCGTCCATCACTACCGGTCTGCGCGGCCTAAGTTATGTGGAAGTGGAAGTGACCGGACCCAACCGTGATCTACACTCAGGACTTTATGGAGGTGCCGTTGCAAACCCAATCAACATTCTCGCGAAAATGATTGCCTCGCTGCACGACGAGAACAATCACATTAGCATTCCGGGGTTTTATGACAAAGTAGAGGAGCTCACTTCCAAAGAAAGGGAAAAAATGGCTGAAGCACCTTTCAGTCTGGACGCTTATAAAAAGGCGCTGGATATGAATGATGTTTATGGCGAAAAAGGCTATACCACAAACGAGCGCAACTCTATTCGTCCCACGCTAGATGTGAACGGTATCTGGGGTGGTTATACCGGTGAAGGAGCCAAAACGGTAATTGCCAGTAAAGCTTACGCAAAAATAAGTATGCGCTTGGTGCCTGATCAGGACTGGAAAGAAATCACCGAATTGTTTAAAAAACATTTCGAAAGCATCGCCCCAAAAGCCGTAAAGGTAAAAGTCACCCCACACCACGGAGGCACTGCTTATGTAACTCCGATTGACAGTATGGAATATCGTGCAGCTGAAAAAGCCTATGAAACCACTTTCGGAAAAACCCCCATCCCACAGCGCAGCGGTGGGAGTATCCCGATAGTTGCCCTATTTGAAAAAGAACTCGAAAGCAAAACCATTTTGATGGGCTTTGGACTGGACAGCGATGCTATCCATTCCCCCAATGAGCACTTCGGGATCTGGAACTACCTGAAAGGTATCGAAACCATCCCGCAGTTTTTTCATTATTTTACATTAATGAAGAAAGATTTTTAAAAGGAGATGTACTGGGTCACTGAGCGAAGTCGAAGTGCAGTTTTTTCATTATTTTAATGAGATGAGTAAAAAATAAAATCCAAAATCTGCCGGGCTTTAGTTTTCGGCAGGTTTAATCAACCCGTTTAAATTAGTATATTTGTGTTTCGTGATGGATAATTATACCATATCTGATTTATCTACACATCTTTTTTGGGATGTAGATGTCTCGTTGTTGAACTTTGAGAAATCTAAAGATATCATTATTCAGAAGGTATTGGAGTATGGTATAATGGAAGACTGGCGAATTATTAATAAGGTGTATGGTAAAGAAGTTATTAAAGATACCGCACTTCATTTGAGAAACCTCGACGAGGTCACTTTATCCTTTTTATGCAATATTTATCAAATAAATAAGCAAAATTTTAAATGCTTTTCACACAAAACGTTGATATAAAACTTTTAAAGTTGTTGGATGCTATCATGCATTCAAGCACTTTCAAAGCATTTAATTTGGTGGGTGGTACTTCTCTGGCATTGCAAATTGGTCATCGCATTTCAATTGACATAGATTTATTTGGGATTTCAGACATAAATGAAATTGAGTTTAACAAAGAACTATCCTCCTTAGGCAGTCTAACTATTTTAAAAAAAAGCAAAAACATTCTAGTTTATGCAATCAACGGTGTAAAAGTGGATTTTGTGAATTATCCCTATCCTCTATTAGAAAAGCCAAATACAATAAACTCAATTAGAATGGCGTCTTTAAAAGATATTGCAGCTATGAAATTAAATGCCATTTCAGGTAGAGGTAGTAAAAAAGATTTTGTAGATCTGTATTATCTTTTGAAAACTTTTTCTTTAGAGACTATGTTTCAATTTTATTCCGAAAAATATGCGGATGGTTCTACTTTTTTAGCACTAAAAAGCCTTTCTTATTTTGAGGACGCCGAAAAAGAAGAGATGCCTATTATGACAGAAAAAATTGACTGGCAGTTAATTAAGCATACCATATTGAATGAGGCTAAAAGGTTAGCTTAAAACTACAACAACAGTAAAGAAGTACATAGTTGCCATTAAAAAATCCCTCTATAAATCATTTAGCGGGATTTTTTGTCTTATATCTTACGTCTTGTAGTCTAAAGTCTTGTAGTCTTACGTCAAAAAAACTCATACCTTCTTCACAAACTTGGTCAGAATCACAATCTGCTGCCCATCGACTTTGCCTTCAATTTGCTCGGCATTGTCGTGTACTAGGGTAATGCGCCTTACTGCTGTTCCCCTTTTTGCGGTGATGGAAGATCCTTTTACGTCCAGGTCCTTAATCAAAACCACGGTATCACCGGCTTCCAAAACCACGCCATTGCTATCGATGTGTTTAATGGTATCACTTTCTTCATTTCCTTCATTGGAAGCTTTTGCCCACGTCAAGGTGTCTTCGTCGAGGTATAACATATCGAGCAAATCCTGTGGCCAACCTTCCCCTTTCAAGCGGTTTAAAAGACGCCATGCCATTACCTGAACAGCTGGCACAGTGCTCCACATACTGTCATTCAAACAACGCCAGTGATTAGGATCCATGGTTTCCGGATTTTCTATTTGGTTTTTGCAAGATTCACTGATTAAAATAGCAGCTTGCAGACCTGAAACCGGGGAGTTTGGCACTTCATAAATTCTTAGGTTTTCATTTGACCCACTTAATTCACATACACCACCACTTCGTTTTAGTAATTCTTTTTCCATAGCATAAATTTCCGCGAAAGCGTAAATCTTAGTATTAATTATCTTCTTTGGCAAAGATAGCCATTTTACTCCTGTTATAGTTTCAGGATTTTAACCCGATAAATCAGGACTGAGATGGTAACCAGAAAATAATTCATTCTATGTTTGTAGAATCAAAAATTTATTCTACATTTGTAGAGGTTAAAACTGAAAATCCATGCAATTATCCAAAGCCGAAGAACAACTCATGCAGCTTTTGTGGAAACAAAAACGCGCTTATATGAAAGACCTTATTGAAGCTTCCCCAGAGCCAAAACCCGCGAGCACAACCGTGGCCACGCTTCTAAAACGAATGCAGGACAAGCGCTTTGTTGATTATGTTCAAGATGGCCGCTCGCGTAAGTATTTCCCCCTAATAAAAAAGAAAGATTATTTTTCAAAACAGGTTAACGGGCTTATCAAAAATTTCTTTAACGACGACACGGCGCAGTTTGCTTCCTTTTTTACACAGGAAACCAACCTCAGCAAAGAACAACTTGAAGACCTCAAAAAAATAATTGATACCGAAATCAAAAAGAAAAAGTAATGGAACTGTATGTATTAAAATCGGCTGGTATATTAATCATTATGTTTGGTTTTTATAAACTCGTTTTAGAAAACGAAAGCATGCACGTTTTCAAACGGTTTTATTTACTGGGTGTTTTGCTAGTTTCATTCCTGATTCCGCTTATAACTTTTACGACTTACGTCGAAATGCCCGTGACAACCTCTCCTGTTTTTATGAATACCGGCAACATTTCGTTTACTGAAATAGAGAGCACCGTCAATTACTGGCCATCCATCTTATGGAGTTTCTATATTTTGGGCGTGCTGTATTTCAGCTTAAAATTTGGAAAAAGCCTAAAACAATTGCTTTCAAGAATTAAAAACAACCCGAAACTTAAAAGGGATGCAATTACTCACGTTTTACTCAAAAACCCTGTAGTGCCTCATACTTTTTTAAGTTATGTATTTCTCAACAAACAAAAATATGAAGCAAGTGAAATCCCGAAGGAAGTAATACAGCACGAGCACATTCATGCCAAACAAAAACACACTGTGGATATTCTGTTTGTGGAACTTTTACAAATCCTATTTTGGTTCAACCCATTGCTTTATTTTATGAAAAGGAGCATCAAACTCAACCACGAATTTTTAGCAGACCGCGCCGTTTTAAATCGAGGTGTCTGTACTGCCGCCTATCAAAACCTTTTACTGGCATTCTCATCCCATGCCACAACGCCTTCACTGGCAAACTCCATTAGTTATTCATTCATCAAAAAACGATTTACAGTTATGAAAAAACAAACATCCACACAAGCCACCTGGTTGCGGAGCCTTTTAGTAGTGCCTTTACTGGCAATCTTATTGTATGGTTTCAGCACCAAAGAAGTAATTTCAAAAGATCATTCTACAAATTCTGTGGAAACTAAATTTCAACAAGAAAAAGCCACCAAATCAGAAGTCAAAGAATACAACACCCTGGCCAAAAAATACAACATTATGTCCAGAGACAATATGCGAATAGTTAGCGCAGAGGTTGGCAGAATAAATCTTATTTACAACAAAATGACAGCACAGCAAAAAGAAAACGCTGAACCTTTTCCTCGTTTTCCTGTTCCGCCACCAGCACCCGTTGCATCAAAAGTTGGAGAAGTGCCTCCCGTGCCACCGGCACCGCCAGTCCCGCCGTTATCATCAGTCCCGGACCCTATGGAACTCATTGAAAAAGTTGAAAAAAATGAAGGTGAATTTTATTTAGATGATACAAAAGTCAGCGTCGATGAATTCAAGGATAAATTTGAACAAATTAGAACTTCCAAACAAAACTTTTGCATCACTTTTGAAAAAGGTGAAAACAATAAAGATCGTTTAAGAATAGCAATTCAAGAATAATCTCTTACCAATTTAAATTAAATATCACTTAAGCCAGGGTTCTAAACCCGGAGAGGGTAATATTAAATCCTTCACACAACATTACCCTATAAAAGAGCGTTTTAGTAACTCATCAATCAAACATCACCACTATGCTAAAACGCTTTTTCATTTTCTGCTCCGGGGCAGATACTGCTATTGTTGACTCTTGTTCTCCCGGCGAACAAACCAAATATGCCGGTATAGGTGCCACCGTTTTTTTCACTGCCATGATGGCTTTTATCGCTTCTTCCTATGCGCTGTATACGGTTTTTGATACCTATATCACCGCCATTGCTTTTGGATTGGTTTGGGGACTGCTTATCTTTAACCTCGATCGCTTTATTGTTTGCACTATAAAAAAAAGAAACAGTTTTAAAACAGAACTATGGCAAGCCACGCCACGTATTTTACTTGCCATCATTATTGCCGTGGTTATTTCCAAACCTTTGGAATTAAAAATATTTGAAAAAGAAATCAACCAAGTATTGCTCGAGCAAAAAAACGAGTTGACCCTCGCCAATAAAGACCAGATCGCAGCGCAATTTACTCCGCAAACCGAAGCCCTTTCCTTAGAAATCGCTACGTTAAAACAAGAGATGGTAGAAAAGGAAGCCGAAGTAAACACCCTTTACAATACCTATATCGCCGAAGCAGAAGGCACAGCCGGAACACAAAAACTAGGCAAAGGGCCGGTGTACAAAGAGAAAAGGGACAAACACGATGCAGAACTCGCTGCACTCCAACAACTAAAAGTAACCAATACGGAAAAAATAAACGCTACGGAAGCCCAACTGGCATTGTTAGCTACCCAATACAATACAAAAGTTACCGAAACCCAACCCATTATCGACGGTTTTGACGGTTTGATGGCGCGGGTAAATGCTTTAAATACTTTGCCACTGTTGCCGTCGCTATTTATTTTTCTACTGTTTTTAGCTATTGAGACCTCTCCTATTATTGCCAAATTGCTTTCGCCGAAAGGTGCTTATGACCTAAAACTGGAAGAAGAAGAAAGCGCCTTGGAAACCTGGGTAGCACAACAAGTGCATCAAAGGAAAGCAGTATTACAAACCGATACCGAAGTCAACAATCGCGTTTATGCAGATATAGCCGAAGAGCAGGAACTCTATGACTACAAACGCAAAAAAGCACGGGAATTGTTACAATTACAGGCTGATGCTTTTTACAACAAGCAAAAAGGAATTTTAGGATAAACTTTCTTAACCCTCTCAAGGTTCTATCCCGAGAAATCGGGATTGAGAGGTTTCAATTATTTAATTGCCCTTTATTCGCACCCACAACTCGCTCAGAAGTTTTTGGGCATCTTCTCTACCTTTCTCGGTTTCTTCTGCATAAATTACCCCGTCTTCTTCTGTTAATTTATAACTGAATGTAAATTCCGGGTTTTCCACATCTTTATTAAGCAACCCAAATCGCAGGTCATTAAAATAAAGTTCCCCATTCTTTTCAGAAATAATAAACCAACCTTCCGAAATTTTAATAAGGCGTTGCACATTTCTTTTCTCCAACCAATCGCCCAATAAATGGTGGTTTTTTGCGAAAGAATTAAAAGTAATGGCTTGGCTATCAAAAAGGGAATAATCGCCTATCAAATAAGCATCTTCTATTTCTACATTTGCAGTCCAAAGTATGGCGTTTAAAGGGGTGGGTTTGGTTTGTATCTTTTGGTATGCAATGTTTTGGTCATGGAGGGCATTAGTAAAAACCGGATAAGTGATTCCTTTTAATAGTAAGGTTAAAAGCAAATAACTGCTGCTAATAATCAATCCTAACCTGTTATACTTTTGTCGTTTTAACGAAGTGCGTTTTTGAAACATTGTTAGAACTACAAATACTAAAAAAGGCAAGGTGTAAAGAGGATCAATCACAAAAATATTCTGAATGGCAACGGGGTAGTCCAATGGCCAGAAAATTTTGGTTCCCCAGGTGGTAAATCCGTCCAAAATGGGATGGGTTATAAATACCCAAAACATCAATAAACTCCAGCCTTTCCAGCCAACACCCGATTTTCGTTCGATTTTAGAAATCATCCACCCAAAAATTGGTGCAAATACCACAGAAAAGAAAATGGAATGTGTAAAGCCGCGATGTATTTCTATAGCAGTGATGGTATCTGTAAAAAGGTTAGCAAGCACATCCAGATCAGGAATGGTACCCGCAATGGCACCATACAACATCGCTTTGTTGCCTACTTTTTTGCCTAATACCGCTTCGCCAACTGCGGCTCCCAATACAATCTGTGTTAATGAATCCATATCATTTGTTTCAGGTTTCAGGTTTGAGGTTCCAAGTTTTTTTCAAACTTTAGTTGATTGTACCTCTGATTTTTACATTTTACATTTCAGTTTCCTATTCGGCACTTTATACTTCTAACTTCATGCTTCTAACTTTTCTAATTTCTATTTTAAAAAAAAATCTTAATACTTAATACTTAATACTAAATCTTAATACTCATTTAATCCACAATCTTCATTTTCTTGAGTAAGAAAGAGGCATTCATATTTTGGGCAACACCGGTTTTTATGGTATAGTCAAAGTACAATTCGTCATTTATTATTTCGGCATCAAAATAATGGTTTTTTACATCGGGTAGTTCTTTGGCAACCTCACACAAACTAAGGTCGTGGGTAGCAATGATTCCTGTGGAGTGGGACGCAACAAGTTTTTCAATAAACTTTCGGGAGCCTAATGCTTTATCGGTACTGTTAGTTCCTTTGAGGATCTCATCCAGAATGATAAAATAATTATCGGTGGTTATGGCATCCACTATAAACTTCAACCGTTTTAATTCGGAAAAGAAATAAGATTCATCATCGGTAAGAGAGTCTGAAGTGCGCATGCTCGTTATTAACTTTATGGGTGAATATTTAAATGAGGTCGCACACACCGGAAGACCCACATTTGCCATTACAATTCCCAAAGAAACTGTTCTTAGAAACGTGCTTTTCCCGGCCATATTTGCACCGGTGATGATAAAAAATTGCTGGTCTTCTATTTTAAAATTATTGGTTACTGCTTTTGCAGGATCCAGTAACGGGTGCACAAAATCAGTCGCTTCCAGAAGTCCTTCCTGCTCACTAAGCTTCGGAAAGGTGTATTGCGTATGGTTGAAGGTAAAATTGGCCAGGGAGTTCAGCGCATCCATTTCGGCGATGATCGCAAACCAGTCTTCAGCTTTGTGGGAATAGGTTTTCATCCACTCTTCGATTTGATAGCATTGGTATAGGTCCCACAGTAAAAACCCGTTGATAAAAAAGCCAAGCAACATGTTTTTGCGCTGGTCGAGGGCATCCAGTTTTTTTGAAAACTTTCGGGCGACAGAGGAGGCTTTTTCATTTTCAATGGCAATAAGATGTTGTAACTCTTTTAATTTCGCTGTAGCGAAATTTGTTTTTTCAATTTGCATCAGTAAATAATGGTATTGTTGAAAAACATCCTGGGTTTTATCCATTTTCTCCGAAAGATCATTCACCTTTTTTAAGTAAAATCCCGAAATTCCCAGACCGATAAGAAGCCAAAGCAACACTTGTTTAAAACCAATAACATCGAGAAATAAGGCAACAAACACAGCCAGAGAAAGCGCCGAAAAAACGATGGGCAAAATACGCATCATTTTGGGCATAAAAAAAGTATGGTTGCGCAACAAGTCAATCACCTCGTCTGTTGAGGTGTCTGCTTTTGAAACCGAAGCATAAGCGGTAAAATCCTGTCTCCACAATGCTTTTTCAGCGAGTTCTTTGATGGCTTCCTGTTTGTTTTTGATGTCATCAATCGCGTTACTTTTTAGTTTTTCAGCAAGGGTTTGTGCGCCTTCCCGAGTTGCAGTCCGGTTTATATATTGATAAAAAGAACCTTTGCCAAAAAGATCAATATCCTGACTATAAAAATGGGTGTCTTCTTTAAATTTATTGCCTTCGGGAAAATCATGGACGTCACGTTGCAAGGCTTTGAGTTCTTTTTTATTTATTGCAATTAATTCCTGGAGCAATTTCTTTTGAAAAGACAAGTCGCTGTGGCGTGAAATAAGGAACAAAAAAAGTACGATCCCTGCAACTATAACCCCAAAAACCATTCGGGCATCGCCAAAATAAAAATAAACCCCATAACACATTAAAACAAAAACCCCCAACCGAAGCATACTCGATGCAAACAATTTTTGCTTGATGCTTTTTAGCTGTGATTCAAACGTGTCAATTTGTGAGGTATAAAATGCAAAAGGGGTAGTCGTCATTGTCTGTTTTTAGAATTCCCGAAAATACGTCTAAAATTATAAATTGGCTAATTCGCCCTGTTGCTTTTTTGTTAATCCCGATACCACGAGTTCGTAAGAATGATCGATAAGCTCATAAATCATGGTATCCCGCACATCCCGATTAAAATCCACGGTATTCCAGTGTTTCTTGCTCATATGATAACCGGGATAAATCGCTTCATACTGCGCTCGCAATTCTTCTGCCCAATCTGGGTTGCATTTTAGATTTATGGAATGGTCGCCTTCTTCCCATTTTTTTAAGGAGGTAAGGGCAAACATTTTGTTCATTACTTTAAAAACAAGCGTGTCTTCGTCAAAAGGGAACTCTTCGGTCACGCCTTTTTTGTTAATGCAGTAGTTACGAAAGGATTCTATGTTCATATTAGTTTTGTTAATAAGTCACTTCGACAAGCTCAGTGACCGAAAATCAACAAGCTCAGTGACCACTTCCGAACCCTGAGCTTGTCGAAGGGTGAATTTCTTCAATCCTCTCCACCGGACCCTGAGCCTGTCGAAGGGTAAATTTCTTCAATCCTCTCCACCGAACCCTGAGCTTGTCGAAGGGTGATTGCGCAAAAAGGAATATACCGAACAGAAATAATGCGAATTCTTCGAGTTTTAGGGTTGTTTTCATAAAATTCCAAATTTAAAGCACCAAATCCCAAAAACCAAATTCCAGCTCACCACTCACCTCTATTGACTCACCACTTCATAAAGTACCGGCTTACTCGGCGAGGCATCATTTACAAACGGGGCCATTTGCAAATTCAGGAAATAGGTGCCGTCTTTGATGTCGTTTTTCACGAAAATAAACTCAGTAATGGTAGCATTTTTTCGCGGGGCTTTCGGGTAGTTCCAGAATGCACGATGCGCTAATAATTCGCCTTCATCTTTTTCCCGATCTACAGACGGTAAATCAATCAACAGATGCTCCACACCAATTTCCCTTAAAAACAAAGTGGCATCCTCAAGTAAATAAGGCCAATTGGTATGCGAATATTGCTTGGAGCGTTTTTCTAAGGTATTGGGAATAGTTCGTATAACAATCGCTTGCGGCTTTACACCTTTTAATGCCTTTTCGATTTGTTTTTTGGAAATCACATAATCTTCATTCCCATAAGATTCTGGTGCTACCGTAATGACTTCCGCTAGGAAAAAAAACTGTTTCAACGCCTTGTTCACCGAATAAAATTCCTCTGAAATATGCCCATAACACTCGGTATGTGTGCCGTGTGCATGGGGATTGAATTGAATGTTGTTGAAGTTGATGGATGCACCTTCACTCACTTTGGCAATCCAGCCGTCATCTTCCACCGGCTCTATTTTTGGTGCATCGATATACCAGGCATTCGGGTTTTTTTTGCCTGAAATTAGTGGGATAGAAATGTCCAACGGTTTCGTTAGATCGATGGTGTAGTTTTTGTTTTGATGGTGGATTGTTGTTTTCATGTTCTCTATTTAACCCTCTCAGGGTTCTAAACCCTGAGAGGGTTGGGATGAATCATAAATTTAGTAAAAACAAATCACTCGCCAAGCCATCGCTTAAAAATTTTCCTTTTTTGGTTACCAGTAATGTGTCACCATCTAAGTAGAGTAAGTGTTCATCCAAGTGTTTTTGAGATTGTTGCAACAAATAATCCTTGTATTTGTTGCCAAATTCTTTTTCCACACGATTTACAGAAACTCCCCAAATGGTTCGCAGTCCGGTCATGATATATTCATTATAGCGGTCTGTAGTGGTGAGCGTTTCAGTTTCTGAGGGCAGCTTTCCTTTTCCTATGGATTTGACATACAAGGTATTGTTTCTCACGTTCCAGCTTCGCGTATTTCCTTTATAGGAATGCGCCGAAGGGCCGATGCCCAAATAGCTTTTTCCCTGCCAGTATGCCGTGTTGTTTTTGCTGAAAAACCCTTCCTTACCAAAATTTGACAATTCATAGTGCACGAAATCCTTTTGCGTAAGCATATCTATTAAAGTGAAAAAATGTTTTTCCGCGAGCGCATCATCCACTGGTGGGATGATTCCTTTTTTTATAAACGTTTCCAAAGCCGTTTTTGGCTCGACAGTAAGGGCATAACTGGATATATGCGGGATGCCAAATGAAAGTGCTTTTTCAATGTTTTGTTTCCAGCGCTCGTTTGTCATTCCCGGGACGCCATAAATTAAGTCCAAGGAGATGTTTTCAAAGTATTTTGTTGCTAAAGTCAAACATTTTTCTGCTTCTTGACCATTGTGCGCGCGGTTCATCAGTTTCAAGTCTTCTTCAAAAAAAGACTGAATGCCAATACTCAACCTGTTGATGGGAGAATCTGCCAATTGTTTGACTATTTCTTCGGTCAAGTCATCAGGATTAGCTTCCAGGGTTACTTCGACAGGCTCAGCAACCGGATAATTATTATATATGGTTTTGAAAATAAGTTCAAGTTCGTCCCGAGTCAATAAACTGGGAGTCCCGCCACCGAAATAAATAGTTTCCACCGTACCGGGGAGTTCATTTTTTCGCAGAACCAATTCGCTACAAAGTGCTTCTACTAATTCTGTTTTCTTTTTCAGGGAAGTCGAAAAATGAAAGTCACAATAGTGACAGGCTTGCTTGCAGAATGGGATGTGGAGGTAGATTCCGGACATTTTTTAGTGTTCAGTGGTAATGATCAGTGATCAGTGGTCAGTGGTCAGTTTTTTTGACTCCAAATTTTTCTGGGTTTAAAATCATATAATTTAGAAGTTTACCTTCTTCTTCACTTTCTGAAGTGAGTTCATCAAATGTTGTTTTATTAATATACTCACATTCCAAAGCAAATTCCAGCCAAACTTGGGTTTCAGAATTTTCGGCGTCACTATCTGTTAACTTAAAAGCATAACTTTTAGGGTAATTTCTTTTTCTATAAGCTTCTGCAAGATTGGCACAAACACTTTGCGAACTTCTTCTAATCTGATAAGTAAGTGAATATTGTTCTTCTCTTGGAAAAGACTTAGATAATTGAAATATATTCATGGATAGTTTGAATCCTTTTTGATAAGCAATAAAATCCTGAAATCTCATAATGTTAATTTTATTTTGAACTATTTTTTACTGATCACTGCCACTGACCACTGATCACTTATTGCCCACCCGTCCTTCGTTTTGCTTAACAAACGCCCCCCAACCCGTATAACTTTTTTCGCCAGTGGTTTTGCCCATATTATAGAAATGGCAAACGGCTGCAGCGAGACCGTCTGTGGAGTCGAGGTTTTTAGGGAGTTCTTTAAGGTTCAAAAGACTTTGGAGCATTTTAGCGACTTGCTCTTTGCTGGCGTTCCCGTTGCCGGTGATGGCCATCTTGATTTTTTTTGGGGAATATTCGGTGATGGGAATTTGTCTTGAAAGTCCGGCGGCCATGGCGACACCTTGTGCTCTTCCCAGCTTCAACATGGACTGTACATTTTTACCAAAAAAAGGGGCTTCAATGGCAATCTCATCAGGGTGATAGGTGTCTATGAGTTCGATAGTGCGTTCAAAGATGATTTTTAGCTTGACATAATGGTCGTCATATTTTTTGAGTTGGAGTTCGTTGAGTTGCATAAACTGCATCTTTTTTTGCACTATTTTTATAATGCCAAATCCCATAATCGTGGTTCCGGGGTCGATGCCTAATATAATTTTTTCAGTGTTCAAGAAATATAGTACTTTGGTTACTGCTTATGGATACCTACAAATCTAAACAATATCTGTTTGTCCTGCTAAAAGTAATCGTGGTAATTGCGGCTTTGGGGTTTATTTATGTGCGATTGGGTGCCCAAGATGTCCTTGACGATGCAGGTTTTAGGCAATTATTCTTTTCTTCTTCGTTGTTTCAGGAGAAAAACCTTTTGATCTTATTTTCTCTTACTGGGTTGAACTGGTTTTTCGAAATTTTGAAATGGCAGGTTTTGAGCAAACAACTACGAGTTATTTCATATTATGAGAGTGCAAAGCAAGTTTTAACAGCACATACAACCTCGATATTCACGCCATTCAAAATGGGAGAATATGGCGCAAAAACACTGTTTTTCACCAAAAAAAACGCAAAAAAGGTCATTTTTTTAAACTTTTTGGGCAATATGGCGCAATTGAGTGCTACAGTGATTTTTGGGATTATTGGTTTGTTTTTCTATTTAAGATGGAATTTTCCGCAGTGGACAGTACCCTATATTCTTTCTGTGGGAATAGGATCGCTTTTACTTTTATTCGGAAAGCATTGGATTCCATTTAATAATCTTAAAATGAAAGGGTTTTCCCTCCAAAAAATAACTGATTTTATAAAAAGCATCCCGGCAAGCTCCAGAATGAAAATTCTATTTTTCGGTTTTCTGCGGTATGTATTTTTCTCTTTTCAATTTTGTTTTTTGCTTTCTTTGGGCACTCCTGTTTTGTGGCTTGAAATTTATCCACTGGTTTTTACTATGTATTTGTTGAGCAGTATGTTACCGGTGTTACAGCTTTTCGATTTTGCAGTAAAAGGCAGCGTGGCAGTTTTGCTTTTTACAACAATTCCTTCAACTATACTAGTTTCTGTAGCATTTTTAATGTGGTTTTTAAATGCGATGCTTCCTGCACTGGTAGGTTCTTATTTTGTGCTTTCGTTTAACACAAAACGACTTCTAAAACCTGTAAAAGAATGATCTGGTTTCTTATTATCTCTATCGGACTTTATACTTTATTGATGCTGCTTTTCAGCATTGGCTTTATAAAATTGGAAAAGTTTGTTCCTCAAAAAATGGCACCCAAAACAACGTTCAGTGTGGTAATCCCTTTTCGGAATGAGGCTGAAAAACTGCCGGCTTTATTGCAATCCCTTTCTGCTTTAAAATACCCTGAGCGACTCGCGGAAATCCTTTTTGTCAATGATGCTTCCGAAGATAAATCCGTGGCAATAATTCAGGAATTCATATTAAAAAACAAGCTTTCTAACTGGACACTTCTTGAAAATGAACGAAAAACGGGTTCGCCCAAAAAAGATGCGATTTCCCTAGCGATTTCCCAAGCAAAAAACGACTGGATTTTCACTACCGATGCGGATTGCATTCTTCCCGAAAATTTATTGAAAAACCTGAATGCTTTCGTTCAAAAAAAACCTTCCAAAATGATTGCCGGATCGGTTTTAGCCGTTTCTGAAGAACGCAATTTTACAGTGCATTATCAGTTTTTAGAAAGCCTTACTTTGGCAGGTGTGACGATGGGTGCATTTGGGATGGATAAACCCATTTTGTGTAATGGTGCGCACCTGGCTTATTCTAAAAATGCTTTTGAAGAAGTGGGCGGTTTTTCCGGAAATAACCATATTGCAAGTGGGGATGATTTATTTTTACTCGAAAAGATGCAAAAAGCATTCCCCGAGGAAGTGCATTTTTTGAAAAACAAAGAGCAACTTGTACTTACTAGGACTGAGCTTAATTGGTCTTCAGTATTACAGCAACGGGTGCGGTGGGCAGCAAAAACATCTGGGTATAAAAGTCTGTTCAGCAAGTTTACCGGCGTGGTGGTCCTCGCGGCTAATATGAGTGTCATTATCGCTTTTATATATCTTTTTCAAACAGAAAACGGCCTCTTTTTTATGATGCTTATTTTATTGAAATGGGTTGTGGATGAATTTTTTCTTTATCAGGTAAATGCTTTTTTTAAGCTGGAAATAAACTGGTTGTATTTGCGCCTTATGGCTTTATTATATCCGGTTTTGACGATTTATATTGCTGTAAGGGCATTGTTTGGCTCTTATGTATGGAAAGGCAGACGTTTTAATAAATAACCAATTATTCAATTTATTTTTTACCTTTATCTAAACAATTTAAGCCCTTATGAAAACCTTATCCTCTTTTTTTATCGCTTTTGCATGTATGTTTTCGACTATTACTTTCGGCCAGGAACAATATACCGTTGCAGGAAATACCTACACACTCAAAACGGAAGTAGATGGCACCCTCGCTTTACTCTGGAATGTGATAGGTGATGAGTATCGTTATTTCGCAAAGAAAGGCAATGAGACCGTAGAACTTACAAACACAAAAGTAGATGGCAAATACCAGGGAGAATATAAAGCCACTCTTAGAACGCTTACATCTGATCAAGAAATTTCTGTAGATAAAACAAACTTGACCCTTGTAAGTTTGCGTGCTTTTTTTAATTTATACAATAAAAAAGCAGATCCAAATTATGTGGAAAACAATACAAGCGTTGCGCTGGAAACCAGACTGGGTGCTTTTGGCGGGATTTCCAATAATGTGGCGACCACAAATCCTGAAAATATTTTTGCGCCGCTTTTTGGAGTGGAATTTGAGGTGACAGATGCCCAAGTTTTAAGACGGCACGCTGCTGTATTGCAGTTTAGGCATTCTCTAAAAACAACCGATTATGAAGTTTCTTACTCCCAATTTTCTTTGCTTTACCGCTATAAATTTATTCATACGGAAAAGGTATCTGTTTTTGGTCAGGGAAAATTAGTTGCGCTGACCTTTTTTGACATTGCGGAAGATAATGAGGAAGGTTTATTAAATACTTCCGGGAGTTCTCTGCAAACGCCAGTTGGTTTAGGAATTGGGATGGATTATAAATTAGGAAACGGGTTTATCACCTTTATAATGAATGATATTGTTGCTCCCGGACTAGAATCTAACGGCGAGTTTTCTTTGGACTTCACTTTGGGCTACAAATTTATTTTATAAGCTAATCGGTTTTAACGACTAATGGTAGTGTGAACCGGGTATTTATAGGAATGCCCCTTTTTAGGGCAGCTTGTGTATGGGGCAGCATTGCTACACTTTCCTCAAGCCAGCGTTTTAGATCAGGCAATTCTGCGAAAGTGATGCTATCGCCTCTGGTTTCCGTTAAGGTTATTTCTCCTGTATTGTCAATATGAATGGTCATAAAAACGGTGTCGTGCAAGGCTTCTGTACTAATTAATTCTTTTTGAAGTAACTGTGCCTGAATATGATTGAGCAATGTAGATTCAAAGCATTCCTTTTGTGCTGATTTTTCCAGACTTTCAGTACATTCTGGGAAATGGGGATAGGTATCCACTTCGTTCCAGGTAATGGATTTTAATTCTTCTTCCAGAAATTCTTCCGAAGATATTTTTTCGGTCTCAAAATACTTGCAGGAAGTACAAAGGGACAAAAGAAAAAGAATTAAAAAACCGTATTTCATTTTTATGTTTTATAAAGGTGAAAATTACGATTTTTTGAAACAAATCAATCTTTTGCCATATGAATTTCCTTTTTAAGATCAGAAATACGCTGTGCAGTTAGAATTCTGAACCTGCCTGTCTCGCCAAATTTTGCCATATAATTTTCATAATACGTTATAACAGTACTTTTATCTTTCAGATAATTATCTGCTGCTACAGCTTGCCTGTATAAAAACATTTCGTTTTCAGGATTATGGGAAAGTGCCATTCTTGTAGTTTCAAAATTCTTTTTAAAGTCCTTTTGCCGAAGATAAATTTCCATTAGCGCCAAATATTCATTATCCAATTGTGGTTCTTTTAATAGCATGGCAATCTCTATGTGTCTTTTTGCTTTGTCAAGGTAATGCAGGGCAATATATGCTTGCGCAATTTCATAATGTGTTAATGGGTTTTGATCTTCATACTCATTTATAGCGATCCTATAATGTTCAATCGCTTCTTCATAACGATTAGTCTGAATATAAGCATATCCCAGTTTTTGATGCACATTTTCTGAAGGTCTGTGTAATTCTAAAAGTTTTTTATAGCTTTCAACACTTTTATGAAAGTCTTTTTGATAAAAATGGTTAAGTGCCTTAAGATTCCATAGCTGAAAGTTTGAGTCGTCAATTTTAAGTCCTTTTGTTAAGAGTGAATCTGCTTCTGAAAAATGTCTTTCTTTAATGTAAAAAGTTGCCACTTTACCGAGAGCGGGTATATGATTAGCATCTAAATCATATGCTTTTTTAAAATAATGTTTTGAAAGAGTGTCATCCTTTTGTTCCTGAATCAAGCCCAGCAAATATGGAAAATTAGGGTTTAGAGAATCCAATACTATTAAAGACTTTATAATTTCTTCAGCTTTAGTATTATTTGCGGTTTTCCTGAGTAATTTTGAATACTCATAGGCTACAAAAATATCCTCTGGATATACAGTGAATAAATTTTCATAATGCGTTAATGCTTTTTTCAAATTGCCTATTTGCTCATAACTTTTTGCAAGTTTTAATTGTTGCTCTTTGGTAACGGGCAGGGATTCATAGATAGTAATTGCTTTTGAAAAATTACCTAAGGCATAACTTTTATCTCCATCTGCAAGCGTGTTTTGTGCTTGCGCGGAAAAAATTAGAAAATAAAAACAGCCAATTAGATATTTCACTTTGATATTATTATTAAACCTGTCAGGCTTTAAAAACCTGACAGGTTTAAATCGTATTATTCTTCAGATTGGACTTCAAAAATAATAGGTAAAGAGTATAAAACCCCAACTTCTTTTCCGTCTTGTTTGCCGGGTTGCATTTTGGGTAATAAGTTAATTATTCTTTTTGCCTCCTCTTCTAAAGTAGGTACTGGAGCGCGACTCATTACATCAACCACATTTCCATTATTGTCAATTTTAAATTGCACAGATATCCGTTGGCGGCCTGTTAATCCACTGTTTTTACCGATACTCGTGTCAAAATTTTCCCTAACCAGTAAGTCGATGCTTTTAGACATACAAATTTTACGCTCCTCATTAGTACTTAGGTTTTCACAACCCGGGTAGATGGGCACTTGGTCGATAATTGCAAAGGGGACATCGTCAATTGTACTTTTATTACCCTTGATTGTTTCTATTGTCACTATGTGCATCGATGATTCCTCTTCAGTAATTTGAGTTTCTGTTTGTTCACAAGAGGAGACCATTAGCATTCCTGCCAAAACAGGTAAAAGGAATGCATACTTAATTAATTGCGATTTCTTTGATTTTGATTTTTGTAACATAACGATTCGTTTTTTGATTAATGAATGATTAAAAAAGGTGTTGATAAATGAAATATTTCGGGTTTGAAATACTTCTGATAATAAATTTTGATAGTAGTTTTTTTTGTCGGTTGCTTCTACTGCTTGGTTGTCGGCTATAAATTCATGAAGTGTAGCAACACGATTTTGAAACAGGTACATCATTGGGTTGAACCAAAAAATAATGCGCAGCAATTCAAAAAAGAGCAAATCGAAATAATGTTTTTGTTTGATGTGCACCATCTCATGAGTGATGATGTGTTTTTTTGCTGTTAGGTTCAGGTTTTCACCCAAAAATATCAGGTTTATAAATGAAAACGCATCGGTGCTATTTGGCAGGTGGATGATTGTTGAATTTGCAAGGGTTTCGGTTTTTCCCTTTCGCTTTAGTTGTATAATTTTATACAGTTTCCAGAGGAAAAGTAAAGTGCTTATGGCTATTCCAGCGAGGAGGATGATTTCAAAAAGGGCAAAAGGAGGGTTTGAAGTTGCTATTGTATTTTGAGTTGCAGTTGTTGTATTTCCGATAATGATCTCAGGCAAGCTTACTACAAAATTTTGGGGTATTGCTTTTTGCAAATCGGGGATTTTTATAAAAGGCAAAATCAAGGCAAGTAGCGGGGTGAAACACAAATAAATCCTGTTCCATTGGAAAAAGGTTTCTTTTTTTAACAACAACTCATATACTATTAGAAAGAGCAGTTGAAATGCGACGGTTTGTAAGAGATAGAGTATCATTTCTTTATTTCTTCTTTATTTCTTCTTTATTAATTTGTTCCAAAATTTCTTCAAGTTCCCTTGTGTAAACATCATTGTTTTTTACAAAAAACGAAACCATACTTTTAAAGGATCCTTGAAAGTAATTGTCCATCATTTTGTTAATGGTCTGGTTGCTGTAAGTTGCTTTTTCCACCACCGGAAAATAAACATGACCACGACCTTCTTTTCTATAGTTTACAAATCCCTTGCTTTCTAATATCCGTACAATAGTGGAAACGGTATTGATTGCAGGCTTAGGTTCAGGGAATTCAGAGACAATGGCTGCTACATTGCCTTCCTGCAAATCCCAAAGAATTTGCATTACTTCTTCTTCTGCTTTTGTGAGTTGCTTCATCTGTCTTTTTTTATTTGTTTTTCTATTGTCAGTACCTGTCCCGACCCAAAGTCGGGATGTAATGCCCAATTGCTGTTTTGACTGTTTTAATAAAGTTTTTTGTGGGCATTTCATAGTCCTCCCCCAGCTTTCCTCACGAAATGAGTTTTATAAGGGTATTTTTTTAATATTTATATCATTTGTTTAAATACTTTCATTTTACAAATTGATTTTATTGATAAGATAAATAGAACGGTAATACATCTTTGTTTAATTCATACTCTTCTAGTAACATGTTTTGTAAATTTTCATTGTTTTTCATTAATAAGAACAAGGCTCCTTGTGCTCTTAAAATCATTTCATCTTCATCCACACCTAATGATACCGAAGCAATATCAATAACTGCTGTTTTCCATTCGTCCACAAAATCATATTTTTTATCTTTTGATAATAGATGCTTAAATATAGAAGAAAAGCAAAAAGCTTCCACTTGTGGATGTCGTACTTTGTGTAAATTCTGTATTATACGTTCATTACCAACACATATTTTTCCTTTATAATTCCCATCCTCATTTAAATAAATTGAAAAGAATTTGACGGCATTGTTCATCAATTGATTAAAAGTAATGGTGTCTTTAGGTTTACCTAAAATGGTTTTGCCAATTAACTCATTTAAGGATTTTTTGAATATTGTATCTTTATCTAGGACGCTTAAAAACCTTTCATTTAGCACTTCTTGATTTTGACTTCCTTTAAGGTATTCATCAACATATTTTAAATCCAAAAGACTTTTACTCAAATAATTTATATACATAGTGTCTTTAAATACTGGATAAAAACAAAAAGATTCACTTGGTTTTTGTGGTTTTAAAAAGATATAAGCTTCGTCGTCAAAAGTTTTAACCTCAACGGTTAAAAATTCTAAATAATTCGCTGTAAAATCACAAGAATGTTGAGCGTTGAAATTTACAGTTGCAAATGCTAGCAGTAAAATTAATTTTAATTTCATAAAACAAATATAACTAAAAAATTAGTTTAAACTAATTTTTTAGTTATAAATTTTTTGTAACCTAAAACAAGTATCTTAGACTAACTCAAAAAAACAGAATGGATATTTTACTGGTCAGTATTGGTTTTATTTTAATGCTTGTGGGTATTTTGGGCAGTGTATTGCCAGTTCTTCCAGGTGTCCCTATAAGTTGGCTGGGATTATTAATGATTTATCTTGCGCCCTCGGTGCCTATGGAATGGGTATTTCTCAGTATTACTTTTGTGCTTGCGGTTTTTCTGTATGTGCTTGATTATATTATTCCAGCCATAGGAACCAAACGTTTTGGCGGAAGCAAATATGGCGTTTGGGGAGCAATCATCGGACTTTTTGTAGGGATCATAGCCCCCATTCCTTTGGGGATTTTGATTGGTCCGTTTTTAGGAGCGCTTGTGGGCGAAATGGTATTTAACAAAACCAAAAGCAGACTTGCTTTTAAAGCTGCTTTTGGTTCGTTTATTGGTTTTATTGCTTCTACCTTTATGGAAATACTTGCAACCTTTGTTTATTTAGGATTGTTTATCTATAAAGTATGGGCGTTTAGGGATTTGCTGTTTTAAAGCCAAACTGTTTTATCTTCTATTGTGCTTTTGCGAAAACCTTCCGCAGGCGAATCGTCATAATTTCCCATATAGAAAAAGCCAAGGCAACGTTCCCCTTCCGCAAGGTCAAAAAATTCATCTGCAAATTTTATTAGCCCCGGCGAACTCCAGTAGGCCCCAATATTCATTTCTGTACATAGTAACCACATGTTTTGAACGGCCATTGCGGTAGATGCTATTTCTTCCCATTCCGGCAACGATTCTTTAAGATCCCGTTGCATACAGATTGCAATTATACAAGATGCTTTAGTGGTGTTTTCTTTTAGTTTGTTGTACTGGAATTCTGAAAAATTAGTGGTTGTTTCTTTGAACTTTTCCGCTAAAAATTCCCCTAAACGCTCCAGTGATTTCCCTTGAAGAACTTTAAAACGCCAGGGTTCTGTTCTTTTATGCGTAGGCGCCCAGTTTGCCGATTCCAATACCTGAAGGATTTGTTTTTTGGTGACAGGAATTTGATTGTACTGCACAGGAAACACTGCCCTTCTTTTTTTGATTATATTTTGAAGCATATTAAAATAAGTTTTGAATGCTAAAGTAATTAAAAAACCAAATGTTATTTGTAAAAAAACTTCTATTTTTAAGAACATGAAAGATCATTATCTCCTGCTAGCAAGTTTAGGTTTTGCAACGCTGCTTATGGCTTGGCTACCTTCCATTTCCGAGAAAATAAAAGTCAGTTCCCCGGTGATACTTTTACCGATAGGTATACTACTATATCTCGTGGGAACCCCTCTTGGATGGACAGACTTGCTTTGGAGCGACAATTCTATGATGGTTTTTTCTGAAGCAATCGTCATTATTTCTTTAATGGGCGCAGGATTAAAAATGGGAAGTGAATATACATTTAAAGCCTGGAAAAGACCGATATTGTTGATTGCAATTACCATGCCTTTAACGATGATTGCTACTTATTTTTTTGGCGTATATTTTTTGGCATTAAGTATTCCTGCTTCTCTTTTATTGGCGGCAATTTTAGCGCCCACAGACCCTGTACTCGCATCTGACGTCCAACTGGATGACCCGAAACGCGAAGACAAATTAAAAGATAAAATCCGTTTTTCACTTACAGCTGAGGCAGGTTTAAATGACGGTATGGCCTTTCCTTTTACCTATCTGGCAGTAATGGTAGCCCAAGCAGGTAGTTATGCTGCGTTTAATTTTAGTAACTGGTTTTGGAATAAATTGCTTTTAAAAATTATAATAGGAGTGGCCGTGGGGATATTGTTGGGAAGGGCGGTAGGATATTTACTTACACACCTAAAAAAATGGGTCGGCATACAAACCTATGATGGCTTTTTAGCACTTTCCTTGACATTTGCTGTGTATGGTTTATCTGAATTACTCCACGGTTATGGGTTTATGGCGGTCTTTTTTGCGGATTTAAGCTTGCGGTATTCTGAAAATGTGAGCGGAAATTTCAAAAAGAAAATACACGATTTCAATCATGAGATAGAACGGCTTTTGATTGTGGTATGGATTATCCTTTTTGGAGGTACTATCATGAACGGTATATTAGAAATGACAGACTGGAAAGGCATTCTTTTTAGTGCGGCTTTTGTACTGATAGTTCGCCCGCTGGCAGGACTTCTAGGTCTTATTGGAATTAAAGATTCCTTTAGGAACAAACTTGCCATTAGTTTTCTAGGCATTCGTGGAGTGGGTTCTATATTTTATCTTTCATGGGCATTTTTACAAACCAATGCTTTTGAAAATAAAATCGAACTTTATTCCATAGCGGCTTATATTATACTCTTCTCCATTATTTTACATGGACTTACCGCTCCTTCCATTATTCGGTATTTTAAAAAGAACAGTAAGAAACATAAACTGGATGATATATAAAGGAATAAAGAAAGTCTTCGCCTGCGGCGAAAAGGTTCTCATCGGCTCTTTCCCAAAGTTTACTTGGGGACCTTTCCACTTTGACGGCGGACAGCACAATATTTTAAGGAAAGGACCAAATTAGTTTAAAGAAATACATTATTTATTTATTAAAAATTACAGCTTTTTCTGAGTTAATTAAATTTAGATATGCAGATTGATTTCTATAATCACCAATCATTGTAATAATTTCATCGCTACTGACCTGATTTTTTCTTATTTAACTTACGATTGCTCAACCGTATTTTCACACGCAACTTTTGCTTCCGTTCATTAACGTTTTTCTTATCCTGTAGAAGTTGCACGTAGAATTTTGAACCTGCCTTTGCAAAGGTTGTTTTTTCAGGTAGTGTCAAACCATCATTCCTTCTAAGGTTACCCCAAGGTAGCGATAGCCATATATCTAAATATTCATCAAACTTTACTTTTCCTTCTACAAAAAAATGAATAGCAGAGGATTGTATTTCTGTTTGGGGAATGAGCAGTACACCGTCCTTAATTATAAAAGTCTGAACGATGGGCCTGAATCGCAACTTCTCAAAACGCTCCTCTTTCATTAATACAGCGTTGTCCATGATGGGCTTGTAATTGTATAGTTCAAAATTCTTCAACTCTACTTCTAGTGTTCCGTTTAAAGATGCCAAATTCACTTTACCATCCTTATCTAAAGCCCCAATGGCTTTTAAATGAAAATCAAGCATTCCTTCTATAGTGTCCGTTGCCTTTAAATCCCGATCATTAAAATAATCAAATCTCGTTACCAACTCATGAATGTCAACGTCAGTTGCCCTCATATCCATTGTCACAGGTAAATTGGTGCCGGGTTTCAAGTCAACCTCCATCGTCATGGCAATAGAGCCCCCATAAAAATGGAGTTGTGTGTCTTCCATTTTAAAATTGCCGGCATCGTCAAACAAAAGTTCCATTCCAAAATCGGTCAAAGTGAACTCCTCATGCCTTAAAGTATCTATCTTAACGCCTAGAGTAGGGTAGAAGGAGGTGTTGATCGTGACCATGGCATTCTTCACATTCTCCAGGTTTGTTTCTTTTCGGTCGGGTGTTATATTGTTTAAAGTCGCATTCTTAAAAAATTCTTTGAGGTCATCTGTATCCAGATATGGCGAATGAATAGTGAAGTTGGAATTATGAATACTGTTTTCATAGGAGTTATTGATAAATTCCGAAAAATGGTCTATGGATCCAGAAAAATAGATGGCACTTTTTCCCGGCAATTGGATGTCGAGGTTTTTCAGGGTAGCCACATCCTTATTTATTTCCAAATGCAAGCTATCTACAGGAATTTGTAAGTTTCCCGCTTTGTAATTAATACGTGTGTTGCTTAACTTTAAATCGCCAAAGGTGTTTGAATTCATAATATTCAAATCCTCAGATTGCGCATTGTAGTTTCCGACAAATTCAAAATCACCCGATTGAAAAATAAAGTTGGTGGTTTTTAAGTAATCATTTAAATCTGCTGATTTCCCTTTGACGTTTACAAAAAAATCGAGGTCAAATGGATTCCCACCGGATACATCTTCTTTGCTGCTGTGCGCGTGGATATTGCCCTTTATGGCTACTTGAGTGTCTTTGTAGGCTACATCGAGATGATCCAACTGAAGAATCGAATCGTTTTCAAAATAGACTAATGCTCTTAAATTATTAGTGATCAGTCCGTTGTATTGGAGGGAATCGATGTCCAACTCAATTTCCGGATGGAACTTATACATATCCTCAAACAAGGTGTACAAGGCTTTTTTATTCCTTATCTCCTTGTCCCTGTTTTCATCAGTAAAGGATTGTATGGTATTCAACACCTCATCCACATTGATGAAGGGCGCTTGTATCTTTAGAGCCATGGAGCCTGTATTTTGTAAGTCATCTAACAAAAAGGTGGGAAACTGTTTAATACTGCCTGTTAAATTCAGTGGATATTGTTCCCCTACCTCCAAACTGAATTTTTTAAGAAGAATATCAGAATTATCCAGGAATAGCGAAATGGAATCAATAACCACCTCCATATCTGCAGGTTCATAATACAGTTTTGTATTGGTTAAAGCCAAATCCCCCCGGGCATTATTCAACAGTTCAGAAAACTTTTTGATATTTCCATTCACTTTTCCCTGAAACTGAAATTCCCCGGAATCTATTCGAAACAATTCTATATTGAACAGCTCTTTGAAAACCGCAATGGAGCCCCTGGAAGTAGCTTCAGCATCCATATAAATAGCATCCTTGAACGTGCTTTCAGGGCTATATATTATAAGTTTGCCATTAAGGTTTGTAGAGGATTCGTAGTAGTCAAAATCAAAATTCCTCAATAAGATAGTTTCAGCATTCCCCAAAGTAATGCTCGATTTCAAGTTATGGATAACATGATCATTATACTGCAAAGTTTCTACATTAATCCCGAATTGCGGATGGAACTGTGTATAAACCGCTTCCAGAGTTTCGTGAAGTGTCTTTCGCTTGTTCTTATCCAAATCCCCTTTTGGGATGAATTCCATGGCTATTTCTATCAGTTCATTCACATTGAGGTTTTTGGAATCCAGGAAAATCCGGCTCGTTGTAGGTAAGGTTGGCTCATCGGACAGTAATCCTGATACATTGGTGAGATCCCCATAAAGCACCATATTTTCCCCATTCGGAAGATTAATTACTAATTGTCTCAAATAGGAAATTTCGCGTGCCAACTCAAGATCGATTTTTTGGATAGGCAATTGAAGACCATTTTTTTTAAGAATAACCTGGGTACCTTCCATAGTAAATTGACCCGTGGCAACATTCAAAAAATCAAAGGTATTGGGGATATCCCCGGCAATAGTCGCATCCAGCCGAAACCTTCCCCCCTTAAAATCAAAATTGTCCGTTTCTATAATTCGTGCAAGGGACTCATTGCTTCCATTTAGCAGGATGGTGGCTCCCACAAAGTTAGCAACATCCGGGGTGCTTTGGTAGTAAAAATCCTGTATAAGAACTTTAGCATCTTCTAAATTTGCTTCCATCCTGTCAAAAGCTATTTTGATATCCTTTGAGGATTTCTTTTCTTTTCGTTCTTCATCTGTTTCATAAATATCTGTTGTTAAATAGCCACTAAAAGAGGCATTCTTAAGATGTAACTTATTTGCAATGAGGAGATCATTATTTACTGTCGAAAAAGTTGCAAGGATATCCGGATCATTTCCAAAATCGAATTTTCCTTCAATTTTCACTGTGGACACAAATGGTTTCTGAATGTCAAAATCTTCCATTTTGACCGCTATGCTATCGGTCAATAATCCTTTGACGGCATTATAGTCGGTTTTGTCATTCTTAAAATTAAATAGATAGCTCTTTGATTCGGAAAGGTCGAGTTGTGCATGCAATAGAAAATCTTGTTCATCTATCTGAAGTAGAAATTCAGGAATTTCGATCTGATCCTTTTGAATATCTATTGTAAATTTTGGTCTTCCAACAAGACGTGCGCCATTTGAAAAACTTCCTTTTTTTGTGTTGAATCCCAGTTTATTAATAGTAATATCAAAAAAGGCATCACCGAAAAGTTGCAGGTCTTTTCCTGTATAGGATCCTTCGATTTTATGAATGTCATAATCAAAATAACGGTGCAACATACTGTCTTTTGCGGTGTATTGTACGTTTTGAATAGAGAAAGTAACCCCATCTTCAGCAAGCCATTCCGGCAACTGGAGTCCCTTTTGTCGGGTTTGTGAGTTAAGTCGTCTTAGTTGTTCATGATATTCTAAAGACCTTTTTGAAATCACTTCAGAAGTTATGCGGGCATTTTTAATGGAAATCTTTTCAAATTTTATATTTCCACGCAACAGGTTTCCTGCTCCAACGATCAGTTTTGCCTCGTCAATTTGAAGGGTCAATTGTATATCTGTAATGGTGTCTGTGCTTGTATGTGTAATATTTTTTAAAGTGAACCCTACCTTTGGAAAACCACTTAAAAAAGTGGCATTTACTTGTTCCACAGTTAATGTTCCTGTATTGTTTTCACTATACCAATCCTGCAATTCATGGATGATGGTATCCCTATTCAGCCAGCCGATAGTAAATAGTAAGATGGGAAGAAAAATAAGGACTGCTAAAGCTTTAAGAATACGCCATAACCATTTTTGGAACGTTGATCCCTTATTTTTTGCATTCTTCGTTTCCAAATCTGAATTTTATCGGAAAATAAGAAGAATTTTTGGATTGGAAACGGAACAATCAGAATACTTATTTAAGATTAACAAGTTATTAAGGCTCATTAAACAAACGCTTATAAAATTTAGTTACTTTATAATAATTTAGTTAAATAATCATTAAAGTGAGTTGTTTACATTATCTATTAAATAGATTTGTTTGAATTAATAACAGGCTTATGGTTTTTTAAAACTTTAACCTACTAACCGGCAACTTTAAGTTGCACTAAACAACCCACATATGAGAGATTTAATTTGGCTTATTGTAGTAATACTGGTTATTGGATGGCTAGTTGGATTTGTAGCTTTCCCGGCTATAGGAGGTATTATTCACATTCTATTAGTTATTGTCGTGATTTTGGTTATCTATAAATTACTAACAGGCAGAAGATTGTAAAATAAAAAAATACAAATACAAAAGGCTCTTTTAATTTAAAAGAGCCTTTTGTATTTGTAATAATTACAGTTGAAATCATTAGTTGAATATTTAAAAGGAGAGATTAAAAAAGTATAAGACCCGAACTTGTTGGATTACCTTATAAGATACCCAAAATCAACCTAAACCCGAATTAGAAGGGTATTAAAAACAAAAAAGCTCTACGCACAAAGGCGAAAAGCTTCTCATCGGCTCTACTACAAGCCTTCCCCGAAATGAATTCGGGACAACACAACTTCTTAATAAAAAAGCCCTCATAAAGAGAGCTTTTCTTGCGGTCTGGACGGGACTCGAACCCGCGACCCTCCCGATGGCAATCGGGATATTCTAACCAACTGAACTACCATAAAAAAATATGAAGAATTAGCATTAACGCAGTCTCAAAATGGAAAAGGTTTAATAAAAAAATCCTCTCAGATAAAATTGATTTTCTAACAGAGAAAGAACCATATATTGACTATTTATCTATAAGGTAAAATAAGGATGTAAATCAAAATAAATTAGTTGAGGTGGCGGGCTCATAAATTTAATATTCTCTACTTATACAAAAACAAAAAAAGCCTCTCCATTAGGAAAAGCTTCTCATCGGCTCTACTACAAGCCTTCCCCGAAATGAATTCGGGACAACACAACTTCTTAATAAAAAAGCCCTCATAAAGAGAGCTTTTCTTGCGGTCTGGACGGGACTCGAACCCGCGACCCCCTGCGTGACAGGCAGGTATTCTAACCAACTGAACTACCAGACCAAAATAAACTTTATTTCCTGACAACAGTCAGGGACAACCTAAGTTGCTTTATTTTGCATTAATTTATCACTATTTCAAATCATGCCCTAAACTCGAAGTTGCGACTCTCCCGATGGCAATCGGGATATTCTAACCAACTGAACTACCAGACCGTTGCTCTTAATTGCGAGGGCAAATATACACCCTATTTTAGTTTACACAAACTATTTTTTGAAAAATAATTATCTTTTTATGCGAACTTTTGTCGTTCAATCAGATAGGTTGTCAAAATTTTTGAAAAATCCTGATTCACATCCGCTTCCACATATTTTATTCTGTATTGTACGCACTTTAATTTTAAATCTGAAAAATAACCAGATACCGCCTTTTGATAATTTTCTTTGATGACATCGGGATATACATCTAAATAATCCCCGGTTTCCACATCCATAAAACGTCGGGGCTTATTGTCATAAGCAAAAGCTACTTCCTTCTCTTTATCCATCACATGAAACAAAATGACTTCATGCTTGTTGTATTTTAAATGTTGCATCGCTTCAAAGAGTTTAGATTCTTCCACTGTGCTTTGAAACATATCTGAAAATAAAAAAACCAAGGATCGCCGTTTCATTTTTTCGGCAATAAGATGCAGATAAGCATAAGTTTCCGTCTGGCTACTTTCAGTACCATAGACAATGGCTTCATTCAATTTATTGAGCAACATGTGGTGATGTCGCTCACTGCCTTTTTCAGGGGCATAAAATTCATATTGGTCTGAATAAATACTCATTCCCACCGCATCGCGTTGCCTCTTTAAAAGATTCATAATTGCCGCACAGGCCAGTGCTGAAAATGCTATTTTATTTAAGGAAGTAATGTTGTATTCCTTTAGCTTCGGATAATGCATCGATCCGGAATTATCCAATATCAGATGGCATCTTAAATTGGTTTCTTCTTCATAATGCTTTGTAAAAAGTTTATCAGTTTTCGCAAATAATTTCCAATCGATATGCTTTGTACTTTCCCCTTGATTGTAGACTTTGTGTTCGGCAAATTCCGCAGAAAAACCGTGAAACGGACTCTTGTGCATTCCCGAAATAAAACCCTCCACTACCTGTGCAGCTAATAGCTCCAGGTTTTTGAAACCGGTTATTTCGTTGATTTGCTTTTCAATATCCATACAAATGCTTTAATAAATGGAATGTCTGACTTCCCTTAAAAACTACAATTCTATTTTGTTGCAAAATAAGAATCGTACTCTACTAAATAATTTTGTCTACAATACCATAGGCTACAGATTCCTCAGCACTCATCCAATGGTCACGGTTAAAATCTTTCATGATTTTCTCGACCGTTTGTCCACAGTTTCTTGCTAGGATTTCTGCACTTAATAATTTGGTTTTTATGATCTCCTGAGCAGTGATTTCAATATCGCTCGCCGGTCCCCTACCGCCACCGCTGGGCTGGTGAATCATCACTCGTGCATGGGTCTGAATAAAACGTTTCCCTTCAGCTCCTGCTGAAAGAAGAATAGAACCCATAGACGCTGCAAAGCCTGTACAAATAGTAGAAACAGGGCTTTTTAGGGATTTTATACAATCATAAACAGCAAAACCGGAAGTAACATAACCACCCGGGCTGTTAATGTATAAATGAATATCTTTTGTGTCTAAGGCATCTAAATAGAGTAAACGATCGATCACATGTTTTGCAGATTTATCATCCACTTGACCCCACATAAACACTTTGCGTTCGTGCAGTAATTTACTATCAATGACATCCTGTACTTTAGTTACTTTCTCCATGGAATATATTTTTTTCTAAAATAAAAAAAAGGTTTAACGCAAAGCTAAACCTTTTTTAAATTATTAACTGTTTTTACTTATAAAAGCGCATCAATTGCTTCCGCATAGGTAGTTTTAGGAGCAACGCCCACTTGACGGCCCACGACTTCCCCATTTTGAAAAATTAATACGGTTGGGATATTTCTAACGCCATATTTTGCAGCAAATTCCTGATTAGCATCTACATCTACTTTACCCACAACGGCTCTTCCATCATAGTCGACACTTATCTCTTCAATAATGGGACCTACCATTCTGCAAGGCCCACACCAGGCTGCCCAAAAATCCACTAATACCGGTTTATCACTTTTAAGCACCGTTTCTTCAAACGTTGCATCTGTTATTTCTAATGCCATAATTTCTAGGTTTTATAATGTACAAAATTAGTCATTTTTTTGTCCAAAACTTACACATTAAGCATAGGATTTGGTTATTTGTACATCAGTTTAAATTATTTTAATTCAATTTATACAAAAACTTTTCTTTCTGCAATTCGTCTAAAAGTTCTTGTGAAATTTTCACTTTGTGCTTTCTGCTGCTCATCTGCAGTTGGATATTTTCTTCCGGCTCAAAAATATAAAAATCGAGACCGTGGTTCCCTTTATGCATTCGCAAGAGATTTTTTAAAGTCTCTACCTGCTCTTCAATCAAATCGTTTAATGTAAACTGAATGGTCAACTTTTTAGAGTGTTTTTCCAAAACTTCTTGGAGCATCTGGATACTACTGAATTGCATTCTGGGATCACTTTTCTTGCCCGTTTCCCGATTTGTAAATCCATCTTTGACAAATACCCGGGCAAAAATGAATCCGTTGGGAATCAATAAATGCCTGTATCTTAAATATTCTTCCCCAAAAATGCGGAAGGTAAAAGCATCTGTATAATCTTCTACTGTAAACATTGCCCAGTCATTGCCATTTTTTGCCACACGGTGCTGCACTTCACTGATTACACCCCCAAAAATAATTTCTTTATTAATGCACTTATGTAAATCAAAAAAGTCAGATATCTGATTTTTACAGAAGGTTCTTATTTCCGTTTTAAAATCGTCCAGTGGATGTCCTGAGATATAAATGCCAACTACTTCTTTTTCTAATTTTAATTTCTTCATCGTTCCCCATTCTTCACAAGGCGGCACTAGAGGCTCCGGAATTTGTACCTCACTGGCATCTCCAAACAAACTTACTTGGGAGGAATTTTCATTTTCCTGATATTTGGAGGCATACCGCAATACCTTTTCTAAAAAAATAATCCCGTCGCCATCGTCGTGCAAATATTGCGCACGATGGGTATCAAAACTGTCAAAGCCTCCTGCCAAAGCCAGGTTTTCAAAAGCTTTCTTGTTTGCTGACCTTAAATCAATACGTTTTGCCAAATCAAAAATGGACTTGTATGCGCCCTCCTTCCTATTTTCAACAATTGTAGCTACTGCATTTGCCCCGACACCTTTTACCGCACCCATTCCAAAGCGCACGGCTCCTTTTGCATTTACTGTGAATTTATAATAGGATTCATTTACATCAGGTCCTAAAACGGCAAGTCCCATGCGTTTGCATTCTTCCATGAACTTAGTGACCTCTTTTATATCATTCATGTTATTAGAAAGCACGGCTGCCATATACTCTGCTGGATAGTTTGCTTTTAAATAAGCGGTTTGATATCCTATTAATGCATAACAGGTAGAGTGGGATTTGTTAAAGGCATAGCTGGCAAATGCTTCCCAGTCTTTCCATATTTTTTCTAAAATTTCTACGGGATGACCATTGCTTGCACCACCTTCCAGAAACTTGGGTTTCATTTTATCGAGAACTGAAATTATCTTTTTACCCATTGCTTTTCGCAGTACATCTGCATCGCCTTTTGTGAAGCCTGCTAATTGCTGCGAGAGCCGCATCACCTGTTCTTGGTAAACCGTAATTCCATAGGTTTCCTTCAGATATTCTTCCATAATGGGAAGATCATAGGATATTTCTTCTTCCCCGTTTTTTCTACGAACAAAACTGGGGATATATTCTATGGGCCCCGGTCTGTATAATGCATTCATCGCAATTAAATCTGCGAAAACCGTGGGTTTCAGGTCTTTCATATACTTCTGCATTCCGGCAGATTCATATTGAAATGTAGCTACTGTTTCGCCTCGCTGAAAAAGTTCAAAAGTCTTGGTGTCGTCCAGCGGAAAAGTATCTGGGTCTAAGTCTATATTTCTTTTCAGTTTGATCAATTTAATGGCATCTTTAATAATGGTAAGGTTTTTTAATCCTAAAAAGTCCATTTTTAAAAGACCCGCACTCTCCACTACTGAGTTATCAAATTGTGTCACATATAAATCAGAATCTTTTGCTGTTGCAACCGGTACAAAGTCTGTTATGTCACTGGGAGTGATAATTACCCCACAGGCATGTATCCCTGTATTTCTAACAGAACCTTCTAAAATTTTTGCTTGATTAATGGTTTGGGATTCCAGATCATTCCCATCGGCAAGGTTTAAAAGTTCGTTTACTTTTTCTAAATCTTCACTTCGGAATTGTTGCCGTAATTCACTCTCGCTTAACCCAAAAATCTTATTTAACTTGGTCATCAAAGGCATTAGCTTTGCAATTCTGTCAGCATCCCCTAAAGGAAGGTCCAGCACCCTGGCCGTATCCCTAATTGCCGATTTACCGCCCATGGTACCATAAGTAATAATTTGCGCTACTTGACTCTTACCATAAGTTTCGATAACATAATCCATGACTTTAGACCTTCCTTCGTCGTCAAAGTCGATATCGATATCTGGTAAACTCACCCTGTCCGGGTTCAGGAAACGCTCAAAAAGCAAGTCGTATTTAATGGGGTCTATATTTGTAATTTTCAAACAATAAGCTACCGCTGAACCTGCCGCTGAGCCTCGCCCCGGACCAACGGAAACATCCATTTTTCTTGCTTCTGCAATAAAATCCTGAACGATTAAAAAATATCCCGGGTATCCGGAATGTGCAATAACTTCTAGTTCAAAATCCAGTCTGTCTGTGATTTCCGGGGTTAATTCCGGGTAACGCAGTTTTGCACCTTCATAGGTAAGATGTTTTAAATAGGCATTTTGCCCTTTTATCCCATCAGCATCGTCTTCAGTAACAAATGCTTCAGGAACCGGGAATTTAGGCAACAATACTTCCCTTGCCAAGGTAAATGTCTCGATTTTCTCTAGTATTTCTTCCACATTGGATATCGCCTCGGGCATATCTTTGAAAAGCTGAATCATCTGGGACGTGCTTTTAAAGTAATACTCCTGATTGGGCAATCCATATCGATAACCTCTTCCCCTTCCTATGGGTGTTGCTTGCTTTTCACCGTCTTTTACACATAGTAAAATATCATGTGCATTGGCATCTTCTTGTTTTATGTAATAAGTATTGTTTGTAGCGACAACTTTGATGTCGTGTTTCTTTGCAAATTGTATCAAAACCGGGTTTACCCTGTCTTCATCCTCCTGATAGTGGCGGTTGAGCTCTATATATAAATCCTCGCCAAAGGTTTCTTTCCACCATAATAACGCTTCTTCGGCCTGGTTTTCACCTACATTAAGAATTTTTCCGGGTACCTCTCCATACAAACTTCCGGTAAGGACGATGAGATCTTCCTTGTATTTTTCAAGTATATTTTTATCTATCCTTGGCACATAATAAAATCCTTGTGTATATGCTAGGGAGGACATTTTAGCCAGATTGTGGTATCCTTTTTTGTTTTTGGCCAAAAGCACAATTTGATAACCATTGTCTTTAGTATTTTTATTGGAATGGTCTTCACAGACAAAAAACTCACAACCTACAATTGCCTTTATGGGTTTTGGAGAGGGATTTTCTGAATTCTCCACCTCAGCTGTTGCTTTTAACTTCGCATTATAAGAAGCCACACCTTGTACAAAATGAAAGGCACCCATCATATTTCCGGTATCGGTTATGGCGACTGCCGGCATTTTATTGTCAACAGCAGCTTGAATCAAATCCTGGGTGCTGGAGGTAGATTGTAAAATGGAAAACTGGGAATGGTTGTGTAAATGTGCGAAAGGAACTTCCTGTAAATCTGCTATGTTTTGCTGGATATCTTCGGAAGAAATTTCTTCTTTAAAGTTACTTTCCAACGATTTCCGGATTTCTTCGGAAGCCTTTTTCAGGTTAATATGTTTTAAACCTATTAATTGTATGGGTTTTGGGTTTGCATCGGAAAAATTCTCAAAATAATCTGGGTTGACATCGAGTTGTTTAGTGGTGTATTCCCGACGTCTGACTAGTTCTAAAAAACAACGTGTGGTTGCTTCCACATCGGCTGTGGCATTATGCGCTTCCGCGAAAGGTTGATTAAATAAATACTGATGAAGTTCTGTAAGAGTTGGTAATTTAAATCTTCCGCCGCGACCTCCGGGAAGCTGGCATAGATGTGCAGTGGTTTCTGTACACGTATCTAAAACCTGCTTTTTATCGAGAGTGGTTTTTATTTCTTTTCGGAAAAATTCAGCACCCATAATATTTACGTCAAAACCCACATTTTGACCTACTATAAATTTGGCTTTTGCCAGAGTTTCATTAAATAAATAAAGCACATCTTCCAGGATCTTACCTTCTTTTTCTGCCATCTCGGTAGAGATCCCGTGTATTTTTTCGGCATCAAACGGAATATTAAATCCATCAGGTTTTACTAAGAAATCCTGATGTTCTATAAGGTTTCCCATCGCATCGTGTAATTGCCAGGCAATCTGAATGCAACACGGCCAATTGTCTGTGTCACTAATTGGAGCATTGTAATTCTTTGGCAATCCGGTGGTTTCCGTATCAAAAATAAGGTACATAGATGGGTGTATTTCAGTAGAAAAATAAAGCTTAAAAATACTAAATCTTTCTGCGGAAATAAAAGTTTAGTTATTAACATTCCTTCCTAAAAAACAGAAAAGCGTGTATCCCTTAGGATACACGCTTATTGTTAAAATTATGTGGGTATTAGTAATCTACATTAAACTGACCCTGTGTAACTGAGATAGCATCCGGATCTGCGGTATCAAAAGAAAATGCTCCTGAGATACTGTTTAATTCTGTGTTGTGGTTTACGATAGACAGGTTGCCGGTAATCGCATCACTTTCAACACCATTTATGGTAATCATCGCACTGATATTTCCTGCTATAGGGTTATTGCCATTAGTTAGCGTATTGGGAAAAGAAAAGGAAATGGTAGTATTTCCTGAAGTACCTGAAATAAGTAGAAAATTTCCGGAATCTACGCCTGTTATTGTAGTGGCATTAAAGTTTACGCCATCAATTACAGCTGATAGGAGATTCACAGGAACATCGGGATCTTCATCAATAGTACCTGCCAAAATAGGCACTTTATAGAATACCCCTATCTGACCATTTAAAGTATCTAATCCAAAGCGATAGGCATTAAATTTAAAGGTTCCTGTGAATAGACCATTAGAGGCATCCTCTAAAATTACTTCCCCATTACCATATATATTTGTTGTATATATGGATCCTTCAAAATCTTCAAAGACAATTCTGTTTGCTGAGTTTCCACCAAGGGTATAAACCCCCGGGGTGGTATTACTCAATCTTATCGTAAGTGTTTCTAAATCTGTAAAACCCTGTAACGCTAAAGTACCATCCGGATTTATTTGTGCTCTGGCATCGGCAGATCTATATAATTCATTATTTAATACCACCTGAAGGGCACGGTCATTTTTTTCAATGTCTTCACAACTGATAAACGCGAAGGCTGCAAAGAAAAATAGTATAAAAGTTCTCATAAATTTTACATTAAGAAAGGGGTTCAATCGTAAACGAAATACATTTGTTTTTGTTTTACGCAAATACAAACCTAAGCAAAAAAATGAATGCAAAATAGTTTTTAATATCAAAAAGCAATAGAATAATCTTATTACAACTTAAAAATTAGACTTATAATGATTAGAAATCAAAAAATATAGTATCTTTGCGCCCTTAATTATAACCGAGGTCGAGAACCTCAAAAATTAATTTATATGCCAGTAAAAATTAGATTACAAAGACACGGTAAAAAAGGGAAACCATTTTACTGGATTGTGGCTGCAGATGCACGTGCGCCAAGAGATGGTAAGTATCTTGAAAAATTAGGAACTTACAATCCAAATGTAAACCCTGCAGAAATTCATTTAGATGTAGATGGATCTGTAAAGTGGTTACAAAACGGTGCTCAACCTACAGACACAACCAGGGCAATACTTTCTTACAAGGGAGTAATGATGAAAAATCACCTTGCAGGTGGTGTTCGTAAAGGCGCTTTAACCGAAGAACAAGCAGAAGCAAAATTTACTGCTTGGTTAGATGAAAAAGCTGGAAGAGTGGACTCTAAAAAAGAAGGCCTTTCTAAAGCAGATGCAAAAGCAAAAGCCGATGCACTTGCTGCTGAGAAAGCCGTAAATGAAAAACGTATGGCTGCTGCTGCAGAAGCAGAAGCTGCTGCAAATGCTCCTGAAGAAGTTGCAGAAGAAGAAGTTGCAGGTGAGGCTCAAGAAGCTACTCCAGAAACGGAAACTACTACAGAAGAAGAGACTCCTAATGCTGAAGAAGCTAAGGAAGAAGAGACTCCTAAAGCCGAAGAAGCTAAGGAAGAAGAGACTCCTAATGCTGAAGAAGCTAAGGAAGAAGAGACTCCTAAAGCCGAAGAAGCTAAGGAAGAAGAGACTCCTAAAGCCGAAGAAGCTAAGGAAGACGAAACTAAAGCTTAATACAAAACGATGCGTAAGGAAGATTGTTTCTACTTAGGCAAAATTGTCAGAAAATACAGCTTTAAGGGCGAAGTACTTATCAAACTCGATACAGACGAACCCGAATTGTACACTCAAATGGAATCGGTTTTTGTTGATCTCAACAAAAATTTGATTCCATTTTTTATTGAGCAAAGTTCCCTGCATAAATCTACCTTACTTCGCGTAAAATTTGAAGACATTGATTCTGAAACCAAAGCAGATGATATCATCGGGCTGGAAGTCTATCTTCCTTTAACAGAACTTCCTGAACTGGAAGACGAACAGTTTTACTTTCACGAGATTATTGGATTTACAGTAGACGACATTCATTTTGGTAAAGTGGGAATTTTGAAGGGAATTAATGACAGCGGTGCACAAGCACTTTTTGAAATTGACCGAGATGGCAAAGAAATCCTTATTCCCCTCAACGATGATTTTATTGAAAAAGTAGATAAGAAAAATAAAATTCTACTACTGGACACCCCAGAAGGATTGATTGATATTTATTTGTAAAAACCCAATTTTAAAAATTCCAAATTCCAAAAACATGTCCTATGGGACAAGGCAAAATATAGGAATTGGAAGAGCATAGAAGCAAATGAACCACGAAAAATTTTATCTACAATCATTAAGAAATCCTAATTTGGAATTTGGGTTTTCAATATTGGTATATAATTGAAGCCATTTCAATTCAAACAATTTTCTGTGGAACAAGACAGATGTGCCATGAAGGTTGGAACAGATGGTGTTTTACTTGGCGCCTGGGTCTCTTTAAAAAACCCATATTCCATTTTAGATATTGGTGCAGGTACCGGAATCATCTCCTTGATGCTGGCACAGCGCAGCAATGCAGAACAAATTGATGCTATTGAAATTGAGGAACACGCTTATGAACAATGTGTCGAAAATTTTGAAAACTGTCCTTGGGCAGATCGATTGTTTTGTTATCACGCCTCCCTTGACGAATTTGCAGATGAACCGGAAGATGAAAAATATGACTTGATTGTTTCCAATCCGCCTTACTTTAATCCTCCTCCAGTTGTCCCGAGAGATGAGGGTTCTGATATATCGAAACGAAAAGTTGCCCGTTTTCAGGACAGTTTGCCTTTTGAAGACCTTCTTGCATATGCCTCTCAATTACTTGCTGATGAAGGGGAATTTGCAGTTATCATACCGTTTCCGGAAGAAGATAAATTTATCAGAACGGCACAAAATTATAACCTCTTTCCAAAATACATAACACGCGTTCGCGGAACAAAAACCAGCACCATAAAAAGGAGCTTATTGCAGTTTTCTTTTTCTGAAAAAAAGGTGGAAGAAAATGAATTGGTACTTGAAATCTCACGCCATCAGTACACTGAAGATTTTAAAGCGTTAGTTAAGGATTTTTATTTGAAGCTATAGCTAAAAATCCAATCCCCAAAATTGAAAGCTTACACAACTACTAAAAGCTAAATTCCAAGCTCCAAATTCCAAACGAGAAATCAATTTGGAATTTGGGTTTTGGAATTTGTAATTTTTACTATTTGGAAAGCAGCAAAAGCTCGTTGCAGACCACTTCAGTAATGTAGTGCTTTTTACCCTCTTTGTCATCCCAGCTGCGGTTGGTGATTTTACCTTCCACCGCGATTTCTTGTCCTTTGTTGACATAGCTTTCCACTACTTTCACGAGACCGCCTTTGATGACGATGTTGTGCCAGTCTGTGCGTTCTACTTTGTTACCGTCTTTGTCTTTGTAGCTGTCATCTGTAGCTAGAGAAAATTTGGCCATTTTGTTGCCGTCGGCGAAGTTAATGATTTCAGGATCTTGTCCTAGTCTTCCAATCAACTGTACTTTGTTTCTAAGTGCGTTCATAATAATTAAATTTAAAATTAAACAGTTAATAC